>WNGP01004528.1_pt1 | contig 11980 bp, 10 predicted proteins | sample 5407671 | NCBI WGS metagenome assembly WNGP01 (sample SAMN13153381, study PRJNA577476) | soil metagenome | isolation source: 40 cm soil or saprolite under Garry oak tree replicate 2 | place: USA:California | collected 2016-06-15 | reverse complement strand
CCCGTCATCACGTTATCCGGCCCGCCAGCCGCAACGACGGCCTGGTTAATCAGTTCAATGGTTTTCATGCTGCACACTTTGGCGCTCGGGTGCGCGTTGACAACGGTAGCGTTGCCCGCCGCCATCATGCAGATAGCATTGTTGAGAATGACCGAAGAGGGATTGGTGACAGGCGTAATGGCCGCGACAACCCCGAAAGGCGCCCATTCATGCACGGTCAGCCCGTGATCGCCCGTAAAAGCTTTCGGCTCGAGAATTTCGACGCCCGGTGTTAGTTTGCAGGCCGTTTCATTTTTAGCGATTTTATGCTCGTAACGGCCCAGGTGCGTCTCCTCGTGGGCCATCTTTGCCAGTAATTCCTTGTTTTTCAGGCCGATTGCGCGAATGGCTTCGATGAAGCGTTTGCGATCATCCAGCGAGCAGGCAGATAGTTGTTTGAACGCGGTGACGGCGGCATCTACCGCTTCGTCGACGGTGGCGCATTGCCCATTGACGATACGCCCGCCGGAAATTTTGTTATGCCCATTCTGCCCACTGCCCGTCAATTCGCTCAGGACGCTGCGCACGATGCGCTCCAGTTCGGCCTCACTTATTTGCAGGGCCATGTGAGAAGTCTCCTATCTTGTCAATGCCTTAAGCGGGCGCGGCCGCACCGCGTTTCGCGCCGTCCTTGCCGCTCTCGGCAGCGTCTTTTTTGCTCAAGAAGATGGGCACATCGACCTGGGGTCGGGCAATGACATCGACGGAGACGACTTCGCCGACGCGTCCTGCTGCTGCCGCGCCTGCATCGGTGGCGGCGTTGACAGCTGCTACATCGCCTGTGACAATTACTGTGACCAATCCACCGCCGACCATCTCCAGCCCCCGCACATCCACATTAGCGGATTTGGCCATGGCGTCCGCCGCCTCAACTGCGGCTACATAGCCTTTTGTCTCGATCAGGCCCAGCGCACCGCGTGATGGGGCCGTTCCATCTTGCGCCTCGCCGTAGTTAAAGACCTGCGCCACACCTGCATCCAGGCTGGGGATGACATGCACCGATACGACGGTACCCACGCGGCGCGCCGCCATTGCGCCGGAGTCCACCGCTGCGCGCACTGCCCCCACATCGCCAGTCACCACGACGGTTGCCAGGCCGGAGCCAGCCTTCGCATATTGCACAATCTGCACATTCGCGGCCTTCACCATGGCGTCCGCCGCCTCGATGACCGGCACCAAACCTTTTGTCTCTACCATGCCGATTGCGCGTTGTCCGTTAGCCATTGAATATCCTCCCGTGTGTAGGGGCGCGCTCTATTACGCCCTGTCATGCATGAAAAATTCCTATTTTATCAATTCAGCGGAAACATCGCAGACAATGCCTGCGGCGTTCGCGTCATCCGTATCGAGATGCACTACGAGCTTCCAGGTCTCGTGAATGCGAATCTGCACATGATGGAACGTGACACCCTCTGGCCCGCCTAGCCGCAATTGCACCACGTCGTTTTGCTTGACGCCAAAACGAAAAGCGTCCTGCGGCCCCATATGGATATGACGGTTCGAGCGGATCGCCCCTTCCTGCAAATATACACTGCCACGCGGCCCTACCAGCGTTATGGGTGCCGCGCCCATTAACTCACCCGAGCGGCGCATAGGCAGATTGCGAATTCCCAGCGCGATGCCATCGGTACGCGCCAGTTCCACCTGTGTGCGCGAACGTAACGGTCCCAGGATGCGCACGTGCGGCAGAACCCTGCCTCCTGGTCCCACCAGCGTCACCATCTCTTTCGAGGCGAACTCCCCCGGCTGCAAGAGGTCACGTTCTTTCGTCAAGGTATAGCCGGGACCAAATAGCTTCTCCAGGTCTTCCTGGCATACATGAACATGCCGCGCCGAAACGCCGACAGGTATCATAGCCTTGCGCGCCTTGAGGCTATCTATGCCATACATCTCGACTTCACGCAGCACGCCGGTAACGACCTGGCGTACCTGCGCCTCTAACCGCGTAGCATCGCTTGCTCCCGCAAGTTGTAGATCGCGGCGTTCAGCGCAGATACCGCAGGCATCGCACAGCCCAACACAGCTATTGACCCTGTTATTCGTAAGCGTAATCATAGTCAAATCCGTATCACCCCAAGAACAAGCCCCTCACCACCCGTAGGGGCGAGGGCGGTGGACGTGGGGTTGGGAGGACCTTTATGGTCGCCCGCGTCCTGTTCCTCCCGCTCCCATGTTAGACGAACACGATCACCCCACCCCGCGGCCTCGACACCCGTAGGGGCGGGGGTGGACGAAGATGTGGGGCTGGGACGCTTGCGTCGCCCGCGTCCTGTTCATCGCCCTTCCATGTTGGGGGAACACGATCACCCCCACCCCGCGGGCGACCATAAAGGCCCTCCCAACCCCTCATCATCCTCCCTCGCCCCTACGGATCATGTGGCCCTGTGCCTGGCAAACGGTACACGTGCATCCGTTTATTACTTAGAACATCTCCAAATACTCGTCGCGCTCCCAGTCGGTCACGTGGGCCTTGAGGCGGGCGAGTTCGCTGCGTTTGATGGTCGTGAAGACCTGCACAAACTCGTCACCCAGGATGCCGCGGAACGCTTCGTCGCTCTCGAGTGCATTGAGCGCATCGTCAAGCGTGGGAGGCAATGGCTCGAAACCACCGTAACTCTCTGCCAGACCTTCGACCAGTTCCGGAGGCATTTCTGCCTCCTTGAGGCCGAGTATACCGGCGGCGATAACGGCGGCAGTTGCCAGGTAGGAGTTGCTCAGAGCAGTGGGCAGGCGGTTTTCCAGGTGCGTGCGCGAGTCGCGGCTGTTCTTGGCGCGAATCAAGGCCGTGCGGTCTTCCAGGCCCCAGCTAATGTTGGAGGGCGCGAAATGATGCGGCACGAAGCGGTGGTAGCAGTTGGGCGTGGGAGCCATCAATGCCATCGCCGCGTTGGCATGTTTCAACATACCCTGGGTGAAATGGTAGGCCGTTTGCGACAGGCCGTGCTTGTCGTTAGTGTCCAGGAAGGCGTTCTCTCCGCTCTCCTTCGAGACCAGGCTGATGTGCGTGTGCGCGCCGCTGGCTGATTGATCGGTAAAGGGCTTGGTCATGAAGGTGGCATGGTAGCCCAGCTGCCGCGCGATATACTTGACGCCGTTTTTGAATGTGAAGCCCAGGTCACCTGCGCGCAGCCCCTGGTGCGGCCCGTAGTTGATCTCGAACTGTCCAGGGCCATACTCGCAGTTGGCGGTGATAATGTCGATGCCGATTTGTGGCATCAGTTCGACGATACGCTCTGCCACTGGCACAGCCGTGTTGCGCATGTGGTTGAAGATGTGTAGGCCGTCGAAGACCGGCTTCATAGTAGTTGGATCGAGCAAGTAAAATTCGTATTCGAGTCCAACCACTGCCTGGTAGCCGAGTTTGTCGAGTTCCGCGATAGCCCGGCGCAGTACATGACGCGGTGCGGCGTGTAACGGCGTGCCATCGGCCCAGTAGGTATCGCAGATGAGGCGCGCCGTCTTGTTCATCCAGGGAACAATGGATGCCGTCGAAAGGTCGGGGATGAGTACCTGGTCGGCATAGTTCTTTTCTTCGTTGTATTTCGAGTCAGAGACCACGAAAGAGCGTGTATCAAGCGTGAGCGTTCCGCCGTACATGTTCAGGCCCTTTTCAGCAAAGCCACGCACCTTGTTGAGGGGAACAATTTTGGTACGTGCAACGCCATGCATGTCGGGAAGTTCAAACAGGACGTTACTGATACCCTCGCTTTCCCAATGGGAAAGCAGTCCGTCAAGCGTTACTGTGGGGTTCACTTCGGTTGTTGTCATAATACATATCCTCCATTAAATAACTGTAATAGGGCGACGCAGCGCCAGCCGGGCATCCAGTTCACTCCACGGAAGCAGACCGTCGATCCAGCTTTGCACGCGGTCCAGAGCGATCATTGCGTGTTCCACGACCGCCAGGAATTCTTCCGTAGAAGCAGGACCTTTTCCCTTGAAATACTGGGCAAGCATACGTTCAAGCGCGACCGTCTCGGCCATTGACCACTTTTCTAAACGAGCGGCGTGTCGTTCCAATAACCCTGCCAGCAATTGACATACCACTGGTACCGCAAGCATACCGTCCTTCACCTGTTGCCTGCATACTTGCAAGTTTTCACCTGCCCAGAACAGATTGAAGTTGGCGTAGAAACAGCAGGGGAGATTGCCCATCGGTGGGCGTGAGATCGAACGCAATGTGGCGATATCGGCGGGTTCATGCAGCCAGCAGCGCGCGATGAAATTCCGCAATTCACCCAGCACACGCGCCGTCGAATGTTCCATTTCAGCGAGTGCGCGTTCGTAAAACAGTGGTTCCAGGCAGGAGCTACAGCGCAAACAGGTAAGAGCAGTTTTGCCGGATGAGCTGCTCAAGCTGCGCGTTTGCGCTGTGTGGTCAGCTTTATTAGCCGCACCATTGGCAGTCTCTGAAGACCACACAATTTCGATACCGTGTTCCGCTGCCAGGTCGCGTGCCAGTGCTGTCACCAGCCCACCATGCGCAATGAGCAGGCGTTTCTTGCCGCCCTTCGCGAAATCGACGATGTCATTGCGCGTGATGACACGCGTTACGGTGACGGTATTGCTATCCGCCTGTTGCTTTTGTACAGTACTACTCTGCCCGTTGGATGAAGATGTCGCGCGCCCATTCACTATAGCAGCGGCATCAGATGAAGCATTCTCGGCCAGCATACGGCGCATAACTTCCTGTACAATCACCTGGATATCTGCTTCTGTCATGCCTCAACCCTCTCTAATTTCGCAGGTACGATGCCCGTGCGCAGCAGGCGATCACCGGTAGCCTGTAGATCATCCAGCCTATCAACGATACGCGCGAAAACGCTCACATAGCCAAAGGGTTGAGTATCACCGTAAAAAATACAGATGGTTTGCCGACCAGGATAATAGCCGATGTCGCCTGGCTGTACATCCAATATCTCGTTCTCAGGCTCCGCGTAGAATGGCACCATCACGATCATTTCATGTCCGGCGAACTTGGCGTGCACACTGAAGCTTTCGACGGGAAGATTCTCCCACATACACTGAGAGAGCGTCGGAGCCTCCCGTTCGAGCAGTTCCGCGACCGCCCTTGTGCCTCCCACATTGACGATAAACCTCTTGGGCATAATCCACATCCTCGTTTCTGTACGGGGCGGAGGCTCTGTCCTCGCCCGGGGATACAGGTGTATTTTACCTTATTGCGGCGGTTCGGTGTGTTCCTGTGGTCGATCTGAGTAGCTATACGTATCGGAAATCATCGCCTGTTCAAAATAACGCGCGGGGCGCAGGCTCTCAATGGGTATCGCTGGCTCGCCAACGCCAAGCATCTGTTCCGCCAGAGCCTTCCCCACCGCGGGCGCGGTCTTAAACCCCGTCCCATTGCAACCAAAAATAGCGTACAGGTTTTCATAACCTGGGACCGGGCCAAGTAAAGGATGCAGATCAGCACTGACCGCGAAGACGCCCGACCACCCGCGCACATACGACGCATCAGCCAGGGCGGGCATACGGCGGGATACCTTCTCCGCGACTTCCTCGACAAAATCCGCATCGGCGTTTGGCTCGAAGGCATCGGGATCAATTCCAGGCTCCATCGCACCGCCGCCCACCAGCGTCAAGCCGGGGCTATCGGGCCGGTAGTACACATCGAGTACGCCATCAATGTAGGTCATATGCTCCTGCCGCGCCTCGGCTGGACGCTGGAGAATCACGACCTGGTGGCGCACATTCCAGACGGGGAAGCGCAGTCCCAACCTTTCCAGCAGGTTCATGGTCCACCCGCCTGCAGCGCATACCACCGTACCTGCTTCGATGGTGCCCGTGCTCGTTTTCACTCCCGTCACACGCTCATTATGCAGCAAAAAACCCTGCACTTCAACCTGTTGGCGCAGTTCCGCGCCACGTTGACGCGCGGCATCTAACAGGGAAAGCGTGGTAGCAGTGGGATCGGCGTAGCCGGAATGGGGTTCGTAAGCGGCAAGTTCCAGGTCTTCGCTCCAGATGGTTGGGGCGAGTTCGTGCAGTTCACCGGGTGAAATCAGGCGGGTCTCAACTCCAATACGTTGGAGCATGGCGACGTTAGCGCGTAACTTCTCATTGTTCCTGGGAGCAACGGTACGAATGAAGCCTGTTTCGGTAAAGCCGCACTCGCCGCCAACGATATCGGCCCAGTTGCGGAAATAGGTATAACTGCTCAGCGCCAGGCGCGCCTCGATTTCGTTGACATAATGCATGCGCACCAGCCCGCTCGAGAGCCCGGTGGCTCCACTGGCGGCTACCTGTTTTTCGAGGACGATGATCTTACGCACACCTGCCTGTACAAGGTGAAACGCGAGGCTGGCTCCATTGACTCCCGCACCAATTATGACGACATCCGCAGTTTCATGCATGTGGGGAATGCCCTTTCAGTTACGCACCGTAGGGCACATAGTATCATTTGACACAAGGCAATACAACGTGAGGGGTAACTATTGAGGTGGGGGTGATGTGGATGAAATGCACATGTTTTGTATCGATTGTGTCGATGCACCAGGCTGTTTTATGCAGTGGGCGTGCTTCATTTTGAGATGTTGCGAATGTATCACTTGTATCGCTTGTATCACTTATATCACTTGTAGCAGGTACTTCCTTATATACTGGTGTAAAAATAAGACTTCTCATCCGTGTTACCAAAAAGACAAAGCGCCTGCTTCACCCTGGGTTCAAGGTTGTCCACCTCCCCTGCTGGAACAGGCGCTATTTTCGTATTTTACTGCATCCTCACTGCGTGGTGGCTACTCCATCATGCGGAGGAGGGCGTTGGCGATTTTCTCGGGGTCGGTTTCACCGGCGAATGGTATTACCCGAACATGTGCGTTCTGCGCTTCGACCTGCTGGTAGGCTTGCAGCGTCTGATCGTGTTCGGGACCGTAGCCGATGATGGCGAGAACTACATACATGCTGCCGGCGGCTCGCGCCACGACGTTTCTGAAAGCCTCGGTATCGTCGGCTTCGCCGTCTGTGATGACCAGGGCCAGTAAAAGTGGGCGTTCTGCCTGCGGCTGCGACCCGAACTCGTCGGTGTAGGTCTTCAATAACAGGTTAAAGCCTGGCATGATGCGCGTGCCGCCTGCCCAGCGGATACTGCCCCATTTCTGTCTCAGGTTGTTTGGGTTCAGATCGCCGAGGTCATGCGCCTGGCCATCCGCGAAGGTGATGGTGCGCAGACCGCCCCCTTCTTCCTCTTCCGCCGCCTGGCTATCGGCAGAAGCGAGTTCGGAGACAATAATGCTGATTGCTTCACGAATGGTATCTTTGCGGGGCGTCGCGTCGGTCGCTGATGTACGATAGTTCATGGAACCGGTCGTGTCGAGCAGGAGCATTGGCTCCTTCTCTGGCTCGGACTGGGCGGACTGGTCAGTGTTCATTTCAGTTGCCATAGTGTGATTCTCCTTCTCTTTTTTCGTCGTAACTCATAATAAACGAGGCAGCTAGCCTAGGCAGATGGCTTCTCCAGGAGTCCCTGCGGTGCAGATGGTCCACTGATTTGCTGGCGCATTGCTGCCAATTCTGCTTCAACATTATGCTCAGAGCTAATTTTTGCAAGCTGATGATCCAGGTCGGTCGCATCACCGCCGCCGAGCAGGCCCTGGTCGCTCAGCGTTCCAGAATCGAGCAGAGCATCGATAGCGTTAGCGCGTGACTGCATCTGCAAGACCTTCTCCTGGGCGCGCTGCATAGCCAGATTCATCTCGGCGGATTCTTTAGAAATGCCTGTAGCGACTTCCCCGATATGCACTGAAGCTTGCGCGGCCTGATATTGGGCCTCGACCATCTCCTTCTGTGTTTTGAAAGTCGAGATACGCTGCTCTGCCTGGCCTACAAGCAACTCAATTTTTTGATGTTGGGCGGAAAGCTGTTCGAGTTGCTGTTTATAAGCATCCACCTGGGCGACCAGCGCCTCCTTACGCTGCAACGCCAGTCGAGCCAGGTCTTCGCGTCCCTGCTGCATAGCCTGTGCCGCCTGCTGTTGCAGTCGATTCATCTGTGCCTCGACCTGGGCCTCGAGCATTTCGATGTGCTTTTCGTTCTGCACAATAGTCACCAGGCCCTGGCGAAGTTGTTGAAGTTGTTCGAGTTGCTTTGTATAGCTGTAGTTAAACACCTGATTGGGATCTTCGGCTTTTTGCAGCGCGTTCTCAATCTTCATGTTGCCTACAAATTTTAAGTGCCCAAACAAACTCATGATATCATCCATCCTTTCTGTTCTACGCCTGTCTTGCAACACATAAAAGTGGCGGGACAGGCAAACTATCGTCAGTCATGTTCCTTCTCTTCTCGTCTTGCCGTATGGGCCCGATTTGTCGTGCCCTCTTTGGCAAGACGGGTAGGTGCCGACTGCTCTCCAAGTATCTCAGAGAGCATGCCCTCTACAGTGTCTTCAGAGGGGGCTTTAGCCGGTTGTGGTTCGCTGTCCGCCTCGTTGGACCCTTTAGACGGAGGGTGGGCAGGTTTTTCCGAAGTCGAGCCTGGACTGGCCACTACCTGTTCTAGTAGATCTGATGCTACAGGCGAGGGCTGTTCAGGGCTACTTTGCGTTGTCCCTGAACTGGCTATCACCGAATTGAACATGTTGGACATCTCAGGCGAGGGTTGCGCAGGCGCAGCTCGTGGCGCATCTGGGACGGCTATCACCTGATTCAGTAGATCGGATACATCGGGTGCATCAGGAGAGGGCTGCGCCGGTATTGCCGGATGCAGGTGAGGGTCTGGCGTTGTATGCATCGCGGAGCGTTGCTCCGGTCCTCTCATGCTGGATGCGCGAACTCCGGTTCGCGCAGGCATCTCCGAAAAAGCTACCAGCTGGCTCACTTTGAAAAAGCTTTCCATCGCCTCCCAGAGGAAATCCTCGGACTTTTCAGCCAGCTCGTTCGTTGTCTGCCCTCTACTGATTTGCCCCACCATATCGATGCCTGTGCGTAAATGAAAGTCTCCCAGACCTAGCTCGCTCTTCATCTCCTCCAGGTGTGTCACTACTGACTGCGGAGGAGGCGTTTTTGCCGTACCCAGCGCAAGCTCGTATTTCGCCAGAAGCCCTGCGGCCCACTCTCGCATCTCCTGCGCAGCGCCGATCATCCCTTGTAAATGAGGCAGTGGGAGGCGTTGGTTCGCATACTTGATGCGCGGCCCAAGTTTGAGTGGCAGGAAATTGGTAGTGGGGACGTAGCGCGGATTCGTTGAAGCTTTTATGGCCTCCTCTAGGTATGGCTCGATATGTTCGCTGAGCGCCAATGCCTGATCGTAGGTCACCCTGGGCAGATAACCCGCGCTCGCAGGGTCGGCGGCAGCATCGGCTTTCAAAAGCTCCTGCACAAACACGACGTTTGTGCGGCAAGCACGCACGAAAGCGAGCGCATACCCCATTTTGGCGTAAGCATCCCAGGGGGTCATTCCTTGTAGCATAAGGTTATCCACGTTATCATCGATCTGCTGCCAGATCTCTTCGAGCTGGCTTGCCGAGCGCAAATACCCTTGTATCGTGGCGTCGCTCACTTCGCCGTGTATCCCGCTCGCCACAAACCTCGAGAACCAGCGACTCTTATCCGCTCCGTTCCCTGTCATTCTTCACCTCGTCTATTGCTTATTATAATGATGAGGATTACACACATAAACGGAGCATTTTCCCCATTCTCCAATGGTTATAACGATGAACGCCTGAGTTTTTTGAGGAATGGTACTGCTCTAGCGCCTGTGCTATGAAACTTCGACCTGGCTCCCAGGAACAATGGCTACATCTTTGTACGCGGCAGGAAGCTGCTTAACTTGATGCAGGTATGCTAGAACGATCAGCGTCTCTTCACCCAGATTGTACAGGAAGTGTAAATCGGGCCGCGTGATAGACAGACCACCTGCAATAGCTCCTCCGCTTGCCAGGAGGCCGGGTGAACCAACGATACCAGTTCTGAAGTAATAAGACATAATCGCCACATGTTCCATAGCGTGCCAGGTGACCAGCGGAAGCAGTAGCCACAACCAGGGGTTGGTTTTCCGGTACACAATAAAGAGTGTGTAGACACAGATGGGCACCCAGCCGGCATCAAAGAGGAAGTGCGTCCACTCGAAATCCAGCACGCCGATGATGCCGTGCGCCATTGATCCGCTCAGTCCCAGGATGTGTATCTGTATCATCTGTGCGATGTGTTCGGTAAAGTGTACGCTCTGGGCGACCAGCAAGACGAAAAAGAATGCTAACCAGCGGTGTTGCCGGTAGAGCGCGCGCGCGGTGAGGAAGAATATGGGAGACCAGGCGATCAAGATGAGTATTGCCACAAGCCAGAGTTGCCATCCCATCAGGTGAATCAAGATCAGGATCAAGGAAGTTATCGAGGCTAACACAACAGCGTACAAGGGAACTGGATGCAGGTCGGTGATGTGCCTGGCAAGCCGAGTCTTCATATGTTGTCCACCTTTTTCATAACTGTCAACTCGATAATACGAAGACGCCTACAAAGGACGAACTGGAGCTTGTGGGGATGGCACTATTGCAGAGATGGACCGTCAACGCGAGGCATATCGCTCTGGTACTCACTACGCGGGGCGCACACATACCCCAGTACTAAGTGTACCATATAGGGTAGTTCTTATGGAAGAATACGTCCTGACATCATCACACCTCACACTTTACCTTTTTGACGTGAGATGGGGCATACGGTATAACAAGGAGGTATGATGTCTCGTTATGAAAGAGGTCCCTATGCTCCATATTCTGGTTGCCAACGTCGGCAGCACGTCCCTGAAATACAAACTGGTCGCTGTCCAAAATGAAGAATACCACACCCTTGCATCCGGTTCTATCGAACGCATCGGCTTATCCGGCGCAACAGCCGTGGTTGAACATATACGACCCGATGCGCAGGGCTACATGCACGCATTCACGAGTGAGGTGGTAGAGCCGAGCTATGCATCAGCCATTGACCTGATGTTGCGCAGTCTCACAGAAGCACCGCCAGGAGTGCTTTCAGACCTCTCTTTGCTTGATGCTGTTGCCTTCAAGGCGGTGCATGGCGGTATCCATCGTAAATCGGTCATTGTTGGCCCGGAAGTGCTGGCAGAGATGGAACGCCTGGCGCCTGCCGCTCCCGCGCATAATCCGCCCTATATTCGCGCTATGCGACTCTTCCAGAAGATCATTCCGCAGGTGCCCCTTGTAGCGGTTTGGGAAACCACCTTTCACTCGAGTATGCCCGACTATGCGCGCGTCTATGCCGTTCCTTATGCCTGGAAAGAGGAATACGGCATAGAGCATTACGGTTTTCATGGCGCATCCCATCGCTACATTGCCCGACGTATCGAGCAACTTGCCCCTGGTCCATCGCCATTACGCGTTATCTCCTGTCACCTCGGCGGCAGCTCCTCCGTCTGCGCCATACGCGATGGCCGATCAATCGATACCTCCATGGGCCGATCAATCGATACCTCCATGGGCTTCTCCCCACAAAGCGGCTTGCCGCAAACCAAACGCACGGGAGACCTCGACCCGTTCGTCCTGCTCTGGCTATTGGAGCAGGGCAAATATACGCCGCAAGAATTGAATACAGTGCTTAACACGCAGAGCGGGCTGGCTGGCATCTCTGGCACCAGTGGCGATATGCGGGATCTGCTGGCGGCTGAAGCATCCGGCAATGATCGCGCCCGCCTTGCCATCGATACGTTTTGTTACTCACTCGTCAAAACCATCGGTGCATACTATGTCGTACTCGGCGGGCTGGATCGATTGGTATTTACCGGTGGCATAGGCGAAAAAGGCGCGTCTATTCGTAGTCGCGTGCTTAATTCGCTGACCTGCCTGGGCATTGAGATGGATGAAGAGCGCAATGCTGCAGCGATACAGCAGGAGGCGTGTATTGCGTCATTGGAGTCGAGTGTGCAGGTATGGGTGGTGCCTACAGACGAGGGGCAGGTGGTGGCGGAGGAGACGGTG
>WNGP01004214.1_pt1 | contig 11980 bp, 10 predicted proteins | sample 5407671 | NCBI WGS metagenome assembly WNGP01 (sample SAMN13153381, study PRJNA577476) | soil metagenome | isolation source: 40 cm soil or saprolite under Garry oak tree replicate 2 | place: USA:California | collected 2016-06-15 | reverse complement strand
ACTGTAACGGTGACGCCGCTGGGCACCGGCGGAGCGCTCCTCGCCGCCATGGGGGTCAAAGCGGCTACAGCCATTCCGGCCAACAGCAGAGCTCCTTGGAACTGCAGTTTCTTATTCATTTAAGCGACTCCTTTTTGCTTATCGCACTTAATTAGATGCAGGATAAGGTCAACTCGTGTACACGCGCCCCAGGCTTAGTGCGAGACTGCCGAGTTTCGAACTGCGGAACCACAATTTCAGTTAAGACAGAAGACTGCCGCACGGTGGTTCGTGCTAACGGCCTAGAGGTTTCCTACACCGATTGAGCGGCCAGAAAACGGGCACAGGTACTTGGATGACCGCTGCATAATGAGAGGGTTAAGGCGTCAATCCATTTCTGTTTCGTTGCCTCCAGAAGCGACATCCTCTGGAGCGCAGCATGGCATCGTAACCATTCGAGCGTCTAGGGTCGACCGAGGTGCAAACGAACAGAGTTTCACCGTCATTACCGGGATGGGTTATGGCGACTGCGGATTTGATTTCCGTTCGTTGACTTACCTCAGACCACGACCTAAGATGTGCGCGGAATGGCCGATTCCCACTCACTCATTGGGCAACCATCACACACTGTCGCATCGTGGAAAAGCTTGGCGGCGGCGGTATGGGTGTTGTTTACAAGGCCGAGGAGCTACCTGCTTGCGCCAGAACTTTCTCCCTCGGTCTGTAACGAGCCGTCCTCTCAAGGGAGATACGCCGACTGTCGATCTGGTCCTCGGCTACAAAAAGTCGAACCAGTCTCCCATCCTGAAGCTTTTGCTTTCGAGATTGGACGAGTTGGTCGCTCGTGTCTCGAAGAAAGCGCATTAAGCTTTCGCATACCAACAAGTGCGCCGTAGGCCCATGCGAAACTCAGAAGTAATCCGCGGGCCGAGTGCCATTGCAGGTTCGCCTACCGAGCGTGGGCTGCGGCTTCTTCGATCAGGGCTGCAACCTCCTTTGGCCTGGAGACGTAGACCGCGTGGCTGGCGCCCGAGACTTCGACCTTATGGCTGTTGGCTCGTGTGGCATACCAACGTTCAAGGTCGGGGTTGATGGTTCTATCTGCTGCAGCTACCAACGCCCAGCTCGGCTTGCTTCTCCACGCAGCCGTGGTGATGACTGCTTTGAAATTGTCAGCGAAGTTGAGCACCTGGGATTGAGCCATAAAAGCGGCCTGCTCCGCAGAGAGGTCAGCTGCGAAGTACACATGAAACTGCGCTGGATCGAGGTACGTGAAACCGTCGGCGGTCTTCTTTATCGCACCAGACTTGCTGAGATCACTTGGGAAGCGCTTTCCGTCGTCAGCTTCGTTCTCTCCAGCGTCTGGCATGTGGGCCGCGATGTACACCAAACCAGCAACGGATGAGTCCGTGCCCGCTTCGGTAATTACGGCTCCCCCGTAGCTATGACCGACAAGGATGCACGGTCCATCTTGTAGAGCGAGAGCGCGCCTTGTGGCAGCTACGTCGTCTGTAAAGGAAGTTTCCGGCTCTTGGACCATGCTAACGTTGTAGCCGTCCTTGACCAGAATGTCGTAAACGCCTTTCCAGCCGGAACCATCGGTCCACGCGCCGTGGACCAGAACAATATTCCGAATGTGATGCTCTTGCTTTTGCGCTGAGAGCGCGCCACAGGTCAACAGCAATAAAACGATGAAGAAGAGCTGAAACATTCCTCTTGCTACTCGCATACCCTTCATTGAATTACTCATTTGTGCGGCTCCTTTTTGCGAATTGATTTGACGGATTCCTCGTCAGGAAAATACTCAGTCGGAGACTCAGAGCGTCAGATAGACGATTTGGATCCGCTGGTCGGAGTTGATGATCCCTTGGCCCCAGACGGGGTCGAGATCGGCAAACGCCTTTTCCGCGTCGCTCTTACCTCGTCCTCACAGCGCAAATAGCCAATACCTCACAAACGCCCATAAAATGGGACCCGCTAAGCAAAAGGCTATCGCCAGCGCCACCAGCACCTGATTGCCGGAGATATTCATTTCGCGTAGCGCGGAGCCATGATGGACAAACACGGGCGTAGATTTTAGACGGCTCCGCCGCAAATTGTCCCGTTCGTCACTCACTATCGCCTGGTTCATCGCGGCTTCGGACTCCCTGTCGTTCAGCGCAACCTCTCCCAGGCGAGCCGACGCATCCATTTGGGTCTTGGTTCCTAGGCACGGCACTTCTCTCACCCTCCCGACGGTGCGAATATCGATACCGCCCCTGGGTCGAGCGTTACAGCAGGACTTTCGACGCATGAGCAACGAAGCCTAAGCTGCGAGTCAGCGTTTCTTGAATCTCTCACGGAAAAGTCTCGAAGCCTCGGACCGCGTCATTTTCCTGACGCGAATACTGTTACCGCCGCTTTCGAAGAGTGATTTGCGAACTGGCTTTGCATACCCCGTATGGAATACAAAATCCCAAACCCCGCTGGTGATCCCGTAGCCCATTTCCATTCCACGGGGGCTGTGATGATACAGATGGTACTGCTTGAGATGGCGGAAGTAGCGATTACGAAACTTTCCGAAGTGCAGGAAATAATGGAGCCACTCTTCACCGACATAGCTTTGGACGACTCCCGCAAGCAGGGCGGGCAGGGTATATACGGGGAACAGGAAACTTAAGGGCGCGGCCACCGCAAAGAGCGGCAAGATATCCTTCAACCCGCCGCTGATGTGCCAGCCGTCAAAAGGTCTCTCATGGTGTTCCCAATGAAGAGGGTCGAGCCGCTCATGGAGAAAGCGGCGAATCAGGCCTTGGCCTTGGGGAAAGCGGCCGTGAAGGACGTAACGATGAAAGAGGTATTCCACTAGGCTCCACACTGGGATGCCCGCCAGATAAAAAACCATCCCAGTCCACAGGTGCCCGCTGCGCAAGCCGAGTAGCGTCACGATCAGTGAGTACGTTGTGTAGAAAGCCGTCAGCGGATAGAGTCGCCGCCGGGCGATGCGGGATTGTTCGCGTTTGTAGACCGTGAACGAGCCTTTGTTCGGGCGATAATCTGTTAAGGCTGGCGCCAATCCTGTGGACACAAATCACCTCCTGGGGGCGAATCCCCTCCTTGCGGTACTTCGGGTGTTGGGTTCCGGCTTATTCGAAACTGCCGGTCACGCCCTGGAAGCCGTGCATCGCCTGTTTCCAGAGCCACTTCATGACGCGAGCCGCGCTGTAGCAATAGGCGACGTTATAACCCAGTGTCGAAAAGCAATTCGGCTCGCAGCCGTTTTTCATTTCCGAAAGTTGTCGGACATCGAACTTCTGATTGCCGACGGTGCCCCAGTCGTACTTGGCGTTGTACATGGGGAAGCACGGGGCAAGAGTTCCATCGGTGCGGATGATCAACCAGTTCTGGCCGGCGCGGCAGCCCCAGTGTTCGCCGACACCGCGCATGAAGCCTTTCATGTTCTGCAGACGCGGGATGGAATCGACCATCTTCCAACCCTGGCGCTGTTTGTCGATGAGCCAGTCCAGGAGATCGTCGACGACCGGGAAATCCTGCGGGCGAATGTAGGTGTCGTTTTCGTGCAAATGCTTGAAGTGATCCTGCTCCATCATCGGCGCCTCGTTGATGTGGAAGGTGATGGAGATGCCGTTGTCGTGCGCGATTTTGGCCAGCTCCTTGACGTCCTCGATGTTTGTGCGACAGATGTTGGTGTTGAAAAACATGGTATAGCCGTAGCGGTATTGGCGTTTGACGAGATAGTCGAAATAAGAGCGGACGTGCTCCAATGCTTTGGGCAAGCCTGGCTTTTCCTTGATCGTGTCGACGGCGAAATTGATGGTCGCAATCCCCGCGTCGGCCAAGCGGTCCGTTACTTCCGGACGCAGAAGTCGCGCGTTCGTGGCAAGGTAAACCCAGAAATCTTTCTTTGCTGCGTAGTACACGACCTTGTGGACGAAATCGGGACGCAACAGCGGCTCTCCGCCCGTAGGCGCAAGCACACGGCAAGGCGTCGTGTGCAGCCAGTCGATTGCGCGACGCGCCGTGTCTTCGGTCATACCTTTGACGCGATTGTCATAAGACCAGCAGTAGTGACAATCGAGGTTGCATTTCCACTCCGTGAACAAGTAAGCGATGATCGGCTGAAAGTCCCCAGGAAGCACTCGGGACTTGAAATAAGGAAACATCCAGCCTTTCATGGTCTTCAGGATCTTGGAAGCAGGCCATTGGCGCTTGCCCGTGCGAACAACCCTTTCGTGCGCGGCAATATCCTGCTCATCGAGATCGTGAAACAATTCCGGATATTGGGGAAACACGGGCGCAGGCAAGGTCTCGGCCTTCCTCAACTCTGGCCGGTGCGGCGACGGGTCGTGCGAAGGTTGCTGCAGGAGTTCGTGTAGAGGGACATCGAGCCGGAACGGCTGATTGGGCAAAGTGGGAAACTGCTGCAATTGAGACATACCACCTCTGATTCTTCCAGACCCTACGGCTCGCGTGCCGGACGGTCGACAGAGCAATTTTGAATTTCGACTACGCGCTCTTTGATTCTTGTTGATGGCAAACAGACACAAGAATTGTTGAAAAGAATGCCGGGCGAAAACTTGTATCCTTCAGTTTCGCTCGGGTATCTAAACTACGTTGGATTTAGTGCAAGCAGTTATCCTCGCGCCGCGTGACCGCCTAACTTCACGTGGGCCGGACAACCGCAATCGTCCAGGTTGTGCCGAAATGGAGAATCTAAGTTTTGCCCTCGTGACGGGAGCTTCCCAAGGGTTGGGAAGAGTATTCGCTCGGGCGCTTGCAGCACGGAAACAGAATGTAATTCTCGTTGCCAGATCAAAGGACAAGCTGGAAAGTCTGGCAGGCCAGCTTAAGCGATCCTACTCAATTCTCGCCGAGGTGCTAGTATTTGACCTTGCCTCTCAATCCGCCGGCTCACGCCTCGTTCAGTTGCTGTGCGATCAGAATTTTCGAGTAAACCTGCTTGTTAACAATGCTGGCTTCGGAGTTCGCGGAGAATTTCTTAATCTTCCTATCGCACGCCAGATGGAAATGCTGCAATTGAATAATGCCGCCGTGGTCGAACTCACGTATTCGCTCTTGCCCTCGTTGATGGAACATCCTCCTGCGGGAATCATCAACGTGTCGTCTACGGCTGGCTTTCAGCCGGTTCCCTACGCGAGCCTCTATGCAGCGACGAAATCCTTTCTAACAAGTTTCTCGCTGGGGCTTCAGGAAGAACTCCGATCGACCAGAGTAAGCGTGGTCACGCTCTGTCCCGGCCGGATTCTTGCCGATGGCCACAGCGGGGAAGCGAAAAACGGCAATCGAAAGTTTGGTTTCATTTACCAATCACCAAAGGATGTCGTACGAGACGCCTTGGAATCGTTGGCGAACGGCGGGGGACTTGTAATCCCTGGTCTTGTAAATAAACTCAGCATTTTCGCGCAGCGTTTGATTCCTCGCCGCGCGGTGCCGGCACTCGTCGCAAGAATGTCGCGGCAATGACCCTGGGTGCTTGTCGGAAAATGCCAGAGACTCGTTGCTGAGACCCGAGAGTACGTCCGGTTGCTCGTGGTGTGGACAAATGTCGTGCTTGCAGGGAAATGATTTCCCTCTAGGGATCCGCTCGCAGACCCTCGCCCAGCAAATTCAAATTGTGAGCTCTTTGATTTTTTGTGTCGTTCTGCTTTTCCCAAGCATCAGACGCTTTACGAACGAAGGAGCCCAACGGCTCAATAAAGCGCTCCGGGCGGAGTTGTACATCGTTCCGGAGGCAACGCGGAAGCTCTGCTCGGAAAGTCGCACTGAAAGGGAATTGGTTGTATGTGCCATTTAGAACTGCTTGGGGCGCGGCGAGCTCGCAAACGCACGCTTAGCGTTTTGCTGGTTCTTGCCCTGAGCGTTGCCGCAGGCGCGGCGCGCACACGATCAGCACTGGGAGAATCCCCGAGCGGAACGATCCAAGGCGTGGTGACGGTACTCGACCAGCAGAAAGAACCAAGTCCCCTCGAAGGCATCCGTGTGGAGCTGTGGGGGAGCTCTCAGGATTCTCAGCCTCTTGCCACCCTTACGGACTCCGCGGGACATTACGAATTTACGCAGTTGCCCGCAGGCACGTATGCCCTTCGTGTGAACCAACAAGGCTTCAAGCCGTTTGCCGAGACGGTTTCTCTAAACGCAAATGAGACCTCTGTCGTCGGCATTGCGCTCGCCTTCGACACGGTCGTAGAAAAAGTCGAGGTCAAGGAGCAGGCCAGGAACGTCCCGACAGAGAATTCCTCTCCGGCTTCAACCATCAATAACGCGCAGCTGGAAACATTGCCGCTGGCGCAGCAGGCGTTCCGAGATGCACTGCCCCTAGTGCCGGGTGTCATTCGCACCCTGGACGGAAAACTGAGTGTCAGGGGCGCCTCCGAGAATCAAGGAATGCTGCAAGTGGATTCGGCAAAGACGGTTGATCCCGTGACGGGATCGTTCTCGATCCCGGTGCCCATCGACGCGATTCAGACGGTAAATGTCGACAAGACTCCTTTTAGCGCTGAGAACGGAGGTTTCTCCGGTGGGCTGACGGCAATCGAAACCACACCGCCTCCGACTGACTGGTTCTACAAAGTGAAAGATTTCAACGTCAGCCTGCGTGGCAAAAACGGTCACTTCGTGGGGATTTCGCAAGCGACACCCCGGGTCTCGTTTGGAGGGCCCATTGGCAAGGGCAGAATGAACTTCTCTGAAGTGTTCGAGTACGACGTCAGAAGAGATCCGGTGCGCGGCTTAGCCTGGCCAAAGAACGAAATCAAGTCTCAAGGTTTCAATTCGTTTACTCGCGTTCAGGCGATCCTGTCTCCGCAACACGTATTCAACGCGGACATTAATGTCTTCCCGATGCGCACGGAGTTCGCAAATATCACGGCGCTTGTGCCGCAGACGGCGTCCTCGGATTACGACCAAAAAGGCGTCTCGGCAGGAATTTCGGACCTTCACAGCTTTCGCTCAGGGGCATTGCTGAGGATCGCATTGCGTTATACGCGATTTGAAAGCAATGCCCACGGTCAGGGACCGGCGGACATGCTGGTCAATCCCGAAGGCTGGGACGGCAATTTCTTTAACTCCTGGACCAGGACCGCCAATCAGTTTGAAGTGTACCCAACATTTCAGTTTGCGCCTAAAAAATGGTTTGGCCGTCATGAGCTGAAAATTGGCGCGGATGTGACGCATCGGTCTTTTGACGGCGCCAGCCTGTCGCACCCCATTCAACTGTTGAGGCAAGACGCCACGCTTGCGGAGCAGATCAGTTTCACGAGGAACGGACCGCTAAACGCTTCAGCCACGGATGTGGAAGAGTTCATCCAGGACCGGTGGATGGTGAACGACCATCTTTCGATCGATGTAGGAGGCCGGCTAACCACTGAAACCGTAGGGCGGGCCGCGGCCCTCGGACCGCGTGTTGGGTTCGCCTATTCGCCCGGAAAAAACCAGAAAACTGTTTTTCGTGCTGGAGCAGGACTGTTTTATGACCGCGTTTCCTTGCTGGAAGCAGATTTTGTTCACAATCCGCAGAGGACCGTGAGCTTCTTTGACCAAACGGGCCAACTCATCGGATCGCCTACCCAGTATCTCAACGGGTTCGTCGGAAACGGCGTCGGCACTCTTCTTTCACGCATACGGTCCAAGCCCGACACCAGTCCCCGAAGTTTCGTCAGCAACATCGAAGTTGACCGCCAATTGCGTGCCAACGCCGTCCTTCGCGTTAGCTACATCTACAGCCAGACTCGCAACCTGTTCGTCGTAAATCCCATTCCGGGCGTGTTCGGAAGCGCTAGCCTGCTAGGTCTCTTCGCCACAGGCCAGGCGAACTACCACGAGTTCGAGGCCACGCTCCATTTTCAACCTGTTCATCACGCTGACCTGAATGTCTCCTACATTTGGAGCCGGGCGCGCGGTGACCTGAATACCGTATCCAGCATTTTCCTTCCCTTCGAGCAACCTGTGATTCGCTCCAATGTTTCCGGCATCCTGCCTTCGGACGTGCCGCATCGAGTGGTCAGTTGGGGAGTGTTCCATCTTCCGTGGTCGCTTACCGTGAGCCCCGTTGTAGACGTGCACACGGGCTTTCCCTATTCCAACGTCGACGTGCTCCAGAACTACGCAGGGTTGCCGAATGGCCCGCGCTTCCCAACTTTCTTTTCCGTCGATGCGCAGGTTTATCGAGATTTTCATCTGCGCCTGCCTTGGATGGAGCACGGGAGCCGGCACAAGGTTCGCGTGGGGCTGTATTCGATCAATCTCACGAACCACGGAAATTTTCGAGAGGTGTACAGCAACGTGACTTCGCCATTCTTTGGCAGATTTACTGGCTTTCAGCGCCGCATGGATGGTTTCATTCTTAGCTTCGCTGATTGAAAGCATGGTACGGATCCGGGAAGAGGGCATAGAAACGAAAGGGGAGGTCGCAGGCTATGGCAATTCAGGTTGGACGAGGTGGAAGATTGGTCGCGATCGCTCTTGTCATGGGAGCGACTCCAGTAACTTTGGTTGCGCAAAGCCAGAGCTTCGCCGATCGAACGGCTGGGGAAACAGCCCCATCGGGCTACACAGCTCTGATGAGGCTGACGGGCGACGACATCATCGCAAAAATGCTTGAGCGCAACCGCTTTCGAAACGAGCAGTTACAGCGGTATTCGGCCGTGCGGACGTACGTGATCAGAAACCTTGAAGGGAAGTTGGCGGCTCAGGCAGTGGTACGCGTTTACTACGAGGCGCCCGACAAGAAAACATTCAACAAGACCTCCGAAAAGGGATCGGCGATCGTGCGTCACCTGGTGTTCGACCGCTTGATTCAAAGCGAGGGCGAGACATCTGCTGGCCGGGAGCACCACAACAGTGCAATCACGGGAGCTAATTACACGTTCGCGTTAGCGGGAGAGGAGGAAGTTGGCCCGTATCGTTGTTTTGTTCTCGAAGCCACTCCGAAACGCAAAGACAAGTATCTATTCGAGGGGAAAATATGGGTCGATGCGCAGGACTTCGCGGTTGTGAAAATCGTTGGCCACCCTGCTAAGAAACCATCCTTCTGGATCAATCGAGCCGATTTTGTACGGCAATACCAACGGATTGATGGTTTTTGGCTTCCTTACCGCGATGAGACGTCCGTTGAGGTAAAGATCTACGGAGCAAGGATATTCACCGTAGATCATCAACAGTACGTCATCAAACCTGCTATCCCTCTTGAAGCGGATACCGGAAGTGATCCGGATGACTGATTTCGTTAGTCGAACATCTCGTCTTTTGATTCTCTGAGTCTGCCATGGAACCGGAGGTTGAATTTGAAGCTCTCAAAGTGACTGCAGCAGAGTACGACCTTGTTGTAATCGGCAGTGGCCCAGCTGGGCAGAAAGGTGCTATCGCCGCGGCAAAGGCGCGCAAGCGTGTCGCCGTTATTGATCGGACCGTCATGATGGGAGGCGTGTCCGTTCATACCGGCACGATCCCCAGCAAGACGCTACGGGAGGCCATTTTTCAACTTACCGGTCTAACGGTGAAGGCCCTATACGGCAATGGCTATCGAAGCCGCGGCGATATTTCTGTCCAAGACCTTTCCTCACGCGTCCATGCCATAATCGGGCGAGAGACCGAAGTAGTTCGAGCGCAATTAAAGCGGAATGGTGTTGCTATCTATCAAGGCGACGCACTTTTTTTGGATCCTCACACAGTGGGAATTCAAGGTGAGGGTGAAGGGCTTAGAGTCAAAGCGGAGAAGATACTCGTTGCTTGTGGCACGCGACCCGCTCACAGCCCAGGCATCCCCTTTGACAACCATCGCATTGTCGATACAGACCACCTTGCCGACTTGGTTGGTCTGCCGAAAGAGATCATCGTGGTCGGCGCCGGTGTCGTAGGTCTCGAGTACGCATCCTTCATGGCGGCCTTGGGTGCCGATGTCACGTTGATTGATCAGCGGCCAATCGTCCTGGAGTTCGTAGATCGGGAAATCGTCGAAGCGCTCTTCTTTCATTTGCGCCAGCTCGGAGTCACTTTCCGTTTAGGAGAAAAAGTATCGCAAGTTGGGATTGATGCGAAACGCGATTTTGTATTTACGGAGTTGGAGAGCGGCAAGAGAGTGCGCGGTGACGCTCTTATCTATGCTGTAGGTCGCCAAGGCAATGGTGATCAGCTCAACTTGGAGGCTGCAGGACTAGCAGCCGACTCACGCGGCAGGTTGAAAGTGAATGAGTTCTTTCAAACTGAAGTTCCACACGTATATGCGGCCGGGGACGTTATCGGGTTTCCGGCACTTGCAAGCACCTCCATGGAACAAGGTCGTCTGGCTGCAAGTCACATGTTTCAGATTCCGTTCGAGCACATGCCGGAGCTGTTTCCATACGGGATTTACACTATTCCGGAGATCTCCATGGTCGGCCAGACCGAGGAAACCCTAACGGCAAATAGAGTTCCCTACGAAGTGGGAATCGCAAAATACTCAGAGCTTGCAAAGAGTATGATGCTCGGTGATGAAGTCGGCGTGCTCAAAATCCTCTTTGATCGGCGAACGCGGAAGTTGCTTGGGGTGCATGCGTTAGGGCAGCGAGCAACCGAAATTATTCACATTGGCCAGGCGGTGCTCTTCTACGGCGGGTCCGTGGAATACTTCCGCGACATGGTCTTCAACTACCCCACCCTCGCCGAAGCTTACAAAGTTGCTGCCTTAGACGGACTGAATAAACTCTGAGAGACAAGCTCGAAGGGAGCTTAATGGTGAGTCGGCTGCTGGGGACCAACGTTCGCGCGAAGGAATCGAAGACTCGGAGGGAAAAATCATGAGTACTCCTGAGACTCCCGTCAAATCCGACTTTAGGACCCGGGCGAAGACGAACGATGTAGCGGTGGCCCGCCTGATTGGATTCGAGGCGAAAGAGATTGCTGATGGACGTGCTACGGTTGTGTTGGAAGCCGGACCACAGCACGCCAATCCGATGGGTACACTGCACGGCGGCATTCTTTGTGATATTGCTGACGCTGCAATGGGAATGGCATTCGCGAGCACACTCGCACCAGATGAATCCTTTACCACCGTTGAATTGAAGATCAATTTCTTTCGGCCCGTATGGCAAGCTCTCCTGCGAGCCAATGGCAAAGTGGTGCGGCGCGGTCGCACTCTGGGCTATGTCGAGTGCGAAATCACAGACGAACGCGGCCAGCTCGTTGCCAAGGCAGCGTCGACTTGTCTCGTGCTGCGAGGGGAGGAAGCGAAAGGGCGTTAGCTCTGCGTCGAAAACAGGCCCAATGAAGTTGACCCGCGATGTGCGTTCTCCTCCTCAACCTGGGTATGGACTCTACCCGGAGGGTAAAGCAGGCAAACCGGCGTACGGAATATCAATTCGTGAGTACAATAAAAAAAAGCGAGCGGGCGTAGTTCGCTGGTAGAACAGACGCTTCCCAAGCTTCCCCTACCGAAGCTTAGGGCGATCACCGGGACAAAGGCTTCCTTTTCACCTCGGCGACGTGTATCAATTGTGCCCCGACGGGCATCAGATGGGCTGGAATCTTCCTGATCTGGTGGTGCCATTGTGAACAGCGACTTGGAGGTTCTCGCAGCACCGGCGCTTGCCATGCGGTACGAAACGCTCGTGCGGATGTCCCGAGCTATTGGAGCGTACCGCGACCTTAAAGAACTTTTTGGCATCCTGATGGGCGAGCTGCATGGGGTAGTGCAGTTTGGCTTCATCGGTGTGTCTCTTCGTGACCGAGATGCCGATACGTTTCAAAATTATTTCATCGATATGGCGAGTCGATCAGAGTTCGTTCCCGAAGAGCAGCTAATGCCCGAGGAGACGCTTACGCTATGGGTTTACGAGCGGCAAGAACCTCTGCTGAGGTCGACGGACGAGATGGAGCCGCGCTATAGCCGGCTGCAAGCGATCTTGAAAAGGCTAAATATTTGCTCGACTTGCGCGCTCCCGTTGACCACAGCGCACCGAAAATTGGGGGTCATCACATTCTGCAGCAAGGAGGTCGATACCTACTC
>WNGP01006777.1_pt1 | contig 11982 bp, 9 predicted proteins | sample 5407671 | NCBI WGS metagenome assembly WNGP01 (sample SAMN13153381, study PRJNA577476) | soil metagenome | isolation source: 40 cm soil or saprolite under Garry oak tree replicate 2 | place: USA:California | collected 2016-06-15 | reverse complement strand
TATGTCCATCTCGTCCAATGGCTGCCCGCAGTGGAAGATGGTGCGTGTGCCACCAGCGAACATCGGTTGAATCGCCAAAGGTGCAGCACATAACGGCTCCGCTGCCCCTGCTGGGGTCGGCCAGTTCATCCGCCAGGATAGGAACCGCCAGTTCAGGTGACCCGGAGAAAGCGCCGCTATCTATAGCGGCCGTTTTGCCTATCAGGTGTCTATAGCGCGGGTCATCAGGATGAACAAAGATGGCGACACAGGCAGGTAACAGCTCTGGACGAGTTGTAGCAATAGGTAGGATACCACCACCGGGCAAGCGAAAGGCTATTGTTGAGAAGCGCGTCGGCAGCGACGCGTCGTTGACCTCGGCCTGCGCAATCGCCGTCTGGCATTCCGGGCACCAGAGCGTCGGTGCAAACTGTGTGTAGGTCAAACCTTGTTGGTACAACTGGATAAAAGACCACTGTGAAACACGCCGTGCATCATGCGAAATGGAAGAATAGCGATAGCGCCAGTCAACACTCAAGCTCAATCTGCGCCAGAGGGTCTCGAAGCGACCCTCCGTTTGCTGCGTTAGCTCAAGACAAGCGTTAATGAAAGCGTCACGTCCTATCTCCGTTGCCTTGTGTTTGATGGTCTTCTCGACGAAACGTTCGGTTGCCAGTCCATTGTCGTCAAAGCCCATGGGGTAGTAGACATGATCACCACACATCCTGCGGTAACGTGCGATGACATCCGCCTGTGTGTAGGAATAGCAGTGGCCAATGTGCAATTGACCTGAGACGGTCAGCGGTGGGGTATCGATCGTGAAGTGCTGGCCCAAGCCAGCGGGATCATACCCGTAGACATTGTTTAGCTCCCAGAAGCGAGCCAGGCGCGGCTCCGCCTCGCGGAAGTCGTAACGGTTGGGCAACATAATCGTAGTACTCCTTTATGGTATAAAAAACACTGCCATCTCGCAAGGACGAGGGCAGCGCTCGTGGTACCACCTTGTTTCGAAAGTTGAACCGCCCAACCAATCGTGGGTTCAACTCTCCTCTACGCAGCGCTAACGGGCTGTACCCGGAATGCCCTACCGCTGCACCACTGTGCAACTTCGAGCACTCAACTCACGAGCCACGTTCAAGGGTCGTTACTGAAGGAGGCTCGCACCCGGTGACCTCCACTCTCTGGCAGTTCGCTTCCCTCTACTCCGCTCGTTCCAAGTCCGTCATAGTTTTTTATGGTATATAATAGTAGAACTATACACGTTCATAATGCGATTTGTCAATGGGATTGAGGAGTCCGCCACTGCCATTTGAGGCGTTTTCGATAATCTTCTGAAACTTCTGTGTAGAAGTGAACGTGAACTTGATAAAGGCGACTACTCAACCGGGAGAGTGAGAAACCTATGCCAGACTGGACTCAACACGACCTACATCCACACATGCAGGTCTACTCTGCAGACAACCAGAACCTGGGACATATTGCAGAGGTCTATCCAGATTCTTTTCTCGTACACAAAGGCTTTTTTTTTCCCAAGGACCGCTACATTCCCTACAGCGCCATCAAAGCGGTCGAAGACGACCGGGTAGTGCTTTCCATGTCAGCGGATGAAGCCAAACAGAAAGAATGGGAGAAGCGGCCCAATTATGAAGAGCACGAAGGAGATCCTACGCAGCTCTTCTATGATAGAGGGCACGGCGTCTCTGATCCTTTCGATGAAGAGAATCCCGACCGCACGTGAAATACCCGCTTGATGGTACTGCGGGCGTCATAATTTTACACTATAGGAAAGGTAGCCATTTGTTACCATATAAACGTATATAAATATAGACAACATTTTTTTATGTAGCTGGAAGCTGAGGTGATGGTATTCAGCCTGTTATTATGGGCATAAGCTGGACTGAAACAATGTCATATCCAAGAAAGGATAGCATCATTATCAAATGAAGATAAGGTTAGAACCTGACTTGATTTAAGGTAATTACCCGATGTGACGCCTTTCGCTATTCTTCTAAAATGGAGAAGATAGAAAAATTAGCAAAGAATGGATACGTACACAAACAGCACCAGTCGGCTAGTTAGTGCTGACCACGAGGCCAGGCGGAGTCCGGCAGCTGATTTTGTCGGCAAGTTTCCCGAAGGGAGCGTGGAATTATGGCGATTGTTCATCCTGTCAGCGATGTTCATAGGACTGTGCTGACATCTCGTACTACGACTGCGGCAATGTTTTCCCCCTCCATTTCTCAAGAGTTTGAAATGGATCTGGATACACCTTTTGTTAAGGACATGCCAACGCGTATTACGGAACCACTTACGGAGCTAGATACTCCTTCAGACGAGGTAAGCGACACATTACTTTCTGATGACGCTGATGTTGATGAAAGCAGTGAAGTCGACGTTATTGAAGAGGGGACGAGCCACCCCCGTCGTTCTCAAGGGGCCACTCCTCGCCAGGCGTCAGGCGCTGAAGATGCTTTTCAGAGTTACCTGCGTGACATACGTGGCCTGGGACTGCTTACCCATGCTGAGGAAATTGACCTGGCGAAGCGCGCCGCGGCTGGCGAAGAACTGGCACGACGTAAGCTCATTGAGTCCAATCTCCGGCTCGTTATCGCTATTGCACGTCGCTATACAAGTACGGGCGTGCCCTTGATCGACCTTATTCAAGAGGGCAATCTGGGCCTGATGCGTGCCGCAGAGAAGTTTGATTACCAGCGTGGCTGTCACTTTGGAACCTATGCGACCTGGTGGATACGCCAGGCTGTTAGCCGCGCTGCGGGTGAGCAATCCCGGCTCATTCACCTGCCAGAGCACGTGGCAACGCGGTTGCGCAAGGTACGCCGGGTCGCGGCACAACTCTCGCAGGAGAATGGCCTTGATCCTCTGCCAGAGCAGATAGCCGAGGCATGCAATCTCGATGTGGACGAAGTCATAGATTTGCTCGGCGTTATCGAACAACCAGTTTCTCTAGATGCCCCCGTTGATGACGAGGCTCGCTATTCTCTGGCTGACACATTGGAAGATAGTACAACGCCTGCCCCCGCTGAAACAGCCTCCCAACACCTGCTTGGGGAAGAGCTCCATCGTGCACTCGCCCTGCTCACACCGCGCGAACGTTCAGTCATTACACTTCGCTACGGCATTGGTGATGGTCGTAGTCGCACATTGCTCGAAGTAGGCAAAGAATTAGGCATATCGCGCGAACGAGTACGCCAGTTAGAGGTAGTGGCACTGATGAAATTGCGAGGAATCAGCGGCAACGTTGCCTTGCGAGAATGCGTATAACTATACTACATAACCTTCTGGGTGATGCATAGGATCGCTTTTCGTGCCCTTGTGGCACGGTGAGCGATCCCTTTTTGTATACAGTGTCTAGACATTTGGAGAGAAGATTTCCCGTGAGCGGCCTCGAGCGCTGTCCTGCATGTCATCCTGAGCGCGAGCTTTGGATCTGGCTCGAAGGTCGGAGAGATCCTTCGCTGCGCTCAGGATGACATGTATTATCTCCAAATGTCTATACAGTATCTTCAAGACTCGACTACTTTGGAAATCTATGCTAAACTGCTGCTTAGGAATTGAGAGCAGTGCATAGAGTTTTTTTATATATAAGGAGAGTCTAGACGTATGGTAACCTGTACTTCTTGTGGTTATGATGTGACCGGCAAAAAGTTTTGTCAGCAGTGCGGAACGCCTGTACAACCCACGGGAGTACCGGCTCCGAGTAACCTGGCCACGCCAGTAAGTAACACCTGCCCACGTTGTAATGAAAAGGTCAATCCAGGGGCAGCGTTCTGTAATCATTGTGGCTCAGCACTACAAACCGTAGCAGTTTCCGCGACACCTGCACAACCTTTAACCCGCCACTGTCCCGCCTGCCAGGCAGAAGTACCAGCCAGTAATGCTTTCTGTAACAACTGTGGACAGAACCTGCAAGCAGCGAGCGCTGCACCAGTAAGTGCCTTCTGTACTAATTGCGGGCAGAAAAACGCTCCTGGTGTGCGTTTCTGTGCCAGTTGTGGCAATCAGCTCGGCATGCCAGCTGCACCAGTACAACCAGTACAGCCTGGCTATACGCCATCACCGGGACAATATCCCCCGCCACAACAACCATACCAGACAGCATATGGTCAGCAACCCTATGCTCAGCAAAACGAGCCCCAGTACCAGCAACCCTATGGCCAGCCTCAGTACCCACAACAACCTCAATATCCACCACAGTACCCTCCGCAGGGACAACCAGGCATGGGGTATCAACCACAACCTATGATGGGCCAGCAACCCATGGTCTTGCGCTGCCCCGTCTGTATGGCTATGGCCCCGTTGGGTACAACAAACTGTGCCAGTTGTCACACCAGCCTTGCAGGGATCGTGCCTACGGCAGCTAACGCACAGCAACAGGGAGGTATGATGGGAGGATTAGGCGGCTTTATGCAAGGCGACGGCGGGAAATATGCAATGGGTGCTTTGGGTGGCGCAGCCGCAGTGATTGGCGGCGAAATGCTCATGCATGGACTCGAAAATAACCTTGGAGGCCGTGACGAAGGATACTATGGCGAAGGCCATCACCATCGCGATGAAGGACTGCTTGGCGGCCTGGGCGAAATAGCCAATGACCTCGGGTTGTAAAGCATAACGTCCGAAGGGTTCAGCTGACCATGCAAGGTTCAAATAGGCACAACGAGGAGAATGGTCTCGATAGTATCCAAATTGGCTATCTTTCCTGCTATTCTTCCACCATTCTGTTGCGACACCTGAGTAAACCGTCTATAATACTGTGGGATATACGACGAACCGTTTATCTCACGGCATAGCTTTATGCAGAAAAATAGCTGCCTTTTCCGTTCATCTCTTAACGTCTATATGTTTTACCTGGGAACACGAGGAGAAGTGGTATTCTTTCACATATATCAACTTATGCAGAGAAGGCCACACCAAGTAGTTGGATGAATTACGAGCGAACAACCTTACAAAACGGCCTGCGCCTACTTACCACCCATATGCCTGGCATGCGATCGGCGAGCATTGGTTTCTTCTTCACTGTTGGCTCACGCTACGAGGCGGACCCGATTGGGGGTATATCACACTTCATCGAGCATATGCTCTTCAAAGGCTCTCGGCACTACCCTGCTGCCCGCCTCCTCTCCCAGGCCATTGAGGGAGTCGGCGGCATTTTTAATGGGAGCACTGGCAAAGAAATTACCAGTTATACAGCCCGTGTCCCAGGAGAGCAGTTGCCTCTTGTAATGAACGTACTGGCCGATATGATCCGCCATCCTCTTTTCGATCCCATCGAGATCGAAAAAGAACGAGGCGTCATTATTGAAGAGCTGAGCGCTACACACGACGACCCACAGGAATGGGCCAACCTGTTAATCGATGAAGTGATGTGGCCCGGTCTTCCTCTGGGACGTGACGATGCAGGTTTTGTAGAGACCGTAGCACAAATCCAGCGCCAGCAAATGCTGGACTATATGGACGAACACTACCGACCCAGTTCGCTAGTTATCAGCGTTGCTGGAAATATTGACCATGCGCAGGTCATCAAAGAGGCTGAGCGTATATTTAGCGACTGGGAAACGCGCGAACATCCTGGCTGGAAAGAGAGCTTCCCACCGCGAGATACACTCCCTGTAGGAATGATTCGCAAAGAGACAGAACAGACTAACATCTGCCTGGCAACGCTTGGCGCTGCCTATTCTTCTCCCGATTATTTCCCAATATTGTTAATCAATGCTATTTTAGGTGATGGTATGAGTTCCAGGCTCTTTCAATCCATACGAGAAGAGCAGGGATTAGCCTATGACATTGGGAGCTATTTTAATAGTTATTATGAGACAGGCAGCCTGGTGATAAGTGCAGGTGTCGACCCTTCGCAGACCAAACCAGCCATAGAAGCTATCATACACGAACTTAATCAGCTTTGTAAAAAACCGGTACCAGGAGATGAACTTGACCGCGTCAAAGCGTATGTACGAGGAGGCGTTCTGCTTGGATTGGAAGGCACACAACAGGTGGCTTCATGGCTTGGCAGCCAGGAGTGCCTGCGTAACAAAATCATAGACATTGATGAGATAGTAGCGCATATCGATGCTGTCACCTCGCAGGATATTCAGCGCGTGGCACAGTTCTGCTTTGCGCCCACCTGGCGACGCCTGGCCGTCATTGGACCAGATGATCCACAGCAGGCAGAGTACTTTGGTAAGCTGCTTAAAAGTGTGTAAAGCAGGAAGAGGAGATCAGGATTATGGCACAAACAACGCTTCGCGATTATTTGCAGACGACTGAAGATGCTATCAGTACCGGACGCGTCGATGACGCACTAGCCAACTGTCAGTACATCCTCAATCATTTTCCAGAAGCGCTGGAGGCTCAACGTCTCCTGGGCGAGATCTACCTGGCACAGGGGAAACTGGAAGATGCACTACAAACGTTCGATTGGGTTCTGACAAACGATCCAGAGAATGTTATGGCCTACTGTAACCGTGCATTGATCAGCGAGCGTATGTCAGACTATGATACAGCGTTAGACTGCTATCAACAAGCCTACGAGCTCAGCCGGGGCAATGGCCAGATACGCCAGATATTTAATCAACTGAGCCAAAAAGTCGGACAACAAGGATTCGTATTCTCACGCGCGGGCCTGGCGCGCCTCTATATGCGCGGTGACCTCCTGCCGCAAGCTGTCCAGGAATGGGACACTATCCTTTCAGCCAGTCCTGATCGCCTCGATGCCCGTACCGGTCTCCTCGAGTCATACTGGCGTGAGGGCGTCTATGAAAAGGTCGAGCAACTCGCGAAAGAAATTCTTCGCGACGTTCCTCATTGTTTGAAAGCGCTGCTACTCCTCGCGCACGTAACGTTTGCTCAAGATGCACTTCAGGCACAGGACCTGATGCGCCAGGTTGAAGAGCTAGACCCTGACCAGATGATGGCCCAGGAACTTTTTAGTGATTTTATCGCTCGCCAGCCCAAAGACCCTTTCCTGAAACTGTTGAAAAAATCACCGACTGTTGTCTCGGAAACCTCAAATGGGAAGAAACCAACCTCAACGGCAGCTGAGTTGGAGAAACTCTCTCTTGAGCCCAATGAGACAACAAGCGCGAGCACCCCTTCCAGCGTCTCCGATCCTCTTGTGCGATGGAGCAGCCTGGATAACATTATCGAACCTCAACAAGATTACCAGACCTTACATGGAGCCTCCCCGTATGGCAACTGGGTCGGCAATAATGCGTCAGATGTTAGTTCCTTGAGTACCATAGGGCGGCAGGATTCCGCCCCTGGTCAACCAAAGAATGGCGCCCAGGCAGGCAGTATTACTCCCCACCTGGATGACTGGAATGCGTTTGGTCAACATAGCGATACGCAGCAGGAATCAGGGCTAGAAACCTGGCAGACACAACCGGAACCCATCGAGGTACATGATCCCGCCCAGGACAACGACCAGCCACCGGCCGATCAGCAGCATGCGTGGTACCACATGGAAGCTTTTCCAGAATCAAGCGCTGACTCCTGGAGCGGTACGAGCGATATCGACCCGATTTTGTCCTCATCCTCATGGGAATTAGAGGAAGCAGATTCCGATCTGCCCGCACCACCAGCATGGCTTGACATGCTTACCAAAGGAGACCGCCGCCAGGCAAGCGGTCCTATCCAGCAAGTTCCCCTTGCAGCGCCAGCAGTGAAACAAGAAGCTCCTGCTTCCCAACAATCCGCTGCGCCGCCCGTCAATACTGAAGAACCAGCAGGACCAGCAGGGCCAGAAGAGTCAGCACCGGCCCCTGAAATATGGGCCACATGGCAAGATCATGTTCAGGTCAGTACTCCCTCGTCGGAGTCTTCGGAAGAAGAAGGATTCTCCTTTGGGCCAGAGTGGCTAAAGTCTCTCGGCGCCACTCCAATCGAGAGCACAGCCCCCCAAGAGACCGAACCAGTTGCACCACCTGTGCTTTCAGTAGAACCAGAGCCTCCTGTACCTGATGAACCGGCAGAGGTTCCGGAAGCCGCCACGGATTGGACAACGCCAGCCGCAACTCCCGAAGCCGCCATGGATTGGACAATACCAGCCGCAACTCCTGACTCTCAGCAGTGGACTGCTGAAGACAATCCAATCGTCGCACCAGCAACAGAACAGGAAATTACGCTTGAGAATTGGCTGGAACAGGCGGCACAAAAACTGACCAGACCAGAGCAGAATATGATGACGACTCTGGAAGAACTGGAAAATGATTTACGCCTTCAAGGCTTTAGACCTCTGGAGCCTGGAACGCTCGCGGCCCTGGCTAAAGAACCATCGCTTTCATCCGCGCTGGCAGAATTTGGCAATTTCCAAATACAAGACACAAATGAAGTTGAACCGCAGCAATCTTCTCAACTGGTGATCACACCAGCAGATCCTTCCTTCGATGAGCTTTTGTGGCCAGTTACACTTGAGCCCTTTGCTCAAACGAGTATAGAACCAGCTGACCTCAACGCACCGGAACAGACTCCTGTGGCATCTTCTCACCTGGATGCACTGTCGAGCCTTATCTCCTCTCGCGCGGAAGAGCAGGGAATCAGCCGTTTTTCGCCCCAACCAGTTCAGCCAGAGCCAGCTCCTGTTCCCAAGCAAGTAGCCAGTACTCCGCCCAACATCCAGTCACCTGCTGCTGCGGCTGCCAATACACAGTCGAATACAGCAATAGATTTCGAGCTAGAGACGACAATGAAGCGTCCGGTAGTACGCTTGCAACCAGTGCAACAGCGGCCAGCGGCACGGCAGTACCAGGCTTCATCCAGGAGCCGCCCAGCAGAATATGCCCCGACGAACAAAGCAGCAGAGAGTACATTAAGCAACAAGGAGCGATTGATCAAAGGCTATCAATACCAACTCGCGGGATCCTACGATGAGGCGATGCAAGAATATCGTGTCATTATACGCAACGCCCCTGAACTCCTGGGCGAGGTTGTCAGCAATATGCGCGCCCTGCTGAAGATAGCCCCCAAATATTCAGCAGGATATCGCGTTTTGGGAGATGCATATATGCGGCAGGGAGAGTACTTGCAGGCCATGGAGGCCTACAACAAGGCGTTGACGATGGCCAAAAAGGCAAGAAACTAGTGCCGCTGCTAAAGGAGTGCTAATTTGGAAACTATCTTACAACGGCTGACCGACCTTGACGATGTGTCTGGAGCTATTCTTGTCGGCAAGGATGGCCTGATCGTTACTGGAACGCTACACAGCGAGGATGAAGAAGTAATTGGCGCCATGTCGGCCGCGGCATTTGGCTCTATTACCAATTTCATAGATCAAATGAGCAGTGGTGAGATGCACCATGTCATCATTGAAACGAAAGACGGTACGATTCAATTTGAAGAGGTAGGTGACCTCATTCTCGTGGTCACCACCAACAAGGGAAGCAATCTTGGACGAGTCCGCATAGAGATGAAAAAAGCTTGCCGGCAAATTTTACAACTGGTGGCCAGCTACTAAAAGTGACACTCCGCATAGTCTAGAAGACCAGCTGCTTCTTCTGGCACTGCTACGTAGTCGGTTATTCGAGTGTATGTAGCGTGGCTACGACTCGNCGTTCGCCCTTCCAAGCCGAGCAAAGTTGGTAGATGGCCTTCCATTGCCTCTGGCTTCTTGGGAACGGCGAACACCTCCCGTTTTCACGGGCCTCTCTGTTACCAGAGGAGCTTGAGGCTTTTCCTGAGAAGGGGTTTGTTGATACCGAGCAGGCAGGCGTTTGCCGATGATGAGAGATGCGTTTCTATCGGAGTTGCCGCGCATGTGGCACTGAGGACAGTACACCAGCGGCGCACCTGGGGTGTATCCTTCCGCTGGTTTTCCTGCATCGTAACGAGCAATGAGACTACCACAACGGGCACATTCACGACTCGTATTCCTGGGGCTGACACGACACGTAAGGATTTTCTCGTTCCACGCTTTGTATTTACTGTATTTGTAAATCTTCCCCCGTAACCAGTACGAGCGTTTCTCATTGCTACGGCGACTGTACTTGCCCTTGTGTGGTTTGAAGTGTCCGAGATGCTCAAAGACGAGGATACTGGCCTGTTGCTCTTTGGCAAACTCGACAATGCGATGGCTGACTTGATGGGCACTATCCTCATCCAGTGCGCGTATCTTTGCCCACAAGGCCACATTGTCCTGTTCGCCTCTGGCAATGATGCCTGTCTTGCTTCGGTTTCGTGCTACTCTTCCCAACTGTCTCTTCCTAAGACCGTGCAGTTGCTTTCCCCCTCCAATGAAACGGGTTGCAACCACCGTGCCTTCGACAGTTTGGATGGTGCATACGGCTAAGTGTTTGGTGATATTCAAGTCAACTGAACAAATACGACCCTCTGGACTCCTGGTGACTTGTTGCTCAACCTTAGCAGGGCTAGAGAACTTCTTCTGGATGGCTGTGTGCAATTTCCAGTGATGACCGTCTTGTACTAGTGTTGGGCTTTCTACATCCCATCCATAGGGGATGTCCTGCCCTTGTATGCAGCATTTGATCCATGCCCAAGAGCTTCCTGTCCAGAGCTTGAGCATGATGCTCTTTGGCGTGCGCTCTTTCCATTGGCCAGCATACAGGAGCACTGATTTGTTCCACCTGCGCGGCGGTACTGGTGGGCGAAGGGTGAACTTCTTGCCCTTCGCTTGCGTCTTCTCTTTCTGTTTGCGCCATTTCTCAAGATGCGTGTAGAACGATCTTGCCGAACCAAGTGCGGCATGAATAGCAGCGCGGCGGAACATGGCGGGTATGTCAGCAGCGATCACGGAAGCTAGTGGCATCACTGGACGTGGATTGTCTTTGGTCGTATGGGTGAGCTTTTCCAGGGCTGTGAGAGCTTCTTTGCTGGAAAGATCAAGGGTACCTGGATGAGCCTGGATGACCTCGAAATAGAAGGCGGCGACTTGATTGAATTGTACCTGGATGGAACTTGTGTCCTAACCCTAGCTTAAAGATCCGTTCCCTGTCAAGGTCTTCATCCTTTCCGCTGGTGGTGAAAAGAGCCGTCGCTGTGGACGCGTAGCTACTTTGCTCGTACAGCCGGAAATGTGGGCAGTGAGACCATCAAACGCTCCATTGAAGCGCAAAAAAGACAGTAAGCAGATAGGGTTTTTGGCTAAAGCCATGGAGAAACGCGCCTATCTCCACGGGCTAAAGCCACGATAGCTTGCGGGGGGTTTTATACCGTCATAGACAAGATGCGCCAAAATTACTCTTGAGACTCCGAATCTTGGGAGAACCACAGTAATTGAACAATTTACCCCCCGAACCCCTAGAGGTGTAATGCTTTGCTAGAATCCTTTATTGCATTGCTACAAAGTGCAGTTCGTAAATAGTGTGTATTTAGATTGCATTTAGGAAGATCAAAGCAATAACGCACGTGAAATTACCCCTTTGTTGCCCTGCCCAGGCGATTTTGTGGTCAAACAGGCTGAGATGCCATTCATTTCCTTACTTGCATGGCAACTTTCTTCAGATATTCACCGGAAGAGTAGCACATCCACAGCGTGCGTTCATGCATTTCCGCTTTTTTGCGGGTCGATTAGAATGAGTCAGTGAGCAGTACCCGTATGTGCCGGTACGCGTAATGTAGACCACCAGCGCATCAAGAAGCAAAGCGGTACCTCGCCACGCATTTACGCGAGTGGTTTGGTGAGTACGCACATACCCACATTGCGTGTCAAGCACCTCCGCATTCAATGCGGAGGCTTGTGAAGCGAATCGGTTTGCCACCGAGGAACCTCCAAGGGTAATTGCGAGACTAGCTTACCCAAGCTCTGGCAACAGGGCGTTTGAAGGAAGCTGAACTATCTGAATATGGCAGTTCACTGGACGTTGCGAACGCCTCCCTAATTTGCAACTGCTCCGATAGTCAGCAGCGAAGGGATTATACACACTCGAAAGAGGCTTATCGCTTATGTTTGTACCTGTTATCGGGCAAGATCAGCAACCACTCATGCCCACGTCTCCGGCGCGAGCAAGGAAATGGATCAAAAGCGGGAGGGCGACG
>WNGP01004211.1_pt1 | contig 11983 bp, 15 predicted proteins | sample 5407671 | NCBI WGS metagenome assembly WNGP01 (sample SAMN13153381, study PRJNA577476) | soil metagenome | isolation source: 40 cm soil or saprolite under Garry oak tree replicate 2 | place: USA:California | collected 2016-06-15 | reverse complement strand
TAGGCACCTAGCAGCTCGACCAGCTTCTGTTTTTCGTCCAGGGCCTGCAGGAGTGCTTGCAAGCGCGCGCGATCTTGTTCGCCGGCCACCAGATTCGCTGTGCCTTCCACGAAGATCACCTGCGTTGATTCATCTCCGGAGAGCACGCCTTGCCTGTAGAGTTGCTCGACCGATGTCATGAGACGGTCATACTCGCTGCGCTCTTGCTCCAGCCGTCGGGCAATCTCGCCGCGAACCGCTTCCAGAGTCCAGCCACGAAAGTTGTCATTGATGAAACGCGCCGCAGCGTCGAGGTCAGCTTGCGGCAGATCAAGCCGCATCACGCGGTCACGAACCAGACCAGACCTTGTGACCACGACCGCTAATACCTTCTGATCGCCGAGCCGTGAGAAGTACACATGCTCTAACGCATTCTTGGGGCCGCTGGCAGCAACCGCGACTCCAACATTGCGCGAGATGAGCGAAAGCACGTGCGAAGTTCGCTCCATAAACTCCTGCACGTCGGTCACCCCCTGCAACGAATCCTGAATGATGCCTTCGTCTGTCTGCGAAAGCTGGGTCTTGCCGCTGAGCTGCTCGACGTAATAGCGATACGCCGAGGCGCTCGGCACGCGGCCTGCAGAAGTATGCGGCTGCTCGAGGAATCCCGCGTCGGCTAGATCCGCCATAACGTTGCGAATCGTCGCCGGACTCAACCCTTCCCGGCTGCCCCGCGAGAGCATCCGCGATCCCACCGGCTCCCCCGTAGAAATGAACGTTTCCACGATCGCGGTCAAGATTTCGCGTTCTCTGTCACCTATGGGTTGGCCCGTCGCCATACTCCTTATATATACCTTCCCTGCAAAAGATCCCTCGACTCACAGTAACAGCTTTTAAAACATCGAGTTAAGGATTAGTTGGTTACCTGGAATCGTAGCGGTGGAATCCTTTTGAGTGCAAACAGATCATCTCGGCCCCCATTCTAGCGGCTCGCTACCTCGGTGTCAGTACCCGAAAGGTGCCACGCTGTATTGGATGAGAGAATCGGCTTAATGGATTTGGATAACGCTTTCCGGGGCACTGGCTTTGATTTGTTCGATTTTGTCCGCGACGCGCCGGGCAAACTCGAACAGCGATTTCGCATGAGCCGCCGATTCGCCCTCCAGCACGGCCGGCCGGCCTTCGTCTCCGGATTTGCGGATTTCTGGGTCGAGCTGAATGCTGCCTAGAAAGTCCACCTCGAACTGGCGGGCGGTCTTCTCCACTCCGCCACGGGAGAAGATATCGATTTCGTGCTGGCAATGTGGGCAAACAAAATAGCTCATGTTCTCGACCACGCCGGCGATGTCCACCTTCATTTGCCGGAACATTTCAATGGCCTTACGCGCGTCCTGCAATGAGACATCGGACGGCGTGGAGACGACAATTGCGGCCGTTAGGGGGACAGTCTGAATGAGCGACAAGGCAACGTCGCCGGTGCCGGGAGGCAGATCGACAATCAAATAATCGAGTTTCCCCCACTCCACCGATCCCAGGAACTGCCGGATGATCGAGTGCAGCATGGGCCCGCGCCAGATCAACGGCTTGTCTCCGGGGTTCAGCAGTCCGACCGAAATCACCTTCAGGCCGTGAACGTCGAGCGGTTCGATGCGGTTCTCGCCCAGCACTTTCGGCTGTGCGCTAGTTCCGAGCATCAGCGGGACGTTTGGACCATAAACGTCGGCGTCGAGCAAGCCAGTCTTGTGGCCGAGTTTGGATAGGGCCAGCGCCAGATTCACGGCCAACGTGGTCTTACCGACGCCTCCTTTGCCAGAGCCAACCGCGACGATGGCGTCAACTCCTGGCAGGGGCTGTGGCCCCGGCGGCTGTCCCGGACGGGGAGGTGTGTGTGAGGTCACAAGGTCACCTGGAGGAAGATTCCAAATTTGATTATACGGGGTGAGACTTAGCTGAGTTGTCCTACCGCAGGTTAGCCCTTTTGCGCTCTCGTTCGGTCCTTCTGATTTCGCGCCTCCGCCCTGCGTCTTCGTAGCGGCGTTTCTGCTCTTCGGTTTCAGGGATAACCGGGACAACTTTCAGGTGCCGTCCGGCAGCGTCAACCGCAACGAACGTGAGGTATGCCGAACTGACGTGCTTGCATTCATCCGCAAGATAGTTTTCGACGCTGACCTGGACTCCGACTTCCATGGAAGTGGTGAATACCCGGTTAACGGACGAACGTAGTACGACCAGGTCTCCGACGTGTACTGGTGTCCAGAAATCTAGGTGATCGATCGCGGCTGTCACCACGTAATTCCGCGAATGACGGTGCGCTGCCAACGCGCCAGCAAGGTCAATCCAGTGCATGAGGCGTCCGCCGAGCAGAGCGCCCAGGGGATTAGTGTCATTGGGGAGAACAATCTCGTTCATCTCGGACTGCGAATCGCGTACTGGGCGCGGCATTAATGGGTCATGAGTTTCGTGCATAGGTTGAGCTCACCGTTATTCCTGTAATTGCCATCTCTGTGTTCCTCCGTGTCCTCCGTGGTTATCTTGCTGTTTTTAACCACAGAGGACACAGAGTTTCACAGAGAAAATCTTCACAGAGAAGATCGGCCTTGTCGATTAAGATAGGATTGCAAGAAGCATTCCGCCAGTTTCTGAATGCGCGGGTCAGAATGCGGCGATGTCCATCCCCTCGCGATTCCATCGTATTGCAAAAAACCGTGTGTGGTAGGGAGGTACCCGGATTCAAGAACAAATTGCACTGAAATGGTGTCGCCTGAATCATTGGCGACTGAGAAACGGACGGCGTCGCAACTCCGCTCCTTCGGCAAGCGCGGGCAAGCCTTCGCATATCCCAAGTTGCAGGACTCGAGATCGGCATCGCCCGGAATTGCTTGCTCGTGTCCGGGAGCGGAGCAGTGGCCTCGCCAGCTCGCGCCCAAGGGCAATCGAGCCGGATGTGGAAAGGCGATGTCGTCAGCGCTATGTGTCGGAGCAAAAAAGGGACAGGCCAAGATTGGATCCTCGCTCCGAATTCTACTAACAGAAAACAGAGATGGCCACCAAGATCGGAGATTCTCTAAAGGTATACTGAATGCGACGGGTAAGCATGTTGCCTTTAGACGCCTGAGAACACGTTCTGAGGCGTTGCTATTTGGGCAGGAAAGTCACTAAATGCGATCGAGGTAGTTCCGGAGCAGCTTGCCTACTTCTTCGGGTTGCTCCCAAGGCGAAAAGTGCCCGGCCTTGGCGACGACTCTCATTTCACTGCCAGAAATGTTCTGCTTCATCAACTCGGCGTCAGGGACTCCGGTGAGGACATCTTCGTCGCCGGTGATGATGAGCGTCGGTACAGTGATCGTTCTCAACGAAGAAACGGAATCGGGCCGCTCGGCCATGCCGAGCTGCACCCCAGCTACGTCTTCGGCGGACATTCTGCGCGCCATGCGCAGCGCGCCCTCAACCAGATCGGGACGTGACCGGCGGGTGGTCTCGCCTAACAATTTTGGTAGCATGCTCTCGAAAAATGGCTCAGTGCCCCGCTTGAGTACGTCTTCTGCGTTGCGCAGGCGATTTGCACGCGCTTCAGGCGAATCTGCGCGGGCCTCGGTGTTGCAGAGGACCAGCGCGGTCACACGGTCGCGAAAGCGGCGCCAGAATTCAAAGATCACACGCCCGCCGATCGAAACTCCAAGCAGCGGGGCGCGATCAACTCCTGCATGATCCATTACGCGTGCAACATCGAAGGCATGCTTCTGCATGCTCGCCGGGCCGTTGCCCAAGGAAGATTCACCATGACCTCGAAGGTCGGGAATGATCAGCCGGTACTTCGAAGACAGAAATTGGGAGACGGGGAGGAAGAACTCGTGGTCAGCCGGAGTGGGGTGCAGCAGGACTACTGATGGCCCGGTGCCGGCAATGTCATAGGAAATTTCGGCATCGTCGCTGGTTATCTTTTCCATGCGGCGATTATATGAAATTAAGTGATGCCGCGATGAATCAGCGATGATTGGGGTGTAGGAGAGGCGGTAATCCACTTGGACACTCGCTTGCGGGTTTCTTCCGCAGCGATGGTTCGCCCAGCCGCAACATCACGAAGGCCCTCGTCTGTTGCGGCAAGAGTTATCTCGTCTTCGTCGTCCACGACAGGAGTCGGATTTTTCAGGTCAAACTTCTTTGTTTTCACCACGCTCAATGATAGCCGTTCTTCTCACCGGGCGAAAACCGATCTTTGCCACGGATCTAGACTTATGGGTTCGTAACCTGCTGCCCGCCAGGCGCGTGCGCCCCCAGCAGGTGCGGCTCCTCAGGCATCACGATCCAAGCAATTGGATACGAAAGCAGGCCGACACCGGTCACCACGGACGCAATCAGCCAGACCAGGCGAACGATGGTGACGTCCACGTCGAAATATTCCGCCACGCCGAGGCAAACACCGGCGATTTTTCGTCCTTCACGGGGACGAACCAGGCGCTTGCGCGCGATCACGCCACCGACGCGGGTGCCGCAGTATGCACAGATGTTCGCGTCGTCCTGAATGGACTTGCCGCAATAATTGCAGTACATAGATTCCTCCACGCACCTTCCCAACTAGGATACGCTCAACCTCTCGAGAAGGTTCCATCCCAATGCTGGCGGGGCCTCCTCGCAGGAGGTCAGCCTTCTGGATTTCATACAATCGGCGTATATTCCACCGTCGTTTGATATTCCGGGAAATAGGTTACCGAGAGTAAGGCTTGAATAGGAAAATATTTTCAGATTTCCTACTCTACCGCGAGCTTCTTGTTGTGGTCAGGTGGAAGGCCTAAAGCTTTGAGGATGTCATCGTCGTAGAAGGCGTAGTCCCAACCCCTTGCGCGTTTCACTTGTTCGGGATCTAGATTCGTGGTGGATCTCAAGTCGGCACCGCGAAGGTGGGCACCGCTCAGGTCGGCATCGGCGAAAAAGGCGTCATTTGCTGACGCATATCGAAGATCAGTTCCGCTCAATTGAGCTCCGATTGCCGAATCTGAATCCTGGTCGCCATCCTTACTCTTTCCACTCGAGGCTGGCTTCTTTTGGGACACCTCCGCCGCTTCCAAATCGGCGAAAGGAGGAAAGCCGATGAGCGCCATCCATCGAGGTACCCAAGTACGTGGCCCGAGAGTGGGAGGGAATAATTCCGACTTGGGCTTGTAGCCGAAAATGGGCGTCCCGGATCGAACGCCCCACAGCGCCCCGATTGAAAGCAGCCCGAACAGAACGCCTACAGCACAGGCAGAGGCGGCTGTTTGATAACTCCTACGGCTAGTCAGCGCTTTCTTCCAGGTGAACGGATCCCGTTCGGCTCCGCAGAGCGTGGCAACCGCAAGGCGGCAAAGACGGACGGCAGCCACTAGCGAAATTACAAGCAGCACCAGATGAAATACTGTTGCAAATGAGCTCGTGTCGCCTCAAGTACCGTCCCCTGAACAGTAGCATAGTGAGGGGCAGTACCCACCACGCCAGTAGTACCGAAATCCATAGCTGGAAGTACGACAGGAACGGACGATTGACACTCAGCTTGGGCAGGTGGGACCGCACCAGGTCGTTCAGCAGCCAGGGATCCACCTTGGCGTGCAGAGGGCGTCCATCGGGAAAAACCGCCGGCAAAGAACCAAGCTCTTCCCAAAGCTTTTGCAAATAGAAGTGGAAGTAAAAATAGACGCACATTACGAGGAGTGGCGCCACTAAATAAAAGCCGACGATCGGAATGCTGGTCTGGATAATGGGCAGTGGCGACGAGTTGCGATTAGTGATCAGGTTGACGTCTGTTGTGGTGGCGATCGTCAGCCACGAGTAAAGACAGGCCACCAGAACCGCCAGGAAAAGCTTGCGCGCGCTTTCGGAGATGCCCTTAACGTTCTCCAGTGCGTTGTACAACTTCGTAAGCTCGTCGGGCGGCTTTGTGCCAGTTAAATTGGCGCAAGCTGCTCGGTGCGCAGCCCACCATTCGCTTTGCTGAGGTTAGCCCCTTGGAGGTTGGCTTCGCGCAGCTTAGTTTCGAACAGGTCCCCACCGGTGAAATCCACGTCCTGCAAATCGGCGCCGCTAAGGTCAGCCTGATAAAGGTCAGCTCTGGAAAGGGCGGCGTTCCATAGCAGAGCGCCAGGGCCGAGTTTCGCGCCACGCAGCTTTGCGTCTACGAGAGTCGCGCCGCGCAGATCAGCACCCGTCAAATCTTTTCCATGGAGATCAGCGCTGCTCAGGTCGACTCTAACATCTCGTCCTGCCCTCCAGTCGTTCCAGACTTTTGCGCCTTGCTGTAAGAGGGCGAGTTGGTTTTGGTCCGCCATATGGACGAATCTTTCCTCTCCAGACTTCTTTGGACTCGCTCCGCACAGGCTTGATGGCGGGAGAGAGTGTACTACCACAGCCGACTCTGAATGCGGAGGGCGGGCGGTATTGTTAGCTGCCCGCGTACGGCTGTTTCATTCTTTTGCGCGCGGTCTCGGCTAGCGGCGATGTAGAGTCAATTGCCACTGCGGCTTCGTATCGCTTGAGCGCCAGATCGCGTTTGTGCAAGATATCGTACATCTCCCCAGCTCCCAACGCGCCTTTTTGGGCGACCTCAGGGTCGGGATTCTGGACCTCAGCCATCTGTTCGTAGGCGGTTGCCGCAGCTGCGAAGTTCTTTTGACTGCGGAGCAGGTCTCCGAGGGCGACCGTGGCGATTTCATAATGCAAACCAGAATAGTGTCCGTTGCGTCCGTCTTGCCAAACCTTGCGATAAACCGCCTCCGCTTCCTGACTCTGCCCCTTTGCGCGCAGCAGGTTCCCATCTTCGAGGGCGAATAGAACATTGTGAGGATACGGAGGTTCAAGAGTTCGGAGAATTTGCAAGGCTTCGTCGAAGCGGCGCTCCCGGCGCAGGAAGACGACCAGAACGATCTTGGCGTCGATGCTGGTTTCCGTATTTCCCGCAGCGGCTTCGTGCAGGTATTCGACGCCCTTTTCCTTGTTGCCGCCAAGTCCGACGACACTCGAAGCCGCCTTTACGCCCCAGGGCAGGCTTCCGACCACGTAATTATGCGCGCCTACAATCAGCTTCGCATCAAGGCTGTGGGGATCGAGCTCCAGCACTCTCTCATGGTCGTGCCGGGCACCCACCGCATTTCGAAGGGCGGAGAACCAGGCGCGCTCTATCAATGCCGTGTAGGTTGCGAATTGGGCCTTCGTCACTCCGCGGGCATAGATCGCGGCAACATCTTTTGGATTCGCCGATAGACGTTTTTCTTCGATTGCCAGCGCCTTCTGAACCAGCGATTTGATCTGGTCGCAGGTTTTCTTGTCCGCAGGCCGATGCGAGGCGTTCACAAAACCATCGTTCGCGTATTCACCTGCATTCAGAGCTCCGACGCGATAGAGCTCGTGGAAAAGCACTGCCGTGAGGAGGTGATTGATCGCGTCGGGATCGTCAGGATGGCGCTGTGAGACCTGCGTGAACTCTTGAATCGAGCGGTCATAATCCATGTTGTAGAAGTGCTCGAAGGCTGAGGGGTTCAGAGGGTCAGCGGGCCGGAAAGAAAACTTTTCGAAAGCTTTGGTAGCCAGCGACGAGACGTTGGGAGGCGGAGCAGGAGGTTTGTCCCTCGGCTGCTGTCCCCAGCTTTGTCCGGAATTCAGAAGGGACACAACGATGGCGAGCAAGCTAATTCTGCAAAACAAGGCGGCGTTCTCGAAAGATGCTGCTTGCAGTGTACCCGACAATCGGTCAAGTCGGCGCTTGAGTACGACGCCGAAGGCGGTGGGTGGGCGATCTTCTTTAGAATCTTTGCACTATGAGAGTAATTCTTGCTCTACCAGGGTCGTCAGTTCCATCAGGATACGCCTGTAAGCCATTGGATTTGTTAGAACAATTCCGCAAACCCTTTGGAATCAAGCTTGCCTCTGCATGGACAGGAAGTTCCCTATGAGTGATGTTGTCCGAGATGTACGCCAGGAGTTTTGGCGCCCTCCCGTAACTGCCACGTCTGATACTGCGAAGCTGGCAGAGGCCTGCAAGCGCTGTGGGACTGAGTTTATGGTCGGTGCGGCGTTTTGCCATATTTGCGGGGCGAACCGGCATCGCTCAGAGGCGGCGAGCGGGTCTTGGACGAAGAACCTGGAACTTCACAAATTTCTTGCTTTCGGCTCAATTCGCGGCTGGTTCGGACTGCCTGTTCTATCGCTGTTCGCATTTCTTGTCGGCGTCGGTTTCCTGATTGTGGCCCTGGCGATGGGGCTGGTAGCTGTCCACGACATATCGGATTTTGAGGCCGTCCAATTGTGGCGGATTCAGTGGTTGATGGCAGCCTGCGCGGCGTTTCTGGTGGGCATACTTCTGAAAAGCCGGAAGACCGAAAATTAGTCTTTGCCCGACGCGAGTTTTTTCACCATCCCAACGGCCTTGGGATGGTTTTTCATTTGATACATATGATTGATTGGCCCAGGGCCTTTGCCGATTGGGTAGCCGTTGCTAATCCCGGCCGTCACATAGGCTTTCGCCAGAAGCACGGCAGCCGACGGTGACCGCTCTTGGGCCAATTGACAGGCAATCGCCACTGCGAAGGCACAGCCAGTGCCGTGAGTATTCTTGGAATCTATCCGGTCAGACCTGAAGACCTGGACGTACGCGTCCTTCACGCTTAAAACGTCAATAGCACGATCAAGATGGCCGCCAGTGATCACGACGCCTTTGGCCCCCATTGAGTGCAGTAGCTCAGCTGCTTGCTTCATCTGGTGAACGTCGCGCACGTCGGTCCCGCTTAACGCGGCGGCTTCATCCACGTTAGGGCTGATGACGGTTGCCAGCGGTAAGAGCCTTTCCTTTAGGACACCAATGCCTGCGTCATCCAGTAGAGCGGTTCCTGAAGACGCTCGCAGGACGGGATCGAGCACCACGTTTGGGTGTTTTTCGCGTTCCAGGAAATCGGCCACTCGCGCTGCAATCTTGCCCGAACCGAGCATTCCTATATGCACTGCCGATATCTTTACGTCGGAAGTGAGTTCATCCAAAGTATCGGAAAGGAATTGCGGGTCAACTGGCGCAACTTGACGCACACCAGCGGTGGACTGAACCGTTAACGCGGTTATGGCGGCCAGACCGTAGCAGCCGTGAGCTGCAATGGTCTTTATGTCGGCAGTGATTCCCGCGCCAGACGATGGATCGAAGCCCGCTATCGTCAGCACCACGGGCGGAGTTTGGGGCATGAGGCGAATGTATCGGAAAGTACGGTTATTGAAAACTCTCTTTTTGGACAGTGTCCGTTAATTCAGTGTACGCAAGGTGGGATGGCGCCGAAACATTTCGGAACTGGCCATAAATATCTGAATTCAGAAGGTTAAGCAAAGAAATTGTTGTAAGTTGCTGAAAAAGCAATTACGAAGAAATTGCACAGCTCAAAAGTGTGGGTTACTTGCTTAATTTGCTAACAGCAGTTGGCTTTTTAATACAGCAACATGCCGAGTTCTGCTGAAAATCAGCGGGAGGTTACTTTACTATCTGTAAATCTCAGAAGCACTTATACGCAGAATTCTTGATTGACAGGCCCTTTCTAGGCCCGTAGCATTCCAGCACTGCGCGCACTTGAAGACGAGGAGGACGACTTTGACGACGGAGGGTATCTGATGCGAAGACGTTTGGCTCAGGCATTGGCGATCGCTTTACTCGTCGGCTGGGGAGCGGCTCAGGATCCAACCAGATCAGGGTCGGCTGGCAAGGCAGCAGTTGCAGACAGAATCTCGTCCGCGATACCCGGCGTCAAGCCCAATGGGCGGGCATACCAGATTGGAACCGCCTCGTGGTATGGGGAAGATTTTGACGGCAAACCTACGGCCAGCGGCGAACCTTTCAACATGTATGACCTGACCGCGGCGCATCCTTCCCTGCCCTTGGGGACAATGGTCAAGGTCACGAATCTGCGCAATCGGCGGGCGGTCGTGGTGCGAATTAACGACCGTGGACCTATCGTGCCCGGTCGGATCATTGACGTCTCCTATAGCGCGGCCAGGGCGCTGAAGTTCCAGGGACAAGGAACTCAGCGAGTGCGGTTGGATGTGGTGCCCGCCAGAAAACCAACGGCGACTATGGCACTGCTTCGCGAGCCGGTTCTGGGCAGATAGCCCGAGAATTTCTTTGCGATCTTTGCGAGTCCCTTTGCGATCTTTGCGGTAAAGATTTTGACGCACGAGACTGGTAACCGTAAAGTTTGCCAACGTCCGCAAAGGACGCAAAGAACTTCAAAATCTCAATTTCTCATTCATCTAGATTTCGCTTTAAACTGTGGATGAATGATCTCTTCTCGTCAGCGGCTGATCGTCGCGCTCGATGTTTCCTCTTCCGCAGAAGCCCAAAGAATTGTCGCCGGACTTGGCGGGTCGGTCGAAATCTACAAAGTCGGCATGCAACTCTTCACGGCTGAGGGGCCGCAGATCGTCCGCGATCTCGTGGCATCGGGACGGAAAGTTTTTCTCGACCTGAAATATCACGACATTCCTAACACCGTGGCAGCGGCTGTGCGCGAGGCGGTACAACTCGGCGTCAGCATGTTGACGGTCCACGCGTCCGGCGGAACGAAGATGCTTCGCGCCGCGACAGAGGCAGCACAGTCTCACTTAAAGACGGATGCTGACGCACCCCGGGCGTGGACGCCCGGGGCTACACGAGAAACTGCAGGGTTGAAAGTGCTTGCGGTTACCGTGCTCACCAGCATGGATGAGCAGGATGTGAATGACATTGGAGTACAGCCTCAACTCAGCGATCAAGTGGTGCGGCTTGCCTCTCTGGCACTCGGGGCTGGATGCGACGGAGTTGTGAGTTCCGCCCGGGAAGTGAGGGCGCTTCGCACCGAACTGGGTGGCGAGTTTCTGGTGGTGACGCCAGGAGTGCGACCCGCGGGCGCGGTTCATGGAGATCAGGCGCGGGTGGTAACTCCAGCTGAGGCAATCGCCGCGGGAGCAACGTATATCGTGGTGGGACGGCCGATTACTGCCGCCGCAAATCCTGCGGTCGCAGTAGATCAGATTCTGCAGGAAGTTGAAGCTACCGCTATGGCCAGGTAATCTCAGCCGACCTCACAATCGCATAGTTGACATAGCTATTTAATAGCTATCATGAGTTGATGCAGGTGAGCGTAGCGGACGCCAAGAACAAGTTGCCCGAGCTAATTAAAGCGGTGGAAGACGGAGAGCCGGTAACCATCTGCCGTCGCGGTGTGCCCGTGGTAGACATCGTGCGCACCACAAAGCCACGCCGCCACAAGAGTGTTTTGGGAACGCTCAAAGGCAAAATTCAAGTGCTCGACTCGGACTGGTCGAAACCTATGCCCGACGCAGAGGTGGAAGCCTTCCTGTCGAGACGGGATTGAAGTGCGGCTGCTTCTGGATACGGCAATTCTGATTTATGCTGTGGAATCGCCGGAGCGACTCAGCAAGCGCGCCATTTCAGCGCTGGAAAACAAAGAAAATATTCTTGAGTTGAGCGCAGTCTCTCTCTTGGAGATCGCCATCAAGACAACCCTGGGCAAACTGAGAATCTCAGCTGCTCTGGCGCGACAAGCGGTTTGCAGATCTTGATGTGCGAATACTTCCATATACTGCTGAGCATGCGTTCCACCTGTTCGAATTTCCGCTTCCTCACGGCGATCCCTTCGATCGCCAAATCATTGCCCAAGCTCTATCCGAGAACATCCCGATCGTGACTTCGGACAAGAAATTCCGCCTTTACAAAGGGCTCAAAGCAATCTGGTAAGTGCGTAGGGCGAGAATGCGACTAGAGTTTCTCGCAGAACTCGCAGGCGGAGCAGGAAATGAAGATTCCGCCGGGAACGCCACGCTCGCGGTCTTTGACGCGCTTCACGATGCGCGTGGGCTTGCCGCACTTCGGACAGTCGGTGCTTTTTGTAGTGTCCATCACTTTTTTGCGGTCTGCGGTTTTGGCAATTTTGGCCATGTTTTCTCCTTCAATTTAGCGGCGTAATCCAGGCTGCTGTGTTCTCTTCTTGTAAATTATTGGCAGGCC
>WNGP01004210.1_pt1 | contig 11983 bp, 10 predicted proteins | sample 5407671 | NCBI WGS metagenome assembly WNGP01 (sample SAMN13153381, study PRJNA577476) | soil metagenome | isolation source: 40 cm soil or saprolite under Garry oak tree replicate 2 | place: USA:California | collected 2016-06-15 | reverse complement strand
GTTATCCCCCTGGTAGACCCAGTACATGCCATCGTAGAAGAAGTAGTTTGCCTCCATGCGTGGGGCGTAGTAGACCGGGTAGCCCGGCACCGGGACCAGCTCCGGGTACAAGGGCAGGTTGATCCCGATGCTCACGTTGGGAAGCCCGATGCCGATGCTCACTTGAGCGAGGGCCGAGGTCATCGAGCACAGCACCATCCACAGCACAATCAGTCCAGCGCGCATTTTTCAGTCCTCCAGTTCGGTTACCCAGACTCCATCCGACCAGGACCAGCCGCCTGCGGCGTTAATCGCGGCCCTTGCCCCTGCCGCGGCCTTTGCCGGGGTGCTCGTAGCCGGGCTCGTATTCGGCGGATTTCACGAAGTACACCGGCCGCTCGCAGGCATTGTACTTGTGGCAGTGCTTCGACCAGTTCCTGGCGTGCCCTGGGGGCACATGCATGTAGATCGGCGCCACGATCACCGGCTGGGGCTGCCTGACGATCACCACCGGCTGCGGATACAGGAGGGGCGGCGGCGGCCGGTTGCCGATGTCGACGCGCCCGTATACCCCCGGCTGGATCTCGCCCTGGATGCTTACCCCGACGCTGACATCGGCGGCCTGCACTAAGGCCGGGCCGGCGGCGAGAAGACCCGCCGCGATCAAACGAATAGTCTTGTTCACGTCGCTGTCTCCAGAAAAAAACGCTCCATGATGCGCCCAAGGCCCCGAGGCTCGCAACCGTGCGTCTGTCGCCCACTGGCGACAGGAAGATGCAAGGCGCGCTAGGAACCCGGCTGAAGCGAGAGCTTGCCGAGCAAGACCGCGATATCCTGCGTGCGATCGACGGCCCACCGGTCCCGAAGAATCGCGTCCGTCCGCTCGCGGGGCCAGCGCCCGCCGACGTTGCCGCGGAACTTCCTTTCGACTTCGGCCCTGCTCATCGGCCGTCCCGGGAAGCCCGGCACGTCGTCGACCTCGCTCGAAACGCGCCGCCCGTCGGCGAGGATCGCCGTCACGCGCGTCGGAACCATCGCTCCGACTCGCGCCGTAAGGGCAGGGTCTTCTTTCACAGTAATCTTGCGCATAAAGGCGAGGATGCGCGCCTCGCTGAGCTTCTCAGGCGCGTAGCTGTCGTTGGTGATGTCGCCGTCGAACATGGCGCGCGCGGTGATATAGGGCAGGCTGTGATCGGCGGTCTCCCGGGTGTCCGGCGTCCACTTCTCGGGCTCGCTCCCGGCGCGCTGGTAGCCGCGCTTGGTCGTCGCGATTTCGATCGCCGCGATGCGATCGAGCGAGCCCGATTTCCTCGCGACCTCGATTCCGGCCACGACCGCGGTCTGCGCGTAGACCACGGCAGGGTAGGCTTTCATCCCGCACTGGTGGATGCGAAACGGCACTCCGCGGCGGCCGAATGCTCCCACATCGACATCCGCCGGCCCGGAGACTTGCTTGAAGAAGCCCGAATTCCCTTCGAAGATCGGCGCCGGACCGGTCAGGCCGGCGCGCGCGAGCAGCGACGCGAACACGGCGTTCCTCCCGGCTTCGGCGTCGGCGAGCCCCTTCCAGTCCGAAAGCGCCTGGACCCGGGTCTGCGCCATCGGGATGTGGTCGTTGATGGCGAGACTGACGGCCTGCGCGAGCTGCGCCCGAGGCAGCTTCATCAGCTTGCCGGCGGCGAGCGCCACGGCCGGCAGGCTGAACACCGGCGCGTCCCAGCCGCGCGACGTCACGTCGAAGGCGTCGATCAAGCGGCAGTTGATCTCGTAGGCGAGCACGATCGCGGTGATAAGCTCCGCGGCGCTCGAGCGCTCGCTCTCAGCCACCGCGAGGCAGGCGGCGATGTGATCGCTCGGATGGCCCGCCAGACCTCCGACGTAGGAATCGTTCAAGTCGTAGTAGCGGAAGGCCGCGCCGTTGGCGAAGGTGGCGAGATCGGGCGTGGTGCGCCGCTTCGTGCCGATAACGGTCGCCGTTCCGGCCGCGGCGGCGAGCGCGACATCGCGGCAGATGCGCACCGGCCTCTCGTCGAACGCGGCGATCCCGCAGCCGATCGTGTCGATGAAATGCGATTTGACGCGATCGACGGTCGCCGCGTCGAGATCGTCGTAGCGCAGTCCGTCGGCGTAGGCGGCGAGCCGGTCCGCGAGCGGACCGCCGGGCGACTTCGAAGGCGTGGATTCCGCCGCCGGCAGCCCTCGCGCCAGCCCCCAGAGACCGAAGGCGGCCATTCCGGCGATGACGCGGCGGCGGGGGATCGAGCGGAGCATGTGGAACATATTACAGCACGCGTGCCCGGGAATTGTCCGCTACCATACGAATGCGTATCGACGAGGGGGCCCACCCATGACTTTCGGAAAACTGACTGCAGCATTGCTTTTCGCCGCGTGCTCGCTGCCGGCGCTGGCGCAGGAAACGCTGGTGGTGTACTGGACCAAGGGGTTCTATCCCCAGGAGGACAAGGCCCTCGACGATGTGATCGACAAGTTCCAGAAGAAGACCGGCGTCAAGGTGGAGCTCTCGCGCTACGCACCGCAGGAATCGGTGCCCAAGGCGGTCGCGGCGCTCGATTCGGGTACGCCGCCCGACGTGGCGTACGGCGACGTGTTCGACTTCCAGGTGGCGGGCAAGTGGGCGTTCGAGGGAAGGCTCGAAGACCTCTCGGACATCCTCGTGCCGATGAAGGCGGACTTCCTGCCGATCACGCTGGAAACCGCCTTCATGTGGAACGACAAGGCGAGGAAGCGCGCCTACTACGCGTTCCCGATGAAGCGCCAGACGATGCACATCCAGTACTGGAAGGACATGCTGGCGGAGGCGGGCTACAAGGAGTCCGACATTCCGAACACCTGGAACGCCTACTGGGACTTCTGGTGCACCAAGGCGCAGGCTGGCTACCGCAAGAAGACCGGCAAGCGCATCTACTCGATCGGTGCGCCGATGGGCGTGGATTCCTCGGACTCGTTCTACTCGTTCCTCACCTACATGGACGCGTACAACGTGAAGGTGGTGGACGACGAGGGCAGGCTCACGGTCGACGGGCCAGCGGTGCGCAAGGGCCTGATCGCGGCAGTGAAGGACTACGCGCACACGATCGAGCGCGGCTGCACGCCGCCTTCGGCGGTGAACTGGAAGGACCCGGACAACAACGTCGCCTTCCACAACAAGCAGATCATGATGACGCACAACGCGACCATCTCGATCGCCTCGAAGTGGCTCGACGACTCGAACAACGACAAGCTCACGCCGGAGCAGCGCGCCGAGGCGAAGAAGAACTACGGCGAGCTCATCGCCACGTCCGGCTTTCCGGCGAAGCCCGACGGCAAGCCGATGCAGTACCGCTCGGCGGTGAAGGTCGGCGTGATCTTCGAGAACGCGAAGAACAAGAAGCGCGCCAAGGAATTCGTCCAGTTCTTCATGCAGGACGAGAACCTGATCCCGTACGTCGAGGGCTCGCTCGGCCGCTGGTACCCGGTCACGAAATCGGGCGCTGCGCGCGACTTCTGGACCTCCGACCCGCACCGCAGGATCGTTCACAACCAGTTCTCGGCCGGCACGCTGCCGTTCGAGTTCACCAAGAACTACAGGTTCACGATCCTCAACAACGAGAACGTGTGGGCCAAGGCCATCAACCGCATCGCCAACGACAAGTGGCCGGCGGAGAAGGCGGTCGACGAGATGATCGCGAGGATCAAGCAAGTCGCCGGCTGAGTCTCCAACGTGTCCGAGATTGTTCTGGCGGGGGAGCCGGCAACACGGGCAAAACCCCCGCGGAAGAGTCTTTCCACATGGCAGGTATGGGGCATCATCCTGATCGCCCCGTACCTGCTGGTGTTCCTGGTCTTCGTGCTCTACCCCGTCACCTACGGCCTGTGGCTCGCGCGCAACCCGGCGAGCTACCAGAAGCTGTTCGAAGACCCGGTTTTCTTCCGCACCGTCGTGAACACGGTTGTATTTTTGCTGGTGGCGGTAAACCTCAAATTCCTCCTGGCGCTGTTCCTCTCCGGCTTCTTCGTGCACGAGCGCGTGTGGATCCGCTGGCTCAGCGTCATTTTCATCATTCCCTGGGCGGTCCCGTCGATCCCGACGATCTTCTCGATCCGCTTCATGCTGAACCCCGAGTGGGGCGTGATCAACTCGCTTATCTTCCGCATGATGGGACTGGACGGGCCGAACTGGCTGAACGACCCGGCGCTCGGGCTCTCCATGGCGATGGTGGTGCACATCTGGAAGGCGCTGCCGTTCTGGACGCTGATCCTGATGGCCGGGCGGCTCGCGATCCCGAATGAGCTCTACGAAGCGGCGAGCGTCGACGGCGCGAGCGGCTGGCAGAAATTCAAATTCGTGACGTGGCCGTCGATCCGCACGCTGTACCTCAGCTCGACGCTGCTCTCGATGATATGGACGCTCGGCGACTTCAACAGCGTGTACCTCCTCACCGGCGGCGGCCCGGCGGACCAGACCCACGTGCTCGCGACGCTCGGCATCCGCTACATCCGGCTCGACCAGGTCGACCAGGCGATGGCCACCATCGTGGTGGCTTTGCCTTTCGTGCTGCCCCTGGTGTATTTCATGATGCGGCGCCTTTCCGGTGATGAACAGAAAGCTTCTTAGAGAGGCGAGGCTGTGGCTGATCGCGATCCCGGTCGTGCTGTGGACGCTGATCCCGATTTACCACATCTTCCTGTTCGCGATCTCTTCGAAAGACTCGGCGTTCTCCGGCGCGCTGTGGCCCGACAAGCCGACGCTGCGCAACTTCGTCACGGTGTTCCGCCAGGAGCACTTCTACCTGCATCATTTCTGGGAGCAGCTGTGGAACTCGGTATGGATCGCGCTCGCGGTGGGCGTGCTGACGCTCGGCATCGCGACCTGCGCGGCGTTCGCGATCAGCCGGCTGAAGGTGAAAGGCGGTCGCAGCGTCATGAACGCGGCGCTGTTTACCTATTTCATCCCGGCGGCGTTTCTCGCGGTGCCGATGTACAAGGCGATGGGCGCCTACGGCCTGCTCAACAGCCGCTGGTCGCTGGTCCTCGCGATGGTCACCCTCGCCTCGCCCTATGCGATCTGGGTGCTCAAGCAGGCTTCCGACAAGCTGCCGTGGGAGCTCGACGAGGCGGCGCGTATCGACGGCGCGACGCCGCTGCAGCTCTTTCGCCTGGTTTATTTGCCCCTGATGCTGCCCCCGCTCGTCGCGATCGGCACCTACGCCGTGCTGCTCGCCTGGAACGAATACCTGTACGCCTTTCTGCTGCTGTCGCACGAGAACACCATCCCGCTCGCGGTCGGCCTCGGCCACTTCCTCGCCGCGGACGACTCGCCGTGGGAGCTGCTGATGGCGACCGCCCTGATCTACGCACTGCCGCCGGCCGCGATCTATTACGCCTTCCGCCGCTACATGGTCGGCGGGCTGACCGCCGGGGCGGTGAAGATCTGATGGCCTCGGTTACGTTCGAAAATGTCGAGAAATCGTTCGGAGGGACGAAGATCGTCCACGGAATTTCCCTGGACATCGCCGACGGCGAATTCATGGTGCTGGTCGGTCCCTCGGGCTGCGGCAAGTCGACGCTCCTCAGGATGCTCGCGGGCCTCGAGGAGATCGGCGGCGGAACGATCGCGATCGACGGCCGGGTCGTCAACGACGTCGACTCCAAGGAACGCGACGTCGCGATGGTATTCCAGAGCTACGCGCTCTATCCGCACATGACGGTGCGGGAGAACATGGGCTTCTCGCTCCGTTTGCGCAAGGAGAACAATCGGGTCATCGAGGAAGGGGTTTCCCAGGCGGCAAGGATCCTCAATCTGGAAGCTTATCTCGACCGCTATCCGCGCGAGCTCTCGGGCGGGCAGCGTCAGCGCGTCGCGATGGGCCGCGCCATCGTGCGCGATCCCAAGGTGTTCCTGTTCGACGAGCCGCTCTCCAACCTCGACGCCAAGCTGCGCGTCGCGATGCGCGCCGAGATCAAGGCGCTGCACCAGCGCCTGAAAACAACCACCGTCTACGTCACGCACGACCAGGTCGAAGCGATGACGATGGCCGACCGGATCGCGGTGGTGAACGAAGGCCGCGTCGAGCAGTTCGGCGCGCCGCTCGAGCTCTACGACCGGCCGGCGAACCTGTTCGTCGCGCAGTTCATCGGATCGCCCGCGATGAACATCGTAGCAGGCGTTCTCGCGAAGAGCGGCGATTCCTCCTGGGTGAAGGCGCTGGGACAGCGCTGGCCGGTCGAATCGCCGGGCGGCACCGACGGCCAGGCGGTGAAGTACGGCATCCGCCCGGAGCACATCGGGCTCGCCGGCCAGGGCAGCGGCGGCATCGCCGCCGAGGTGCTCGTGGTCGAGCCGATGGGCGCGGCAACGGAACTCGTGGTCCGGGTCGCGGACGTCTCCCTGACGGTCGTCACGCACGGACGGGCAAGCCTGCACCCCGGCGACAGCTTGTCCCTTGCTCCCGAGGCCGGGCACGCGCATGTCTTCGATCCCGCCACGGGACGCCGCATCTGAGAGAATTCGGTCATGGAAATTTCCGATCTCCTCCTCGTCAACGGCCGCGTCGCGACGCAGGACGAGCGCCAGTCGTTCGTAACCGCGCTCGCGATCAAAGACGGCCGCATCCACGCGACCGGCGACACTAAAACGGTTATGGGTTGCAAAGGCCCCGCGACCCGCGTCATCGAACTCAACGGCCGCACGGTGATCCCCGGCCTGATCGATTCGCACTCGCACCCGATACGCGGCGGCCTTTCCTACAACCTCGAGCTCAGGTGGGACGGCGTGCCCTCTCTCGCCGACGCGATGCGCATGCTGCGCGAGCAGGCGAAGCGCACGCCGCCGAATCAATGGGTGCGCGTGATCGGCGGCTGGTCCGAGTTCCAGTTCGCCGAGAAGCGCATGCCGACCCTGGACGAGCTGAACGCCGCCGCGCCCGACACGCCGGTGTTCGTGCTTCACCTCTACGCGAGCGCGATGCTCAACCGCGCCGCCTTGCGCGCAGTCGGCTATACCCGCGACACGCCCGACCCGCCGGCAGGCGAAATCCAGCGCGACAAAGCGGGCAATCCCACGGGCCTGCTGATCGCCAAGCCGAACGCCTTCATCCTCTACTCGACGCTCGCCAAAGGCCCGAAGCTGCCCCACGAGCAGCAGCTCAATTCGACCCGCCAGTTCATGCGCGAGCTGAACCGGCTCGGCGTCACCAGCGTGATCGACGCGGGCGGAGGCTTTCAGAACTACCCTCAGGACTATCAGGTCGTCACCGAGCTGCACAACAACGATCAGCTGACCGTGCGCCTCGCCGCCAACCTCTTCACGCAGCGCCCCAAGCAGGAGCTGGAGGATTTCGCGAACTGGACGAAAACGGTGAAGCCGGGCCAGGGCGACGACCTGTACCGCATCAACGGCGCGGGCGAAATGCTCGTCTACTCGGCGGCCGATTTCGAGGATTTTCTCGAGTCGCGGCCCGATATGCCCGCGAGCATGGAGGCCGATCTCACGGCCGTAGTGAAGCTCCTCGCGCAGCGCCGCTGGCCGTTCCGCCTGCACGCGACCTACGACCAGACCATAGAGCGCGCTTTGACTGTATACGAAGCGGTCAACCGCGAAGTGCCGTTCGACGGGCTGCACTGGATCATCGATCACGCCGAGACGATTTCGCCGCGCAACATCCAGCGCATCCGCGCCCTGGGCGGCGGCATCGCCGTGCAGCACCGCATGGCCTACCAGGGCGAAACTTTCATGGGCCGCTACGGCAAGGCGAAGACCGAGGAGAGCCCCCCGATCAAGCGCATGCTCGCGGCGGGCGTACCGGTCGGCGCCGGCACCGACGCGACGCGGGTGGCGAGCTACAACCCCTTCGTGTCTCTGTACTGGTTGATTTCCGGCAAGACCGTCGGAGGAACGCAGATGTATGCAGCGGCGAACCGCCTCGAGCGCATGGAAGCCCTGCGCCTGTGGACGGTCGGCTCTAGCTGGTTCTCGAGCGAGGACGGAAAAAAGGGAGCGCTCGCGCCGGGACAACTCGCCGATTGCGCGGTGCTGTCGGCGGATTACTTCTCGATCCCCGAGGAAGAGATCAAGGCCCTCGAATCGGTTCTGACGATCGTCGGCGGAAAACCGGTCTACGCCGCGGCCGAATTCAAGGACCTGTCGCCGCCGCCGTTGCCGGTGAGCCCGGAATGGTCGCCGGTCGTCGCTTACGGCGGCTATGGCGCGCCGCTGATGAGGACAGTCGGATTGCGGACGCGCATCGCGAAGGCTGCGTCCTGCCCGTCGTGCTATCCCTCGGGCGCGCCCGGCTTCGGCGGCTGCGCCTGCGCATTTTGAAACACTTCGGTGCAAGGAGGATCCGTCATGGAAAACGCTTTACCCGACACCGCGGTCACGAAGGTGGTCGACCGGATCCCGCGCGCGGGAATGGACGCGCAACTGGAACAGGCGATGAAGAATCTCATCGCCGCGGCATTGAAATTACCCGGGCATCTCGGCGTGACGGTGACGCGGCCCTCGCTCCCGCTCCAGCCGGGATTTCGCATGGTGTACCGCTTCGATTCCTGCGAGCACCTGCGCGCGTGGGAGGAATCCGCCGCGCATACGCGCCTGGTCGCTGCCGCCAACCGCTACACGCAAGGCGAACCGCGCTACGACATCCTGACCGGCCTGGAATCCTGGTTCACCCTGCCCTCCCAGCCCGCCATGCACCCGAAGCGCATCAGAATGACCGTCGTGACGTGGATGGGCATTTTTCCGCTGGTGTATCTCTACGCGGAGTTGTTCAACCGGATTCTGCCGACCGCCACGCCCGTCATCCTGAAAGTATTCGCCGTGACCGCGCTGGTCGTGCCGACCATGAGCTATGTCGTCGCCCCGCGGCTCACGAGGCTTTTCAGGAACTGGCTTTATCCCCGGCCGGGTTGAGCTTGACCCTTGCCGGGCAGCGCGGCGCCCGCTGCACCGCACTGCCCGAGCTTGTCGGAACTTCCCGGACTTACTTCAGACCCATGCAGCTCGCGTAGTAGCTGACGGTGCCCGACCAGTCGGAGAAGATACCCAGGATCCCCACCTGCTTGGCCAACACATCCAACGTGGTCATCAGGTCGCCATCGTTGTGCAGAGCGTCCAGCGTGGTTTGATAATAGAACGAGGGGCTGGGCGTGCCCTTCGTAGGCAGCACTTCCTCGACGATGCGTCCGGAACGCTCGAGGGTCCAGGTGATGATGTCGAGCCCGGCGGCCCTCGCATCCTTGGCGTACTGCGAGGGCACGATCTTGCCGCCGGCATCCACCGCCAGCAGCGCCCACATCGGCGGCGCGACGATCCTGATGCCCTGGTTGGCATAGCCCTTCAGCTGCGCCGCGCTGGGCAGCTCGGCCGGGACATTGGCGCTGTCCAGAAACACCGCCTGCCTGCCGAAATCCGGATCGTTCTTGATCCAGTACAAGATGTCGTCCTTGTTGAAAGACTGCGCCCACACGATTCCGGGAGAAATGCCGGCCGCCTTGTAGTCGTCGATCATCGCCTGGGCGTAGGCCGCCTGGCTGCCGAACACCGCTTCTACCTGCAACTTGGCGTCGCGGTTCGGGCCCTTCAGCTCCGGGGTGTACTGGCTGCCCAGCTCCTTGAGCAGATCGATGCTTTCCTTATGGGTCAGCACCGTTGCGCCCGTGGAATACAGGTCGGTGCGCCAGTTGGGGGTACCGCCCAGAAATTCCTGCGCGGTTCTGGCATTGGGATTGAAGGCGTCCATCTTGCCCTTGAGGGATTTGAATTCATCCACGGTCAGGTCACTGGTGCAGCACAGCGCCGTGGCTGCCTTGGTGCGCTTGCCGCTGGCATCGAATTGAGCCGGGGAAAACGGCTGGGAGCACCTGTCCGCCAGCGGCGTTACCAGGATATTGGTGGTGGTATGCAGATCGCACTGGTCGTGGCGGCAGACCAGTTCGCGGTCCTTGGTGAAAGTCACGTCGCATTCCTGGATGCCGGCGCCCATGCGTGCGCCCGCTTCATGGCTTTCCTTGGTGTGCTCCGGGAATTGCAAAGTGCCGCCGCCCCGGTGACCGATGGAAAAAGCCGTCTTGCGGAATGGCCCCTCGCTGCACTGCTCCAGCTTGCGCTTGAGCGGGCCGGGGCTCATCTTGTCGATCAAATAAAAGGGACGCGGCCCGACCTGGACACCGCGATCCTTGTCCGCATCGCGCTCGTGGGCGCCGTCGGCGGCGTAGGATAAAACAGGTAGCAGGCAGCTCGTCATAGCGAACAGCATCGCGGCTTTTTTGCATGTGAACATTTCGATCTCCGGTTCGGTGTATGAACCTCAGCGGGTCAAGAATTTCGCGAACTCGTTCTGGGAGCCGAGTGCGTGTTTCGCGATCTCGTCCGCAAAGCGTTCGTTGAACGCCTCCGGCGCCAGAGTGCAGCGTCCGGCCCCGATTCTTCCGACGTTGAGCAGTTCGATGAGGACGGCAGGCGCTTCGTAGTCGGCGCGGATGTGGATCTCGCACGGGATTGCGCTCGACAGGGAAAACCTGCCGCTCACTGCCTGCCCGAAATCGTTCTTCTTGAAGGCCGTGAATTCGAACGGGACGCGGGCCAGGGCGAGGTAGCGGCGGCAGTATTCGATATCGGGGCCCGCCACATCCACCGCCGCGGGCTGCGCGTACCGGGCCTGGTAGGTCAGGAAGACCTGGTCGCACACTTCGTCGCCGTCGACCTTGCGCAGGCGGTAGTCGGCAAAGGCGCTCGAAAGCACCATCGGCGAGGCCTGCTGGAGGTAGATGAACCCGTAGGTGCTTTCGGTGCTCGGCAGCACCCCGTTGAGCTCCTTTGCGAATTCCGCCAGGTAGTGCATGGCCGAGAGCAGGTTCTTGTGGATGAGCGCCTTGGCTGCAGCGCGGCGCGATGCGGTATCTTCGCCGGCGGGGCGGCTCGCCGCCTGCTTTCGCAGCATCTCGAGCGCCGCGAAGCGGCGCCCCTCGCCCTGTTTTTCGGCCTCGGCCTTGCGCTGCGCCTGCGCTTCCGCTTGGCGAACTCGCTCGGCCTCCGCTCTCCGGCGCGCCTCTTCTTCCTCCCTGCGGCGCCGCTCCGCCTCCGCGCGCTCGTGCGCTTTTTGCTCTTCGTCGATCTTGCGCGAAAAGGCATCGAGGCCCGCGAGAAAGTCCGGCGCGGGTGCACCCGGGCCGGAGGGACTGCGGGGGTCGTTGGCCATCCACTGTCTCCCAAAGGCAGATTCCCGGGCGAACCGCTCCCGGGCACTACGCGGCTAACGATACACTTTCGCGCACTCCGTGCGCAAGAAGCGGGCCGTCACGCTGTACTTCGATTCCGCCCGCGAACCAGTAGCGTTTCGGCGTCGTCCTGTCGCCGATCCTACTATCGCCGAACGGCGGACGGAAAATCACCGTCCTGTCCTATACTGTGCGCGCCGCCACATTGTGATGGCGTGCGTCGACTTTCCGGAGGAACACTTATGATCAGAACAGCCCGATTGGCACTTGCGAGCGCGATCCTCGCAGCATCGTGCACGGCAGCTACGGCGCAGACCATGCGGGTGCGCGGGACCATCGAGAAGGCCGACGGCAACGTGCTCACTCTGAAATCCAGCGACGGCGCCGAGCTCAAGCTCACACTCACCGACAATGCGATGATCATCGCCGTGGTCAAAGCCTCGATGGCGGACATCAAGGAGGGCACCTTCCTCGGCAGCGCGGCAATGCCGCAGCCGGACGGCAGTCAGAGGGCGCTGGAGGTACACATCTTCCCCGAGCAGATGCGCGGCACCGGCGAAGGTCACCGGCCGTATGCGCCCGTGCCGAACAGCACCATGACCAACGGCGCGACCTCGGGCGCGACGGTCGCCGGCGTGGATGGCTCGACGTTCGTGGTCAAATACAAGGACGGCGAGAAGAAGATCGTCGTTCCGCCGAGCGCGCCCATCGTCCGTTACGAGATCGGCGGCAAGAGCGATCTCAAGGCGGGCGCGCGGTTCACCGTGCTCGCTGCAACCAAGAAGCC
>WNGP01006071.1_pt1 | contig 11986 bp, 11 predicted proteins | sample 5407671 | NCBI WGS metagenome assembly WNGP01 (sample SAMN13153381, study PRJNA577476) | soil metagenome | isolation source: 40 cm soil or saprolite under Garry oak tree replicate 2 | place: USA:California | collected 2016-06-15 | reverse complement strand
TATGGCAGGGCCCCACGGTCGCGGCGTTCGTTGACTCATGGAACGGCCTTGCCTTCGCGGCGTTCGCCGCCCTCCTCACGGTCTTCGTCCGCCAGTCTAAGGTCGGGGAGACTCAATCTGGCTCGGGCTCCTCTGGGGCAACAACGTAGGTGATCGTCGAGTCTCGTATTAACACCGACGATTCGCCTGTTGTCCATCCGCCCGAAGTCTCGAAGGTACCTTTTCCTCGTTCCATGCCCTCGAACGACTGAAAAATGCCAAGTGTTCGGCGCTTGAAATGGAGAGTCGCGAATCTGGCCGGGCCCACTCCTGCCGCCGCCTCCTCCGGCCGCATGCGGTTTTCCCGATCCGGTCGGGTTACGGCCGGAGCATGCGCGCGACGATGGCGAGGACCTCGTCCGCCGCGAACGGCTTCAGCAGGAGGACCACGCCTCGACGGCGCGTCGGATCGATTTCTTCATACACGTACGGGAAGGCCGTGATCAAGATGGCTCGGAGCTCGGGTCGCTCCCGTCGTGCGGCCTCGATGAGCTCCACCCCGTTGGCTCCGGGCATCTGAAAGTCCGTGAGCAGCAGATCGACGTCGTTGGACCGGAGACGATCGAGCGCTTCCTCGGCGTTCGCCGCCGTGAAAGTTCGGTACTGTTCCATCGACAGCACTTCCGCGAGGTTCTCGCGGATGCCTTCGTCGTCGTCGACGACGAGGATCGAGGGCCGTCGACCCGGAGGTTCCGACCCGCCCGAAAAATCACCGCGCGGCCCCGAGCCCGCCACGGGTATTATGCGGTCGGTCAATTCCGCTTGACCTTGGGCGGCGGCTCGACGGCCCTACGGGGACTCCGGCGAGAGGCCGGCCCGCGCCGGAATTTGCGGCGATCCGGGCCGGTCGGTGTCCTCCCCACGCAGTGCCTCCGAGGATGGGCTCGACCCGAGATTCCTCGGGAGCAGGACCGTGAACGACGAGCCCTTGCCTTCAACGGACGCGACGAGGATATCGCCGCCATGCGCCACGATGAAGTTCTTGCTCAGGGCGAGGCCGAGGCCGGTGCCTTCCCCCTTCTTCTTCGTCGTGAAGAACGGTTCGAAGATGCGCTTTTGCACGTCGGGCGGCATGCCGGTCCCGGTGTCCGAAATGATGACGGCGAGGAAGTCCCGCTGCTCCTCCGTCCGCACGCGCACGGTGCCCTTCGACGTCGCCTCGTAGGCGTTCTTGAGGAGGTTGACCAAGACCTCCTGGATGCGCAGCGGATCGGCTCGACAGGGGACCGGACCGTCCCCGAGTTCGAGCCGCGAGGCGACGCCGTCTTTGCGGTAGACATCGGCCTGCTCCACCGCCGCGCGGACGATGTCCGTCAAGTCGACGTCCACGACGTTCAGCGTGCCCGGCTTCCCGAACTTCAGGAGTTCCGCGGTGATGCTGGCGGCGATCTTTCCCTGGGCGGCGATCTTCCCGAGTCGCGTCTGGATGTCCGGGTCTTGCGTGCGTCGCGCGATGCTGGCGGTGAGGAGCGAGATGTTCGTGAGCGGCGTGTTGATCTCGTGCGCGACGAACGAGGCGATACGTCCCATGGAGCCCCAGCGCTCGCTTTCGAGGAGCTTGCGTTGGAGCTCGTTCTGGTCCGTCACGTCCCGGGCGATCGTCGCCGCCCCGACGAGTCGGCCCGACGCCTCTCGAATCGGGGAGATCGTGATGGCGGCATCGATTTTGCGCCCGTCCTTTCGGAGGCGCGTCGTCTCGAGGTGGTGGACCGCCTCGCCGCGTCGGAGGCGCTCCATGACCTGGGCAAGCTCGTCTCGACGGTCCTCCGGTACGAGGAGCGCGATGGGCTGGCCAATCGCCTCGGACGCCGTGTATCCGTACATCCGTTCGGCGCCTCGATTCCAGGTCGTGATCCGGCCGTCGAGCGTCTTGCCGATGATCGCGCGACCCATGCCTCGGGCGTACAGCACGATGGCGGCGATCGCTCCGCCGATTGGGGCGAGGAACAGCAGGGCGACCCCCAGCTGCGTGGGCTGGAAGTTTCGGATTTGTGTGAGGGCGACCGCAACCGCGATGAGCGCAAAGAGCGCGGACAGGCCCCCGACGACGAGCCACAGCCCGATGGACCTCATCGAGACTCTCGACCGCCTTCTTGGCCTCCGGGGTGGCGCTTTCGCCCGGGAGGGTGCCGAGTCCTTTGGTTCCGAGCCGTTGGCGGCCATCATCGCCTCTCGTCCCGTGTGCGGCGAATTGGGGTCCCCCGTTGATGGAAGTCGGAATCGGCCGCCAGCCTGGCGAGCATGGAAGGGTCGGCCGCTCACGGGGTTCTCGCGTGATAAAGCTTTAGCGGAGTGGTTCTGTCTCAGATCGGGTGCTGACCCGGGCTCGGTCTCTCGCGAGGGGTCGGCGACCAGATCCCGAATCCGTTCCACGATCGGATTGCGCTCGCTACCGGCGGGCTTGTTCAGTCTGGCGGTCTGGCGGCTCGCGGTCCGCCGGAGCTCCGAGCCGACTTCGTCCGGATTCACGCGAACGAGAAGCTTATCCGCAATGCTCGACTGCGTCGGCGGGTCATGCCGCTTACGGGCGATCGGTCTGAGGGGGATGCCGAAGGAGGAAGGCCCCCGCGTGCCACCGTGGACGGGCGCGATTCGATTCGCGACGGCCGAACCCTGCAGTTCGTGATCGTCATTTTCGCCGCCGTCCTGCTCGTCGTCGCCGCGACGTTTTACGTCGCCTCACTGGTGCCGCCTCGACCCATTCCGACGGACCGGCTCGTTTTCTCCGAGGTTGCCCTCGTCGACGGCAACGCGTCCTTCCTCGTGCAGAGCGAATCGGGCGGCCCCTATGCATACGCCGGATTCGAGGCGACCCTCGTCGTGAACGACTTCCCCAGTCCATCCGTCGCTCTCGGACCCCCTCAATCAATCGTGCGCGTCTCGATCGGACCGAACTCCTACCGGATTACATGGCGCGACGCCGGCGGCGACGGCGCACCGAGCGCGGGCGATTCGTTCCTGATCTCGGGCGACGGAACCCCGCTGCCCTCGATCAGCGCCTACGAATTCGAAATGCAATGGCAGGGCACCTGGACTGCGAGGTGCTTCTGGACCACTGGCTAGACTCAGAGGCCTCCGATACGAATATCGATATTCCCGTCCGACTATTTTTCGTCACAACGCTTATCTAGATTTCATGGGTCATCGAGGCGAAACGCAGAGGGTCGATCGTGGGCTACGTGCGCGGACTTCGCTGTCGGGAGTGCGGCGCCGAATATCCTCCGACGCTGCGAACCGTATGCGACGCCTGCTTCGGCCCCGTCGAGGTCGCGTACGAGATCGAAGCGGTGCGGGAGGCCTTCCGACGCGAGGCCCTGGCCACGCGATCCGCCGACCTCTGGCGGTACCGCGAGCTCCTTCCGGTCTTCGACGAATCCACCCAGGTCGATCTCCGACCCGGCTTTACGCCGCTCCGGCGCGCCGGGAACCTGGCCGAGGCCCTCGGCCTCCGGGACGTCTGGGTGAAGGATGACACCGTCAACCCGACGTACTCGTTCAAGGATCGGCCGGTCGCGGTGGCGATCGCGAAAGCGCGGGAATGGAACCTCGCTGCCGTCGGTTGCGCTTCGACGGGAAACCTCGCGGCGGCGACGGCCGCCGCTGCAGCGAAGGCGCACCTGCCCTGCTACGTCTTCGCCCCGGCCTCCCTCGAGCCCGGCAAGCTGCTCCTGCCCCGGATCTACGGCGCCACGGTCGTCCCGATCGACGGGACGTACGACGAGGCGAATCGCGTCGCCCTGCTCGCCGCAGATCGTCGCGGCTGGGGGTTCGTGAACATCAACTTGCGACCATATTACGCGGAAGGGTCCAAGACCCTCCTGTTTGAGACGTGGGAGCAGCTTGGGTTCGAACTGCCCGACATGATCGTCGCGCCCCTCGGATCCGGCCTGCTGCTCACCTCGCTCGAGAAGGGGACCCGGGAACTCCGTGAACTCGGGGAGCTGTCCGAGGATGCGACGCGGCTGGTGGGGACGCAACCGTCGGGCTGCGCGCCGATCGTCCGCGGGTTCGAGGCGCCCGACGGACGGCCGCGTCCCGTGAAGCGGCCCGAGACGATCGCGGAGTCCTTGGCCATCGGCGATCCTGGGTCCGGCTCCGAGGCGATCCAGGCGATGCGCACGACGCACGGCTTCGCGGACGCTCCGAGCGACGCGGAGATCCTCGAGGGACAGAAACTCCTGGCCCAGACGGAGGGCGTATTCGCCGAACCCGCGGGCGGCACCACCGTCGCGACCTTGAGACGCGCTCGGGAGGACGGGCGGATCGATCGCAGCGATCGCGTCGTGCTGCTCGTCACGGGAAACGGGCTGAAGGCGCCCCGTGTCTGGCGGGACGTGTTCCCGCCCCTGACGCCCGTCCCGCCGACGCCCGCCGCGGTGGATGCGTTCCTCGGAGGGACCGGCGATGGTTAAGCTCGTCCTCGCCTCTCCCATTGCGGTCGCGACTCAAGGGGAGCGGGAGATCGACCTGGAGTTCGAGGGCACGCTCGCCCAGCTCTTCGAGGTCGTCTCGGGCAAGTACGGTCGGCAATTCCACCAGCGCATATTCGACGGGGACGGTCGGCTCAAGCGATTCGTGAACGTCTACGTGAACGGAGAAGATGCGCGATACATCAAGGGCCTCGAGACGCCGATCCCCGCCGACGCGACGGTCGACTTGCTCCCCGCCATCGCCGGCGGCTGAGGCGATTCATGGCGTCGGGCTGGGTGCATGCCCGCGCCCCCGCCACGATTGCGAACGTGGGGCCCGGCTTCGATGTCTTCTGCCTCGCCGTTCGCGGCCTCTCCGATGAGGTCGCGATCCGACCCGCGGCGGCGGACTCCCTGCGGGTCGAGGGGCTCGGCGTCGACTTCATCCCTGCGGACTTCGCGAAGAACACCGCCGGGATCGTGATCGACGCGCTTCGCGATGCAACCGGGATCTCGCAGCCCCTCGAGGTTCGCGTGCGAAAGGGCATCCCGGCGGCACGCGGCCTCGGGAGCTCCGCGGCCTCCTGCGCGGCCGCAGCCTTGGCCTTCCTGAAGGCCTTCCCGACTTCGAAGTCACTCGGGGCGGAAGGTTTCATCCGGGCGGCGGTCGAAGGCGAAGCGGCGGTGGCCGGCCGACACTACGACAACGTCACGGGGGCGCTGCTCGGCGGCTTCGTGACGATCGCATCGACCGAGCCGCTTGTCGTGGCGCGGGAACCCGTCAGCCCGCGCATTCACCTCGCGATCGCCGTCCCCGAGCTGGTCCTGCGGACGTCCGAGATGCGGCGAGTGCTGCCGGACGTCGTGCTGCTGCGCGATGCCGTCGCCAATGTCGGTCGCGCCGCGACGCTAGCGTTCGCTCTTTCCCGCGGAGATATCGCCCTGGCGGGACGTTGCCTGGAGGATCGCCTTGCGGAGCCGGCTCGATCGCCCTTCCTCCGGGGGTTTCCGGAGGCGCGAGCGGCCGCGATCGCCGCCGGGGGGTCGGGCTGTGCCATCAGTGGATCCGGGTCGACGGTCTTCGCGCTTGCCGCACAGCCGCGAATCGCCGAGAGAGTCGCGCACGCGATGTGCAATGCGTTCCAAGATCACGATATCCGCGCGACCCCGATCGTGACGTCGGTGGACAACCGAGTGCCGCTCGGCGGGGTCGTCCCGCACTCGGGCCCGCGGTTTTCGATTCCCGGGTAGCCGGCTCGTCGGCACGGACGATATCCATATCCGCCCCGGGGCAATCACGGGTTCCTCGGAACCGACGATGGGGGAGCCGAAGCGGCTGAAGCACCGCAGCTGGGAAGTCACGGAGGGGCCGGAGCGGGCTCCCGCGCGTGCGATGATGCGGGGCATGGGCCTCTCCGACGAAGATCTCGCGCGCCCCCTCGTTGGCGTGTCGAACACGTGGAACGAGGCGACGCCGTGCCAGCTCAACCTCGACCGCGTCGCTCGACGGGTGAAGGCGGCCGTGCGCGAAGCAGGCGGCACCCCGCGGGAATTCATGACGATCACCGTCTCCGACGGCATCGCGATGGGCCACGAGGGCATGCGGGCGTCCCTCGTCAGCCGCGAAGTCATCGCCGACTCGATCGAGCTGATGATGCACGCGCACCGCTACGACGCTCTGGTCGCCTGCGCGGCATGCGACAAGTCGATTCCCGGCTCGATCATGGCGATGGCCCGGCTGAACGTGCCGTCGATCTTCACGTACGGGGGCCCTATGCTGCCGGGGAGATTCGAGGGCCGCGACGTCACGATCCAGGACGTCTTCGAGGCCGTCGGCGCGTTCTCCGCCGGCACGATGTCCGCGGCTCAGCTGGACGAACTCGAGCGGTCGGCGTGCCCGGGCGCGGGCACCTGCGCGGGCCTCTTCACCGCCAACACGATGGCCTCCTGCGCGGAGGCGCTCGGCCTCACCCTCCCCGGTGACGCCGCGATTCCGCAGGTGGACCCGGCCCGCGAGGAGCACTCGTCGAGGGTCGGCGAGGCCGCGATGAAGGCGTTGGAGATGGGCATCAGGCCGCGCGATCTCCTCACCCGCGAGGCGTTCGAGAATGCGATCACCCTCGATGCCGCGATGGGCGGCTCGACCAACGCCGTCCTGCATCTCCTCGCCATCGCCAACGAGGCGGGCGTCTCGCTCTCCCTCGGGGACTTCGACCGCATCGCGCGGAGGACACCGCACATCGCGAGCATGAAGCCGGGCGGGAAATACGTCATGGCGGACCTGTACCGAGCGGGAGGGGTGCCCGTCGTCTTGCGTCGGCTGCTCGACGCCGGCAAGCTCCACGGCGAAGCGCTGACCGTCACCGGCGAGACGATGGCGAAACGACTCCGCGAGGTGCCGGTCAAGATCCGGGGCGATATCGTCCGCGAGATCGGACGACCGATCAGCGCGACCGGGACGATCGCGATCCTTCACGGCAGCCTCGCGCCCGAGGGCGCCGTCGTGAAGACCGCGGGGGTCACGCGGCTCGTGCATCGCGGTGGTGCACGGGTGTACGACAGCGAGCAGGCGGCGTTTCAAGCGGCACGGCACGGCGAGATCGTGCCCGGCGATGTCGTCGTGCTTCGGTACGAAGGACCGAAGGGCGGGCCCGGGATGCGAGAGATGCTCGCGGTGACCGCCGCCCTTATGGGTCAAGGACTCGGCGAGGAAGTCGCGCTCGTCACGGACGGCCGGTTCTCGGGTGCGACCCGTGGTCTCATGGTGGGTCACGCCTCGCCGGAGGCCTGGGACGGCGGCCCGATGGCCCTCGTACGCGACGGAGACTCGATCGTCATCGATGTTCCCCAGCGGCGGCTCGATGTGGATCTCAGCGCGTCCGAAGTCGAGGCTCGCCGCCGCACCTGGAGCCGGCCTTCGCCGCGCTACACGACCGGCGCCCTCGCGAAATACGCGAAACTGGTCACCTCCGCATCCCGCGGCGCTGTTTGCGGTTAATCACCCATGCGCCTTCGCGGTTTCCTCGGCGAGTTCGGCGGCCCTTTTCGATGCCGCGACGATTCCGTCGCTGATCGCCTGCGGCACTCCACGGGCCTCCATCACGGACCACCCCGCCATCGTCGTCCCGTTCGGGGTCGCGACCATCTCGTACAACTTCATCGGCTCGAGGCCGTCGATCAACAGGAGTTCCGCGGTCCCTTTCATCGTCTGGAGTGCGAGCTTCGTCGCGACGTCGCGAGGCAAACCCGACCGGACACCGCCCTCGATCATGTAGTGGGCGAGGGCGGCGATGAAGCCGGGTCCGCTGCCACTGAGCCCGGTGACGGCATCGAGCATCGGCTCCTCCACGATCGTCACTCGGCCGAGGGACCCGAACATCTCCTCGACGATGAGCGCGTCATGCTCCGTGGCGGTCTTCCCGAGAGCGAACGCAGAAGCGCCCTCGCCGACGGCGCACGCGAGGTTCGGCATGATCCGGACGACGCGTCCACGTCCCCGGAGAACCCGCTCGATGAACGAGGTCCGGACGCCTGCGGCGAGGGTGACGACGAGGCCACTCGGCTTCAGGTGTCCCGCGATCGAATCGACGAGGGCGGGCATGTCCTTCGGCTTCGCCGCAAGCACGAGGACGTCGGATCGCTCTGCGAGGGCAGAGGTCGTTTCGACGTACCCGACGCCGTACTTCGCGGCGACCTCCCTTGCACGAGACGGGACGGCGTCGCTCACGGAGACCCGGGAAGGCGGCACGACCCGGCCGGTGACGAGGCCCCGCACCAACGCCTCGCCCATCTTGCCTACGCCTGCAATTCCGATCACTCGGTCTCCGTCCATGGCGTTCCTACCTCCTTGGTTCCGGACCTGCTGCTCGTGTCGCGAACATTTCGGAAGGTTACTTGAACATTATCCGAAGGCTTGGGCCGTTCGACGGATTCGACCACGCGGCACGCCGCGCAGGATTCGGTTTCGTACCTCTGAGTAGAGGTATGACTCTGCGCCGCCTCCGAGCGGGCGGCGCTTGGCCGGGGCCGTCATCGGCCCGACTCTCGAGAAGCTCCCATGATTCAGAGGCTTTCGACCGTCGTACCATAAACGCCTTATCCTCCGAGACCCCACCCCTCGGATGGAGGTGTCGGACCTGATATCCCTCGGGATCGCCGCTGCGATCGGAGCCGCCGTCGGGGCCGTGGCGCTCGGCGCCGCGTCCGCGGCGACGCACGGGGACATCCCCGGGCTCGCGATCGCGCTCCAGCACATCCCGCCGACGACCCACGGCTACGACGTCGTGACGGCCGTGAAGAACGCGCTGGCGGGAGGTGCCGCGGGTGGCGGGATCGGTGCGGCCGTTGCCGCCGTCGCCAAGGGCGCGCACGGCGCGGCTGCTGCCGCGAAGTAGTCGCGGACCGCCACACCTTTTCCTTTTCTTCGCGCCCCGTCTGAAACGTTATTAATAGTCCAATTTCATCCGCAGCTTCCTTGACGAACGTCGACGTGGCCCATGGCGACCTGATCGAGCTGCTCGGGAAGCGACTCAGCCTCGAGGAGTGCGTCGACCGAATCACGTTCATGGGCGCGGGGCCGGAAGGCGTCGAAGGCGACGTGATGACGTTCGATATCTTCCCGAACCGGCCCGATTTGTACTCGGTCGAGGGGATCGCCCGCGCCCTCCGGGGGTATCTCGGTCTCGAACCCGGGCTGCCGGCGTACCGCCTCGCATCGTCCGGCATCGATTTCGTCGTGGACCCGAGCGTCGCCGACGTCCGGCCGTACGCGGTCGGCGGCATCGTGCGCGGCCTCGAGATGGACGACGCCCTGCTCCGCTCCCTCGTCGACCTCCAGGAGAAGCTCCACCTGACGGTCGGGCGGCGCCGCAGGAAGGTCGCGATCGGGATCCACGATCTCGACCGGGTGGCGCCACCGTTCGCCTACCGGGCCGTCCTTCCGAAGACCGTCCGCTTCACGCCGCTCGGACTCGCGGAGGAGATGGACCTCGCCGACATCCTGACGAAGCACGAGAAGGGCCGCGAGTACGCGCATCTCGTCGCGTCGAAACCGCGGTTCCCGCTCATTACGGACGCCCACGACGAGGTGTTGAGCTTCCCGCCGGTGATCAACGGCATCCGGACGCAGCTCACCAGCGAGACGCGGAACGTGTTCATCGACGTGACGGGCACGGACCTCGAGGCGGTGCAGGGCTGCCTCGCGATCGTGACGACGTCCCTTGCGGAACGAGGCGGTCGGATCGAGACGGTCCACACACGCTACGCCGATCGGACGATGGAGACGCCGGACCTGTCGCCGAGCGATCACACGTTGCATCTCGGTCGAGCGAACGCCCGCCTCGGGCTGTCCCTCCGGCCCGCGGAGGCGGTGGACCTCCTCGCCCGGATGCGCCACGACGCACACCCGGACGGCGAGGCGATCCGGGCGCGGTCGCCCGCGTACCGACTCGACCTCCTGCACGAGGACGACCTCGCGGAGGACCTCGCGATCGCCTTTGGGTATGACCACTATCCTCGCGGCCTGCCTCAGCGGCAGACGATCGGGGCGTCGCTCGCGGCGAACGACCTCTCGGAAGCGCTCCGCGAACTGCTCATCGGGTACGGCTATCAAGAAGTGATGTCCCTGACCGTCGCATCCGCTCGAGACTCGTTCACGACTGCGCCCCGGGCGATCGTCGCGAATCCGATCTCCGAGGACTTCACGACGTTGCGCTCGTCCCTGTTGCCCGCGCTCCTGAACATCTTCCGCCTGAACAAGCATCGCGAACTCCCGCAGCGGATCTTCGAAATCGCGGACGTCGTGCTGGAGGCACACAACGTGCGACGCGTCGCCACCGCGGCGATGCACCACAAGGCCTCCTTCACGGAAGCGAAGTCCCTGGTCCTCAGCCTCATGCGCGACGTGGGCCACGAAACGGACGTGGAGGCGGTGGAGGACGACAATTTCATCCCCGGACGCGCGGCCGCCGTCCGATCGGAACGGCGCGAGATCGGTCGATTCGGCGAGATCCATCCGCGGATCCTCGACGCATACAGCCTCGTGCAGCCGGTCATCGTGATCGAGCTCGATGCGGTGCCGCTGCTCCCCTCCTGATGAACGAGGGGAGAAGGTATTTCCGACATCGGATGATGCGAGGCCGCTGAGGTAGCGAAGCCCGGTCAAACGCGCCAGACTTGAGATCTGGTGGGCCGCAAAGCCCTCGGGAGTTCGAATCTCCCCCTCAGCGTCCTTCCCGAGCAGCGAATCCATCAAAATCATCAGTGGTCAAAGTGGACAGCGTACTCGCACGGGTTCGCTATCCGGTCCCAAATGTGGCGAAGCGTGCTTGGTCATGGAACCCCCAAACCTGAGCCGAAGTCCCGCATCACGGTTTCTCGAAGATGCACCACTTCCAATCAGGCGACTTGAGCCATTGGGTCTTCCCCAAGTCGGTACGGTCATCGCCCTCGAAGACAACGTCCACGATGTCATCCGGCAGGTATCCCTCGGGAACCGAGACGAACTCGCAGAAGTCTCCGCCCGCATGAACGAATTTTGTCCCATCTCGTAGCACGAACGTCACAACGAACCCGCCCATTCGAGTTTCTCCGTGACGGTACATCCTCTTCTCAATCGCGACCGGCGTCTTCGACGGGCTCGGGCCTACGGACATGACCGTCTCCACGTCAAGAAATGGCACGTTCATCGCATAAGTACCGTGATACCACTGATCGTAGTCCTTGCGTTCCGCGAACAACACGCGGGGCCAGCGAGTGGTGTCGTTTTGCTCAACCGAGCACGGGTACGTATGTTCCGAGCCTCTCGGGAGTTGTCTCAAAGCATCCCAGACGCTGGGACGAATCCTGCCTACGTGGTTCCATGGTCGCAGCGTCTTCATAGCAGACATGGCCATCGCTTCGTCGCACCATATCGCTTCCGCCTACCGCTATCCCGCGCCGGTTCGTTGCCCGCCGGGACAAGCGTTAGCTGCACCAACCTCCGGATGTCGAATCCTGTGGGGCCCTCAGGATTCAGTGGTCGGGTAGTTTGCTCCTCCCCCTCAGAGTCCTTCCCGGGTGTTGATTGACCTAGCGAAGGGAATTCTTCCACGCCGTCGGGACGCGGGCTGGGTATACGACTTCCTTCGCCCCGAGAAATCCCGCGAACGCGTCGATCGTCTCGCCGATTTTCGAGGAGACATCCTTGTCGCCGGGAGCGCCGCGCTCCGCGTGGACCGACTTGACCAAGAGCTTCTCGTTCTTCTTGTCCAGGAGCAGATCAACTCTGCCGATGAGCCGATCCCCCCACAGGATCGGGTGCACGAAGGTCCCGAATTTCCTTTTATTCGGCGGCAGGAAGTTTTCGTGGATGTAGTGGAAGCCGAACAGTCGATCCGTCCTGCCCGTGCTGTTGATGAGCGTGTCGAAAGGGGCCAACAGGGTCATCCTCGGCTGCCACCCGTCCGAACGCATCGATCCGAGGAGTGGGACGTCTTGATCATGGACATACCTCTCATCTCTACCACCGAGGTCGGCGACGTGAACCCGGTGGATGGCAG
>WNGP01004208.1_pt1 | contig 11987 bp, 12 predicted proteins | sample 5407671 | NCBI WGS metagenome assembly WNGP01 (sample SAMN13153381, study PRJNA577476) | soil metagenome | isolation source: 40 cm soil or saprolite under Garry oak tree replicate 2 | place: USA:California | collected 2016-06-15 | reverse complement strand
TATTCTCTCTTCTTGGCGAATCTGTGACTGAATCAAGAAAGATCCAAATGAGAAATGAAAATTGATGACGATTAATGATTAACGGCTTAGATCACGAAAGCCCTGATGTTACCAGGCTCAGCGGTGAGTAGGCCTCTTCGAGTTTCGAATGAATATCCGGAACAGCGGTTCGTCTGAAATCTTCAACCGAGACGTCCGCGATCAGCACATACGTCTCTCCATCTTCGAGCGCGCCTACCAGCGCCCGGTCCAGAAGTTTAAACTGACGGTTGTATGCATCGTACTGAACCCTGATCAAAACCATAAAGAATCCTTGCCTCCGCCACCCAAACAAAAAAGTCCTCAAACGCGCTGTTTGAGGACTTCGTTGTCAAATTAGCACGTCATTGTGCCGATCGCTGACTCTCTTTTAGGGATTGGTGGATTTTCTGTCAAGAGGTTTTCCCAACTGTAGCGGGTTTCCCGGAAGCGCAAGCAGGTAGCGCCCATTCGTGAGAACGCGGGCGCATTTTCATATCCACCGACCAAAACGGCGCGTTAGAATTTTTGCATGCTCTCCACAACCATTCGGCAGTGCTTGCTCGCGGCCATATTACTCGTGGGCGCCGCAGTCATTCAGGCGCAAATCTCTCCGCTGACGCCCGACATTCCACCGAAATTCGAAACGCCAACGGCGTCGTACGACTATGTCAAACGCGACGTCATGATTCCGATGCGCGACGGCGTCAGGCTGCATACCGTCATCGTTGTTCCGAAAGGCGCGAGGAACGCGCCGATGATCATGACCCGCACACCGTACAACGCCACCAGACGTACGGAACGAACTCAATCGACGCGCATGCTTGCCATTCTGCCGGAAGGCGATGAGGTGTTCGCTGCGGACGGGTACATCCGGGTATTTCAGGATGTTCGCGGCAAGTATGGGTCGGAAGGAGAATACGTAATGACCCGGCCGTTGAGAGGTCCTCTCAATGCGAGCATGGTGGATCACTCTACCGACGCATACGATACCATCGAGTGGCTCGTGAAAAATGTGCCGGAATCCAATGGCAAAATCGGCATGCTGGGAAGCTCGTATGAAGGATTCACCGTCGTCATGGCGCTGGTCAATCCGCATCCAGCATTAAAGGTCGCTGCGCCAATGAGTCCCATGGTCGATGGTTGGATGGGAGACGACTGGTTCCATTTTGGCGCATTCCGCCAGGTGAACTTCGATTACTTCACCGATCAAACCACAGTCAAAGACGATGGCAACCCCGTCGTCCGGGAAACTCGGGACGATTACGAGAACTTCCGGCGCGCTGGATCTGCTGGTGATTTTGCCCGCTCGGCAGGCCTCGATCAACTGCCATGGTGGCGCAAGATTTCCGAGCATCCCGCCTACGACATGTTTTGGCAGGCGCAAGCCCTCGACAAAATCATGGCTGCGCAGCCCCTGAATGTTCCCACAATGTGGATTCAAGGACTGTGGGATCAGGAAGACATGTGGGGCGCCATTCACTGCTATCTGGCCGCCGAATCGAAGGACGCCGGGAATACAAAGAACTTCCTGGTCATGGGCCCGTGGCGCCACAGCGGTGTGAACTACAACGGCACGACTCTGGGACCTCTGAAATGGGACGGCGACACCGCGCTCCAATTCCGCCGCGACGTGCTCAAACCGTTTTTCGATCAATACCTGAAGGATGGAGCGCCGAAGACCGATACGCCGCCGGTATTCATCTACAACACCGGCGAGAACCACTGGGATCGCTTCAAGTCGTGGCCGCAGGCCTGCGGGGCCGGATGCGCGGTGAAGTCCAAGCCGCTCTATCTCACCCCGGGTTTTGGACTCTCGTTCAACGCTCCCGCAGCGTCAAAGGACGGCGCCAGCGACTATGACGAATACGTTTCCGATCCCGCCAAACCTGTCCCGTATATTCCGCGTCCCGTTCGTGTTGGAGACTCGGATGCGTGGAGACGCTGGCTGGTCACCGACCAACGGGCATTCGCCGATCGTACCGATGTTCTCACCTACATGACAGCGCCATTGACGGCGCCGCTCCACATCGCTGGAGCGCCAATGGTGAATCTCGTCGCTTCGACAAGCGGTACAGATAGCGACTGGGTTGTAAAATTGATCGACGTCTATCCCGACGAAGTTCCGAGTCAGGACGAAATGAGCGGGTATCAATTGGGGATCGCGATGGATATCTTTCGGGGCCGCTACCAGGAAAGTTTCGAACATCCGAAAGCGCTGAGGCCGAATGTCCCGTTGACGTATAAATTCGTTCTTCCAAACGCAAATCATGTATTCCTGCCGGGACACCGTGTCATGGTGCAGATTCAATCGAGCTGGTTCCCGCTCTACGACCGCAACCCTCAGACGTTCGTGCCGAATATTTTCTTCGCGAAATCGTCCGACTACGTCAAAGCAACACAGCGCGTCTATTACACCAGTTTTATCGATCTACCTGTGGTCCGGTGAATTCGCTCAGAGCGCGAAACGATTCAGGAATGAAAACCAGGTGGCGAGGCGAGAGAGACTGCCCGTGACCATCAGCAAGCCGACGGCAATGACCAGAGCGCCGCTCGCAACTTCCACTGCATGGAAGTGCTTTTTGAACCGGCCATAAAAAGATAAGAATTTGTTCAGAGCGAGGCTGGTCAGGAGAAACGGAATTCCCAGACCGGCTGAATATACGGCCAATAGAAACATCCCGTCGGTGACCGTCTGTTTCGTGCTGGCAATGGTCAGAATACCCGCCAGGATGGGACCGATACAGGGCGTCCAGCCGAACGCGAACGCCAAACCCAACACAAATGCGCCCGCAATTCCGCGTGGCTTTTCGATGTTATGAAAGCGCTTGTCCTGGTAGAGCGCGTTGATCTTGACAATGCCGAGCAGATGAATGCCGAACACAATGAGGATCAGTCCGGCAATCCTGCCCAGTAATTGCATCCGAGAGACGAGGACCTGTCCGATCCATGTCGCTGAGGCACCCAGTAGGATGAACGTCAGCGAAAAGCCAACAATGAACATGACGGAGTTCAGCAACACTGTTCGGAGAAGAGAAGCGTCCTTCTCCCGGGCCTTGAGCTGATCCAATGAGGACCCCGAAACGATGGATATATAACCGGGGACGAGGGGTAACACACAGGGCGATAAGAATGAAACCAGTCCGGCGGCGAAAGCGACCGCGATCTGACCTATTGCTCCATAATCGGTAATGTCCATAAGCCTCTTCGGCGGAAAAATCGACGAGAGCCACAACCTGTCAAATGTCGAATGTCTGTTGTGGGTTGTGTAATGTAGTTGTCAAAATAACCTAGTGACCAAACGACCAGATCCTTAGTGCATAAATCGCCCCTACAGTTTACCTCTGGACAACCACATTCGCCGCCGGTACGGTCAGTTTCGTGAGGCTGCCGTCAGCCTCTATTGTAGCCTGCAGCTTCACTTCCCCAACCTCCAAGTCGTAGGTGCGCGGGCCCGCGGCGCGCACTGTGGCCGCCCCCACCCTTAGGTCGTGCGGTACAAAGACGGAAAACGAGCTCTGTCCCGCCTGGACGCGATACAGCAAGATCAGGTAGTGATGAAAGAAATTGTTGTCGAGGATGACCCCGCCTTCGGGAAATCTGAAGTCTGCCGTCGACGTCTCTCCCTGAACTATCGACTGCAACTCGCTGACCGGAGGCGTCACTTTTAGCTGGATGGAACCCTCACGGCTGGAGGCCCGATATGAGGTTACGCTGAGTTTCTCATTCAATTCCATTTGACTGGAAATGACGTCATTCCCAATGGTCGTCTTGCCTTCAACAACGTATCCGGATCCGCGCCTGGCCACCGAGAATTCCTCCGTTCCCATCCTCTTGCCATCCTTAAAAATGGTGAAGCGGCCCTGCTCGACCTTTACCGGCGCGAATAATAAAAGCACTGTGAGAAAAACGTTCATGACTTCCGAACGGCCTTTACGATCTCGCCTGCAATCGTTTCGGGTGTGCCATTATCCGTCGAGACGTGAAGTTTCGCCAGCGAGTAATAGGAGTCCCGGCTTAGATATAGCTTTTCCGCCTGTTCTTTGCTGGTGAACTTAGGCCGGGTACCGTCGATTTTCACACGATCGCCGACATTCGCGAAAGATACTTTGAGCCAAACCGTCAAACCTGTGGATTCCGCAATCGAGCGGTTTTCCGGATCGAGAAATGCTCCACCTCCGAGCGCTATGACGGCATGTTTCCGGGATGAAATCCGTTTCAATGTGTGGCGTTCAAGCTCCCTGAAATGGGCTTCGCCGCGCGCGCGAAAGATATCGGCTATTGTGCACCGCTCGCTACGCTCAATTTCCTCATCGAGGTCGATGAATTTCCAGCCGAGTTTCTTTGCCAGGCGCCGCCCAACCGTGGTTTTTCCCGACCCCATGAAGCCAACGAGATAAATGCGATTGATCGGCACCGGACGATTTACCCCTTCCGGCCGAGGTGAATTGTGCCGTTGCGAGCTGCAATCATGATCTGCGGTCCACCGGCTCCCACTCGTCCGTTCAAGGAGCGTTCACGATTCGATGCAGCCGTCTTGAGTCCTTGGAACTCCGAATGGATTTCGCCAAATTCGATTTGGGCATCGATGCTAAAGGAAGAATTTGCAGGAAGCTCCAGAGTGACATTACCGTAACGGCTGGAGATCTGAATATCTTTCTGGGGTGGGCTCAACAACGACATGAACAAATCGCCGTTGCGGCCGTCGATCGTGAGTGCACCTCGAACATTTTCGACACTGATGGCGGCGTAGGAGTTCGAAATCGATACGTTCCCTGTAATATTGTGCACATCCACCTGTCCGTAGCGATTCGACACTTCCTGAGTTCCGTCCACAGCCTGAATGCTGACCTTGCCGTTGCGATTGTTGAGCCGAAGCGCCGAACGTTTAGGTACCTGAATCGTTAGCGAGCTTTTATATCGCTGGCGTGGAATGCCCCCAAACTCCACGCCGCTCTCTCGATTCGACGCGATTCGGTATCCGCTACCGATGTTGCTGATTGAAAATGTGAAATCCTTGGAAAGCCGCTCGGCTTCTTCCTTGTTCGATGCGCGAAGCGTTTTCTTCACATCGAGAACGACGCGATCGGAGTCGGAAGGACGCACATCGACATTCCCGTAGAAATTCACGATTTCGATATTCGAACCCGACGGCACCGGCGCCTCGCGGTGTTCGTCAAAAGTGAAGTTGTTTCCAGTGATGTCCCACAGATCGATATCACCAATCTCAAAAATATTGCCGAGATCAGAGCTGATATTCGCAGCGGTCGTCACGGCGGTTCCTGCGAAGATCACAAAGATGAGTAAGGCGACCTCCCAACCCGAGAATAGCGGTTGATTGTCGCCTGCGTTTCTGCGCCGATAGTAATCGACGATTTTCAACACACCCCAACCGATCAGCAAAGCGGGCCAATAACGTGCAACATATCTCCATATGGGAATGGGGTACGCAAAATTTCGTAAGAGAAGCAGCGCCCCGATCGCCGTCAACGTGAGACCCCAGAAGATTGCTCCGGTACTCCGGCAAGATCTCATTCGCCCTCCTTTCGATCCCGAGTGTGTTGCGACTGCGCTTGAAAATATTCGATGACCTTGGCCAGACCGATCACGATCAGAATAACCTCTCCTTCATCAAATCTCCCGGTGCAGTGCTTAGCCAGATTGTAGATCCGCTGCTGGTATTGGCGGACGACAGTTTCCCAGGCGCAATGGTCGCCGGCCAGGCACCGTTTCACCAACTCCGCGTCGGTAGTTTGCAACCCTATGGCTTCCGCTGCCTCGATGTAAGTAAACGAGGCCTCGCGAATAAAAGTTTCAAATTATTGTTACCTTTCTGAGATAATCGCGCAGTTATGAACCGGAAGTTGTTGTTAATATTGATCTTGTCAGCAATTATAGTCGTTGCATTGTATCGTCTTGCAGGTTGGCATTTTGATTGGTCGTTGTTTGTGTCGAGCTTATGGAATGTTCAACCGGGCTGGCTCACGGCATCGATCGCTGCAACCCTGCTGACGTATGTGGCTCGCGCCTTTCGATGGAAGGTCTTGCTGAACCCCTTGAAATCCATCCGCATGGGGCCGCTGATCAGCAGCAATGTTTTGGGATTTTCAGCGATATACCTGGTCGGACGAGCGGGCGAGCTCGTGCGGCCACTTTGGCTTACGCGACGCGAACAGATTCCACTCACGGCATCGGTTGCAACCATCATCGTAGAGCGTTTCCTCGACACGCTCATGATCATCGCCTTGTTTGGATGGGCATTACTATTGGTCGAGGTCCCTTCGGCGGCCGAACACACGGTGACGCTCATGAAAAACACGGCATGGATGATGGTTGCCGGCTCGATTGCCGTTCTGGTCGTCCTGTTTTTTTTCCGAGCGAATGTGGAACGCATCGTCCGCTACGTACCCATCGCGCGGCTCGCCTCATTGTTGAAGAGTTTCTCGCAAGGCTTGTCGTTCCTTGACCGCGGACGTAGCTTCGGACTGGTGATTGCACATTCCGTTCTGGTCTGGATCATCATCGTCCTGCAGTTTTGGTTCATGCTGCTTGGAATGAATTTTCGTTTCTCGATTGCAGCCGCAACTTTGGTCATGGTCGGCGCAGCAATCGGATCGATCGCGCAAGTCCCGGGCATCGGAGGGGGTTTTCAAGCAGGGTATGTCTTCTGCATGACTACGTTCTTCATTGTGCCCGCCGAGAAAGCAATCGCAACCTCGCTGGTGGCGTGGGTTTCAAGCTACGTCCCGACTGTTCTGGCCGGTGGGATCTATATGCTATCTCATGGGCTGTCGTTGAAGGATCTCAGAGCAGTGCCGGTGGAATAACATAATGAAATGTCCGTTCTGCGACCATCTTCAGGATAAAGTCGTCGATTCGCGCGAGAGCAAGGAAGGCGACGCGATTCGCCGGCGTCGGCAATGCCTCGCATGCCAGCGGCGCTTCACCAGTTACGAGCGCATCGACGAAATACCCTATATGGCCGTCAAGAAGGATGGGCGCCGAGAGCGATTCGACAGGCAAAAAGTTCTGGCTGGTTTGCTGAAGGCGTGCGAAAAACGGCCGGTTTCAATGATTCAACTCGAAACGATCGCGGACAAAGCCGAAGCGATGGTCCAGGAATCGAGCGAACGAGAGGTCACTACCCGGAGCGTTGGTGAGATGATTATGAATGAACTGAAGAATCTCGATAAAGTCGCGTACGTTCGATTCGCGTCCGTCTACCTGGACTTCAAGGATGTCCAGGAATTCATGACGGAACTGAAAGATCTCCTGAAAAGCCGGGAATAGTTTTTCATGTATTTCGAATTCGTTCGAGAACCACGGGAAGGAGCAACCTGGACGCCCACCGTCGATGTCTGCGAGCGAACTGACGAAATTGTCATCGTTGTCGAAATGCCCGGAGTGCATCGCTCGGATATCCAATTGGCCTGGAACGGTGGGGTTCTGATCATTTCCGGCTTGAAGCGGCAAACGCCCCCTGATCATAGGGTCGCGAAATACCTGTGCCTCGAACGGACCTATGGCCCCTTCCGCCGCGAAATCTCAATCAATCTGGCAGTCGATTACAGGCAGGCCAAAGCAGAATTAAAGGACGGACTCATGAAAATCCAGCTGCCGAAGTCTAAGCCAGAGGTGGTGAATATTCCGATCCTGTGAAATTCGGGCCGCGAAACGGCGGGTGAGGGTGGCATTCGTGCATACTGTTCGTTTAGGCATATAGATTATGAGCATGGAATTGGTCAAAGCAGATCAAGGTCCTGAACAACAACAAGTTAGCATTCCGGACGTTCTCCCGGTATTGCCGCTCCCGGACATCGTCATTTTCCCCTACATGATCGTGCCGTTATTTGTGAACCGCGATCGTTCGGCGAAGGCGGTGGATCAAGCTCTTTCCGAAAACCGGATGATTCTGCTGGTGTCGCAGAAAAACGCCAACGTCGATGATCCGAAGGCGGAGGATCTGCACCATTTCGGTACCGTTTCGGTGATCATGCGAATGCTGAAACTGCCCGACGGCCGTGTGCGAATCCTGGTTCAAGGCTTCTCGCGCGCAAAAGTGGAGTATTTCGACGACTCGAAAGCGTATATCACTGCTAAAGTCGAGCCGAAGACGGAACCCCAAGTCGTACCGGATTCACCGGAACTCGAAGCTCTCATCCGCAACGTGAAGTCATCTCTGGAAAAGATGGTGTCGCTCGGCAAAAACATTTCACCCGATCTCGTGGCGATCGCAACCCAAATCGATGATCCGGGCCGGCTCTCGGACCTGGTGGCCTCCAATCTCGATTTGAAAATCGATAGAGCGCAGGAGGTCCTCGAGTTGCTGGATCCTGTAGCGCGCCTGCGGCGTGTTCATGAGTTGATGGCGAAAGAAATCGGAGTCCTCGAAATTCAAAACGACATCAACACGCAAGCCCGTGGCGAGATGGATAAGAGCCAGCGCGAGTTTTACCTTCGCCAGCAGATGAAAGCGATCCAACAGGAATTGGGTGAAGGAAATGAACTGCAGGAAGAGATCGAGCAGTACCGCAGGAAAATCAAAAAGGCCAAAATGCCGTCCGAGGTGACCGAAGAAGCCGAACGGCAACTTGGACGCCTGGAACGTATGCATCCGGATGCGGCCGAGACCGCCACGCTGCGCAATTATCTGGATTGGATGGTTTCGCTGCCATGGTCGAAATCCACGAAAGACAATCTCGACCTGAAGAAGGCCCAGAAGATTCTCGATGAAGATCATTACGGTCTCGAGAAGATCAAAGAGCGAATTGTCGAGCATCTCGCCGTGCGCAAGCTGAAGAAGGACACGAAAGGACCAATCCTGTGCTTGGTCGGCCCGCCGGGTGTTGGCAAGACTTCACTCGGAAAATCCATCGCTCGCGCTTTGGGCCGCAAATTTGTTCGAATCAGCCTCGGCGGTGTGCATGATGAAGCGGAGATCCGCGGCCATCGCCGGACCTACGTCGGCGCCATGCCGGGACGAATCATCCAAAGCATTCATCAGGCCGGCACCAACAATCCGGTTTTCATGATGGACGAGGTCGATAAAATCGGAGCGGATTTCCGCGGCGATCCTTCATCGGCATTACTCGAAGTTCTCGACCCGGAGCAAAACTTCGCCTTCAGAGATAACTATCTTGGCGTGCCCTTCGATCTCTCGAACGTGATGTTCATTACAACCGCGAACATGCTGGATCCGATACAGCCGGCGTTTCGCGATCGCATGGAGATCATCCAGCTCAGCGGCTACACGGAAGAGGAGAAAATCGAAATCGCGAAGCGCCACTTGCTTCCGAAACAGACCGCAGCGCACGGTCTAAAGAACGAGCAGATCCAATTTACGGATGAAGGGCTCCGCACCATTATCAATCTGTACACGCAGGAAGCAGGATTACGGAACCTGGAACGCGAAATCGCTGCGGCCTGCCGCAAGGTCGCCAAACAGGTTGCCCTCGGCGAAAAGAAGACCCGGAAAATTCATACCGACAATCTGGACCAATTCCTCGGGCGTCCCAAAATTTTCCAGGAAGAGCTGCTCAAGCGCGATCAGATCGGAGTCGCTACGGGCCTGGCATGGACACCCGTCGGCGGCGATGTGCTCTTCGTCGAAGCCACAGCAATGAAGGGCCGCGGCGGTCTGACGCTGACCGGACAACTCGGCGATGTCATGAAGGAGTCGGCTCAGGCGGCACTCAGTTACGCGCGTTCGCACACAAAAGAGTTTGGAATCAGCGATGACTTCTTCTCGAAGCACGACATTCACGTCCACGTGCCCGAAGGCGCAATCCCTAAAGATGGTCCGTCGGCCGGTGTCACGATGGCAACGGCGATCCTGTCGCTGCTGACCCAGAAAGCGGTCCATCGAAAGATCGCGATGACGGGCGAAATTACACTGCGCGGCGAGGTACTTCCCGTCGGAGGTATCAAAGAGAAAGTCCTGGCAGCGCGCCGTGCCAAGATCGACACGATAATTCTGCCGGCATTGAACAAGCGCGATCTCGAAGATATAAACGAAACGATCCGTAAGGAGATGAAATTCATCTTCGTCGATGACATCCAGAACGTCTTCAAAGCAGCGCTGCTTGAAGAGAAAAAGCCTCCAAAAGCCAAGCCCCGGCGAGGGCCGCGGCGTCTGCCGAAAGGCGCCGAGGCTACGGTGTGAAGCTCGAAGATCTCGGCGAGAGCGGCCTCATTCGAAAAATCCGCGAACGGTTCAAATCGCCCGTCGTTGTTCCCATAGGGGACGACGCCGCCGTTTTTGACGTTCCTGCCGGCCAATCTCTAGTTTTCTGCTCCGATCTGCTCGCCGAGAATACGCATTTCATTCGTGATCTCGATCCGCCAGATTCGATCGGCTACAAATCCGTCGCCGCCAATGTCAGCGATGTGGGCGCTATGGGAGGCACCCCGCTTCATTTCCTGATCTCACTCGCAGCGCCGGGCGATTTGGATGGCGCCTGGGTGGATTCCTTTCTCGACGGTGTCGCCCTGGCGTGCGGTGACTTCAAGATTTCTCTCATCGGAGGCGATTCCTCATCCTCCGATCGCATTTTCGTCGACGTTTCCATGATCGGCAGTGTCCCCTCCGGCAAGGCAATTCGCCGGTCCGGCGCTAAACCCGGCGATTCAGTCTACGTGAGCGGACAAATCGGCGGTTCCGCTCTTGGTCTCGAATGCTTGAGATCGGGCGATCTGAAAAATCCAGCCGCCCGGCGGCATCTTTATCCTGAACCGCGGCATAAACTCGGCGCGGCGCTGCTGGAGCGCGCCCACGCGATGATCGACATCAGTGACGGACTTTCCACCGATCTGACACACATCGTGGAGGAGTCGAAGGTTTCCGCCCGCATCTACAAGGACCGGCTGCCGGGATGGCCGGGAGCGGGAGATCATCACATCCTGCATGGCGGCGAAGAGTATGAGTTGATCGTTGTGTCGCCGCATGATCTCGCAGAGGTGAGAATGAATGTGCCTCTAAGACGGATCGGCGAGATCATCGGCTCTGGAGTGGAGAACCAGGTTTTCCTCATCGATGGAACTCAGCAATCCATCTTGAGACCTGAGGGCTGGGAACACTTCTGAATCCAAATGGCAAATGACTATTGAACAGTGAACAATGAACATTTCCGAAAAATTGTTCATTGTTCACTGTTGAATGTTCAATTGTCATTTAGGCGCTCACTTGTACTGTCCCCGCCCCAGGTGCTTCAGATCGAGATTGTTTTCGCAAATGTTCTCCATCACGTCCGTATTCGGCGCCAGCCGTACCGGTTCGGTGACTGTCCACGGCTTCGTATAGACCTTCGGGTCGTCGATTGAAATTTGGATATCCATATGCCCGAAGTCCTTCCGACGAAACCGCTCCGTAACGTGCAGAGCATCCGAAGTGGGCTTGCCCGTCTGATCGAGCCAGGTTTTTCCATTGAAACCTTTGGTTTCGACGACCAGTGTGTCGCCTTCCCACTTGCCGGTGGAATAACCCAGCCACGCTGGGGTGAAGTCCGTTCCTAACTCGCGCCCATCAAGGAAAATCTGCCGCCACATGTTGGCGGATTCATACAGAATGACTATGAAATCCGGTCTTTGGATGATCTTCCAGGGTGGCGGTGAGGCATTGATCCGGGGCACGCCTTGCGGCAGGCAGTTTGCAATCGGATCCTCCCCCGAATGCGATCCGTCCAGGCGTTGATCGACGAGTGCCTTGGCCGAGGGCTCGACGGACACATCGCCCGGCTTGAGATCCACCGCAATATTCAGAACATACTTGGCGCCATTCGCAGCTTCCCATACCCCAGACAGGTCCGGGTGCCCGTCGGCCGTTCGTGGCGCAGGCGCCGAAAGATTCGGCTTGCCGTCGGCTCCGCGCGGAATTCCGCCGGCAGGGACCTTCACCCATTGCGCATAAAGAGGAGAGCAAAGCAGCGCCAGGATGGCTATTGAAAGCAAGATCGCAGATACAGTTCTCATAG
>WNGP01014919.1_pt1 | contig 11988 bp, 15 predicted proteins | sample 5407671 | NCBI WGS metagenome assembly WNGP01 (sample SAMN13153381, study PRJNA577476) | soil metagenome | isolation source: 40 cm soil or saprolite under Garry oak tree replicate 2 | place: USA:California | collected 2016-06-15 | reverse complement strand
CCCTACTGAGCCCGCCGCCTAACTACCGGATTGCAATCAATAGGGTTGCTCATGATGCCGATACTGGACAGTTTCCTATCGGCTAGGGGCTATTTGGCTCCAATTGGCATCGTGTTATTCCCTTTTTCATGGGAGTATCCTGCATGATGAGGAGCCTTCTGAAGGCAATGTCTTGACCACAACCATTCTACTCTATCCTATGGGCCATGTCCACTACGTTTTTCTGGTGATTACCCATAAGTTCGGAATGCCCTTTGCAAGCACCGGGATTTGGCCCAGCTTCGCAGACATCGGATGAGATGAGAAGCCTGATGAGCCACTTCGTTGCGAATGTCCAAAAGATATGGGTAATCACCAGCGTTTTTCCATGCTTGTCTCCATTCGAAAGAATGGAAACAATCACCCTCATCTACCTTATGCTGAGGAAGACGAATGTCCCACGCGATGCGCAACGAGCGGCTAACGTGTAGCAAACAAGGATAAACATGTGCCTTCTTGAGAAGGAAGAAGCAAACACTTTCTCTCAAGGAGGCACATATGACCAGTATCGCCGATGGATCGGTGCATATCCAAACCTCTTCCGAGTCCGTTCCCGCAACGCCTTCCTGGTTTGGAGAAGTCGTGCTGCTGACCGCGCATCTTCGCAAGCACAAGGTCCTGGCCAAAATGAGTGAGCATGTACGCTTTACGCGACGGCGCTTCGGACATTACGAGGTCATCGATTTTCTCGCGGTCCTCTTCGGGTATGCCATCAGTGGGGAACACACCCTGGAAGCGTTCTATGAGCGGCTCCGGCCCTTTGCAATCCCGTTCATGGCCTTGTTTGACCGTGACCAACTCCCCTCCCGCTCGGCCCTCACGCGCTTTTTAGCGGCGTTGACATCGGAACCCGTTGAAGCCCTGCGCACACTCTTTCTCGACGATTTGCTCAGTCGTCCGACCGTGCCGGAGAAGCAAACCGGGGGTCTGGTTGATCGAACCGGAAACGCCTGGGTAGTGTTTGATCTCGATGGCACGCGAGAGACCGCGCGCCAACGAGCTTTGCCTCAGACCGATGACCTGCCCCCGCCTTTTCGCCGGTTGGATGACATCTGTGCCCCTGGCTACACCGGGCGGAAACGCGGGCAAGTGTTCCGGACGCGGACTGTCATCAGTCAAGCCCACAGTTGAAAGTCGGCTCGGCAGTTTTGGAAACCGCGGCAACGGAAAGTCACGCGTGGAACTGCGCCAGGGTCTTGCTGCGATCACGCGCTATCTCACAGCACACCAACTTCCACAGGCACGCGCCCTGCTCCGGCTCGACGGACAATATGGCACGGGAGCAGTGCTTGCTGATCTGGCCGGGTTCGCCTTTGTGACCAGAGGCAAAGAGTACAGCGTGCTCGACCACCCTCTTGTCCAGGCGCGTCTGCACTTGCCCCCTGATCAGTTCCAGCAACGGGAAGACAAGTCAGATGGTTCGCAGTCTCTACGACTGCCCACAAGTGCCAGTCGGACCGGAGGGCGTGATCTGCCGAGTAGTGGTGGCCACCCATCAGGCTTCCAAAAAGAAGAGTCCGGTTGGCGTCACGCGCGCAGGCGTCGTGTACGAGCTCTTCTTCACCAATCTCCCGCCACAGGCGTTCATTGCCCGTGATGTCGTCGAATTGTACCTGCATCGCGGTGCCTTTGAACCTGTACTCTCCGACGAAGACGAGGAGATCGATCCCGATCGCTGGTGTAGTCACTCCGCGGGTGGACAGGAAGCCTAGCAGTGCATAGCACAATGGGTCTGGAATCTGAGGCTGGAGCTGGGGCATCAACTCCAGCCGGAACTGCTGCGCACCACCGAGTTCTCTCCCGCGAACGACTCGCCTCAAGCAGGGCAGGCTCCTCCACAGGGTTACGGACCACCCGTCATCGGGGGCGCATGGAAAGCCGGGCGCTACTCGGGTGAAGACTTTGTTCTCCAGCCAGATGGGACTGTGTGCTGCCCTGCTGATCAGAAGCTGATCCCGCATGAACAGCGCAGAGAAGCCGATGGAACTCTGCGTGTCGTGTATGGAGCCAGCATCCGCAGTTGTCGTCCCTGTCCGCTGCGCGAGCAGTGCCAGTGGAGTGGCAGCGCGACAGCAAAGCCGCGCCAGGTGAGTGTCCTGCTCCATCCCCTGGCTGTAGGCTCTGCTCCTCTCCTGTGGCGCGATTGGAGTCGGAGGCTCCATCGGCGAGCGTGCCTCAACTTGCGGAGCCAGCGCCTGGAGATCCAGATCGAACCTACCTCTCCTGTTAGCTCAGACGCCTCACCTCCGCCTTTTTCCCGTGCGCAGCGGGCCCATGCTCGTCTCAGTTGGCAAGAACGCTTGGCTCGCAACGAACGCGCTCCCGGCGCGTGTCAGGTCAGCATCAAGCTGTATGGTCTCCCGCACCCATTTGCGAGGTGGCTGGGCCTCGTGGCCTGACTGTGGCAAAGGGAACAATCCATCACGGCTGAGGTAGAAGCGCGGAGTCATCCATTGCAGGAACCTGGGGCTTTTGCCAGGTGAGCAAATATCGCCAGAGTAACAGACGACGCAATCGCGCACCATCAAGCAGATCAGATGTGATCTCGCGGATCTCTTGCAGGGACAGGTCTGGCGGCTTGACCGGTGCACCGCTTTTGATCTGCCCACGGCTGAGTGCGTAGAAAACATTGACAGGAGCCGCAACGAGGGCGGCAGCGTAGTCGGTCAGGCTGGCTTCGCGGAACAGGCCGAGCACTGCCAACATCCCGCCTGGTCGGAGCAATGAAGCCATCTTTGCCAGTCCCTGCTCAAACGGCATATGATGCAGTGAGGCAGAGGCAGCAATGAAATCGAACTGCTCATCAAAAGGGTACCGCAGGAAATCGGCTTCCACGAACCGGATCGCCCGATCTCCTGCGAGCATTCGGGCTCGCTTAATGATCGTTCTGTCCTGGTCGATTCCCGTCACAGCAGCGCTGAACCGGTCAGCCAGACGCTGAGCAAAGCTTCCGTCCCCACAGCCCACATCCAACGCTGATCGGCAATTGGAGGGAACCTGACGCAGCAGCAGGTCGGCGTAGTGCTCGTTGTGGTTGTACTGAAACATGGACGCCTTTCCGTCTGGATGTTCTCCATGCTCCTCATGGCTGAAGCATGAGAACATCTCTTCTTTTCTCATTCCTGCTCTTTAACTGATGCTCTTCTCGTGGGCATTCTAACCCAGAATGTATGGGCTCGTAAAGGCTTTTGCTCTTTTGCTTTTCGTCGCCCTCGTTTTTCAGATGAGACAATCTCGTTGCGCATCGCGTGGGCCATGCCTCCATTGCTGCGTCGGGTAGTAAGCCTGCACCTGTGCGCCCCTGGCGCGAGGTGAAAAGCCGCCGGGGAGCCCCCAAGCGCGTGAACACCGCGGGCTTCGCCTGTCCCAACCCGAAGTGCCCCTACTTCGGGATCACCGATGCTCACATCCATGCGCTGGTCGGGGATGGCAAGCATGGTCAAGCCGAGCGCATCCAGACCTTTCGCTGTCAGGCTTGCCACACCACCTTCACTGCCCGACGCCATACCCCATTGTATCGTCTGAAACCCCCCTCACAGCAAGTTGCCATAGTCCTGTCTGCGTTGGTCGGAGGGTTGGATGCTTCCGCTGCCGAACGGGTCTTCGGCTACCGTCACGCCACCATCAAGACGTGGCTCACACGCGCAGGCAGGCACGCTGAGCTCTTCCATGACCACTCCTTTCGCAACCTGCACCTCCCGCACCTGCAGTTGGTCGAAATTCGAACCAGGCTCCGTCGTTCCACACAGGTGCTCTGGCTGTGGCTGGCCATCGACCCTCTCACCAAGATTCTGCCGGTGCTCTCTCTGGGTCCTCGCACACAACATGCGGCGCACCTGCTCATCCACTCGCTGCGACAGATCCTGGCCCCTGGCTGCCTTCCGCTCTTCACCAGTGATGGGTTAAATTTGTATTTCTATGCCCTCACCGCCCACTTTGGCCAGTGGCTTACTTTGGGTCGTCGAGGACGCAACTTGCGCCGGTGGCAGGTGGAGCCGGGCCTGATCTACGGTCAGGTGAAGAAATGCTACCAACGGCGCAAGCTGGTACGGGTCACGCACGTGATGCGTCTTGGAACTCAGAGCGCTCTCGCTGTCGTCTTACAGGGACTGGGCCTCTCTGGACGGCTCAACACCGCCTTTATTGAGCGGGTCAATCTAACGGTTCGCCATGGAATAGCCGCGCTGGCACGTCGCACCTGGGCGACGGCGCAGCAGTCCCCACACCTGTTGGCCCACCTGGAGTGGTGGCGCGCTTACTACCATTTTGTGCGTCCTCACCACTCACTACGCGTGGCGCTCATGCAGCCACGCGAGCGAGGTGGCAAGCAGATGGCCCAACCCTATCGGCAGCGTACGCCTGCAATGGCAGCCGGGAGAACACATCGACGATGGACGGCTCGTGAGGTGCTCTCGTGCCCCTTGCCGCCGCTTTCCGCTTGAGAGGCATCGCAGCCAGACTGGAGCTGTAGCATGTTGTGAGGAAATGGGGGAAGGTACCCGCAGAAGAGCTTGGAGCGAGCCTCACGCTGGGAAGAGAAGGCCTGCCAGGACTGCCTCATCACAAAAAACCGGCCCGAAGTGGATCGGTAAAGGGCTGGCCGATTTATCCACCATGTCCAATGGCAGCACCTACAAGACCGTACCCGATTACTAATGGCGCAGAAAGAACGTCTGGATATACGACACAGAACATCTGTGCTATACTGCTTGAGGTACAGCGTTTTGTAAGTATTTTTAAGGAGAGTAGCATGATGGAATTTCAGGCGAGTGGTTATCTGGCCGTTCCCGAGCATGGCAGCGGGCCGGGTGTGGTGGTCCTGCATGCCTGGTGGGGGCTGACGGAGCCATTTCGACAGGTCTGTGACCTGCTCGCGCAGGCGGGTTTCGTGGCGTTCGCTCCCGACCTCTATCAGGGCAAGACAGCCACAACGGTCGAGGAAGCGGAAGCGTTGGCCTCGGCGCTGAATCAGGAGGAGGAGCGGGTGCGCGCCGACATCGCGGGGGCGGTACAGTTCCTGCGCCAACGGGATATAGCACACCAGGCGAGAGGTCACGGCAAGCTCGCCTTCATCGGCTTCTCGTTGGGAGGGGCCTATGCGCTGGATACATCGGTCAATCTGGCTGAAGAGGTCGCTGCCGTTGTGATCATTTATGCCACCTATACCGGACCGGACTATGGCCGCGCAAAGGCCGCCTATCTCGGCCATTTCGCGCAGGATGACCCCTTCGAGCCACCTGAATCGATCGCTGAGATGGAGCAGGCGCTCAAGGCTGCGGGCAAGCAGGCCACCTTCTATACCTATCCAGGAACGAAACACTGGTTCTTCGAGGAGAATCGCCCTGAGTACGATGCCGGGGCTGCTCGCCTGGCCTGGGAGCGCACCATCCAGTTCTTGCACGAGCGACTCGATTAAGCACCGCTAGGAGAGGATACTTCCATGACCACACAGCCTTTTAAGACCATCGTCCTCGACCTCTTGCAGCAGGGCCATCTTGATGAAGAAACTTTTTTGCAGGAGCTGGACGAGACTGAACGGACTGCCATTGGGGCGCCGCAACTCTGGTCTGCCAAAGATCACGTGGTCCATCGGACGTTCTGGCACCAGCGTCTCATCGGCGATCTGACTGCTGCTTTGCAGCATCAGGAGGCCCCGCCGCGCGAAGAAAGCGATGATCAGATCAACGCCAGGGTATTTGAGGCGAACAAGGCCCGCCCCTGGTCAGCTATTCACGCTGACTCTGAGCGGGTCTATGCCGACATCATCACCCTGGTCGAGCAACTGAGCGAAGATGATCTGACGGCCCCCATCGCTTCAGTTCGATTACCGGGGAAAGGCCGCTGTATACGGCCTTCCTGGGCAGCGTCTACGAACACGTGTACAATCAGACGTTGTCACAAGCATACGCATGCTTGAACAACGATACTCTTAGGTAATGGAGAAGCTTCTTGTATGGCCGGTATTTTGACCCATCTCCGGCGGCTGAAGAATGGCTGCTTGGATGCGCTCTCCTCTTGCTTTACTCGTTGGACCAAACCACTCGGGACCTCATTACCGCTGGCAACCCTCACCGATCTGAGCAGAAGCAAGTCGGAGCTCATGGCCGAAAATGCCCTCTTGCGCCAGCAACTCATCATCCTCAAGCGGCAGGTGAAATGGCCCGCATGCACAAAAACCGATCGCCTGCTCCTCGTGCTCTTGGCAAGAATGGTTCGGACCTGGAAACAAACGCTCCTCATTGTCCAGCCAGAGACATTGCTGCGCTGGCATCGGGAACTCTTTCGTCTGGTCTGGAAGCATAAGTCAAAGGCTCCTGCTCACAAACCGAAGATCGCCTCAGAAACCATCGCCTTGATCAGGCAGATGGCGAAGGACAATCGGCTCTGGGGTGCTGAGCGCATTCGTGGGGAACTGTTGAAACTGGGCATCCATGTGTGCAAACGCACGATCCAGAAGTACATGAGGACGGTTCGTACCCAGCAGCCACGAGGCCAGAGGTGGTCGACCTTTCTGCGCAACCACGCCGCACAGATCTGGGCGTGCGACTTCTTGCAGGTCACTGATCTCTTTTTTCGCCCGCTCTTTGCCTTCTTTGTCATCGAACTGCAGTCTCGCAAGGTGATCCATGTGGGCGTGACACGCTCTCCAACTGATGCCTGGGTGGCACAGCAGCTTCGAGAAGCCACCCCCTATGGACAAGCACCGAAATATCTGATCCGTGAATGCGGTCTGTGAGCGCTTCTTGAGGAGTGTCCGGCAAGAATGCCTGGACCACGTACTGATCCTGCATGAGAGGCAGCTCCAACGCGTCCTCAATGCCTATATGATGTACTTCAACCAGGCACGACCGCATCAAGGCATGGGGCAACAGATACCTGTACAGCGCAGATCGGTTCCTTCCTCTCAGGATGCAGGGAACAAGGTGATCGCTCGTCCTGTCGTGGGTGGGCTGCACCATGACTACCGCTGGGCAGCCTGAAGCGGGACTACGTGTTTGACAGGACAGCTGGGGGGACGAGGTCCATCCAGCTGGGAGCGTCATGGCTGAAGCGGTCTATAGCAGACCTCTCCTGCAGCCTGTGCATGCCTTTCCTGATAGTCTGTTGCCCATACACACCGGTTTTCTTTATGTACGAGAACCATTCCCCTCCTCACTCGATGACTGAGTCCCATCTGACTGAGAGAAAGCGGAGGGTCGTGAAAGCCCAAGGAGTCACTTTCTTGAACGGATGTCCCAAGTAGCCAATACAACCATTGAGAAGTCCATGAGAGCCCTGCGTACCACTAGAGCGTCGGTCAAGAAATGGAAAGGATGAGGTTGACAGAAAAAGTCAGGGATGGTTAGCTCAAGAAAAACGCACGTGTGAGGAGAAAGAACATGCAACCATCGCCTTGGCAGCCACCAGTAGAGCTTTCAGCGCAAGAAGAGCAGATTGTGAAAAAGATTCGCAAAGCCAAATTGTTTGTGTTTTTGCGTCAACACCGGCACGAATTGCTGGATGAGGCGTTTCAGCGAGAATTGGCCAGGCTGTATCGCAAAGCAGAGCGCGGGCAACCCCCTGTTGCACCAGCGATGCTGGCGCTCGCACTCATCCTGCAAGCGTATATGGGTGTCTCCGATGACGAGGTCATTGAGGCGACCGTGATGGATCGGCGCTGGCAGCTGGTGCTCGATTGTCTGGATGCCGAACAAGCTCCCTTCAGCAAAGGAACGCTGGTGGCCTTCCGTCAGCGACTCATCGAGGCCCAGCTGGATCGACGGCTCATTGAACGAACCATTGAGATTGCCAACCAAAGCCAGGGATTTGGACCACGCGCCTTACGCGCAGCATTGGATAGCAGTCCCTTGTGGGGAGCGGGACGAGTGGAAGACACGTATAATCTGGTGGGACACGCGCTCAAAAAGGTCATGCGCGTGGTAGCTGACCAGCAGGGGAGGGAGCTGGTCGAAGTCGCCAAAGAGGCGGGAGCGCAAGTGGTGTGTGAGACAAGCCTGAAGGCGGCCCTCGATCGGGATTGGGACCGGATTGGGCAACGAGAAGAGGCGTTGAGTGTGGTCTTGAAGGTGTTGCAGGCCGTGGAAACCTGGGTGCAGACGCTGCCACAGGAAGAGGCCTATCTGGCTCAGCCCCCTCTGGAAATTGCTCAGCAGGTCAAAAAGCAAGATGTGCAGGTCGATGAGGCGGGGAAAGCCAGTCTGATCAAAGGAGTCGCCAAGGACCGACGGATTAGTGTCGAAGATGGACAGATGCGTCATGGACGCAAGAGTCGGAGTGTGCGAGTGGATGGATACAAACGGCACGTGCTTCATGATCTGGATACAGGCCTCATCCGAGCGGTGGGCCTCACCCCAGCCAATGTGCCCGAAGCCACGGTGACTGAAGCCATCAGCGCGGATCTGGATCGGCAAGAGGTTTTTCTCAAGGAACTGCACATCGATCGAGCCTATTTGAGTAGTCATTTGGTTCGTGAGCGCTCCGACGAGTTGGAACTCTATTGTAAAGCCTGGCCGGTTCGCGAGGGGAAGCGCTTTCACAAGCAGGCCTTTGTGCTGGACTGGGAGCGGCAGGTTATCCGTTGTCCTGCTCAGCAGGAGATGCCCTTTGTCCCTGGTGGGGTGGTCCACTTTCCCAAAGACACCTGTGCTCAGTGCCCTTTGAAGGCTCAATGCACCAGCAGTGCCAAGGGACGCAGTGTCAGCATCCATCCCGATGAAGCCTTGCTCAGTGAGTTACGCCAGGGTCAACAAACGCCGGAGGGACGCCACAAACTGCGCGAGCGTGTGGCCGTTGAGCATACTCTCGCACATGTTGGTTACTGGCAAGGACGACGCGCACGCTATCGTGGGTTGCGCAAGAATCTCTTCGATCTGCGCCGTTGCGCTGTCGTCCATAATCTGCACGTCCTGGCTCATTCCCAGCAGCTTTCTGCTGAGCTTGAAGACGCTGCTTGATTTCTTGACCGACGCTCTAGGCCACGAGGACAGACGTGGAGGACGTTCTTCCACACGCATGCCCAGCACATCTGGGCGTGTGACGCGCCTGCCTGTCACGGATCTCCTCTTCCGCTGGCTGTTGGCCTTCTTCCTCATCGAACTGAAGTCACGCAAAGTGATGCACGTCGGCGTGAGACGCTCTCCCACCGACGCTTGGACGGCACAACAGCTTCGGGAAGCCACCTCCTTTGGTAGAGGTCCAAAATACCTCATCCGGGATCATGATAGCAAGTTTGATGTGGGCTTCGCTCGGGTTGCCAAGGCGAGTGGCATCGAGATACTCACAACCCCGTATCACGCTCCACGCGCCACTGCCATCGGTGAGCGCTTGCTGGGCAGTGTGCGACGTGAGTGCCTCGATCACCTGCTCATCCTGCAGGAGAAGCAGCACAAGCCGCGTCCTCAATGCCTATGTGGCGTACTTCAACCAAGCACGACCGCAGGAAGCGCATCAAGCAGCAGATTCCCGAGCTGAAAGCTGAATCAATGCCCTCATCACATGCCTGTGGCAAGGTCATCCCTTTCCCGGTCCTGGGCGGCTTGCATCGTGACTATCGCCGAAGTGCCTGAGTTTTCTCAGAGAGGAAGGTCTGACGGCCTGAGAGATGCGCGAGAGACATAAGGAGTCACGCATGTCGTTCCGTTGTGACCCAGCAAGCCGTTTCTTGAGGTTTTCCTTGAAAGCGGTGAACGGTTGGTATCTCAGTCACTGAGTTCTCTCTGGAATGACCAGAACATCCTCCCCCAAGCCTGGCCCAATGAGCAGATCAGTCGTGAACAAACGAGCAATTGATGAGGGAAACGAGCAATTTGCTCGGCGGATATCATAAGTAGCCAGCACAGGTGGGACAAGCAGCTCCGCCCGGGTTCGTCAAGCCGAGCTGCCTGTCCCACCACCTCTGTTGGCGCCTCAAGGCAGGCACACCGGCATCAGTCCTGGTGCGCCTCCGCATATTGCGCCAGGTTGGAGACCGTTTGCGCGAGTTCTTCTTGCTGGAAACCCATCTCCTGGGCCAGGTGTTCGGCGTCTGGGCCGATGATTTCGATGGTGTGCGTAATCTGGGTGCCTGAAGCCGAAGGGGCGAGCTCATGGCGGCCGATGATGGCATGCTCTGGTCCAATCGGCGTCCGGTCGACAAAGCGGTGTCCTTCCTCCACCAGGATGAGCGTAAAGGGCAACTCGGGCCCACCAACGGGTTGCAAGGTGCCAGACGTACCGGTCACGAAGGGGTCATCAGGCTGATAGGTGGCAAGGCCAAAATCCCACCGAGGCCAATTGGCGACATCACAGTAGATCGCCCACACGCGTGAAGCGGGAGCGCGGGTGTGTGCTGTTGCAGAAATGGTCCACATAAACGCAGCGTTCTCCTCTTTCTAGCTATGCGTATCAGAAGCATGTTTCCCCTCTGAGAAGGGAACTCGCCAGACGTGTCAAGATCCTAAATGAGCCATCCAGCCTCACCAAAGGCTTTATCTCCCGCTCGTGCAGAAGGGATGCTGATGGTCGCACCGACTGTGGTCGAGATGGATGTCGCAGTCAGAGGTTCAAAAGCATGAACGTGTTCGTCATAGCTGCGACGGGAGCAATCGGCCGTCAGGCAAGAGTCTAGTTCCGTCTGTCGGAGGGGGACGGATGAAAAAGGACAGGAATGTACCTCGTCAGCCCTCTCCCCTCCCCTGGTGTCATCAACGTTGGAAATGGGCCTCATACGCGTGCCGATTGGCGGCACGCCACGCCAATGCAGAGATCGATAGCTCAAGTTACTTGCTTGTGGATCGGCGAGCGAAAAGTCCGATGTGGTTGCCAGCTGGGTCAGCGAAAACCGCCCACCAGCCAACATGCGCAACCTCCGTTTTGGGGAGCACCGTTTTGCCTCCGTGGGCCTCTACATCAGCTAGTGATGCGTCGATATCGTCAGTCGCGAGGTAGACCAGCAACCTGTCTGACTTATAGGTTGGCTCCCCAGGCCCTGGAAAGCCTCCACGAAGGCTGCCCCCGTCCTGGTACGTCACATAGTTGTGCTCTGCATTGGTTTCTATCTTCCAGCCAAACGCATCGCGATAAAACGCGCTTACCTCGTTGGGGTTCTCCGCGGGAATCTCAATATGAGAAATGGGATGATGTGCCATGACCTTTCCTCCTCTGTGTTGAACTGATAGCTCGTTTTCTTTCATGCCAGCAGTATACACTACATGAGTGACAGCAGTATGGCAACAGCACAGCGGCTTTTTCGCAGTAAAATCGACGCATGTCTAAGGGCTGCCACTTACTTCACTTCTAGCGATCCCTTGATCCTTCTACACATGCGGTTATATTGGTGTCGAATGATCTCTCAATGTGTATTGAGCAAGCAGACTAATTTGGTAATTGACCTGAATGTTCGACGCAAAATGAGCGTAGGTAGGTCTGGTGCCGAACATTCAGGTCAAAAAAATTTGCGTCGAATGTTCGACATCACTTCCACACTTTAGAGTATTTTATAATAACAGTGCATTTTTCAGCAGAAAAGATGTAGGACGAATTTCCATTCGTTTCCCGGCATCTTCCGCCCCTGGAGTGGCACGAGCTACGGAGATTCTTGCTTGCTCGAACCTTGAAGGCAAAATTCGAGCATTGAAGTGAATTCCGTCGAACATTCAGGTCAATTACCATAATTCACCAAAAGGGAGCCAGATCGGAAAGGTGAGCAGGTTTTGACGCGAAGAGGGAGCAGTTGACCCCAATCATGAGCAGCACAACCATTGGCCACCTGAGAAACCACTCGAGAGGCCAACGGCAAAGCGAAGTGGTTGTAAATTCGGTAGGAAGCCTCCCTGTGCTGGCTACTTAGGACAGCCGTTCAGAAAATCGGCCTGTTGTGCACAAGGAAGGAGGTCGAGGGCATTGCAACCACCAGTTATATTTTTGTGGTTCAGAAAATCGGCCTGTTGTGCACAAGGAAGGAGTGACTGT
>WNGP01004206.1_pt1 | contig 11989 bp, 16 predicted proteins | sample 5407671 | NCBI WGS metagenome assembly WNGP01 (sample SAMN13153381, study PRJNA577476) | soil metagenome | isolation source: 40 cm soil or saprolite under Garry oak tree replicate 2 | place: USA:California | collected 2016-06-15 | reverse complement strand
TCTCCCCCACCAGCGCGCCGGCCTGGACCAGCTTCTCCCGAGTGTCGGCCAGGTCGGCCAGCGTGCCGACCTCCCAGGCCAGGTGGTAGAGCCCGGGGTGTTCCGGCTGGTCCGGGGCCTGGCCGGTGCCGATCTCGAACAGGCCGAGGTCGTGGTCGTTGGCCGAGCCCGGCGCGCGCAGGAAGGCGGCCCGGCCGGGGATCTCCAGCCGGACCTCGAAGCCGAGGGCAGCCCGGTAGAACTCGACAGTCCGCTGGAGACCGTGCACGTAGAGGACGGCGTGGTTCAGGCGGCGGACGGCCATCGGCGGTTCCTTCCCTCGGTGCGTCGCTACTGATGCAATCCCCGGCGGACGGCCGTCATTCCCGACTGGGCCGGCGGGATTGAGGGGATTGATGCCGACGCTACTACAGCGTGTCGTAGAGCGAGCGCCCCGGCCAGCGGCACGGGTGCATAACGCGGCCGGCCGCGGGCCGCGGGCGCGGTGGTCTAGCGGATCTGCCCCCGCTGCCGACGGCGGAGCTCCCGGTACCGGCGCCGCTGTGACTCATCGAGCATCAGCCAGGCGCCCGCTGGGATGGCGACGGCGAGCACGACGAGCAGCGCCGCCAGCCAGAAGGGAACGAACCCCAGCAGGATCAGGCCGACGACGACCCCTGCGATACCCAACTTCATGTGCGGTGTCATGCTGACTCCGTTTCACTCAACCCGGGCCGGGGGCCCCCAGACCGACCCAGCTGCTTCTAGCTTATAGGGCACCGCGGGATCAGTTGGATCTTCGCGACGGCGTATCTCGCGGACGGAGTACGCTGCGGGCATAGCCGACGCTGGGGCCGACTACGGGAAGGACGCCGTGACGATCTGGATGCCGGTGGATCCTGAGGCCAGCGAGCTGCTGAGCCGGAGCCCGCTCGCCCTGGTCATCGCCATGCTGCTCGACCAGCAGGTCACGCTCGAGAAGGCCTTCATGGGGCCGCTGGACCTGGTCCGGCGGCTGGGGCACGAGCCCACCGCGGCCGAGCTGGCCGAGTTCGACCCGGACCGGCTGGCCGCGATCTTCTCCGAACGGCCTGCCCTGCACCGCTACCCGAAGGCGATGGCCGCCCGGGTGCAGGACCTGGCCCGGCTGATCACCGACCAGTACGACGGCGACGCCGCCCGGCTGTGGGAAACCGCCGGGTCAGGCGCTGAGCTGCTGAAGCGGGTCGCGGCGCTGCCCGGGTTCGGGGCGCAGAAGGCGCAGATCTTCGTGGCGCTGCTCGGCAAGCAGCTCGGGGTCAGGCCCGAGGGCTGGCGCGAGGCGGCGGGAGTGTTCGGCGGCGAGGGGACGCGCCTCTCGGTGGCGGACATCACCGACCCGGAATCGCTGGGCGAGGTGCGCTCTTACAAGCAGGCGCTGAAGGCGGCCGCGAAGGCCAAGGCCTCGGCTCCGGCTTCGTCGTAGCCGCGGCTTTTCGCAGCCTGGGCTCCCGGCCCGGCGGCGGGCTCCCGGCCTCGGCCCGTTAGGTTCTCATTCTTGACATTCTTGTGTTAGATACATGCCGGACCGGTACGGGGTGTTGTTAGCGTCGGGTCATGGAGTCCATCGACGCGTTCATCGATCGGCTGCCAAAAGCCGAACTTCACCTTCACCTGGTCGGTTCCGCGTCCGTGCCGACCGTGCTCGAGCTCGCCCGACGGCACCCGGATAGCACGGTCCCCCGATCAACGCCCGAGCTGGCCGCCTTCTACGAGTTCCGGGACTTCCCGCACTTCTCGCAGGTCTACGGCGCGGTCAGCAGCCTGGTGCGCGAGCCGGCCGACGTGGCCGAGCTGGTGCTCGGCGCGGCGCGCGACCTGGCCGGGCAGAACGTCAGGTACGCCGAGCTGACCGTCACCCCGTACACGTTCACATCGGCCGGCATGCCGGTGGCCGAGCTGACCGAGGCGCTGGACATCGCGGCCCGTTCGGCCGGGCGGGACCACGGGGTGCGGATGGCCTACATCTTCGACATCGCCGGCGAGTATGGCGCGCCCGCCGCGTTTGGCACCCTGGAGCACGCGCTGACCCGCCCGCCCGAGGCGCTGACCGGCTTCGGGCTGGCCGGGATCGAGCAGGCGCGGCCCCGCTTTGTGGAGGAATTCAGGTCGGTGTTCGCTTCGGCCACCGCGGCCGGGCTGCACAGCGTGCCGCACGCCGGCGAGATGTCGGGTCCGGCGACGATCTGGGAGGCGCTGGACGGCCTGCACGCCGAGCGGATCGGGCACGGCCTCAGCTGCCTGGACGATCCCGCCCTGGTGGCGCGGCTGCGGGAGAGCCAGATCCCGCTCGAGGTGTGCCCGACGTCGAACGCCTGCACCCGGCAGGTTACCGGCCTCGCGGCGCACCCGTTGCCGCGGATGCTGGACGAGGGCCTGTTCGTGACGCTGAACAGCGACGACCCGCCGATGTTCGGGACCACGCTGACCGATGAGTACCGGCGGGCCGCCTCGGTGCTCGGGCTGAGCCGGGCCCAGCTGGCCGGGCTGGCCGCGAACGGCGTGCGGGCCTCGTTCCTGGACTCCGGCGCCAAGCAGGCGCTGCTGGCCGAGATCGACGCGGTCGCCGCGGGCGCGGGCGCGGCCGGGGCCGGGGCCGGGGCCGGCTCCGCGGCGGACAGCGTTTCCGCGGAAATGTCATCCCAGGTACAGCCCGGAATCCGAGGCAACGCTGTAACCTGCGGCTATGCAGTATACAGCCAGGGATACGAACAGCCCGACTAGAGTAGGTCGACTACGGTCATGCACGGTAATCCCAGCTTATCCCGGGTTGTCTCCCTGACTTTTCCCTGACTTCCGGGGATGCTGGGCACGCTCGGGGCATGCTTGTGAACCATCCGGTTCGCGTTCCTCGAGGATACTTGTCGTGCACGGTCGAGCCCGGTAGTCTCCACCCCAGGAGCGCGACCACCTAGAAATCCGGAGTGGCCGGGAGCAGAGCACAGAAGTGCTGGCTTACCCCGCGACGCGAAGGCTGGACAGGAGCACTGGTCGCCAGGCCGCCCGAATGGACGGGAGCGATGCACGGGTACCCGTGCGGGCTAACCCCGGAGCGCGCGGCCGGTCTCTTAGGACGCGTAGCCACCCGGGGTAAGTGTCCGGGGTGCGGATTCGTCCGGTAGTAGCGGCCCCCGGCAGCGATGCCGGGGCCATACCGGAACGGATTCCGCGATGGCCAAGATCGTTGTACCCCCCAAACTCCTGTCAGTTCAGGCCGCCGACCTGCTCGACATGCCCCCCCGGCGGCTCCGCGAGAACTGGGAATCGTGGGGGCTGACCGCCTACCGGGCCGACCGTGAGATCAGGTTCTTCGAGGCCGACATTCTCGCCTGGATCAAGGCGAACAAGATTCCCGGGCGGGCGTCATGATGGCCGGCTATGTCACCTGCCCGGCCTGCTCTGGCACGGGCCGCATGCCGGCGGGCGATGACACCACCGTGGTCGTCGCCGCGTACATGGCCGAGGTCGACGCGTGGGCCAGCTTCTACGCCCTGACCGACCAGCACGACGGCCCGGACGGCGGTGACTGTGATGGCACCTGACGGAAAAAGTCGGCGCCCCCGGGCAGGAAGCGCCGACCACGACAGTAGCGATGTCAGCACCAGGATACGTGACGCCGCGTGGCGGTGCTGGTCGTGGCGCGCCGTGCACTGCTGCGGGTGCGGCCGTCCCGGCGACTGTCTGCTGACCACGCCCCCGTCCGTCCCGTGCGATCAGCTGGATTACGACGTGATCACGCTCGGGCTGGTTCCGCATCCCCGCGAGACCTGCGACAGCTGCCAGGCGGTGGGCGCATGACCGGCCCGCCACAGAGTCATGCTGACATTCCTACAACGGGACCGGCAGGCCCGAGCGGGTCGGCGACAGCGGCGACGTGACCATCAACCTGAACGTGTACGCCCCGGTCGGATCGCAGACCGACCTGGAACAGTGGCTGATCAAGTCGGTCCGCAAGGTGGTGCAGACCAGGGGCAGCGGCAACGTGCAAACCATGTTCGGGGTGCACTGATGGCCTCCCCGGGCGGGCTGCCGCTGGGCGACGATGCGCTCGCCGAGTACAACGAGACGGTCGCTTTGGCCATCCTGCAAGCCATCCATGAGGGCGGCGCGGACGCGTCGATGGAATTCCTGACGGCCCTCGCCGATGAGTTTGGCCAGGACGTGCACGAGTACGCCGCCGAACTGATGAGGGGCCGGTGACTAGCTTCAGAGCTGATGCGACACATTCCCCTGTTCGGTGCGGCGTCGAGGCGGGTAGCAGGGTTTAGCTGGCACACTAGGTGGCGTGGATGATGTTAAGACGGAGGAGCCGGGAAGCCTGGCCGTAGCACCGCGACCACCGCATCCGCATGACAGCTGGCTTGAGATTATTGAGGCTGGCGCGGTCGGCGGCTTCACAGGTGCGTTTGGTAATGATGTTTATAGTGGTGCGAAAGCTGCCTGCCAGGCTGCTGTCAAGAAGTTTCGTGACCGGCAATCAGACCCAGACGAGGAGGGGGAATACATGCATCAGCTTGTGGCTGAGGCGTTTATTGGTCCCTGTCCGCCTGGGCATAAGCTTGTGCATTTGAACGGCAGTGGTCTCGACAATCGCCGCGCGAATCTGGCGTATGTACCTGAGTCCGATCCGAGACCAGCAGCGCCCCTAAATCCCCGGCCGCCAGGTTGGGCTACGAAACCTGCGGCTCTGGAGCCACGTCAACGAGTGGGCGGCCGAACTCAGCCTACTGGCAAAAAGAGACGCAAAGGTAAGAAGAAGCACCGCTAAAAGAGTAAGGCGGCGGCGCGCTCGAACGTGATCAGCAGACCCTCGACACCGCCGGGCCCGATGCGCCCCTTGACGTCGACGGCGGTGATCGCCTTCAGCTGCCACCCCTGCGCGGCGTGCTCGTTGAGCAGCTTTTCCAGCTGCCCGCCGCTCATCTTGCCGCCCATCATCCGCTCGCGGATCTCGGCGACCTTGTACTCGTAGCGCATCGGTCTAGTCCTTCCGTGATTCGAGCGCGTCGAGCAGCAGGCGCAGGTCATGCTCGACGGCGAGCTGCTCACCGTCACGGTATGCCTTCCAGAACGGCGACCGGGTGTCGAGCGGCGTCTTGATCTCCACGTCGGGGTGGGCTGCCCGGAATGCTTCCAGGCGGGGTACCTGGTCGTTCCACACGGGTACGGGGCGCGCTTCCATCACGCGTCCATCCCCGGCCCGCCGGTCTGACGGGGTACGGGCGCGGCCTGGTAGTCGAGCCTGATGGCTTCCAGCAGCCCGTCGGGGGTCTTGGCGCTGACCGTGGCGCGGGACTTGTCCAGCCGCTGCGCCAGCCACGTGTCGCCGATGTGCTGAATGTTGTACGCGCCGCCCCAGTGGTGGCGAAGGTCAGCTAGGTCAGTCGGTATGTTTTCCATAGCCGGACTCCGTTTCCGGTCAGGCCCCCGTGCTGGCGTTCACCGCGCCACCGGGGGCCGCTTGTGTTGTCACCTCCGAGCATACGTTGCAGTGCGGTGCAGTGCGTAGCAGTGCTGTGCAACCCGTTGGTTTACGCTGGTCAGGTGCTCTCTACGGTGCTAGACGTGGCAAACGACGACGAGGCCCGGCGGTTCGATCCCGCCGGGCCGGAGCTGGTCTATGTCCAAGTCGCCGACGACATCGCCGGACAGATCGGGCGCGGAGAGCTGACGAGAGACGCGCGGCTGCCCGGCGAGCAGGACTTGGCCGACGAGTACGGCGTGTCCAAGGCGACCGCGCGGCGGGCCGTCCGCGAGCTGCGCGACCGTGGCCTGGTCCGCACCGTGCCGTACAAGGGCACCTACGTCATCTGACGCGGCCAGGTGAGCCAGGCGTGGGCCGGCAGTGAGCCGGTATTCGACCGGGCCAGCTGTTCCATTCGCGTCGGCCCGCCCCCGGGGGAGTGACATCATCAAGCGCACCAGCCATTGAAAAGGGGAGGGGGATGGCTAAGGGACGAGCGTTGATAGCCGCCGTCGCGCTGGCTGTCGGGCTGGCTGGCTGTGCCAGCGGCACGGCCAGCACGACGGACTACAGCCAGGGCAATCAGTACACATGCGACGCGGTCGAGAGCAATGATGACGTTAGCGTCGGAGACGCGGCAGACGGGATAGCCGGTCTTAACCGCCCTGAGACGGACGGGGCTAGCCCGGAGCTGCGGACGCTCGCACGCAAGTGGGCTGCGGCATTCGATAAATTCCAGGGTGACGAGTCAGACCCGGATACCCAGGAGTCAGCCCAGGCGAAGCATGATCAGCAGGCGATGAACGCTGCGGCGGATGCGGTGCAGTCGTGGTGCGCGACTCACTGATACTGAGACGCCGGCTGCCGCCTGGTGCCGGGTGATTTCACCGGTGACTGGGACCGGTCGCTGGCCGGGCCCAGCCGAAACCCGGGAAATCTGATCGCGTTTGGCCGGCGTGGCGCCGAAGCAGGTGAGCCGGACCCTATGTAGGGTCTCAAGCATGGTCTCGCCCACTGGCTTCCAGATGACGCTGCAGACACAGGCTGTACTGCGCGTTCTCTTGGATCACCCGCTCCAGGAGCACTACGGACTGGAGATATCAAAGGCTGCGGGGATGCCGAGCGGCAGCCTCTACCCCACAATGGCGAAGCTCGAAAGAGCGGGCTGGGTTAGTAGCGATTGGGAGCAGGTCGACCCACACGCGGTCGGCCGTCCTCGCCGTCGGTATTACAAGCTCACTCCTGACGGTGCCGAGATGGCTGAGCAGGCACTTGCCGCCACGTTGGAGCGGCTGTCACCTCAGTCCGGACGGAAAGGTCGGCTACGGTCCCATGGGTTCGGCCCGGTTCACCAGCCTGGATGGGGTGTCGGCCGGTGACCGTCATCATCTTCATACTCACCGCGATTCTCGTTCCGGTACTGGTCGGCGAATGTGTGGACTGGCTTCCCTGGGTGGGCACCCGGCTGATCCGGCTAGCCACCAAACGCCTTCCGGTCAAGTACCGCGCCCGGTACGAGGAAGAGTGGCAGGCAGAATTCAATGCCCTACCCGGGGGGAAGCTGACCAAGCTCCTGTTCGGGCTCCGGATCTACGCCGGTGCGCGCGCTACCGGGGCGGTGTGCCAGGCCGAGGACAACATGGACCTGGCCGCGCGCGTGCTCTCGCTCGCACAGCAGACCGCTGACCAGGCGATCGCCGATGCCCTCAGGATGTGCGACGAGACACTCGGCCGCGCCCGCCGCGAGGCGGACGAGGTGCTGACCAAGGCCAGGCGCCAGGCAATGCAGATCACCGGCGACGCGCGGAACCGGGCCGAGAACCTGGAGCGCGACGCGCAGGAGCGGCACCGTCAGGCCATGGGCTCGCTGGTCCAGACCCGTGAGGAACTTGAGCGCCGGGTCGATGACCTACGCGCATTCGAGCGCGAGTACCGCAGCAGGCTGAAGGCTTACGCGGAAGGCCAGCTCCGCGACCTGGAGGCTGGCGTCACCGACAGCGGGACGTTCCAGCCGATGGGTTCGGGCGCGCAGCCGTCGATGCCGCCCCGCCCTCGCGCCGAGCGGCGCGTAACGGCGGTCAGGGCGCGGGCCAGTACGGCGTCCCCGAGGTAGTGCAGCACGGCCCCGGCGCGGCAGCGGACGACCGTCGTGCTGCGGCGGCTGCCGAACCGGCTCGGCGAGCACCCCGCCCGGACCTCCGGGGAGGGCATCGAGTTCTTCGGCGTGCGCGAGTACGTGCCGGGCGACCGGCAGCGCAGCATCAACTGGGCGGCCAGCACCCGGCGCGGGCGGCTGCAGGTGAACACGTTCGCCGCCGAGCGCTCGCAGGACGTGGTGCTGCTCGTCGACCCCACCTCGGACGTCGGCCAGCCCGGCTCGTCCGCCCTGGACCTCGCGCTGCGCGGGGCGGGGCAGCGGCCCGCGCGTACCTGTGTTCAGCCCGCTGCTCGACCAGCGGTTCGTCGAGGCGCTGCGGGACATGCGCGAGCGCGGCTTCAGCATGCTCGTCGTCGACGTGCTGAACACCGAGCCGCCGGCCAGGCGGCGGACCGCCTCGCGGGGGGGTCTGGGGGGGTCGTCCCCCCGGCTAGCACCGACCGGCTGGCCCGGCGGCTGTGGCGGATGGAGCAGGACGCGATCAGGTTCTCGCTGCGCGAGCTGGGCATCCCGGTCGTGCACTGGGACGGCGAGGAGCCGCTCGACCTGCCGCTGGCCACGCTCCGGCCGCAGGCCAGAGTGCTGGGCCTGGGCGCGGCCCTGCTCGCGCTGGGGGCGGGCGCCGGGATGCTGCCCGCGGCGGGCCCCGGGGCGGGTTCGGCGCTGCTGCGGCTGGTGGCGGCGGGTGCGCTGATCGCCGCGGCCGGCCTGGTCCTGCCCTTCGTCGCGCGGCGGTTACCGTTCCTAGTCACTAAGCGGTAGCGGGTACCGGGTCAGTGGGCGGCCCCGGACGGTGCTGGGTCGCCTGGGCGGGCGGGGGTGGCCGTTCGGCTGGCGCGGTCTGGTGCCGCGGGTGCGGCTGCCGCTGGGCCTTGCGGGGCCTGCCCTTCCTGTTCGCTCGCCCGGCCATGGATGCTCGGGGGGTAGCTCTCCGGCGGCTGATCCTCTGGTCAGCGCCGGTCACACCTGCCTGTCTGCGCGCCCGGTGGCCGTGCGCACGCCTGCCGATCACCACGGCCGCCGCATGGTGGCCGGTGGTGACCGGCGAAGCCTGGTCCCGGAGCGGGGCCAGCCAGTGCTGGCGGCCCCACTGGGAGGTGTAGGCCGGGTCCACGGCGATCACGCTCAGGTCCTGGTTATGGGCCATCTGCGTGATCCGGTCCCGGAACCTGGCGGTCGGGAGGCCGCCGGCGAGCCGGCGGAAGGACCGGCCCCGCTTGCCGCGTGAGGGCCGACGGCCGTGGTTTTCCCGGCCTAGCTCGCGCGCGTCGACGAAGTCCAAGTCCTCGATCGCGAGGGCACGGCAGCGGTGGTCCTTGGCCACCGCGATCAGGGTGCTGATCGCATCGCGCAGCAGCCCGTCGCGGTGCGAGGCCGACAGGCCGGCCAGCATCAGCGGGACGGTGACCGGGGGACCGGCCGGGTTGCCGTCCGGCAGCACCACCCAGGCAGCGAGATGGTCATGGTTCAGGTCCACGGCCAGCACCGGCATCTGGCGCAGCCAGTCGATGGCCGGCGGCTGGCCGGGATCGGCCCGCCAGGATGCGTCCAGATACCAGCGGCCCCGTGCTGGGTCGTAGCTGATGTCGTAGCGGACCGCGCCGCTGGCCGCCTGGGCGGCGACCTCGTCGCCGCGATGCGGGAAGCTCACCGGGCAGGACAGCCGGTAGCGGCCGTGCGGGCGGTTCGCCAGGTGCGCCAGCGGGACCGGCAGCTTGATCTCGGCCCAGTTTTCTGCCGGGTGCCAGCGGATCGTCTCGTTCCCCCAGGCCTTGTCCGCCTCGCCGTCGGCGGTGATGAACCACCGCTGCGCCGCCCAGCGTGCCCGCCACCCGGCCTGGGTGAGTTCAGCGGCCTGAAGGTTATGCCGGGCCCTGGCCAGGCGCCGACCGCCGCGGCAGATGCCCGGGTGCCCGCGCTCCAGCTGGCGTTGCACGGCGGCGGCTCGCGACCGCAGCCGCTGCAGGCGCTGCTGTTTTGCCCACCGCTCCGCTTGGGTCGCGTACCCACGCGCCCGGCCGCGCCTGGCGCCGGCCGGCGCCGCCAGGCGGCCCTGGATCTGCCAGATCCGTGCCCGCAGCGACCCGCGTTCGGCGCGCAGGTTCCGTTCGGCCAGGGCCCACAGGTCATCGGTGGTGCGGGTGATCGCCCCGGCCCACCGTGAGCTGCAGGCGGGGGTCAGCGAGCGTTTCCGCTCCCGCCGCGATGCAGCCCGCCCGACCCCATCCAGCCGACCCGCCCGCACCCGCACGGCAAGGTCCGCGGACGCCAGTGACCCCAGGTGCGCGCCGACGGCCGCCAGCACACGCTCATCCTGGCCGGACGCCCGCACCCGGGTACGGACCCTGGCCCCGACCGGGGCGGCGGCCACGAACGGGGCGCTGATCGCGCGCAGCCCGCTCATCCGGTCACCCCGGGGCCGGCTGGGGCGACGTCACGCTCCACCGCCACTGCCCGCACGTCCGGATCGGCCAGCACCGACCGGGAGCTGACTGGTACTGCCGGGACCGGCAGCTTCCTCCGCCCGGAACCAGTGGCAGGCAGGCTGCGGGTCAAGGCCCTGCGATCGCACCACTGGGTCAAGTTCACGCTCCCAGCGTACCATTTTTAGAACTGGTGTACGCCAATAATGCTCATTACCCGCCCAGCGATTCCAGGAACCTGCGGGGGATGTGGTAGCGGCTGGCTGGCGGGCCCAGTCCGGCGGCGGGCCGCTGGCCAGGGCTTGCCACGCCTGAGATGACATGTCAATAGAACGTGCGTACGCTCACAACCACCCACTATCAGGCGAGCAGATCCCAACCCCGCGCGGGCGGTGGGGATCTTGTAGGGATATACAGAAGGCAAGCCAATACCCAGGTCTTCCCTGGAGGCTGGCGGCTTACGCAGACGCCGGCCTGGCGGGAAGATGGGGCTCTACGCGGATAACAGGAGGGCAGGACCCGATGGCTGAGATCGTCAGGGCCGGGCTTGTCCAGCAACGCTGGACCGGAGACAAAGATTCGATGATCGCGGCGGCGGTGAACCACATCCAGACGGCCGCCTCGGCCGGCGCGCAGGTGGTGTGCCTCCAGGAACTCTTCTACGGGCCGTACTTCTGCCAGGTGCAGGACGCCGACTACTACTCCTACACCGAGGCGATCCCGGACGGGCCGACCACCAGGCTGCTGCAGGACGTGGCGCGGCAGCACGGCATCGTGATCGTCGCGCCGATGTACGAGGAAGAGCACCCGGGCATCTACTACAACACCGCGGCGGTGATCGACGCCGACGGGAGCTACCTGGGCAAGTACCGCAAGACCCACATCCCGCAGGTCAAGGGCTTCTGGGAGAAGTTCTACTTCCGGCCGGGCAACACCGGCTACCCGATCTTCGACACCGCGGCGGGCCGGATCGGCGTGTACATCTGCTACGACCGGCACTTCCCCGAGGGCTGGCGGGCGCTCGGCCTGGCCGGGGCGCGGATCGTGTTCAACCCGTCGGCCACCAGCCGCGGCCTGTCGCAGTACCTGTGGCGGCTGGAGCAGCCCGCCGCCGCGGTGGCCAACGAGTACTTCGTCGGCGCGATCAACCGGGTCGGCGTCGAGCCGCTCGGCGACAACGACTTCTACGGCCAGACGTACTTCGCCGACCCGCGCGGGCAGCTGATGGGCGACGCCGCCGCCGATGACAAGGACGAGGTGCTGGTGCGCGACCTGGACATGGCGCAGCTGACCGAGGTCAGGGACCTGTGGCAGTTCTACCGCGACCGCCGTCCGGACGCCTACGGACCGCTGGTGCAGCCATGAGCCATCAGCGAGCGGATGCGAGCCGGGAGATAGAGCCATGAGCACCACCCTGATCCAGGGCGGCACGGTGGTGACGGCGTCCGGCACGCTGGACGCCGACGTGCTGGTCGCCGGGGAGAAGATCGCGGCCGTACTGGCCAGAGACGTCGCCGGCGACGAGGCGGGGCCCGCGGCGGACCAGGTCATCGACGCGACGGGCAAGTACGTGCTGCCCGGCGGGATCGACGTGCACACGCACATGGAGATGCCGTTCGGCGGCACGTTCTCCGCGGACACCTTCGAGACCGGCACCCGCGCCGCGGCGTGGGGCGGCACCACCACGATCATCGACTTCGCCGTCCAGGCCAAGGGCACCTCGCTGCTGGCCACGCTGGACAAGTGGCACGCCAAGGCGGACGGCAACTGCTCGATCGACTACGGCTTCCACATGATCGTCTCCGACGTCAACGACACGACGCTGAAGGAGATGGACGCCTGCATCGAGGCGGGGGTGAACAGCTTCAAGATGTTCATGGCCTACCCCGGCGTGTTCTACGCGACCGACGGCGAGATCCTGCTCGC
>WNGP01004739.1_pt1 | contig 11995 bp, 13 predicted proteins | sample 5407671 | NCBI WGS metagenome assembly WNGP01 (sample SAMN13153381, study PRJNA577476) | soil metagenome | isolation source: 40 cm soil or saprolite under Garry oak tree replicate 2 | place: USA:California | collected 2016-06-15 | reverse complement strand
TGGCGAGCCCGGCGAGGACAATCGCCATCAAGGCAAACGTGTTGCGGATGGGTTTCATGGCTTTGCCATTGTTGCTTGTCTCGCTCGTGAATTCGCGGACCGCCCTGCCGTGGTTGCCCTTGCAGTGAGAACTTCGCGAAGCCAAGCAACCTTCGCTGGTTTTCGTGAGTCAGCCTATGGGACTTTGGGCCCATACCCGGAGTGAAAAACCAAGCGACCGTTGCTGATCAAGCACCGGGCTTGGCGCGAGGTTGGAACTTTGGAACTGCCAAACTGGGACAACTCTCTCGCGAATCATCAAATTGTGCCTTTGGCCGTGACTTGTCCCGCTTGCGCACGAAATCGCAACGCCGCGCGTCGGTATTTTAGAACAGACTGTAGATAAACGGAGCCAGCGTTGAGCTGCTGACAAAAATCAGCAAAACGCCAAACAGCACCAAAAAAAACAGGATCGGCGCGATCCACCATTTCTTGCGCTCGCGCAGAAACTCAAAGAATTCTCTGATGATCGCCACTCGGTTCATGGAATGTTTTCTAAAGTTTGACGGAACCGATTCCAAGTAAAGGCTTTTTCTAGAACTGACGCTCGTAATTTTCAGCCGTACTCTTTTCTCTCACGCACGGAATCCAATAGCTCGCCGACTGTTTGTCCCATCTTCGCGCGAGGAAATCTTTTTGAAATAGACGAGCCAGCAATCCGATCGGCGTGACGAACAGGAAGAAAAACAGCGCCAGGATCACGTTCGACATCACAAGTCCGAGCGTGAAGGCAAGTGCCATCCACGCGAAATAAATGTATTTCAACGCGCGCGGCCAGATTGCGCCAAATGCCGTCAACACCGCGCCTACGCCGAGAAAGGATGAATAGCTCGACCTATGGCGAAGGAAAAGTAGAACGCCGAGCAAAACAAATACGCCGCCGACCGTCAGTCCGAACTTGCGCAGATCGCGAACGCCGGTCTTTAGTTTTTCAAGGTCCGCGTGGATTGACATTGTCTAATCGAGTTCAAATTCCCTCAGCCAGTCGATATCTTTGTCCAGAGGCTTCTGTTCGTTCTTTTCCAACAGGAAATTGCCAAGTAGCAAATAATCCATATTCGTTCGCATAAAGCAGATGAAAGCGTCTTCCGGCGTGGCCACGATCGGCTCGCCGCGAACATTGAACGACGTATTGATGATCACTGGGCAGCCGTATCTCTCGTCGAACTTCTTGATCATGCGGTAAAACATCGGCTGATGCTGATCCGTCACGGTTTGGATTCGCGCTGAATAATCGACGTGAGTCACCGCGGGAATCTCCGAACGAATTGTTAAGAGTTTTTGCAGGCCAAATAAATTTTGCTCATCAGCTATACCTTCACGTCGGCGATTTTTTGAAACTGGCGCGACAAGCAGCATGTAGGGACTTTCCTCGTCCAGTTCGAACCAGTCCGACAGTTTTTCGCGGAGAACGGAAGGCGCGAATGGTCGAAAACTTTCGCGGAACTTGATCTTTAAATTCATGAGTTCCTGCATCTTTGGCGATTGTGGATCGCCGATGATTGATCGCGCTCCGAGCGCGCGCGGGCCGAACTCCATTCGACCGTAAAACCAGCCGATTACTTTCTGAGCGTTAATGAGATCGGCGATTTTTTCGGGAAGCTCGTCGTCGGTCAGTTCAGTGAACGGAATTTTTTGCGTCTCCAGATAAGCGCGGATCTTATCATTACTATATGTTGGACCAAGATAAGAGCCGCGTTGCGAATCATGCACGTCATCGGCTTTGCGCTCTTTACCCAGAATCTGATGCCACACGAACAAAGCCGCGCCGAGCGCGCCGCCCGCGTCGCTCGCAGCGGGTTGAATCCAGATGCGGTCGAAAATGCGCTCCCGCAGAATATGTCCATTCGCGACGCAGTTGAGCGCGACTCCGCCGGCCAAACAAAGATTTCGTTGTCCGGTTTGCTTGCGAACATGCCGCGCTATTCGCAGCATGATCTCGTCGGTCACGTCTTGGATCGAGCGCGCGAGGTCCGTGTCGCTCTGGGTCAGTTTCGATTCCGGTTTACGCGGCGGCCGATCGAACAAGCGATTGAATGCAGCGTTGGTCATGGTGAGACCGACGCCGTAATTAAAATATTTCATGTTCAACCGGAACGACCCGTCATCTTTGAGGTCGATCAACTCGCGCAGAATTACATCGCGATATTTCGGTTGGCCGTAAGGCGCGAGTCCCATCAATTTGTACTCGCCGGAATTGACTTTGAATCCGGTGAAATAAGTGAACGCGGAGTAAAGCAGCCCAAGGGAGTGCGGGAAACGCAACTCCGCCAGCATTTGAATGTGGTTGCCGCTCCCGACACCGTAGCTGGTCGTTGTCCATTCCCCTACCCCATCAATGGTGAGAAACGCCGCTTCCAAGAATGGTGATGGAAAAAACGCCGAGGCCGCGTGCGATTCGTGATGTTCCGGAAAGAAAATTTTGCAATCACAGCCGAGCTCCCGCCGGATTACTTCTTTCATCCAAGCGCGTTCGCGGATCCAAAGTGATATCGCGATCAGAAAACTTTTCAGGCCGGTCGGCGCGTATGCAAGATAAGTGTGGAGAATACGGTCGAATTTCAGGAACGGCTTTTCGTAAAACGCCACATAGTCAAGCTCGTTGACGACGATGCCGCCTTCGCGGAGGCAATACATCACTGCGTGCTTCGGAAAACTCGCATCATGCTTCTTGCGCGTGAATCGTTCCTCCTGCGCCGCTGCGATGATTTTGCCGTCGCGGACCAGGCACGCCGCGCTGTCGTGATAAAAAGCGGACAGACCAAGGATGTTCACGAGCGAAGGCTATTACGCGCAAACCTCCGACAACCTGCGAGACGCGCCAATCTCACTGATGAGCGTAGTAATCAGTCGATGCGCGCGCCAGATCGGTGTCGGTCACGAACTTGGCGAATAACGCGTGTCCCGCGGCGTTGAAATGATTATCCCCCACATTAAATGGATCCACGCCGGCCATCGCAGATTTCAAGAATTCCGGATACGGTTCGCGGTAATGCACTCCCATCTGAGTCAGACCCGCCGCAAGTAAATGTGCAAAAGAATGATTTCCCGGCAGATGGTTTTCGACACGCGGCTTGTAAGGAATGAAGACCACGTAGAACTCCGCGTCGCGCGCCGCGATCGCTTCCTTCAGCTTGTTCAAGATAGCAAGAGTCAATTCAATGCCCTGTCGATCAGCGTCGGACACGACGACGACGGTGTCCAAATGCTTCTGCTTCCGCAGGAGTGTGTTGCGCAAACTACGGCAGCCCTTGATGAACCCGTCGAAGCCTCGACCGCCAAGGTTCCAAACGCGGCAATCCCGTTTCATGGTGCGAAAAAGGTTATCAACTCTGCTGTATTGAACATGATCGTTGTGGAGGACTAATTGGCCGCCGTTCAGTGTGAAGTAAGGCTTGAGATAAGAGTATTGTTTCGAATTGAGATTGTTTTCGACATCATTGTAGAGCGTGAACGCTAGCACGACCTGATCGACATCGAACTTTTGGCCTCTGAGCAGGTAAAACAAATACTCCTGATCCGTGCCGTAACCGGACACACCGCAGTTGATGAGCTCCTCATTCGTTCCATGCACCTCTGCAGTAGTAAAAAGTTCCTCCTGACTGACGCCCACGCCCCAGACGTACGAATCGCCCAGCACGAGAGTTCGCTTTCCTCCGGACGTCCTCTTTAGTTGCATGTCGTCGGGGCCGCGCAGCCCGAATTGGTTTTGATGAACGAAATCATCCCCCTTTTCGCCCCAGGTGATGTTCTCTATCGGTGCCCAACCCAATTCGTGATCGAAACGATAGAAACGGCTTTTTTCGTCAACTGCGACGCCGAGGTGCGGCGCCAACAATCGCAACGCCACTTCAACCAACAACGCGACAATTGCGAAACTGATTAAGACCGCGGCAAGTCGAAACAGAATCGCTTTCATAATTGCATTTTGAGAAAGTTCTCATCGACACGCAAGCATTCTGCCAGCGGCAATGAGCGTTGTTTTATGTTTGTTAGGTGTAATTCTGGCAGGTTAGCGGTTATCTACGGAAACAGGGTCGTGTGAAACTCCTCGGGCGAAACGCTAACGAACTTGGCGCAAACAAGAATTCTTCAAAACCGCCGATTACCGAGTCAATGTAAATTACGGCTTTTGCGTGTCAGGTCGCGCCGGGCCCCGAGTAAGAATTCGGAACCCGACACGCGTGCCGGTGTTGGTAGGGTTTCGGTATCGTTTTTAGAACCGCTCACGAGGACACTTGAGATGCTTGTGAACGACCCATTCGCGATATCTGTCGCGATAATTGTGAATGTCGACCACCGCTGCTGAATGATATTGTCGGGCTAGGGTGCCGTAGTTTGCGCGCGGCGACCGAAAAATTTCGGGGCAATTCAGCCAGCTTTTCCATTACCAGCATCGAACCAGCCGATCGCCATTTTTCAGCCAAGCCTTGATGAATCAATTCATCACATACCTTCAACACGCCTGGCTCGTAATCTGGCGCTATCTCAGGCTTTTGCCGTTTTCGAGATTTATTTTTCAAGCGAATCCAAAGACGATTTAGGTTCCGGTCGGCATCTCGCCATTTGAAATTCTGATTTGGCAAAGCGTCATGAAATGCCACCAGCGCTGGCTTTTCGTCTGACGCTTGCAGCGCGTTCCAGTGCGCGACTACGTCCGCGAGCACTCCTTCAAAAGTATGATCGCCATCGATGAACAAAAATCCGAATCTCAAGTTTGGCAGCGGCACATGCGAATCGGCCACCAGTAAATGCACGCGTGCCTTATGTTCGGGACGCGCCAGATAATCTTTGCACGCGCGGTCTTCGTTCGACCTGTTGTCGATCGAATAAATGTTGCGAGGTGGTCCGGCGGCGGCCGCGAGTAGAACAGTAGATCCGGCAAGATTGCGACCGACCTCCAGAATATTTCCGGACGTGGCTTTTACCGCCTTCCACAACAGTGCTGCTTCGTCGAAACCCTGGCGGATGAGGCCACGATTTCGACTATCGCAAGTAAAGATCCAGGCCAGATCTTCAAAGCCTTCACCGGCGCTCTGCTTTGATTCTTCCACCGGCCGACAAAAACCCGACTCATCGTTGCGCGCAAGTTGTCGATCCAGTTTCGCGTTGCGCCAAAAGTAGTACTGTTTCGAGCGTGCAATCGGACAGCAAGACGGGACAAACACCCGCGCCGAACTCGGCGCGTCCGCGTCTTTTTCGCCGCCGAAGGGTTGACCACGTAGATTTCGTAGTCGCCGGTGTGCAAAAAGCCGGCACAACCGCGATCCACGATTTTCTGGCTCAGCATCCGTACATCGCCCTGCTCCGCGACCAGGCGCTCCATTTTTTCGACAAAGAAGAACATTTTACCAGCGAGCCGGACTATCGGATTTTGCTCGGGAACTTCGATCCCGGCTGGCGGTGGCGCGTGGCGGGAGAGGTCACCGCTGATTATCTTTATTATCCCCGTGCGCTCGAGCGCATCGCCCGCTACAACCCGAAAATGAAATTGATCGTTTCACTGCGCAATCCGGTTGAGCGCGCGTTTTCCCAATGGAACATGCGGCGCGACAAAGGACAGGAGCCGCTGGAATTTCTCGATGCGCTCAAGCGCGACCAGGAAATCGGGATCTGGAAAGGGCCGCGTGGCAACGCCTACCTCGCCCGCAGCCTTTACTCCCCGCAACTCGAGCAGGTTTTCAAACTCTTCCCGCGCGATCAGGTGTTCATTATTAAGTACGAGAACTTCCGCACCGATCCTTTCCCCCTGCTCGATCGGATGTTCGACTTCCTTGGCGTGCCCAGAAAATTGGGTTTGAAAAACGAACAGCGCAACGTCGGTTCTTATTCGCGAAAGCTAACTTTCGAGGAACGCGAGTATGCGGGCGGCATTTTCGACGAAGATATTGCCAAGATCGAAGTGCTTCTTGGTTGGGACTGCGGTGATTGGCGCTTCAAAACGTCCATTTCAGCGATCGCTTGAATTTTCGCGATCCCTCAGCGTTCAGACGTTGCTGCCGCTCCATTTTAGTTTCTGGCGGACCACACTGAAAAACTACATGTCCGGCATTGCCGCCAACCGCATCGTCTTTTTCGCTTTCCGAATCTGAACGGTCGCGTCCTTCGCGATCCGGAGCGGCTCACGTCCGTCCACGGTTAGATAAACCGGGTAATCCGGCTCGCTCGCTTCCACTTCGATCACCGACTTTTCTGAAACAATAATCGAGCGATTCGTCAGCACGTGCGGGCAGATCGGCGTGATCACGAATACACCCGATTCCGGCTCCAAGATCGGCCCGCCCGCGGAAAGCGAGTAGGCGGTGGAACCTGTCGGTGTCGCGATAATCAACCCGTCGGCGTTGAACTCGGTCAGTGCTTCGCCGTTCACCCGTGTCCGCAATCGAATCAGGCGCGACAATTCGCCGCGGCTGAACACGGCGTCGTTCAGCGCAATCATCGGTTTGTGTTTTTCCGTCGAATCCCGCAAAATGACCTCGAGCAGCGCGCGATTGCTAAACGTCATTTTTCCCTTGGCGATGCATTCGACCGCTTCGCGAAATGCTGGTGAGCTCGCGCAGGTCAAAAAACCAAGTGATCCCACATTGATTCCAAAAATCGGCGGACTCGCTTCGCCCAATTGCCCGGTCACATTCAAAATCGTTCCATCGCCGCCAACGACCACGAGCAAATCGGCCTTGCCTCCCAACTGAGCAATTGTCATTTCGGAACGTTGGCCACTGACTGCCGCCGTCTCTTTCTCGAGCAGGATCGACATCGAGAAGCGGGCAAACTCCGCCGCGAGTGAGTTCACGAGGTCCCCCACTCCGGGTTTACCGGGGTGCGCGATTAATCCGATCGTTTTCGGATGCATATGAAAAATTCCTGGTTCCCGTCGGTTCCGGTGATTGTCGATGGAACGAGACCGACCACATGATAGTTCGCTTCCTCAACAAACTTCACAATTTTTTGTTGCGCTTTTTCGTGCAACGCCGGCCCGCGCACGATTCCGCCCCGGCCGACATCTTTGCGTTGCAATTCAAATTGCGGTTTGATTAGCGCCAGAATCATACCCTCTGGAGCTATCAACTCGAAAGCCCGAGGCAAGATCAAAGTCAGCGAAATGAATGACACATCGATCACGCAAAGATCGGCAACCTCGGAAATGTCTTCGCGCGAAAGAAATCGGGCATTCACTTTTTCCATGACTGTCACGCGCGGATCGTTTCTCAATTTCCAAGCGAGTTGACCATGGCCAACGTCCACTGCAAATAGTTTCGCCGCGCCGCGTTGCAACAAACAATCGGTGAATCCGCCCGTTGACGAGCCGATGTCGAGAGCGGTCTTTCCTTTAACTTCGACTCCGAAAAAATCGAGCGCGCCGCCGAGTTTTAACGCGCCGCGACTCGCAAACTGTGGCGGCTGCACAATCGAAATTGGCGCGTCGATTTCAATCAGCTCGGCCGCTTTTGCGAAGACGCGGTCCCCCACCCTGACTTCGCCCGCCATGATCGCACGTCGCGCACGCTCACGGCTCGCAAAAAATCCGCGCTCGACCAAGGTCTGATCGATTCGCGCTTTTTTTGCTTTGTTCATCACCGCTCGCAAACTTCTAAAATCGAATCGTGAATCGCTCCGGTCGCCACCGTGAGCTGTTCGGCTGTGATGCAAAGCGGCGGCATCAACACGACCACGTCGCGAATTGGTCGGGTCAGCAATCCGCGCTTTCGCGCAGCCAGGCTGACGTCGAAGGCAAATCGTGAATCGGCCAATTCTATTCCGGCAATGAATCCGCACTGGCGAACTTCGCTTACACCCGGCAGTTCTTGCAGTTTCGCAAGACCGGCTCTCATCTCCTCGATTTTCGGCTGCAATTTCTCCAGGACATTTTCTTTCTCGAAAACCTCCAGGCTCGCCGTAGCCGCCGCGCAACCGAGCGCGTTGCCTGTGTAGCTGTGCCCGTAGGCCAACGCTTTCCCTTCCGAAACCGGACCGTCGAAACGCGAAAAAATTTCCTCCGTAGCCAATGTCATCGCCAGCGGCAGATATCCGCCGGTCAATCCCTTTCCCAAGACGACAATGTCGGCGAGAACCGATTCATGTTCGCTGGCAAACATTTTCCCGGTCCTGCCGAAGCCGGTCATCACTTCATCGACGATTAAGAGCGCACCAGTCCGATCGCACCATTCGCGCACCGCGCGCAACGTTCCCGGCGGCCAAAGTTTCATTCCCGCCGCGCCTTGAATTAAAGGTTCGATCACTACCGCCGCGATCTTTGCCGTCTCCGTCCCTGAGATTCGGTCGAGCGTTTTTGAATCGGGCACCTGTCGCGCCGGAAAATTCCATCGCGTCGGTCGGACCTGAAACATCGCCGCTGCGCCGAGTGCCGCCGCGCCCGCCGTGTCCCCGTGATAACCATGTTGAAAAGCGACGAATTGGTGGCGCCGCGAATTTTTCAGTCGCCAATATTGATCTGCGATTCGGAGCGCGACTTCGATTCCGGTCGAGCCGTCGTCGGAATAAAAAACGCGGGTCAAAGAATTTGGCTGGAAAAGATCGACAATCGCTTCGGCCAGCTCGATCGCCGCCGGATTGGTGAAGCCGAGGAAGGAAGTGTGCGCCACCTGTGCGATTTGCGCGCGGATCGCAGCGTTAATGTGCGGATGATTGTGGCCGTGGATATTTGTCCAAATGGACGAATTCCCGTCGATGTATTCGTGCCCGCGGCTGTCGCGCAGGATCGCGCCGCGTCCTTCCACCAGAACCAGCGGTTCAAAATCGGCCGCGCACCAATCGCGCATGTCAGTAAACGGGTGCCAGACAAACTTTTTGTCGGCCGCGATTAACCGCTTTGTGTTCCATTCAGTCATTACGGTTTACCCTTTCGAAGTGCTGGGTCGAGTTTCTCCTCTCCCTTTCGCAAAGGGAGAGGACGAAGGTGAGGGATTGGCCGCGTTGCGCTCTTCCAGCGTCAACCAAATCGCTTCGACAACGCTCTCAAGCTCCTCGCGAACCTGATGATTCCAGAAGCGAAGGACAGTTATCCCGCGTTTGATTAGAAATTCCTCTCGCACCCGATCTCGCTGTTCGCGAAGTCGGTAGCTATGACCCGAGCCGTCTAATTCGATGGCAAGCTTTAGCGCCGGGCAATAGAAGTCCAGTGTGTACGGATCGACCGGATGCTGTCGCCGGAATTTGTAGTTTGCAAACTTGCGGTTTCGCAGCTCGCGCCAAAGGATACACTCACAGTCGGGCGCATTCTTGCGGAGATTACGGGCGCGAGTCGTTGTCGCACTTTTCGGCGGACGCGATTTCTTGCGAGAAGAATTACCGAAGCCCCTCACCTGAATCCTCTCCCCGCGACCGGGGAGAGGAGGACTTGCAGCTGTACGCGGTTCCTTACTCATCACGCTGATAATGACTGATTAACTTCTCGACTGAGACAACGTCATCGGCTGAGGCACGCCGGCGTTGGTATTTTCGGGCGATGACATCTTTCAACTTCAACAAATCATCGAGCAAAGGCGGATCGTGATAGGTCCAATCAGTTTCGTCAGAAGTTATCGATTGAACCCGCCACTTGCCGCCGAACTTAGTCGCGCGCACTTCGCGCCTTCGTCCTTCTTCGTCTTTCTCAGTCCATATGTGTTGACTCGGCATCGCTGGAAAACCTTACATTAGCAGCCTTGAAGGATGCAGCCAGACTGCTGGTTTATTTGCTCGCGACGGTTCTCGTCGGCGCTTTGCTGGCGCCGTGTTTTTTTTGGGCGGCTCAGTCCCTGGTTGCTCACGGCTCGCTAACTTTTCTCGCGCGCTACGATTTCGAAACATTCTTTCACCGCGCGCTTCTTGTCGCCGCCGCCATTTTGCTTTGGCCGCTAATTCGATCGCTGGAAGTCCGCAGCCCAAACGATTTGCAGCTGGCGCCAAATCCGCGCTGGCGACTCGATTTACTGGCAGGGTTCGTCTTCTCATCCTTTCCCCTGCTCTGCTGTGGAGCGGTCCTTCTCGCGACACCAATTTTTTCAGTGCGCGGTACAATCAATTGGCCCGGCGTGACAAAAGTTGCGGCTGCCTCAATCGTTGTTCCGATTATCGAGGAAACGTTTTTTCGCGGACTCGTTCTCGGTGTTCTGCTCAAAACCGGACGCAGGTATATCTCGATCTTTGTAACATCGGCCTTGTATTCCCTCGTTCATTTTTTGAAAGCGCCGAATCGAACATCGCCAAACGTGACCTGGATGTCGGGATTTAATTCAATCGCGAACGCGTTCGTCCAATTTGCGGATCCGCTTTTGGTCGCAGCTGGATTCACAACTTTATTTTTAATCGGTTGGATCTTGACCGACGCGCGGTTGCGGACTCGCTCGCTTTGGCTGCCGATCGGTTTGCACGCCGGCTGGATTTTTACCAGCGGTGCGTTCAATAAAATCGCGCTCCGCCAGTTGATCGTCCTGCCGTGGCTCGGGAAAAATCTTCTCGTTGGAATTGTGCCGCTCGCAGTCGCGTGCTTGACGTGGCTGATAATGCGCGGCTGGTTGAAATATGTCGACCGTGGCAGCACCTAGCCTTTTCCGCGGAATCGCGTCGCTGCTCTATTCGCCGTCCTGCACGATCTGCTCCGCGCCGGTGGATTTAGGCGAATATCTTTGTGGCGAGTGCGAAGCGAAGGTTTCTCGAATTGTGCCGCCGTTTTGCGCGAAATGTTCCGAGCCGTTTGACGGTGCAATCACAACCACGTTTTCCTGCGCCAACTGCGCTCATCGCTCTCTCCATTTCGATGCCGCCATCTCGGCCTACCGCAGCCGCGGCATTGTTCGCCGCGTCATTCTTAATTTTAAATACGGCCGCCAAATCCATCTTCGTCATCTGGTCGCGCGCTGGCTGGTCGCCGCGTTCGACGATGAGCGACTCCGCGAACGCCGTTTCGACGCGATCGTTCCCGTTCCGCTTCATCCGGCGCGGCAACGCGAGCGCGGTTTTAATCAAGCGGCAGTCTTAGCCGAATGGCTGGGCTCGCACCTGGCTCTCCCATTGCGCCCGGCGCTGCAACGCATCCATTACACGACTACCCAGACGGCATTTGATCGCTCCGACCGTATGCAAAACTTGCGTGGTGCATTCCGTTTACGAAAAAAGGCAGACGTGCGAAACTTAAGCGTGCTTTTGATTGATGATGTTTTAACGACCGGATCGACCTTGAGCGAATGCGCACGGGTTTTGAAAGAAGCCGGCGCGCGATCGGTCTACGCTGCAACGGCCGCCCGCGCCTGATTGCCATGGCCATTTTTAAATGCCCGGGCTGCAATGAAGTGATCCACGAAATCGAGCTGAATGAGAATCTGCGCGTTTGTCCGCGGTGCGATTATCACTTCGCCCTTTCGGCCAAGGACAGGATCAGCAATTTGCTCGATCCGCAAACCTTCTTCGAGATGGATGCGGATCTGAAATCGATCGACACGCTCCGTTTTCAAGGCATGGCCAGTTACAAAGATCGGCTGAAAAGTTATCAGGAAGGAACCGGGTTAACCGACGCCGTCATCAGCGGTCACGGAATGATCGACGGTTACAAGGTCGCGCTCGCAGTGATGGACTTTGGATTTCTCGCAGCCACCATGGGTTCCGTGGTTGGAGAACGAATCACCCGCGTGATCGAATACGGAACCGACGAACACGCCGCCATCGTTATCGTTTCGGCTTCCGGCGGCGCGCGGATGTACGAAGGAATGCTTAGTCTCATGCAAATGGCCAAAACCAGCGGCGCCCTCGCGCGCCACGCCCAGGAGCGGCTTCCGTACATTTCTGTGCTCACGAATCCGACCACTGCCGGCGTCATGGCGAGTTTTGCCTCGTTAGGCGACGTCATTATTGCCGAACCGAAAAGCATGATCGGCTTCGCCGGACCGCGCGTGATCAAAGAAACGACGCACCCGGATTTGCCCAAAGGATTTCCGACTGCGGAATTCCTCCAGGCACA
>WNGP01005197.1_pt1 | contig 11999 bp, 13 predicted proteins | sample 5407671 | NCBI WGS metagenome assembly WNGP01 (sample SAMN13153381, study PRJNA577476) | soil metagenome | isolation source: 40 cm soil or saprolite under Garry oak tree replicate 2 | place: USA:California | collected 2016-06-15 | reverse complement strand
AATGTTTCTTTGTAAGGGGCTCCTCAATGCGAACTCTTAATCTGCACCAGCTCGCAACATTTCAGGTGGTTGCGAAACACTGCAGCTATGTCCGTGCGGCTGAAGAGTTGCATTTCAGTCAACCTGCCGTCTCTGCCCAGATACGCCAGCTTGAAGAAACATTGGGTGTGAAGCTATTTGACCAGATAGGCCGCAAGACTCACCTCACGCACTCCGGTGAAGAACTCTACCTCTACAGTCAGAAGATTTTTACCTTAATCGACGAAACGCTAGAGACAATGGAGTCACTGCGTAGTCCTCATTATGGCCGCTTGAGCGTAGGGGCCGATACCACGGTAGGCACCTATGTCATTCCAGGCCTGCTGGGAAAATTTCACCAGTTCTATTCTGAAGTCGAGATAACCCTCGATGTCGTAAATCGGGCTGCATTAGTCGATGCACTTGTCAATAACCGTATCGACATGGCAATTGTAGGGAGAGTTCCCGATGATATACCCGTGGTCATCGAGCCCTTTGCGCTGAACGAACTGGTACTCGTTGCTTCGCCGGTGCATCGCCTGGCTGGACGTAGGAGTGTACCCCTTGAAGAACTGGCGAAAGAACATTTCCTCTTGCGTGAAATTGGCTCAGGAACCCGTGCCGCACTGGAAACAGTTCTTCAAGAGGCAGGGATTCCTCTACAGGTGAGTATGCAGGTGGGGAACAATAGCGCCATCAAGCAAGGAGTAGCGGCCGGCCTGGGTATTGCTCTTATCTCGCGTGTCGCCCTGGATATGGAGCTGGAAACAAAGCGCCTGGTTATTCTCGATGTCGAAGGTTTTCCCATCATGCGCCAGTGGCGCCTGGTACACCTCAAAGATAAACACCTCTCGGCCACTGCCCGCGCTTTCAAATCATTCCTCTTGCAGCATGCTGATCATCGTGTACGTAGGAAGGAACAGGGTAATCATGGACGCACCACTTGAGGCTGAGAGGCAAATGATCATCACTGAAGTCCGGCGCTTCGTAGACCGCGAAGTCATTCCCGTCGCCCACGAACTCGAACATAGCGACACCTACCCCTTCGACCTGGTCGAAAAACTCAAAAAACTGGGCGTATTCAGTGCGACCATTCCCGAAGCCTATGGTGGCCTGGGTTTTGACTTTGCGACCTATATCCAGGTCGTCGAAGAGCTTTCTCGGGGCTGGATGAGTCTCGCTGGCATCGTGAATACGCATGTACTTGTTGCCTATATGATTACTGCTCACGGTACCGGGGAGCAGCGCCAACGCTTTCTCCCACTGATGGCAGAGGGCGATAAGCGCGGCGGCCTGTGTATCTCCGAGGCCAATGCAGGCAGCGACGTCCAGGCTATCAGCATGACTGCCGTGCGGGACGGCGAGAACTATGTGCTCAATGGTTCCAAGTTGTGGGTTACGAACGGCGTCCATGCCAGTATTTTTGCTGTCCTGGCCCGCACCGATAGCTCCGTCCATCCTCCTTATCGCGGCATGAGCGTTTTTCTTGTCGAAAAGGCCACGCCGGGCTTGAGTGTCAGCCGCACATTTGAAAAACTGGGTTACAAAGGGGTGGAGACCGCTGAACTTGTTTTCGATGCAGTGCATGTGCCTGCTGCTAATCTACTTGGCGGTAGCGAAGGCGAGGGTTTCAAGCACGCCATGAGCGGCCTGGAAGTGGGGCGTATCAACGTTGCCGCTCGTGCCGTCGGCCTGGCCCAGGCTGCTTTCAACGACGCCATCAAGTACGCGCAGCAGCGCTCTACTTTTGGCAAACCAATTGCTCAGCACCAGGCCATCCAACTCAAGCTGGCCGATATGGCTACCAAAATCGAGGCTGCTCGCCTCTTGTTGCAAAAAGCCGCCCAGAAGAAAGACCGCGGCGAACGTTGTGATCTTGAAGCTGGCATGGCAAAGCTCTTCGCCTCTGAAATGTGCCAGGAAGTCACATTGGAGGCCCTGCGCATTCACGGCGGCTTTGGCTACACTAAAGAATTCAATGTCGAGCGCTATTACCGCGATGCCCCCTTTATGCTTGTAGGAGAAGGAACCAGCGAGATACAGCGCCTGGTCATCGCCAGGCAACTGTTGGAGAGGTATAAATTGTAGGTGCACAAAAAGGAGAGACAAACATGCAATTTGGTCGCTGTTATGAAGAGTTCGAGGTCGGTGCCGTGTATAAACACTGGCCGGGTCGTACGATTACAGAATCCGACGACATGCTCTTCTGTATGCTCACCATGAATCATAATCCGCTCCACATCGATGCTAACTATACGGAGAACACGGAATTTAAGCAGCCTCTTGTGGCGGGTCCACTTGTTTTTAGTATTGCGCTTGGTATGACCGTTGGAGATGTGAGCGGTAAAGCCATTGCCAATCTCGAATTTGAGTATGTCAGGCACCTTGGTCCCACCTTTCACGGCGATACTATCTACGCGGAGACGAAGGTGCTGGACAAAAAATTATCGACCAGCAAACCCGACCGTGGTGTGGTGACTGTAGAAACCATTGCTTACAATCAGCGAGGTGAGACGGTGCTCTCATTCAAACGGCGAGTCATGGTTCCCACGAAGGCGCATGATGAAACCCGGCAGCGTGCCTGGGAAGAGAAATTAGCCGCTGCCCGCAAGAAACGCTAAGGGAAGGTTTTACGAAAGGAGCGCACCATGCGCTTGAGACGATCTGAATTGTCAACTCCCGCCAGTAATGAACGCATGATAGAGAAGGCTGTTGCAAGCAATGCCGACCTGGTATTTCTCGATCTTGAAGACTCGGTTTCTCCCAATGAGAAGGTAGGAGCAAGAGCAAAAGTCGTCTCGGCGCTCAAAACGCTGGACTGGGGAAGGAAAACGCGAGCATTTCGCATAAACGATCTGGAAACTGAGTATGCTTACCAGGATATCATTTCTGTTGTTGAAGAGGCCGGCGAGTATCTGGATATCATTATCATCCCTAAAGTGAAAACGGCAAAGGATGTCTGGTGGGTGGATGTGCTGCTCTCTCAAATCGAGAAGCGCTTGAAACGACCACGGCGCATCGGGCTCGAGGTGCTGATCGAAGAAGTGGAAGCGATCATTAACATAGAGGAAATCGCTCGTGCCAGTTCACGCTTAGAGGCGCTAATCTTCGGCCCTGCCGACTACAGCGCGTCCCAGGGAATGGATAGCCAGGTCATCGAGGGGCACCTGGACGCCTACCCTGGCGACCCGTGGCATTACGCACGTAACAGGATTGCTATCGCCGCCCGCGCTGCGCGTATTGACGCTGTAGATGGCGCATTTCCAGACTATAAAAATCTTGACGGCTATCGACGAGAATGCATGCATGCGCGCACCCTGGGATTTGTGGGCAAATGGGCCATTCATCCCAGCCAGATCGACATTGCCAATCAGTTCTTTTCCCCTTCACAAGAAGAAGTCGCTTACGCCCGTAAGCTCGATGCTGCCTATACGGAAGCCCTCGCGAGCGGGTTGGGAGCCGTGGCAGTGGATGGGAAAATGATCGATGCGGCTATTGTCAGAAGCGTAAGGAATATCATTCAAAAAGCTGACCTCATCGGTATGTAGGTGGACATCTTTCTGATATCTAGAATGGTTTCAAAACATGCACGAAGAAGACGAGCGGTCCCTTCTTACTGCTGTGGAGCAATCCCGGCGAACGTTTTGTGGGAGAGCTGCACGTTTTACTGTTGCCCTGGCCTTCTTCCCCTTAGCTGAACTCTTTACAAGCTGCGATACACAGCAACAGAAAAAGATTTTGCGTCCTTCGGTACAGATAAATAATACCGGCGTTATTACCAATACAAGGTACATTGGGGGTGCATTTGCATTTCCAGAACAGATGGTTTCTGCCTCGTTAGCGCCTAAGTCGGATAGGATACCTCCCTATGACCAGGGCATTTCGTTTATGGGGATAATTGCCCAGGACACCTCGTCTTCTGGCTATGACCTGGTCAATCCAGGTGATATTGTCCTGGTGGGCATGTTTAAACAGAAAAACGGCACGTTCCGCTACGGGTATGAGATAAACGGTGTAAGACACTATGCGAAAGGACATGCAATCAGTTCGCATTACAGGTACAATATTAACTTCCAGCTTAATGAAGAAGGCGTGGTAGCAGATCCTGATTATCCACATCAAAGAAGGTTTGGCTACGACTTCCAGATATCCAGTGGCTGGGATGGTTCCACCTGGATTCAGGGGCTTGAAAGCTCGGCAACCTCTGCAAACCAGCTCTTTGTAGGAGTGATGGACGAGGGCAATAATGTCCATCTTCCCAACAACAAACAACTCCAACTGTACACTGCGGTATCAGGCACTGAGGAAGTACCGAGCGTGATCTATAAGAATGAGGACGATACCAGTCAGGTGAGTTCGCAATATAGTGACTCTGAAAATCGTATTATCCTCACACTCACCGGCAGTTATTGAAAGTAATTCCACAGGCAGGCCACCTGGACTCGGCCCATCACAGGACAGCCGAGTAGGTTACCACTCGAGGAGGATTAAAGTTGTAAGTGCCATCTTCCACAAATAATTCCAGGTTCCCGCTTTTCCACGCAACGTAGAAGGGATTCCCGATAAGACTGCCGTTAGGGTCACACTTTTCTGAGAGCGTGAAACTCGGGCCTGAAAAAGTCGCAACGGCGATACAGTTCATGCTGGCCGGCTGATTAGCAAGAGAAATTTTATCTACCAGACAGAATTGTCCAATATCGGTGTCATAGTTACTGGAGCTGCAAGTGAACTGAGTAATCGTTGTTGTTTTCGAGACTGTCTGTGGAGAAGTATGTGCAGTTGCGCTGAGATTGCCTGCAAGAAATCCAAAAATAGAACCAACTAATAGAGCCAGGGCCAGGAAAAATAATTGCTTCTTAGACAAGTCTTGCCCCTTACTAGAACAAAAGATGGGTTGTTGTGTAAATCATGTTCTGACGCTGCGCAGATAGTCCGAGTATTCATGATAACTTCATAACACAATTATTACAACTATGCCAGCATGCTTCTACCAGCAGTAATTGATGCGTCCTGCATAACGCTGGCGTAATTTTTCCCCTTGTTCTATGCCACCGGGAACGTTGGCCGAAATGAAGATGGGTGGGTCTATGCCCCGTGTGAGGAGATTGCCAATAGTCTCGGCAGTGAGCATCTGCTCGATGAGCACCCCACTGAGGGATGAAATAGAGCAGGCTTTGCCTCCTCCCGGCAGTTCAAGCAATGTGTCACCAAATGGCCCGCAGTTGTCAATCACAATATCGGCGTACTCAAACAGTTTCTTCCCTGAAGGATGACGTGACTGCATTCGCCGCGTGTGTTCGAGCGATGTCAGCGCGACCAGCTCGTGCCCATGCTCTTTCGCTCGCTGCGCAACTTCAACAATAGCAGCATTCACTCCCGAATTGGAGGCGATGAGAAAGACATCTGGCGCTTCGATACGATAGCAGGCCAGTATTGCCTGTCCCGCCACTAGATCGCGCTCAATTTCAGGCTTCCTCACTCGTTCGAGCGGCCATTGGGCGGCATCCAGCGCAAGGTCTTCCAGGTCTATCCTGTTGACCGGCACAAGCCCACCTGCACGTCCTGCCAGTTCCATAGCGAGTGCGCGAGAGTGGCCCGTTCCATAGACCTGGATGACTCCGTTCTTCTCGATGCAATCGGCAAAAAGAAGAGCAGCACGGCGGATAGCCTCGGCTTGCGTCTGGAGAATGCGCTCAAGCACTTTGAAGGCCTCTTGCCAGAATAGCTCTAACCCGATATGTTGATATTCAGGCATGCTATCACCTTTATGTCGACCGGCCGGGCAGGTATTACCTGCAGAACCCTCAGCCCAGGTCTCCTTCCAGGAGCGAGGCCAGCTTGTCGATGGCGAGCTCAGCATCCTCACCATTGACCTTGAGAATGACCTGGTCACCCTGCTCAGCTCCAAGAGTGAGAACGGAGAGGATAGACTTTGCGTTGGCCGTCTTCTCGTTTTTGGACAGAGTAATCTGGCTCTGAAATCCCTTGGCGTTCTGTACGAAGACTGCGGCCGGGCGGGCGTGCAAGCCCGACTTGCTCCCGAGTGTGACCGTTCGTTCCATCACGTATTCCATCCTCTCTGTTCCTTGTCATACTTCCAGGACAAAGAGTACGTCGCGCCCGGCTCGCACAGTCCCGCTGGCACGACGCACGATTGTCCCGGCCCCGCTGGAAACAACAGGACTGAGCATTACCTTGCCCCTGCGCTCGACTGTTGCGCGGTCAAAGTTGACGATGGGGGTTCCGGCCTGAACCACCTGGCCCTCGGTGGCGATGTTCTCGAAGCCCTCGCCTTTGAGTTCGACTGTATCGAGCCCAATATGTACGATAAGCTCAACACCATCACCGGTAGAGATGCCGAAGGCGTGCCCACCCGGAAACAGTTTGACCAGGTCGCCGGTCACTGGAGCTACGGCAACCCGTCCAGACGGGTCGATGGCAACGCCATCGCCCGCCATTTTCTGGGCAAACACCTCGTCAGGGACGGATTCCAGGTCGACAACTGTACCATCGAGCGGCGCAAGAACCTCTATTTTCGCCATCACTCACCCCCTGTCTCCTCCCCTGCCTTCTCGTTCTCTTGTACGCCATCATCGTCCACGCTGCGGTATTTCATGAGACGATTGATGCGGCCGGCAATACGGTCAGATTGCGTTCCCATGACAACCTGGGCGATCTTACCGCGCTTGATTACACCGGAGGCGCCAAGACTCTTGAGGCGCGGCTCGTCGATTTGAGCGGGATCATTGACAAAGAGGCGCAGCCGTGTGATACAGCCCTCCACGCTCTGCACATTGGCCTTGCCACCAAGCGCCTCGAGCACCTCTCGAGCCAGTATGTCGTCACGGTCCTCCGTCACCGGGCTTTCCGCAGAAGTCGTCTCCCTCGCCTCCCTCGACGCTCTCGCACCCCTCGGGACCTTCGGACCTCGCTGGCTTTCGGGCAAAATCCAGTCAGTGCTCAGGCCGGTCGAGGCTTCACCACGGCCGGGCGTTCCCAGGTCGAAGCGGGTGATGAAGAAGCTGAATATGAAGTAGTACAGGACGGCATAGACGAGTCCAACGACGATGATCAACAGGGGATTGCTCGTGTTGGACTTGCTGAAGTTGAGCGCGTAGTCGATGAACCCGGCGGAGAAGCCAAAGCCTATCCTGATGCCGAGAAGGGTACAGACTGCCAGCGCCGTCCCTGTCAGGATGGCATGAATGACAAAGAGAATAGGGGCAACGAAGATAAAGGCGAACTCGATGGGTTCGGTGACCCCTGTCAGGAAGGAGGTGAACGCCGCTGAGAGCAGGATGCCGGCGGCAACCTTGGGGAATTTTGCGTGGCGGATCATAGCCAGGCATGCCGCGGGCAAGCCGAACATCATGATGGGGAAGAAGCCTGCCATGAAGTTCCCGGCCGTAGGATCTCCCGCGAAGTAGCGGTATAGGTCGCCATTTACGATGCCCTTCGGTCCATGATAGGTGCCAAGCTGGAACCAGACGTAGGTGTTGAGCACGTGGTGCAGGCCGAGCGGGATAAGCAGGCGGTTCAAGAACCCATAGATGCCTGTACCGACAGGTCCCAGAGACACGATTCCCTGGCCCCCTGCGTTGATCACTCCCTGGATTGGCGGCCAGATTAAGCCGAAAATGGCTCCCATTATGAGCGCGGCGAAGGCCGTGACGATAGGAACAAAGCGTTTTCCGCCAAAGAAGGCCAGGTAGTCTGGCAGGCGGATGTCGTAGAATCGGCGGTAGAGCCCGGCCGAAACTAGCCCGACGAGAATACCCGAGAGCACGCCCATGTTGATATTCGGGTCGGGCGCCCCATTCACCTGCGGGATGATTGCCTTGAAGACTCCAATAAATACTAAAAATCCGACGAGACTGGCGAGCGCGGCTGCACCTTCCCCACCGGTAAGCCCTATGGCGATACCGACCGAGAAGATTATTGGCAGGTTATCGAAGACAGCGCTTCCCGCGGCAGCCATCCAGGGAAGGTTCAACAGGTCCGGTTGGCCAAAGCGCAAGAGCAGCGCCGCGGCAGGCATCACAGCAATCGGAAGCATCAGTGAGCGGCCAATACTCTGCAGTGCCGCCAGTACGCGATCGCCCCCGCCGGGGCCGGTCGACTTAGAAACCATGGCATTGGATGTTGTATCAACTGTACTCATCGCAAGTTCTCCTTTTCTGAAGCGATGTCAATGGAGTAGTCCTTCATGAATGAATGTACGTCCTTTCAAGTCCCTCCTTGCGTAGAGTGCGGATTTATCCAGCATATCCACAAGCGACGCATAGCCGTAGAGTGCGGATTTATCCAGCACGTACGTGGGACCCTGTCTGGGGGACAGGTAATAATGCCTTTCAAGTCCCTCCCTTCTGGTGTCTTTTCTGTCTGGAAGAAGATAACCATAAATTTCCGTCGGTAACACCTGAAACAGTATATGCAGATACTATACTTTGTTTCTCGTCACTTTGTCAAGATGTCTAGACCTCTATATATCATCAGCGTTTCGTAATGCCGGCAGCCCAACCCTTACAAGAAGGGAAGAATGCCAGGCATGCAAAATACGTACAACTCAGATCACATTCGCTCCTATCGTTTGTATCAACCTCCGCATCCACCCATATCCATGTGCTAGCAATCCATAGCTGAAAAATTCAGACTCACATCGTCTTCAGGGTACATGGAGATGATAAATGCACAGGATGAGGACTTCTTGTCCTGAGTGAACATCTCAAGAAAGGAATATATTCTATGTCAACCGAAGACAACAAGGCGATCGTTATGGATAAGTGTCCCTATAGGACTGCGACAATTGGTTGCAGCGATGCCAGCTCAGAGCCTATCTTCTTGTATGAATTGCCCAGAGTGATGCCACCTGTAGCTATGCTCATTGCCTACCAAAAACGAAAGGAGCTTGATAGCATTACGCCATCAAGCTCCTGACCTATTACCACCACAGGCCTCTACAAAGTAGACACCTCAAGGATGACGATCATAACTTTACTCTTCTTAATCAGGATCACGGATCATTGCCCTAAGGAAGCACTTTGCTCGAGCCGCTTCAATCTCGTTCCCAGTATGACCAGAAGTACACCAAGTTTTCCAGCCATATACCGCATCACGCTTGAATGCTCTTGAGGCAGACTCGCCAGCTTCCGCTCATGATCTGCCTCTTGCAGGAGTTGCTGACGATGCTCTAAAGCTAACCTCTCTTGATTATAGGGACTTGGAACCATTTCATTGCTCCTTTTCTCAAATGCCAGAAAAATGTAACTCATTTTGCATAGTTTCATTCTGAAAGTTGATAACCATGTCAGAGTCTGGACATCCATTTTCTTTTAGTGAAGAAGCTCCTCCAGACATACTATATGAAGGTGTGCATCTTCTTTTAATGAAGACGTTCAATGAACACCTTTTTTGATGATGGCATTCTACGTTTACTACGCAGAACAAGCGGCCAATCCCAACTCGTCGGGAACAACTTCCCGGCACATTGGGAATGCGTCTCATGACACGGGAACACCTGCTCAGGTATGCTCTAGACAGATAACGAGTACACAGGACGTGCACTCAATCAAGCGAAATAAGGAGAACTGTTTCACTTCAGCAGAAGCAAACTCAGCAGTTGCTGAAGGGAAAGGAGATCGAGAGCGATGAGCATCACTATGGACGAAGCAGTCGGTGAGATGAAGCCGACGACCCTTACGGATCTGAGAAGCCAGGAGCCGCAGCACGATTGGGGGAAAGAAGCTCTTGATGATCGCCACGCTCTCGACCTCTTGCGCCGTGCCCTTGTTGAACGGAAGGATGAGGCCTGGTCGCAATTGCAGCAGTGCTTCGGCGAGTTCATCCGCAAGTGGATCCGCAGCCATCCCAGTCGGGATGTGGCGCTGCTTCGTGACTCCGAAGAGAACTACATTGCCCAGACCTTCTCGCGTTTCTGGTATGCCGTGCACACGCAACAGTTGGAGTTCACCACGGTGTATGCGGCCTTGCGCTACTTGCGTGCCACCCTCAACGGGTTGCTGACCGATACCTTGCGGTGCCACTTGCGCGGGCGAGCAAGAGAAGTCTCTCTCTCTGAGCCAGGTTGCTACCAGGAACCTTCAGTAGAAGACTCCATGGATGCTCAGAGCATCTGGGAGAGCATTGAGTCCCTACTGTGTGATGAGCGGGAAAGGCGCCTGGCATATCTGCTCTATTACTGTGGGCTCAAGCCACGCGACATAGTCGTGCGCTGCTCAGAGGAATTTGACGACGTGAAGGAAATCTATCGCTTGAACCATAACATCATCGAGCGACTGCGGCGCAACCGCGATCGCTTACGCCTGCTGCTTGGTCTTGAGGCATGAGCACCGCCAAGGCACGCTCTCCTTCTGACCTCGAACCGCTTCCCTTCCAGGACGAGAAGGGGTAAAAAAAGACCAGCTCTGATCGTCTTCTCAAGTGGACCTGGACGCAGGCTTGTCCTTGGTCTCAGTAATCATTGCATGCAGGAGGAAATTCCTGCAAGGAGGTTATAAACAATGTCTTCGAGAATATGGTCTCGCTTGAGCGGGGTGGCCTTGCTCATTGGTGGCTTGCTCACCGTGGCCTTTATCACCATCCTCTACAATATCGCTGTTGCGAATGAAGTTGGTGTTGCGAATGATACCAGGCTGTATACCCGTCTGCAAACGCCCGGCCTGCATTCGCCGGAGTGGTTGTGGTTGTTGCTGAACCTGATGGGGCTCCTTGGGTCGGCGCTGATCCTGATCGGACTGCCAGCCGTCTATGCCTCCCAGGCCAAACAGCTAGGGCGCCTGGGGTTGGTTGGTCTCATCCTGACTTTCTGTGCTATCCTGCTGACGGGCGTGTTCGGGGTGGTGCTCAACTTCCTCGGTATTGGGTTCCTCGACATGGGTGCGTCGAGCCTGGTGGTGGGGCAGGGCACCCTGGCGATGGCTTGGCTGTTCATTGTTGATAGTGTCATCTTTATCGTGGGCAGCATCTTGCTTGGCCGTGCGACGATGCGGGATCGTCCTGCTGAGACGTCGGGATACTCAGACAGCTCAGCCAGCACTCACCACGGCCGAGCGTCACAGCGCCGACGTCAGAAGCTAGGGGGGTGGTGGCTGAGCAGGTGAGGGCTCTGCCACCTCATCAAACAGTGTACAGGAGAGCAGAAAGCCGTGTATAATGGAAGGCGAAGACAATGGACCCCACGTATGAGCAGGATACCAGCATCAGGAGGTGCCTATGGAAAGGCCTTCTACCTCCACGCTAACTGACGTCAACGCTGATCAGCCAGGTGTCAGCGGCACGCCTCTTGTTGGGCGTTGGCTCATCCTCGCTCGGCTACTCTGGTGTGCTACGTTTATCCTTTCGCTTGCGCTCCTGCTCACTAGCATTCTGGTCAACAGGCTCGATCTGGTGACCACCATGCTGCTCGTCATAGCAACCAGCGTGTGGTTCACGGTGAGCTGCGTGATGTGCTGGCGCAAGTCTAACGACCGGGTCATCTTGCTCTTTTCCCTTGCCTTCCTGCTCATAGGGGGGATCTTTCTCCCGCCCTTTCCCGCAGCATTATATGGGGGAATTCCCTGGTTCTGGGAACTTCCCCTGGACATCATAGCGTCCCTGGCTCAGGCGGCTTTCCTCGTCTTCTATCTCTTTCCCGATGGGCAGTTCGTGCCGCGCTGGACACGCTGGCTCGCGCTCGCTTGGATTGTGTTATCATTCGACCAAAATATCCCAACTTTTATCAATGTCGGCGCTTTGGACCCCTGGAACTCGCCTTTCTCGATCTTTCTTTACAGACTTGTCGAAACCGCCTTTTTTTGCAGTTTCGTATTCGCTCAACTCTACCGCTATCGGCATGTGTCCACCCCGGTGCAGCGCCAGCAAACCAAGTGGGTGGTTTTCGCCTTTGCCATCGGCCTTGTAGGAGCGAGCGCGCTATTTTTGGAATTGTACGCTTTACCCTACTCTTTCCCGGCGCTGGCCCT
>WNGP01004194.1_pt1 | contig 11999 bp, 9 predicted proteins | sample 5407671 | NCBI WGS metagenome assembly WNGP01 (sample SAMN13153381, study PRJNA577476) | soil metagenome | isolation source: 40 cm soil or saprolite under Garry oak tree replicate 2 | place: USA:California | collected 2016-06-15 | reverse complement strand
CGAGGCGTCGACGAGGATCCGGGGATCCGTCGCGACCGGCACGTGGCGCAAGACCTGCGCCAACTCGGATGACCCGAGTTTGCAGGCTCAGCCCGCGCCGTGCGAGTAGCGCGTCAGCCGGATGGCGGTCATGGGTTCGGTGCTCATGGACCACAGAAGATGCCGACGGGAACGAGGCTAGCCAAGCCTCCACGCGAGGATGGCGCCGGCGATCTCGTAGCGCACCAGGTCGGCACAGGCGCCGACCAGCAGCACTCGATTCGGCACGGCCCGCTCCGGTCCCGGCAGCCACTTCGGGAAGGTCGCCAAGGCTCCGACGAGTGCGAACAACAGCCACCAGCCGCCACGGCCCAACGAGTCGAACCACAGCGACGCGAATAAGGTGACCAGTCCGGCCTCCGCGATCGGCCACTTCCAGAGCGCTCGCGGGGCGGGATCCGGAAGCCATCCAATGAGGCGCGGGATCCCGAGCGTCGCGATCACGAACCAGGCCGCCACAAGGATCCACGCCAGCACCAGGCGCTCGAGCGTCACTTCCCGGCGCGCCGCTCGGGCGAGACGTACCCCGGCCCGTGCAACCCGCGCCCCGGTCGGGCCGCCGTGAGCTTGCCGTGATCGAGCACCTTCTGTCCGTTCACGAACACGTACGCGAACCCGACCGATGGCTGGTGCGGCTGCTCGAAGGTCGCCTTGTCGGCCACGGTCGCGGGATCGAACACCGTAATGTCGGCCGCCATCCCGGACTTGAGCAGCCCGCGGTCGGACAGCCCGACGCGCTGAGCGGCCAACGCCGTCATCTTGTGCACCGCGAACTCGAGCGGGAAGAGCCTCAAGTCACGCGCGTAGCGGCCGAGGATCCGGGCGAATGTGCCGTAGGCGCGCGGATGCGCGGACTGAGTCCCCAACGGTCCGTCCGGTGCGACGCCGCCGAAGTCCGTGTTCACGGCGACCCACCACGTCTTCAGCGCCGCCTGGACGTCCGGCTCGTCCATCACCGCATACACCGCGTCGGTGCGGTGGCCGCCCTCCGCGAGCACGATGTCGAACAGGGTTTCCACGGGATCGCGGTGACGCGCGGCGGCGATCTCGCCGACGGTTTTTCCCTGCAGGTAGCGCAGCGAGTCCTGGAACGTCCCCGTGATCAGTACGCCGTCTCCGCCGCCCGCTTCATAATAGAAGCTCTCCAGTGCTTTGGGATTCAGCATGTCCTCGCGCAGCCGGGCACGGCTCGCCGGAGCCCGCAGCCGCGCGAGCAGGGAGTCCCACCCTCCGCTTTCCGCCCAGGTCGGAATCGAGGCGTCGAGCGCCGTCGCGGCGCGTGTATACGGGTACTGGTCGGCCGTGATGTCGAGCCCCGAGGCCCGCGCCGAATCGATCCGGGCGAGCACGCGGGGCATCCGACCCCAGCTCTGGCGCCCCGACACCTTGAGGTGTGAGATCTCCGCCGGAATGTCGGCCTCGCGCGCGATGCGGAACACTTCGTCCAGAGCGTCGTCGATCCGAATCCCTTCGTTCCGCATGTGTGACGCGTAGATGCCGCCGTGGCGCCGGGCCGCCTTGGCGAGGGCGATGATCTCCTCGGTCTTGGAATAGCTCGCCGGGGCGTATTCGAGCGCGGTCCAGACGCCAAGGGCTCCCTGCTCCATCAGCGTATCCACGATGGCCGCCATGTGCGCGAGCTCGGTCCCGGTCGGCTGTCGGTTCTCGTTGCCCACGACCGCGAGGCGTACCTGGGTGGCGCCCACGAACGTCGCGATGTTCAGCGCCGAGCCCTGCTTCGCGAGCTGCGCAAAGTAGCCGTCCAGGTCGCGCCAGTCCTCGCGATAGTGCCACTTCTTCATGGCATCCGAGTCGTCGACCACGAGCTTGTTGGTGAGCGGGGCGACCGAGCCGCCCTCCCCCGTCACCTCGGTCGTGATCCCTTGCGTGATCTTGGAGAACACTCGGTTGTCGATCAGCGCATTAATTTCGGACTGGCCCATCATGTCGATGAAGCCGGGCGCCACGACCAGACCGCCCACGTCGAGGGTCTCCCGAGCCGTCGCACCGTTCAGGAATCCGACGGCCGCGATACGGTCACCCCGCAGGGCGACGTCGCCGCGGTAGCGGGGATTGCCGCTGCCGTCCACGAGCCAGCCGTTCTTGAGGACGAGGTCGTAGGCACCTTTCCCCGTTCCCGTTCCCGTTTCCCCTTTCCCGCAGGCACCGATGATCGCCGCGGCCACGAGCGCGAGTCTTACTTGGTCCATGTTCTCCTCAGTGAATCTGGGTAGAGGATGCGTCCCCGGAGCATGACCCACGCGATGCGACGCGTGGCCGCGATGTTCGCCGCGGGGTTGGCGTCGAGCACGACGAGGTCGGCCACCTTGCCCGCGGCCACCCAGCCGAGCGAATCGGCGCGCAGCAGCTCCGCCCCTTTCCGCGTCGCGGCGGTAATCGCCTCGACCGGCGTCAAGCCGGCGGCGACGAGCAGGCTGAGCTCTTCGTGCAGCGAGAGGCCCGGGACGAGCAGCTGGTTCGCGGCGTCGGAGCCGGCCGCGATGAGCCCGCCTGCGCGTTTGAACTCCCGGACGAACTGGTTTTGCCGAGTGCGCGATCGCCGGAATGCCTGGAGGTCGGCGGTGCGCCACCCCGTGCGGCGCAGGAGCCCCGCGACATCGCGCACGCTCGCGGCGCCGGCCGGGACGTCCTCCATGCCCGGGCGCGACAAGAGCGTCGGGTTGTCGAGCCGCGAGAGCATCTCGTGCACCACCAGGGTGGGCACGATCGCCACGTGCGTGGTCGCGAGCGCGCGCGCCGTGCGCGCGAGCGACGCGGAATCGAGTGCGGCCCAGCCCATCTCCTCTGTCGTCCAGCCGCGCAGGAACTGGTCGTGCGCCCTGAAGAAAGGAGCGGGGTCGCGGCTCGCCGCGGCGACGACGCCGGCCATGTGCTCGAGCGACGCCACGCCCGCCCTCGCGGCGGTGAGGGCGTCGATCTTGCCGAGGTGCGCGGCCACGGGCAGTCGGAGCGTGGTCGCCTCGTCCAGGAGCGGTCGCAGCAGGTCGGCCGTGAACTTGGTGTAGATCTTGACGTGGTCCACCCCCGCTACCGCGCGCAGATCGACGGCTCTGCGTACCTCGGGCGCGGTTCTCACGGCGGTCGCCGTCGCGTAGGTTGGAGGCGCGCCGTCGATCATGGCCCCGGAGGTGAGCATCCGCGGGCCCAACACCGAGCCCAGATCGAAGTCGTTCTTGAGCGCGATGGCGGAGTCGGTGCTGGTCGCGCCGAGGTCGCGGACGCTGGTGACGCCCCATGCGAGGTAGCGCTCCGCGGCCCACCGCTCGACGTGCGCATGGGCATCGATCAGCCCCGGGATGATCGTCTTGCCGATGAGGTTCACGACCTGCGCGCCGCGCGGTACCGGGATCTCGTTCACTCGGGCGACGGCCTGGATGTGCCCCTGCTGGACGAGGACCAGGGCGTCCCGGACCGGCTCGCCTCCCGATCCGTCGATGAGCGTCGCGCCCTCGAGGGCGATGACGCCGTCGCCCGACGTGCACCCGGCGAGCGCCAGGAGCAGCGCAAGGGCGGCGCCCTTCATTTCGGGTCGGCGGACGTGTGATCGTGGAGGATGAGCCAGCGGTCCCCTCGTTTCTGCAGCACGAGCGTGAACGGCCCGCTCGCGGTGACCGAGTCGCCGCGCGAGAGCTGGAAGCGTGCCGTGCAGAGCGCCAGATCGAGCGTGAGGGGGCGCACGCGCACCTCGGCGAACGCGAGCGAGTCGCGGCGCTTGCCGGGCGCGAAGTACGCGGTCTGATAGTGGTCGTACAGCCGCTGCCAACCGTACTGCACGTGCCCGCCGGATACGTAGCTCGTGAGCGAATCCTGCACGTAGTCGCTCATGAAGCCCGGCAGGTCGCCGCGGTTCCAATCACGGGCGCTGCGCTGGAGCGTCGCTGCGATCTCGGCCTGCGGATCCCCCGGAATGACCTTTGGGGCCGAGCAGGCGAGCACGAGCAGCGCGCTCCACGTCCCGGGACCTCGCCATCTCGCTACCCGCATCGTCCAGCCGCTCCGCACCAAAGGATGCGAACGTGACGCGGGAGCGCCTCGAGGAGATGGCTCGAGCCATCCAAAGAGGCGCTCCCGCGCTGTCACGTCGAGCTGTTCTAGCGGCGGCGCTTCCGCGCCGCTTTCCGCCGCTTCGTCTTGCCGCGCTTCGCCCGGGCCTTGGGCCGCTTCTTACCGGCCTTCTTCTTCGCCTTGGATCTCGCCGGCTTTCTCCGCTTTTTCGCCGGCTTCGGCCGCGGCGCCGTCATCGGCTCGTCCCTCATCGGCGCGGGAGCGGGCGGCGTCATGGGTGACGGCGGATACATCGGCTCCATCATCCCGGAGCCAGTCCAACTGCTCTCCGAAAAATCCGTTGACGCGAGCATCGGATGATTCTCCTCCGCTGGGTGTCGGTGGGCGTGGCCTATAGCTTACCCCGGGAATGCTCCCACGCAAGTGGATGCGGGGGAGACTGCCACGACTCGGACGGCCTCGCGTGTTTCGTGACAAGTTAGCTTGACAACGGCACTTACGGGCGCTTACCTTCGCGCCGCTATGATGGCTCGGCGCATCGTCCTCCTCACCGGCCTCGGCCTTCCGGGCGCGGTGTCGGCACAAAATATCGCTGAAGTTCAGGTGGCCCCCCCTTCGATCACAATCAGAATCGGGGAGCGGAGCGGGCTGCTGGCGACCGCGTTCGACCGCGCTGGTAATGTCATCCCCACGGTGCGCCTCATCTGGTCGTCCAATAACGTTGCGGTGGCAAGGGTGGACAACAACGGCACCGTTACGGGCGTGGGTGGCGGTGTGGCGATCATCGAGGCCCGGGCGGGCACGCGGAAGGGCCAGGCCGCGGTCCAGGTGGTGGGTGCCCCCGCCCCAGCCTCCGTCGCGGCCCCCGCCGGAGGAGCCACGCAACCGGCGGGCGGGCAGCCTCCGGCGTCAACGATCCCCGGCGTGGACGCCTACGCCGGTCAGGTCGTCGGTACCGGACCGGCCGCGGTCCTCCGGATCGAGCCGCCCACAGTGTATCTCCTGCCGTCCGAGAATACGCGCGTGTCACCGCGTGCGCTCAGAGACGACGGCTCTCCTGCGGCACCGGTGGCGGCGACCTGGAAGTCCCTGCGCCCGGATATTGCGAGCGTGGACCAGAACGGCGTGATCGTGGCGCTCGCCCCCGGCCAGGGCACTGTGCAGGTCACGAGCTCGAGCGGCCTCACCGCGACGGCGCCGGTCGTGGTGCAGCCGAGCGACATCGCGATCCAAGAGTCTGTGCCTCTCATGATGTCGCCGGGGGACGTCGATACGCTCCACGTGGTGGTGCCGGCGCAGGGCGGCCGGGTGGTCAGCCCGCTCGCCCTGCAGTGGTCCGCCGGCGATCCCGGCGTCGCGCGGGTGAGCCTCACCGGGGTCGTGACCGCGGTGGCTCCGGGCCGCACGACCCTCAGCGTCGTCGGGTTGCTGCAAACGAAGAGCGTCGACATCCTGGTGCACCGGACGGTCGAGACGCTCTACGTCCTCCCGACCTCGAAGACCGAGCTGCCGCTCCCCATCCAGGGGAGCGCGAAGTTCACGGTGCAGGCAGTCGCGGCCGACAAGAGCCCCGTGCCCGAAGCGCCGTTCCGCTGGACCGTCGGGGACACCTCGCTCGCGAGCTTCGACGCGGCGTCGGGGACGCTGACGGGGAAACGCGCCGGAAAGACGACGCTGGTGCTCAAGGGCCCTGGCCCGAGGGAACTCGTGGTCACGTGGCAGATCCGGGTCATCGCGGCGGGCTTGAAGCTCTCTGCCGCGCGGCTCGGCCTCCCGCTCAACCGGCGGTACCCGCTGAAGGCGAGCTTCGCTGACGAGGCGGGCGTCGTGATTGGCCCGGCCACCGGGGTCACCTGGGCTTCCGATAACCCGCAGGTGGTGGCGGTCGTCGAGGACGGCACGGTGTCGACGGCGGCGTACGGCCACGCGCGCATCACGGCGACCGCGCCGGGCGGGAGACGCGCCGTTGCCGAAGTGTTCGTCCAGGGGGAGATCGTCGTCGCGAGCTCGCGCACCGGCCGCTTCCAGCTCTATGCGGCGGAGCGCGCCAACCTGGCCCAGCTCCGCAAGGTCATGGACGATACCGCGGTCGCGACCGAGCCCGCCTTCTCCCCGGACGGATCGCATCTCGCGTTCACCTCGACACGCGATGGGCAGCCCGAGATTTACGTCATGGACGCGGACGGAACGAGTGCCGCGCGGCTCACCAACTCACCGGGGGCGGACGGCGACGCGTCGTTCACGGCCGACGGTCAAGCGGTGGTGTTTCACTCCCAGCGCACCGGGCACCGCCAGATCTTCCTGCAGCCGATCACCAGCTCCGACGCGCTGCAGCTCACGCAGGAGCCCGCCGACAACTCGCAGCCGACCATGTCGCCGGACGGAGAGACCATCGCGTTCGTGTCGAACCGTGAAGGCAACAACCATATCTGGTTGATGTCGAAGGACGGCGCGGGCCAGCGTCCCGTCACCCGGGGCCCGCAGAGCAAGGAGGCCGCGCCCAGGTTCTTGCGTGACGGCTCGCTCGCCTATCTGGTGGAGCAGAAGGAGAGCGGCCGCACGGTCACGCAGGTCGTGAAGGTCGACGTGGCCACCGGGAAGGTGACGCCGCTCTCGGGAAAGGACCTCGTGGTCACGGACTTTACGGTCTCCCCCGCCGGCGATCTCCTCGGGCTCGTCGTCGCGGTGCAGAAGAACGTATTCAGGGTGTACGTCCAGCCGGTCGGGTCGTCCGGGAGCGGCGCGCCCGTGCCGATCCCGACCACCGGCGCCGAGCAGATGACGTCCCCCGCCTTCATGCCGTAGCGAGGGGGCGCCCACGCCATGCGCGCCTGGGTGATCCGCGGCACCGGCGGCCTCGACCAACTCGAAATCACCGACGTCCCCGACCCCGCGGGCCCGCTCGAGGGCCGGCAGGTTCGGATCGCGCTGCGCGCGGCGGCGCTCAATCGCCTCGATCTCTTCGTCGTGCGGGGGCTGCCTCACGAATACCACTACCCCCATATCCTCGGTGCCGACGGAGCCGGCGTCGTAGAGGCCGTGGGCGCTCAGGTCCGCTCGGTCCGGCCGGGCGACCGGGTGATGATCAATCCTGGGATTCCCGACTACAGCTGCGCGTACTGCCGCGCCGGCGAGCACTCGCTGTGTCTCAGCTACGGCATTCTGGGCGAGCACCTGCCCGGGACCCTGGCCCCGTACGTCATCGTCCCCGAGCAGAATACGGCCATCATCCCGACACTGCCGACGCCGCTTTCGTGGGCCGAGGCCGCGACGTTCTCGTTGGTGACCCTCACAGCCTGGCGGATGGTCGTCACGCGGGCGCAGCTGCGGCCGGGGGAAACCGTGCTGGTTTGGGGGATTGGCGGCGGTGTGTCCCTCGCTGCGATGCGCATCGCGAAGCTCAAGGGGGCGAGAGTGATCGTCACAAGCTCCAGCGATGCCAAGTTGCAGGAGGCCCAGAGGCTCGGTGCAGATGTGACGCTCAATCACAACACCCAGAAGATTTCCCAGGAGGTTCGGGCCCTCACCAACAAGCGCGGCGCCGACGTCGTGATCGAGAACGTGGGCGAGGCGACGTGGGATGAATCGCTGCGCTCCCTCGGGCGCGGTGGGCGGCTCGTGAGCTGCGGCGCGACGACGGGGCCCAAGGTCGCGTTCGACATGCGCCGGCTGTTCTGGTATCAGTGGAGCATCTTGGGCTCGACCATGGGGAACGACGCTGAGTATCGCGAGATCGTGCGCGTGCTCGGCGCGGGCGAGTTGCGACCGATCGTGGATCGGGTGTTCCCCTTCGCCGAGGCGCGTGCGGGGTTCGAGCGGCTGGAACGGGGCGAGCAGCTGGGGAAGATCGCGATTCAGATCGCGGAGTGAGGGCCGGCATCGGCCTGAAGGCTGGGCTCGGCGAGACACTGTCCTGAAGGACACTCCTCGCTCAATGACGCCGCTTCGCTCCGTGTGCTTCGGCACAGCGTTGGCCGAGCCCAGGCTTCAGCCTGGGAACAAGCCTAGCTGGAAGACATCAACCAATCGTCAACACGGGCGAGTTATCGCTTGTAAGTGCCGCGCCCACCCCCAGTTAGCGGGCGGGTTCGCGTTGCCTTTCACGACCTAAGTGATTATTCTTTGGCAACTTAGGCAGTCTCGCCGAGCCTTGCTGACGCCCGATACCTAACACCTGACACCTGGTTTCATGACCGCACCGAACGCCCGCGAACGGATCGTCCCGCGCCTCATCGAGGACGAGCTCAAGGAGTCGTTCCTCGACTACTCGATGAGCGTCATCGTGCAGCGCGCGCTGCCCGATGTGCGCGACGGACTCAAGCCCGTGCATCGCCGCATCCTGTATGCCATGAACGAGCTGGGGCTCGTCCCTGGTCGCCCCTACAAGAAGAGCGCGACCGTGGTGGGCGACGTGCTCGGCAAGTATCACCCGCACGGCGACGTCGCGTTGTACGACTCGCTGGTGCGCATGGTGCAGTCCTTCTCACTGCGCTATCCGCTGGTGGACGGTCAAGGAAACTTCGGGTCGGTGGACGGGGATCCCCCGGCCGCCTACCGCTACACCGAAGCCCGCCTGACGCGGATCGCGATGACGATGCTCGACGACATCGACAAGAGCACCGTCGATTTCGTCCCCAACTTCGACGACCGGCTGCAGGAGCCCACCGTCCTCCCGGCGCGGCTGCCCAACCTCATTGTGAACGGCACGTCCGGTATCGCCGTCGGCATGGCGACCAACATCCCGCCGCACAACCTGGGCGAGGCGGTCGAGGCCATCAATCATCTGGTCGACCACCCGGACGCGTCGATCAAAGATTTGCGGAAGTTCATCAAGGGTCCGGACTTCCCGACCGGCGCGATCATTTACGGCCGCGAAGGCATCAAGGAGTGCTACGAGAAAGGGCGCGGCCGGATCGCGATCCGGGCGCGCGCCACCGTCGAGGAGCGGGAATCGACCGGGAAGCAGCAGATCGTCGTCACCGAGTTCCCCTACCAGGTCTCTCCCGATCGCGTGATCGAGCAGATCCGCGATCTGGTGCTGGCGAAAAAGCTCGAAGGCGTGAGCGACCTCCGGAACGAGTCCGACAAAGAAGGCATCCGGGTCGTGATCGAGCTGAAGCGAGACGCGGTCCCGATGGTGGTGCTGAACGGGCTGTACGCGCATACACAGATGCAGACCACCTTCGGTGCGATCATGCTCGCCCTGGTCGACGGCGCGCCGAAGGAGATGAACCTGAAGGAGCTGCTCGAGCACTTCATCGAGCACCGCCATACCGTCATCGTTCGCCGCACCGAGTTCGAGCTGAAGCGCGCGCAGGACCGCGAGCACATCCTCGAAGGCTTGAAGATTGCCGTCGACAACATCGACGAGGTCGTGAAGATCATCCGCAAGTCGAAGGACACGCCGAGCGCAGACGCCAGCCTGCGCAAGCGCTTCAAGCTGTCCGAAAAGCAGTCGGCGGAAATCCTCAACATGCGGCTCGCCCGCCTGACCGCCCTCGAGATCACGAAGCTCGAGGAGGAGCTCAAGGAAGTCCGCAAGTTCATCAAGGAGTGCAAGGAGATCCTCGGGTCGAAGCCGCGGCGCCTGAAGATCCTCAAGGAAGAGCTCTCCGAGCTGGCGCACGGCTTCGGCGACGAGCGGCGCACCGAGATCGTGGCCGACCAGGGCGAGTTCTCGATCGAGGATCTGATTGCGGAAGAGGACATGGTGATCACCGTGTCCCACGCGGGCTACATCAAACGCCTGCCCGTGTCGGCCTACCGGCGCCAGCGGCGCGGCGGCCGGGGCGTGATCTCCGCCCATACCAAGGAAGACGACTGGGTCGAGCACCTGTTCATCGCGTCGACCCACGACTATGTGATGTTCTTCACCCAGCAAGGGCAGTGCTACTGGTTGAAAGTGCACGAGGTCCCGCAGGCGGCCCGGGCCGCGCGCGGCAAACCCATCATCTCGTGCATCGCCATGAAGCCGGACGAGCGCCTCGCGTCCCTTGTACCCGTGCGCGAGTTCTCCGAGGACCAGTTCCTCCTGTTCGCCACCAAACAGGGCGTGGTGAAGAAGACGCGACTGTCGGAGTTCGGCAACCCGCGCTCCGTCGGCATTCGCGCGATCAACATCGAGAAGGGCGACGAGCTGATCGACGTCCAGGTGACGGACGGCCGGAACGACATCGTGCTCGCCACCCATCACGGCATGAGCATCCGGTTCCACGAGAAGGACGTGCGCGACATGGGCCGCACGGCCACCGGCGTGAAAGGGATCGAGCTCGACAAGAAGGACCAGGTGATCGACATGGTGGTGGTGCGCCGCAAGTCGACCCTGCTCACGGTCACCGAGAAGGGCATGGGCAAGCGCTCGGAGCTCGACGAGTACCGGGTGCAGCACCGGGGCGGCCGCGGCATCATCACCTTGAAGCGCGCCGACAAGACGGGGAACATCGTCGCCCTCAAGGAAGTGCTCCCCGACGACGAGCTGATGATGATCACCAAGAAGGGGATCATGATCCGCGTGCCGGTCGAGGGCATCCGCATTTCGGGCCGCAACACCCAGGGCGTGAAGGTCATGAACCTCGCGCCGGGCGATCTGGTGGTGGACGTGGCCCGGGTCGTGAAGGAAGACGAAGCGGACGATGGCGATGCGGGCGACGCCGATGCCCCGCGGGCGTCCACCAAGGCCAAGAAGGCCCCGGCAAAGGCGAAGCCGCAGCCGAAGAAGAAGAAAAAATAGCGTGGTCACCGCCGAGGACGTCCGGGAGGCGGCTGCGGGGCTCGCCGGCGTGGCGGTCCGCACGCCCCTGCGCTTCGTCGAGCCGCTCAACGCCTACCTGAAGCTCGAGAGCCTGCAGCCGATCGGGGCGTTCAAGCTGCGGGGCGCGTACAACGCCATCCGACGCCTGCCTGATCCCGCGCGCAAGCGCGGGGTGATCACCTATTCGAGCGGCAACCACGGCCAGGCGCTGGCGTACGCGGCGCAGCTCGTGGGGGTGCGCGCCGTGGTCGTGATGCCCGAGACGGCGCCGGCCGTGAAGGTGACGGGTGTGAAGAAGTGGGGCGGAGAGGTGGTGCTCGCGGGTCGCACCTCGGATGACCGCCAGCGTCGGGCCGAGGCGATCGCCGCGCGCGAAGGGCTCGCCATCGTGCCCCCGTTCGACCACCCGGACATCGTGGCGGGGCAGGCGACCGTGGGGCTGGAGATCGCGGAGCAGCTGGCGGACGTCCGGACGGTGGTGGTGCCCGTGGGTGGGGGCGGGCTCATCGCGGGCGTGGTGACCGGGCTCGCCGCCGCGGGGAGTCGCGCCACCGTGTGGGGAGTCGAGCCCGTCGGCGCCCCGAAGCTCAAGCGCTCGCTCGAGGCCGGTCACCCGGTGCGGCTCGAGCGCACCGCCAGCATCGCGGACGGCCTCATCACGCTCGGCGTGGGGGAGATCCCGTTCGCGCAGCTCGCGGCGCAGCGCGACCGCGTGGCGGGCGTCGCGCTCGTGGAGGACGACGCGCTGCGCGAGGCGGTACATTTTCTGTGGCAACAGTGCCAGCTGGCGGTGGAACCGTCGGGCGCCGCGACCACGGCCGCAGTGCGCTCCGGCGCCATCCACCCCGTCTCCCCCACGGTGCTCGTGGTGAGCGGCGGCAACGTCGATCCCTCGTTGCTCCAGGACTGAAGATCCGATGCCCGAGCCCGCCGCCAAGATCCTCGTCGCCGACGACGATCAATCGCTGGTGAGGACCTTGACCTGGATCCTCAAGGAGAACGGGTACGACGTCGTCACCGCACCCGGCGGCGAGGGACTCATCGGCAAGCTCGAGGAGGAGCGGCCCAGCCTGTTGCTCCTCGACATCATGATGCCGAAGGTCGACGGGCTGCAGCTGCTCGCGAAAATGAAGGCCGACGATCGGTTCCGGGACGTGCCCGTGCTGATGATCTCCTCGATGCC
>WNGP01004193.1_pt1 | contig 12001 bp, 9 predicted proteins | sample 5407671 | NCBI WGS metagenome assembly WNGP01 (sample SAMN13153381, study PRJNA577476) | soil metagenome | isolation source: 40 cm soil or saprolite under Garry oak tree replicate 2 | place: USA:California | collected 2016-06-15 | reverse complement strand
CAGCTCGCCCGGCAGCCGCGGCGCCCGCCGCGCCTGCGCGTGTGCGACCAGCCGCTCCTCGGCCGACGACTGCGCGGCAGTGGCGTACCGCGCGACCCCCGGCCGCGTGTAGACGCTGCGCCCGTCCAGCTCCCGGCGCAGCGACGCCGGGAGCGGCGGCCATTCAGGCGCCTCCAGGCACACCACGTCCCCGCCCCGCCCGGACAGGGCCTCCTCGGCCAGGCCGAGCAGCAGTTCCCGCGCCGCCTGCGCGCTCATCCGCCGGGACTCAGCCGGCATCACCAGGGCCAGTTGCTTGACCAGGTCGTGCCGGGTCCAGGCCGGCTGTTTCTCCGACACCAGCGCCAGGGCCTTCTGCACCGCCCGGGCCTGCGCCTCGCGCGACAGCGGACCCGCCGGCCCCGAGCCACCGACGCCTGCGGTTACGTCCGGGCCACGCGCATTCGACACCGTGGCCGCGATGCCCGCCAGCTGACCGCCGAGCGTGGCGTCCCACCGCGCGGCCAGCGCGTCCCAGTCGACGTGCGCCGCGTCCTTGCCCTTGCGTGACCGCAGCGTGGCGTCGTTCGCGATGTACAGCAGCTCGCGTGAGGTCGGCGCGCGTCCGTGCCGCCGCTCCCATGCCTGCGCCAGCTCGCGCTCCTTCTCGTGCACCTGCATGGTCCGCGTGGAATACGCGTCCATCTGCGCCTGCGTGACGCCAGCGATCTCGTTGCCGCGCCCGTCCGCGCGCGGCAGCCACGCCACGCCGAACTCACGCGTCAGCTCACACTCCACCGCCGTAGCCGCGATGCCCTGCAGTGCGCCGAGGACCGCGCGCAGGCTCACGGTGTCCAGTGCCCGCCACTTCCCGTCGCTCGTAGTCCGGGTGATCCGCGCGATCTGATTGTGAATGTGATCCTGAGGATCACCGTCCCGGCTGGTGCCCTGCAGCCACGACGTCACGACCAGGCCCGCTTCCTCGAACCGGCCCGGCTCCTGCCCGTCCACCCGGACGCCGTGATACCCGGTCCGGGTGACCCCGGCCCATTCCTGCAGGTACTCCAGCACGGCCCGGTTGGCCCGGTGCAAGATCTCCTGGAACTTCTGCTCCCGGCCGGTCCAGTAGGCCAGCGCTCGGTCGTCTCCAGCCAGCCGCGCACGGCGCGCGTTTTCCCGGATCGAGGCGTGCAGCACCGAGATCGACTTGGAGAACGAGACCGTGACGTCGGTGTAGGCCGCGGGCTGCCGCGTCACCTGGGCTGCCTCCCGCTCCAGCACGATCACCCGCTCGGCCGTGGCATGCGGCTCGGCAGCCTTCAACTGGGCCAGATGATCGGCGAATGTCGCGTAGCGGCCACGCGGCCGGCCAAGCTTGTCCCCGGTCCGCGGATCGCGCTGCTGGTAGACGGCGTCATAGGGCTTGCGTTCAACGACCCGCCCGGATGTGAAACCGAGTGCTCGTGCTCCCGGTCCCCACCACCGCCCGGGCGGTTCCCCGGCCTGCGCAGCGTTGATGTAATAGCCGCCGGGCGTGCGCGCGCCGCTGGTCTGCCCCTGGGTCTTCCAGATGTAGCCGAGGTCATAACCCTTGGCGACGGTGACGACCACGGCCAACCGGCTGCCTCCTTCCCACAGTCACGCGGCCGCGGAGCTGACCATGATCATTCAGATCAATGCAACGGTCTGCGCGGCTGTGATCATGGTGAAGACAGGCGGTACAAGATCGCTGGTAGCGATGCGTGGGGAGAGTTCAGGGAAGGGCAGGAAAAGGGCAGTGACCAGGGCAGCAAGAGTTTTCTGGACTTGCGGCAGAAATGACGGTTCTTGCCACCTGGCGAGCCCTCCGCTGGCATCCGATGGTATACGGCCACTGACGGCCAACTCGTCGAACAACCCCAGCAAATTGGGTAAGGAGACGGCGACCAGATGACCGCTGCGCTGACAGCGCGCTAACCTGGCCCGCCATGTAAGCCGCATATCTGCGTTCGCCCTCTAACGGCCGACCTGCGGCTGAGCTAGGCGCGCGTCGGACAGACTGCCGGACGTCGGCGTAGGCTACAACCGCGTGATCTTCACCAACGCCATCACTGACTTTCAGCAGTGCAGGGGTCCTCTCTCCAACTGAGGTCACCCTACTGATCTTGGTCGCTTCGGCGCGTGGCCTAGTGTACGAACCAGAGCGATCGGCCTTGAGTACGCGATCGCCCAGATGAGCATCTGCTAGGAGGCAAGGACGCCTGAGCGCTATGCTGACCGGCGTCAAGATACGTCAACGACGAGCCAAGAGCCAGAGGCATTCGCTCCAAGAACGATCCTTACAGACCAGAGCCGAGACTAACCCACCAAGATACACTCTTCGGAATGGACGACCCCGTGATACGAAACCAGACATTGACGCCTTCCGTAACATGAGGTGGCGTGCTGACACGCATGACTACGGCCTTCCGGTTCGCGAAGCGAGCGCAGGCAACCCCACAGGGACGCTCGTAGTATTTATCCATGGTCTGAAAGGGCGAGCAGACCGAACATGGGGAAAGTTCCCAGAACTAATAGCATCCGATTCGGCCTTTCGTGCCGATTATGTGTTCTTCGATTACCTGAGTTTCACTCGACGCCTCTTCAAGCGTACTCCAAGTCTCACAGAACTGGTGAAATACCTGGTAGACCAAATTAGAGCGACCGAATATAGGAAGGTTATACTAGTCGGACACAGCATGGGGGGAAATATAGCGCGCGCGATGGTCCGATACGTTGACACAACCTTCCTGCAAAACAGTCCTGAATACATTAGAATTATGGGTCTACTCTTGTTCTCCAGCCCCATGCTTGGTTCTTCATATTATTTCTTCCACGCGACCAAGGATGGCCGATTCGTCGCGGCATACAGTGAAGAACTTCATGCGATTTCCCGATTCTTTAATGAACGTGTTGACCCAACCATAGACGCATCGCCAACCGACCGCTTGAAGGTGCCTACATTCGCCGCGATCGCCCTACGCGACCGCTTCGTTCGGTCAATGAGTTCGCAGGAGTTTATTCCGGAACGACAGATTCATCGCATAAATGCCACGCATAAGGGAATAGCGAAACCCAAAGACCGGCAGTCCGCAAGTTACATCTGGCTGATATCCCGCGTCGAGCAATGCCTTAACCGTAAAGCAATTGCTCGAGTCATGCTCGACACGAATACTAATCAAATACTCAGTCGATACACTGGCAGTAGTAGGCATGCAGATTGGCAGGATAAATATATTGCAGCATGCACCGCCGTAGAACAGAAAGATGGCGTCGGCATAATAAATATCACAGACAGCGAAGACCAGGTAAACGTATCCATCTGCGTCAATGAGGATGACGAAATTATTGCGGGTTTGCGCGACGCGCTGATACAACATGAACTTAGCGCCCAAGATGCCAACGATGCGATGTCTGTCTACATTGGCGCAGTCGGCACGAAACATCGTACTGCAACCGAGCATGTGGAACGGATTTCGCAACCAGCGAAAGCCGGTACCGCACGCTATTTTACCGGTCTACCTGACGCCACAACATTGGAAAGTGAAATCTCCAGCTGGCTCCGTGCGACTTATGCGAGAAAGCGCCAATCACTTTTCCGGCCACCGCACTACTTTATGATGGATGACTTCCCTAATTTCAACGGTACGGAAGGGTAAATCATGGTACAACTCCAGTGGCTTGCGGCAGCCTTGAGCCCTTCCGACGTAGCCCCACATCCAAACTTTTTCAGCATAGAGCAGATAACGGAACCAGCTCTCTTCGCGCTCGTTTGTAGCGCCCGGTGGGGAGATATCGACCGAGCCGTTGAGGTTGTCCCCGATCTAGATCTCACTGCCGTGAATTTGGCAAAGGATGCTCTTACATTCGGTACTACGCGTCAGGCTGCCGATCGGATCTCCGAACTTGTGCAATCGCAGGCTTCGGAATATGACCTAGCAAAATCGACCGCTCTTGCGCTCATCGCGTCCGTTGCTTATTGCGAGGTAGACATGTACGAAAGTACATTCGACCTGTTGAATAGCGTAATAGCGCATCTAGTGGATACTGATTCCTCGGACAACAAACTTCTCTTGGCGGCCCTTTATCAACAGTTGGCGATGCGCTACTACGATTACAATGCCGGGGATATGTACGCGGATCTTGCTCTGAAAGCCAGATCCCACCTTGATGACCTAAACGTGGAGTCTCTAAGTACTTTTCCCTTGTCTCGAGGCGTCGACTGGACATCCACCACTACTCTCGAAGACATCATCCAGGCCCTCGATACTTCCGCCCAGTTGCTGCTTGCTTCTACCGAGAGCCCTTTTTCTACCGGCTGGCAAGACGTAGTCCGGAGGCGGCCAGGTTATTTGGATTTGAGAGGACTGAGGAGCGCTGCCAGTGCTTACGAGTCTTTTGTTGACGATCTCTTCGAGATAAAGCTGCCAAGTGGCACTGTAACGTTCGGCAGAGTAAGTTCAGACAACTATCTATATTCGGCTCTACTCAGTGAAGAACTGTTGGGACGCCCGTCGGCCCGGTCTACGCGTAGCGACCTGGGTAAGATCAGATTCTTGCAGGGTGCCGAAACAAATGAAGAGTGGCTCATGACCGAAGCGATGAACCTCCTCCGCCAAGGTCGAGACCACAGGCGCCTACGAAGTGTCGTAGCTTTTATTCGCAACGCGGGCCCACTGAAGGCGCTTGCGACTTGCGCAAAGCAAATTATGACCGAGCGCGCTCCAGCATCACTTGCCTTGGGTGAACTAATTGTTTTGCGTGCCGCAGTTGATCAACTCGACCCTCAGACCGCGAATAGTTATTTTTTGCGCATCGCTCAAATCTTCAGTAATCCCGAATCGTTTACTCTAAAGGATTTGACACTTAAAGAAGAAGCGCTACTTACAGCCGCCGAACTTGCAAATGTCGCGAGTACGCCAACCGGATTCGCAGATATGCTCCTTGAGATAGTCAAGCGCGCGCCTCAGCGTGAGTTCTATGAAATGGCAGTGGCGCGCGCTATATATGTCTTCGACTTCTCTCGAATGACAGTGGAAGAACGAGCAGGTTGGACAGCCTGGATAAGCGAGCAGGGTTCTGGAGATCCTGTTGTAAGAACTGTCAACTTCAAGCTAGATCCTGAAGTTTCTCCCTATAGTGATGGAACGCTAGATGCAGTTGCTTACCACGTTGACAGGTGGCTACGTAGTAAGCATCCGATACCAGACAATGTGGCAAGGGACGCCGCAACTATTCTGGCAAACCGTCTACAAGAAATTAGAGACGACGCGCATCGAGGTAAATTCTCTATGCAGACGACGATCGATGCGGCGGCGGCAGCAGTGGTAATTGCTCAGCACTCTGGGAACTCGAAGCTTTGGACCGACCTTGCTTCTTTCCTTTCCGATTCATCAATCCAACGGAGCGACACAGAGAGCGCCTTTGAACTTCTTTCAGAAGATCCCTCCCTCGTACCACAGGTTGTTCGGACTGAACTGGCCGCCCAGGTCACGCCGTTGCTGTATAGAACGCAGGTCTTGCTCGAAAGCCAAACCATCTCACCGTATCCCTCCGCATTGAAATGCTTCATATCGCTTCAGCTCATGGAGCTTCCGGCAGTTATTGTCGAGGTGTCGGCTCTAGCCGGGTCTGCAATGGACCAAGCTCGCGCCGCAGCGTGTTCTGCGCTCAGCGCTTATGCAGTACGTGTGGATCGTCAAAGCAGCTGGGCTTCAGTGCTCGCCCTCCAGCTTTCCAAAGACCGAGCCGCCACAGTACGTGCGAGAGCAGGCCGTACGTTGGTGGCGCTGTTGGAGCCACCCAACGAACTGCGATCACTTATGCTTACCCGCGTAGAGGCTCTCATGGGAGAGGACGGACTGGCGGTACCTGTAAATCTACTTCGGGAACTAGCCGCCTCCCGCACAGCTCTCGATCCGCAGCTCGTCTCTCGAATCCAGCAACTAGCGTCAACCAATGCCTCTGCTCAAATACGAGTGGCAGCGACGAAAGTATTGACGCGCCAGCTCAGGTAGTGCATCAGGCTATATCCGTGGTGCGCGGCAGCTTTTATCTGTGGCGACTCGACAGAGGGGCCATACGTTAAGGTTATCCGGGCGTTTGGGTCTTACGGCAGCAGTGCTGCGAGGTGCCGGGGTGCCAGTGTGAGGCACATCGCGCCGCTTGGGGCGATCGCTTCGGTTGTAAGCAGGCAAACGGATGCGCAGAGGAACGTGACTGCTGTTCCACCAGGTGAAAGATAGTTCGAACTTGGAAACGCGGGCTACTTACGCCGACTAGCGGCGTTAGGCGAGCGCCGCAGCACTGGCCCATACGCGTTCGAAGCTGTCGAGGTAGAGGGCAGCCATCTCACCGCCATCGGTCTCGCATAGGCAGAACACGGGTGCCTGCGCGGCTGGGATGCCATAAGTGTGCTGATTGATTAGGAGCTGGTCATCGGCGCGGTAGATCGAGTTGTACAACACAGCGCGGTGGAGCCGGATGTCGATATTCTGGATTGTGGCGAGCGGCCGGTAAAGCGTGAGGGCGTTACGGATCTTGGCGGCCATGGCACCACCAATGCCTTCTTCTTCGCCACGTTCTGCAATGTTCGGTCCATCGGGGTCTCCGAGGGCGATCCGTACTGTGACACCTGCCCGGCCCTTCTCAGCAAGGATCCGCAGGATTCCTGTGTCCTCGGCCAGGAACAGAGCGCTGTAAGCCAGGAGAGAGATCTCGCGCTCGGCCGATCCGAACAGCCGCACCCAGGCCTCCCGCGGTACAGCCCACCGGTGCGGGTAGACCGTTCCCAGCTCCTCGGGCCGTGACCGCACCGCCAGTGGCCCGCCGGCATCGGGCCACAGGTCGGCCTCGTCCGCCCCGACGAGCTCGGCGATCGCGGCCCGGTTGTGCGGATAGGGCACGCGCCCGTTGAGCCACCGCCGGACCGTCTTGGGATCCACGTCCAGGCGGGCGGCGATGTCGTCTTCGCGCAGCCGCGCCCGCAGCAGGGCCTGGCGCAGTGGCTCGTTCACCCTTGGCGCCTCCCGGATCGCGAGGTCACTCCCGACCGTACCAGAAGACGTCCCTAGAAGTCCCTCAGGTGGAGTTTAGAAGTTCCCCTTGACTGCACCAACCTGTCCTCCAGGGCACGGCATCGTCCCGCCGTCCCAGCAGCAGCACGCAGGCAGGAGGAACACCCAGATGGCCAGGTCAGTCCGGCTCTATACCGCGGCGCAGTTTGAGGAGGTGAACACGCTGGTCGACCTGGTGGCCGAACGATCCGACCTGCCGCCCGCCGAACGCGACAGGCTCACCGCCTTCCAGGCAGATCTGCGGCAGACGGTGCGCGAAGACCGCCGCCGCGCTGCCGGCGCGGCCCGCCTTCCCGGTGGCGGCGAGCCGACCACACAATGACAGCTGAACCAGCCGCCGTGACGCGGCATGTCGGCACCTATCCTGGGCGAGCCGACCAGGTGCACCGCGTCCGCCGTGCGGTAGCCAGGCACCTAGCAGGCTGCCCGGCTGTCGACGACGCCGTGCTCATCGCGTCCGAACTCGCTTCCAACGCCATCCTGCATTCCCGGAGCAGGACCGAGCACTTCACCGTCCGCGCCGAGCTGCACCCGGATCATGTCCGCGTCGAGGCCGAAGACCTCGGTGGCCCCTGGCGCCGCAGGCCGCCCGACGGCCGCCCGCACGGCCTGGATGTGGTCCGGGCTCTCACCGGCCCAGATGGCTGGGGCGTCGAGACCACCACCGATGGCGGCCGGGTCGTCTGGGCGCGCCTCGACCTGGAAGCGGCAGGGGAGTGAGCCAGCACGTCACCAACCCCATCGACGCCCCCGCCACGGCCACCATGAAGAACGTTGCGCCGATCGGGCCCGGCCTCAACGACACCGCGATTGTCCGATCTGTGACGCGCGGGGGAGCAGGGACGTTCCAGACGTCTCTAGACGCCAGGCCGCGTCCGTGCACGTCCCAGGCCGGCTGACTAGCGTGGATCTCATGAACACGCTCGCAGCCTGGGCTCAAGACCTCGCCCGTACCCTCCTGGCCGAAGCTCTTCCCCGCCGCTGGGCGCACGTCCAGGGCGTCGCCGCCCGGGCCCGCAGCCTTGCCCCCGCCATAGGCCCGGACACCGGTCTGCTCGAAGCCGCCGCGTGGCTGCACGACATCGGCTACCTCCCCGAACTCGCCGAAACCGGCCTCCACGGCCTGGACGGCGCCCGCTACCTCTGCGACGTCCAGCACGCCGAACCCCTGCTGTGCCGCCTGGTCGCGCACCACTCCTGCGCCGTCATCGAGGCCGAGGAACGCGGCCTCGTCCACGTCCTGAACCGCGAGTTCGCCCCGCCGCCACGGCCGCTGGCCGACGCGCTGACGTTCTGCGACATGACCACCAGCCCCGACGGCGAGCACGTCCCCGTGCATAACCGCCTGGCCGAGATCCACGACCGCTACGGTTCAGGCCACCTGGTCAGCCGCTCGATCCGCCGCGCCACCCCGCTCATCCTGGAGGCCGTCGGCCAGGTCAACGCCCGAGCCGCCCGCCCCTGACAAGAAGCCGCTCAGCCCAGGTACGGCGTGGCACGTCCCTCGAGGTAGTGCCCGATGCGCAGCCGCATCGAGCGGTCCATGGGATAGCCGCCGAGGTCCTTGCGCGGGACCCACCGAACCTCACTGCTCTCCTCGCTGCGCGCCGGCTCGCCTCCGGTCGCCCGGGCGGTCAGCACGATGGAGAACTCCTGCCGGGCCTCCCCGTTGCTGGTGTACAAGATCACGTGCCGAGGGTCGGTGTAGATGCCAACCAGCCCGGTGACCTCGCAGTCGATCCCGGTCTCCTCCCGGGTCTCCCGCACCGCCGCCTGCACCATCGACTCACCCAGGTCAATCGCCCCGCCCGGAACCGCCCAGTTGTCGTTGTCGGACCGGCGGATCAGCAACACCTCGCCCGCCGAATTAGTCACCACCACGTTGACCGAAGGCACCAGGCTGTTCACCCTGGGTGCGTCCGGGTCGTCGTAGAAGTCGATCCTGCGAGCCACGCCAGCTAGGCCCCATCCAAAGGCGTGGCCGTTTCCCAGACCCGCTCGAAGCTGTCGATGTACAGCCCGGCCAGCTCGCCCCCCGGGAGCTTGCGCAGGTGCCAGACCGGGGCGTGCGGCGCGGTCACGCCGAACAGGTGGGTGTTGACGAGCACCTGGTCATCGGCGCGGTAGATCGAGTTGTACAACACGGTGCGGTGGAACCGGAACTCCACCCCCTCCACCTGCCGCAGTGGCCGGTACATCGCCAGCGCGTTGCGGATCTTAGCGGCCTGGGCGTCCCCGACCCCCTCGTCCTCGCCGCGTTGGGCGACGACCTCGCTGTCCGGATCGCCGAGCAGGATCCGCACCCGCACGCCGGCCTTGGCCTTCTCCTTGAACATCTTCTGGATGCCCGCGTCCTCGGACAGGAATAGCCCGGAATAGACCAGCACGCCGATCTCCCGCTCGGCGCCGGAGAACAGGTGTCCCCATACGTCCCGGGGGACCTCGGAGCGGTGCGGGTACACCGCGACGACCTCGCTTTCCGAGACCACGGCGACCTCATCGCGGCCCAGCGCGTCCGGCCAGATGTAGGACTCATCCACGCCCAGGAACGTGGCCACCTCGAAGCGGTGCCTGCGGTAGGGGGTGCGGCCCTTGGTGATCCACCGCTCGACGGTCTTGGCGTCCACCTGCGCAGCATCGGCCAGCTGGTCGGGGGTCTTGCCCCGTTCGAGAAGGAGCGCTCGCAGCCGTTCGTTGCGCATCTCACCGGCCCCGCAGGACGTGAAAGGACGGCTACACCCTAGCGGGGACGTCCCGACAAATCCACCTGCCGTCCTGGCGCGTAGTAACCGCGTCCTGACGCTCCGGCGCATCCTCGCTGCATGACACCGAAATCCGCTCATCTACTCAGATTGCGCCATCCGGCAGGAATGTCTGCGCCTTCTGTTCCCGCCATCGTGCCCGGTCCACGAGCTCTGCTCGCCACCACCGGCGCCGGCCGCCTTGGCACGCACCGAACGACCGGCGCCCTTGCCCTGGCACCCGTCTTCCCCCTCGCCCTGACCGAACCGTCCCTCGCCACCACCCGCGACACCGGCACCCCGCCCACCCCCCGGCCCGCCCCGGACCGGTCGGGCCTGTGGCTGCGCAACGCCGCCGCCGGCCTGTGCGTCCTGGCCGCGGCCGCGGCGGCGGTCAGCTTCACCGCCCAGTACCGGATGGCCGAAACCGCCCGCCACCTCCCAGCCATCGCCGCCCTGGAAGCCGCTATCCCCGACGCCGCCGCCCTGGTCTTCGCCTGCCTCGGCGTCGCCCTGGCCCTGCACGGCCGCCGCGCGCTCCGCGCCCGCACGCTGAACCTGGCCTCCGTCGCCGCCAGCGTGTTCATGAACGCCATCGCAGCCGAACCCGGCTGGCGGAACCTGGCCATCTGGGCACTGCCCCCCGTCGCCTACGCCCTGGCCAGCGACACCCTCATCGGCGTCGTCCGCGCCCGGGCCCTCGCCCTCCGCCACCACCTCGGCACCACCCTGGCCGCCGACGCGGCCACCCCGCTGGCCATCCTCGGCGGCCTGCTCCTGTGGCTGCTGCGCCTGACCCTGGCCCCCGCCTCCACCCTGTCCGGGTTCCGCGCCTGGGTGCTCGACGAGTGCCCGGTCGCCCCCGGCCGCCGGGCCCGGCAGCTCGGGCCGGCCCCCGCACCGCACCCGCGGAAGGCGACCAAGACCGCCCGGTTCCTGGATCTGGTCACCGAACGGCATGGGTCAATCGCCTCGATCCCCCTGAACCGCGTCGCCGGGATCAGCGCCGACCTGGCCCCCCAGCTCGACCTGAACGCCGGCGCCGCCCGCACCGCCCTGCGCAAAGCCGTCCTGGCCGCCCGGAACGGAGACCCCCGATGATCATCAAGCTCGCCATCCTCCTGGCCATCGTGCTCATCGTGGCGGCATTCGCCGCCTGGGCGTTCCTGCCCGCCCGTCACCTGCCCGGCAACCGCGCCCGCCACCTGCGGATCCGGCTGCACCTGCGGCTGCACCCCGGCAAGGGCTTCGCCCACGTCTTCAGCCTGTGGCTTCGCTGGGGCCGCCTCGCCGTCCTGCGCCGCTCCGGGCGAATCCGCCCCGCCCTCCCGCTGCGTTACCGAATGATCGACCCGCGCGAACACGCAGTGTTCCTCGGCCGCGCTCACTACCGCCACCGGCTCCATGTGCCGCTGGAGGAGCACTTGCTGGTGATGGCCCCGCCCCGCACCTACAAGACGGCGTTCCTGGCTGATGTCATCCTGCGCTACCCCGGCCCGGTCATCGCCACCACCACCAAACCCGACATCCACGCGCTGACGAGCGCCGTGCGCGCTGAACTCGGCCCGGTGCACGTCTTCAACCCCCAGCACATCGGTGACGTGCCGTCCACGTTCTGCTGGTCTCCGGTCGACGGCTGCGAGGACCCGGCCACCGCGATCCGCCGCGCCGACGCGTTCGCCTTCGCAGTCTCCCAGAAGGGCGTGGAGGACGGCTCGTTCTGGTCCGCCAAGGCGAGTGACTACCTGCGCGGCTACTTCCACGCCGCCGCCCTGGCCCGCTACGACCTGCGCGCCGTCGCCGCCTGGGTCTCCGGCGCCGACCCCGACGTCCCCGAGCGGATCCTGGCCGCGGCCGGCGCCCACCAGTGGGCGCACGTCCTATCGGAGCTCCGCTCCGAGGCCCACAAGACCACCGCCACTGTTCGAATGGTCATGTCCAGGGCCCTGTCCTTCATGGCCGATCCGGCGCTGACCGCGTCGGTCCTGCCCGCCCCCGGCACCGGGTTCCACATCCCCGCCTTCCTAGCCGACGCCGGCACGCTGTACATGATCGCCGAGGCCGTCAGCGAAGAGGCTCCCGTCGCCCCGCTCTTCGCGGCCATGGCCACCGAGATCCACTACGTCGCCGCGCAGATGGGCCAGGCATCGTCGTCCGGTCGGCTGGATCCGCCGTTGCTGATGGGCC
>WNGP01013355.1_pt1 | contig 12004 bp, 10 predicted proteins | sample 5407671 | NCBI WGS metagenome assembly WNGP01 (sample SAMN13153381, study PRJNA577476) | soil metagenome | isolation source: 40 cm soil or saprolite under Garry oak tree replicate 2 | place: USA:California | collected 2016-06-15 | reverse complement strand
GACGACGTGCTGGTGACGCCGGCTGCGGCGGAATGAGAATTGCGCTCGAAGTCATTGTTTAGGTCGAGCGCCCGAGGGATGATCCCCTCTCCCCTTGTGGGAGAGGGTGGCTCGACGTTAGTCGAGCCGGGAGAGGGGTATGACACTCAGTCACGCCAAAGCCCTTCGCGCCAATATGACAGAGGCGGAGCGAAGGCTTTGGTATTTCCTTCGTGCCCATCGCTTCAAGGGAATGAAGTTCAAGCGACAGGCACTGATTGGCCGATACATCGTGGACTTCGTGTCCTTTCAGAGGCGTCTCGTCGTCGAGGTAGATGGCGGTCAACACGCTGATAGCGAAGTCGATTTGCGGCGTACGCGATGGCTGGAAGATCAGGGGTTTCGCGTCTTAAGGTTCTGGAATAATGAGGTGCTGAGCAACACTGATGGCGTTCTTGACGCTATCATGCTCGCTTGCACCGACCCCTCTCCCGGCACGCCGCTTCGCGGCGCGCCACCCTCTCCCACAAGGGGAGAGGGGAAGAATGACAAGTGAAACTTGATGTCCATCACCAATTCCATCCGCGCGCAAATTCCGCCGATCCATCCCGAGGGCTATCCGTTTATCGGCGGCTTTGCGCTTGCGAGTCTGATTCTGTTCTGGATCTGGACGCCGCTTGGCTGGATCGGCACGTTGCTGACAGTCTGGTGCGCGCTGTTTTTCCGCGATCCGGTGCGGGTCACGCCGGTGCGCGAGGGCATTGTCGTGGCGCCGGCCGACGGACGCGTCTCGATGGTGACCCAGGTGTTGCCGCCGGCCGAACTCGGTCTCGGCGACAGGCCGCTGCCGCGCATTTCGATATTCATGAGCGTGTTCAACTGCCATGTGAACCGCAGTCCGGTAGCCGGGCGGATCGATCGGATTGCGTATCGGCCGGGCATCTTTATCAACGCCGAGCTTGATAAGGCGAGCGAGGACAACGAGCGCAATTCGCTCGTTATCTCGACTCCGAATGGACGCATCGGCGTGATCCAGATCGCGGGGCTGATAGCGCGCCGGATTGTGTCGTTCGTGCGCGAAGGCCAGTCGATCGGCGCAGGCGAACGGTTCGGATTGATACGTTTCGGGTCGCGTCTCGACGTATATCTGCCCGAAGGTACCAAGTCGCTGGTCTCCGAAGGTCAGACCGCGGTGGCCGGGGAAACCATTCTGGCCGATTTCAAGCTTGGCGACGGCGGCCGGACTTACCGCGCCGATTAACCATCGAGCTGCGGAACCGGCGGCTTATAGCCGCGATGGCGGAGCAGGCCCGCGCTTGCTATATGTGGACCATGCAGATGCCCGCTGATCCCAAATCTCCGGAAATGCGCCGCCGCCGGTTTCGCCCGATTCCGGTGCGTATGCTGGTGCCCAACGTCATCACCTTGCTCGCGATCTGCGCGGGACTGACGGCGATCCGCCTGTCCACCGAGGGACGGATGGAATTGGCGGTGGCGGCGATCGTGTTCGCTGCCGTGCTCGATGGCGTCGACGGCCGCGTGGCACGGATGATCAAGGGCCAGTCGAAATTCGGCGCAGAGCTCGACAGCCTCGCGGATTTCGTCAATTTCGGCGTCGCACCGGGTCTGATCCTGTATTTCTGGCAGCTGCATGACCTGAACAATGGCGGCTGGATTGCGTCGATGGTGTTCGCGATCAGCGGCGGCCTGCGGCTGGCACGTTTCAACGCGACCATGGACGATCCGAACAAGCCCGCGTTTGCGGCGAATTACTTCACCGGCGTTCCGGCACCTGCCGGCGCGATCCTCGTGCTGCTTCCGATCTACCTCGCATTCCTGGGCATGCCGACACCCCCGGCCACGCTGACCGCGCTCTATACGCTGCTGATTGCATTCCTGATGGTTTCGCGGCTGCCGGTATTTTCAGGCAAGACGGTGCGTTTGCGGGTGCCGCCGGAAATGGTGCTGCCGGTGTTTGTCGCGGTGATCTTCTTCATCGCGCTGTTGATCGGGTATCCCTGGCATATTCTGTCCGCCTGCGCCGTGCTGTATCTCCTGAGCCTGCCGGCCGGATGGAAGTCCTACCGCGACCACCAGCGCAACGCTGCCGCTGTCGCCGAGGCCGCCGCAACGCCGGCCGATGCCGCCCCGTCAAATCCCGCCCCGCCGCTCACATCGGTGGTCTCAGATCCGGGGCAGGACAATCGGCCGGCCCGGCTGAACTGAGCGGTCCCGCGCGAAGTGCCGGCAACTCATTTTCCGCTTTTGCCGATCGCGCTTTTGTCGGGTATAGCCAGACCAATGGACGGCTTCAAAATGGCCGTCTTCAAAAAAGCCGTCTTCAAAAAAGTCCTGCTGGAAATCTGGAGAAAATGCCGTGACCAATTCCGCATCCGCGCTGCTGCCTGCATCGGTCCTTGAAGCGCTGGCGCGCTATGACACGCCGACGATCTGCAATGCGATGGAGATTGTCGCGCCGGAGCGCCGCCTGATCGGCTACACGACAAAGCCATTGGTTTGTCCGTTCCCCGATCTGCCGCCAATCGTCGGCTATGCGCGCACGGTGACGATCCGCTCGGTTGTCGCTTCCGGGCTTCCGGCCGCCGAGCAGCAGAAGCGGCGGACCGCCTATTACGAATATGTCGGCACCGGCCACGGTCCGCGCATCAGCGTGATTCAGGATATCGACGGCCCCGACGCAGGCTATGGTGCGTTCTGGGGCGAGGTTCAAAGTTCGGTCCACAAGGCGCTGGGCTGTCTCGGTGTCGTCACTGACGGATCGATCCGCGACATCCCGCAGTGGGCGCCGGGCTTTCAGGCTCTCGCGGGCTCGATCGGGCCGTCTCACGCCTGGGTTCACGCCGAAAGTTTTGGCGGCGAAGTGTGCGTGGCCGGAATGACGGTGCGCTCGGATGATCTCATTCACGCCGACTGTCACGGCGCCATTGTCATTCCGCACGATATCGCCGCTAAACTGCCGGACGCGGCCGAACTCTGCGGCCGCCGCGAGACACCGATTCTTGAAATCGCCCGCAGCCCGTCATTCACGCTTGAGAAGCTGAAGGAAGCTCTGGCTCGTTCGGCCGAAATTCACTGACGGTTTTAGGGCGCTCGGCGGATCAGGGGCCCGCGAACTGTCCCAACCCATTGAAGCGCGCCTTCTGCTCGCTGCTCAGCGTGGCATAGAACTCATCCAATGCCGGCTGCACCAGTTTGGCGGCCTGCAGCATGGCCGCGAGCCGCTTCTCCATCGCCTCCAATCGTCCGACCGGCGTGAGCGGCACGCTGTCCGGGCAGGCGGCTTGCAGCGCTTGAACCGCCTTGTCCGTCGCCCCGCTTAGGCGGTCGAGCGCGTCCTTTTGTGTGCTTGCCGGGCGTATCACGGCCTCAATCCGCGCGATCGGCAGGTTGGTCAGGCCAGACTTCGGCTCGCCACAGGTATCGGGCTGCGCGTTTGCTTCCTGCTGTGGCTGGCCCTGCGAACGCTCGCCGATATTGGGGCCGAGCGCATTGAAACGTGCCTGTTGCTCGTCGCTGAGCGAGTTATAGAACTTCTCCAGTACGGGCTGCACGATCCGCACAGCCTCGAGCGTGGCGCTGATGCGGTTCGTCATCGCCCGCAAGCGGCCGGGCGGAGTCATTGCATATGAATCGCCGCAGGATTCCTTGAACGCATCGGCAGCCTTTGCGGCCGCGCTCTTCAGCTCGTCGAGCAATGCGCGCTGCTCGGGCGTCGGCCGCACCGCCTGCACGATTGAAGCAAATGGCCAGGCGGTGATGCCCTTTTCCGGATCTCCGCACAGTTGCCTGAGAGTCTGTGGGCTCACGCTTGCACGTTCGCGCGGGCGAGAGCCGGTGATCGCGTCGCCGGATTCCGGATCGCCCGGGCCGAGTCTGGCGTAGGCAGAATAGCGGCCATCCACGCCCCAGAACACGGTATCGACGAAGTCGTCGTAAGCGTAAGCCCAATAGCCGGGGTCGTAGGCGTAGGGCCAGAACGTGTATTCGAAAATGTCGGAATAGGCATAAGGCCAGAACACGTGGCCGGCCCACGGCACAAACGCCGCGCGCAGGCCGCGCCGCCAGGCGTGGCGGGGAGCCCAGCCATGATCCCGATCCGCGCGAGCTGCCTCGGCCTGCCGGTCGGCACTGGCGAAGCGCGTTGCAAATCGCCCCCGTGCGGCAGCTTGCGCCGCGGCAGCATCGGCAGGGCGCGCAGCCGAAGGCGGTATTCCCAGGTGCTGCTGGCGCGCCAGAGTGCGTTGTTGCAGGCCCTCCTCGTGCCGGAGTAGGCGCTGTTGCGTCTGCAGCAACCGCTGCTGCGCGCGTTGCTCGCGCCGGCCTTGCGGCTGTTGTGACTGCAACTGCTGCACGCGCTGCTGCAATCGATCGATGCGATCCTGGCGCTGCACGCTCTGCCGCGAAAGGGTGTCGCGCTGCCGTTCCTGCGCGGTTTGCTGGAGCCGCTGCACACGCTGCTCGCGCTGAAGCTGGCGTTGTTCTGTCTGCAGCGACCGCTGCTGCAACCGATCGATGCGGTCCTGGCGCTGCACGCTCTGGCGCGAAGGCACATCGCGCTGCCGCTCCTGCCTGGTTTGCTGCAGCTGCTGGATGCGCTGCTCGCGCTGGCCGATCCGCTCCTGTTGCGATGGGCGGCTGCGGTGCAGCGATGTGCGGCATCGGACGCGGCGCCATGGCCGGGCGCTGCGGCGGCGGAGCTGGACGGAACGCCGGTGCGGCGGGCCGCGCCATGGCCGGAGGTGGCGCCGGACGAGCCATGGCGGGCGGAGGCGCAGGACGGGCCATGGCCGGGGGTGCCGCAGGTCGGGCCGCTGGTGCAGCTGGCGCGGCCCTTCCTGGATGCTGGGCATACGAACCGGTGCTCACAGCGATCATGGAGACGCTCAAAAGAAAACCTGCAAAGCGAACGCCCGGCCGAAACATGATCGCGGCTCCCTGGTAGCTCCTCGGTCACCCACTGATTTTGACCCTTGGGCGCAATCCTTAACGCTCGAGCGCAGAGACGGTTCGCTCTTCGCATCCAGATTGTTGTTGTTGCGACTTTGCGACGCAGGATGAGGGGTGAACATACCGCCGCAGCCTCTTCGGTTTGTGCACGCCGCCAAGTCGTGTTCAAATGACGTCGTGTTCAAATCAAGTCGTGTTCAAATGGCGAACACAAAAATAGTCGAAGTGTTCGTTGCTCCTGGCGTTCGGCGCTTCGATCCCAAAGGGGGGAGTCATGAGAAGGTTTTTGGTCGCGCTGGCATTGACCATCCTTGCCGGCATCGCTGACGCGAGAGCGCAGGCCTATCCGTCGCGCCCGATAACGCTCGTGGTTCCGTTCCCGCCGGGCGGATCGACCGATGCCGCCGCCCGCATCATGGCGGAGCGCATGCGCGCGCCGCTCGGGCAGCCGATTGTGATCGAAAATGTCGGCGGCGCCGGCGGCAGCATCGGGGTCGGGCGCGTCGCCCGTGCGGCGCCGGACGGCTACACCTTCGATATCGGCCAATGGGACACCCACGTCGGCAGCATCATCTACAAACTCGATTACGATCTCGAAAAGGACTTCGAGCCGATCGGCCTGATCTCCAACAACCCCCAGCTCATGGTCGCGAAGAATGACCTTGCGGCCAACAGCCTCGCCGAACTCGTGACGTGGATGAAGGCGAACCCCGGCAAGATCAATTTCGTCAACCAGAACGCGGCCGCGAATGTCAGCGGCGTGCTGTTCGAGAACCTCACCAGGCAAAAAGTGCAGTTCATTCCCTATCGCGGCGCGGGTCCGGCCATGACCGACCTCGTCTCCGGCACGGTGGACCTGCTTGTGGTGCAGGGCGCGGTCGCGCTGCCGCAAATCCGCGGCGGCAAGATCAAGGCACTCGCCAACCTGTCGGCGAAACGCTCGGCCTCGATGCCGGACATTCCGACCGCCGACGAGACCGGTGTGCCCGGACTCTATATGTCGGGCTGGTTCGGCTTCTTCGCGCCAAAGGGGACGCCGAAGGATATCATCGCCAAGCTCAACGCCGCGACCGTGGAAGCGCTGGCCGACCCGGCCATCCAGAAGCGGTTTGTCGAGTTGGGGCTCGACGTCGCGCCGCGCGAGCAGCAGACCCCGGAAGGGTTGGCCGCGTTCCAAAAAGCCGAGATCGACAAATGGTGGCCGATCATCAAGACTGCCGGCATCGGCGCGCAGGTGCAGTGATGGCCGGGGCCGGAGGTCTTTGGGTATGAACATGGACGGCAAGACGGTGCTGGTGACCGGCTCGACCGATGGTGTCGGCCGCTATGTCGCCGCCAAATTGGCCGCGGCCGGCGCCAAGGTCCTGATCCACGGCCGCGATAAAGCGCGGGCCAAAACGCTTGCCGACGAGATCTGTGGCCGGGGGCACACCGAGCCGGTGTTCTATCAGGCCGACTTGTCCTCGCTTGCCGGGGCACGGCAGCTCGCCGAAGCGGTGCTGGCCGAGCACAAACGGCTCGACCTGTTCATCAGCAATGCCGGGATCGGATCGCGGACATCAGGGCCTGAACGACAGACCAGTGCGGACGGCCACGAATTGCGGTTTGCCGTGAACTATCTGTCCGGATTTCTGCTCGCTCGCCTGCTGCTTCCCTTGTTAAAGGCAAGCGCGCCCTCGCGCATCGTGAATGTCGCCTCGCTCGGCCAGCATCCGATCGATTTCGAGGATGTGATGATCACCAAAGGCTATAGCGGTACGCGCGCCTACGCGCAGAGCAAGCTGGCGCAGATCATGTTCACGATAGATCTATCGCGTGAACTCGAGGGATCAGGCGTGACGGTGAATGCACTGCACCCAGCGACCTACATGAACACGACGATGGTGCGCGAGGGCGGTATCACGCCGATCAGTATGGTGGAGCAGGGCGGCGACGCGATCCTCCATCTTGCAGCCGGCGACGATGTGGCCGGAAAGAGCGGGCTGTTTTTCAACGGCATGCAGCAATCGCAAGCCAATGCACAGGCCTACGATCATGCCGCCCGCCAACGACTGCGCGAACTCAGTCTGGAACTCACCGGCCTGCCGGTTGCCTGACCAAACCGGTGCGGGTGCGGCTCTCCTGCAAGACAGTACAGCATCCGGAGATCGGGTCGCTCCAGGTGGCTTGGCCGGCGGGCACGCGTTGCGCCGGCAGAGGCGCGCCGATTATGGTTAGCAGAACGTTGAGATCGTGTCAGGGCGCCACCACCCCGTCGGTCCTTTGGCCAGTTTGGTCGTGTGTTTGCCTCAACGAGGCGGCCTGTTCGCTCCGGTGGCCGCCTCCGGGCGGTTTAACCTTTACGCGTCTTTAATTGCGGGGACGTAGGGTTCTGATTGCGTGGCTCGGGATGGGCCGCGTCACCGTCCAGGACGGACGGTTGTTCGCGTACGCGTCGGAGTTCCCCATGGATATCATGACGAGCGTTGGGCTCGTGTCCGGCATCATTGTCGTATCGGTAATGGTGCTCATGGGCGGCGATCTGCACATGTTCGTCAGCGAACATGCCATCATCATCATTTTCGGCGGTTCGATTGCCGCGACGATGATCAGATTTCCGCTCAGTGCCATTCTGCATGGTCTGCCGCTCGGTGCGAAATTTGCATTCACGATGAGCCGGTTGTCGGCACGCGATCTGGTCGACGAACTTGCCCGCATCGCCGAGATCGCACGCAAGCAGGGACCGGTCGGCCTGGAAAAAGTCGAAACCGATGAACCGTTCCTCGCCAAGGGAATTCGGTATGTCGCCGACGGCTACGATCTCGAATTCATTCGCGATAATCTCGAGCGCGATCGCGACAATTTCTTGATGCATCTCGACGAGGGCGGGAAGATCTACCGCGCCATCGGCGACTGCGCGCCGGCATTCGGCATGATCGGCACATTGATCGGCATGGTGCAGATGTTTGCCAACATGACCGACCCTTCGAAGCTCGGTCCTTTCATGGCGACCGCGTTGCTGGCGACGCTTTACGGGGCGCTGGTCGCGAACCTGTTCTGTCTGCCGATCGCCGACAAGCTGCATGGCAAGTTGCTCGACGAGGAAACCAATCGCACGTTGATTATCGATGGCATTCTGATGATCCGGGATTCCAAGAGTCCGACGCTGGTCCGTGAAATGTTGCTGGCCTATCTGCCGGAAAAACATCGGCACGAGGAAGGCGAACCGGTCCCGGCGTAACGGCTGACCTCGGTTTCGGAAAATCAACGATGGCCAAGAAGAAACGCGGCGACTCGCATGGCGGAGGGCACGGCTGGTTCGTGACCTTTGCCGACCTTATGGGTCTGATGATGAGTTTCTTCGTGATGCTCGTCGCATTCTCCACCATGGACAACAACAAGCTCAAAATTGTCGCCGGTTCGATGCGCGACGCTTTCGGCGTGCAGACCGAGGCGCGTTATTCCGGAATTATCGAAACCGACGGCCTGCCGACGAGACCGAGGATGAAAAACACCGCGCACATTCCTCCGGAGGAAGCATCCAACACGCCATCCCCGGACGAACTGGAGCGGAACAAGACCTCCGGCGCCCGCCTGAAGATCGATCGCGAATTCGCGCTCGCCTCGGCATCGTTGCGGCAGGCGTTGCAGGATATGCCGGAGCTGACCGAAATTTCAAAACAGGTCATGTTTGAGGAGACCAGCCAGGGTCTCAACCTGGAAATCGTCGACCAGGATGGCCGGTCGATGTTTGCCGATGGCTCCAAAGTTCCGAATGACCGCACCCGCCGGCTCATTCAGAAACTCGCAGCTCCCCTCAAGGCGACGCCATTGCGCGTTTCCATCGTCGGCCACACCGCGGCGGGCTTCGTGCCGATGCAGAGCGATTACGGAGCGTTCGATCTTTCGGCGGATCGCGCCAACGCGGTGCGCCAGATTCTCGAGCGGGAAGGGCTGCCGTTGGCGCATATTTTCGCGGTCTCGGGAAAGGCCGACAGCCAGCCACTGTTTCCCGACGATCCTACGTTGGCGGCGAACCGTCGGGTGACCATCACGCTGATGCGCGAGGATCCGGCACTGCCGCCCGATCTGAAGCCGTAATTCTGTCACACTACTATACTACCAGTAGCTGTCGCGACGAAGCCGTTTTCTAAGCACGTGCGGCATTCCCGGTGATGCTATGGTCGATCGGTTGACAGGCTTTCCAGAAGCGTCGATAGCCGGCCGGATCAAATCAACCGACAGAGCGTTTTTCCACCATCATGGATGTCAGCGTCACATCAACCGAAGCCCATGACGGGCCGGCCACGTCCGGCTTTTGGGCCCTGACGCTGGGAAGCATTGGCGTAGTCTTTGGCGATATTGGAACCTCGCCCTTGTATGCGTTCCGCGAGGCGGTCGACGGTGCCGCGCAGGGCCAACCGGTATCGCGAGCCATCGTGCTTGGGGTTCTGTCGCTGATCCTGTGGGCGCTTTTTATCGTCGTCACCGCAAAATACGTTCTGCTGCTGCTTCGCGCCGACAACAACGGCGAGGGTGGGACGCTGTCCCTGATGGCGCTGGGTCAACGCGCGCTGGGGCGAAGAAGCTGGCCTTTGCTGGCGCTCGGCGTCATCGGCGCTTCGATGTTCATCGGCGATTCCATGATCACGCCGGCGATTTCGGTGCTGTCCGCGGTCGAAGGTCTCAAGCTCGCGGCGCCGGCGCTTGAACACTATGTAGTGCCGCTGACGGTTTTCATCCTGGTCGCGCTGTTCTCGGTTCAGAGCGGCGGCACAGGTCGCGTCGCCTCGGCTTTTGGGCCGGTCATGATTGTCTGGTTCGCTACGCTGGCGGTGATGGGGCTCGTTCATATCAGCGACGATCCATCGGTGCTGGCCGCGATCAATCCCTGGTACGGCATTCATTTCCTGCTGTCCCACGGAACGATCGGACTGGTGACGCTGGGCGCGGTATTTCTTGCGGTGACCGGCGGCGAGGCGCTCTACGCGGATTTGGGTCACTTCGGACGCAAGCCGATCCAGGCCGGATGGCTTTATTTCGTGTTGCCTTCGCTTTTGATCAACTACTTCGGTCAGGGCGCGCTGGTGCTTTCCAATCCCGCCGCCATCGAAAATTCGTTCTATCGGATGGTTCCGGAGATCCTGCTGTTGCCGCTGGTGGTGCTGGCGACCGCGGCGACCGTGATCGCAAGCCAGGCGGTGATCACGGGAGCCTATTCGCTGACCCGTCAGGCCGTGCAACTCGGTCTGTTGCCGCGCTTCGAGGTCCGCTACACCTCGGAGACCCACGCCGGACAGATCTATCTGCCGCGCGTGAACCGGCTGTTGCTGATCGGCGTCCTGCTGCTGGTGCTGCTGTTCCGTAGCGCAAGCGGATTGGCGTCCGCCTATGGCATCGCCGTCTCCACCACCATGGTCGCCGATGGGATCATGGGTTTCGTCGTGATCTGGAAACTGTGGAATTGGCGCGCAGCTACTGCGGCGGCACTGATTGTTCCGTTTGTCGTCGTCGACATGACCTTCTTCAGTGCGAATCTCTTGAAACTGCTTGAAGGCGCGTGGGTGCCGCTGCTGTTCGGGCTTGTCATGGCGGTCATGATCTGGACCTGGCGCCGGGGGGCGTCGATTCTCACCATGAAGACCCGGCGCATCGAAGTGCCGCTGAAGGATCTGATCAAGAGCCTCGAAAAGCGTCCGCCTCACATCGTCAAAGGCACCGCGGTTTTTCTCACCAGCGATCCGAATTTCGTGCCGACGGCGCTGCTGCATAATCTCAAGCACAACAAGGTGCTTCACGAGCACAACGTGATCCTGACGATTGAAACCGCGCAGACGCCGCGCGTCGACCCGGCCGACCGGGTTCGGATGGAAACCATCAGCGACAAATTTTCGACCGTCCGGCTGCGTTTCGGTTTCATGGAATCTCCCAACGTGCCCAAGGCGCTCGTGATTGCGCGCAAGCTCGGCTGGCAGTTCGATATCATGGCGACGTCGTTCTTTGTCTCGCGGCGCTCGCTGAAGCCGTCCGCGCAGTCCGGGATGCCGCAGTGGCAGGATCACCTGTTCATCGCGCTGTATGCGCGGGGCTATAAGCCGCTTCGCTTTGCTATTGTGCAGTGAAGCATTTTGAGGCCTCTACTCACATGACCAGTGATGTCGTAGTTCCCGCCCCGGCAACGGCGGCGGCCAATGGGCATGGCGATGCCCATTCCACCGCCGGCTTCAAGGCGCTCATGCTTGGCAGCATCGGTGTCGTCTACGGCGACATCGGCACCAGCCCGCTTTACGCGCTGCGCGAAGCCGTAGTCGCGGCCAGCGGGCCCGCAGGCATCGTCACTCCACAGGCCGTACTCGGCGTCTTGTCCCTGATCTTGTGGGCGCTGATCATCGTGGTGACGCTGAAATACGTGCTTATTCTGCTGCGCGCGGATAACAACGGTGAGGGTGGGACGCTGGCGCTGATGGCGCTGGCGCAGCGTGCGGTAGGTTCGGGTGCCGGCAATATCGTTCTTCTCGGAATTATAGGTGGTGCTCTTTTTTATGGAGATGCGGTGATCACGCCGGCAGTCTCCGTGCTTTCGGCAATCGAGGGAATGACAATAGTCACCGCCGCGTTTGAACCGTACGTGGTGGCGCTGACGGTAGTGATATTACTCGCGCTGTTTGCGGTGCAGTCGCGCGGTACGGCTCGGGTCGCGGCTTTTTTCGGACCGATCATGTGTGTGTGGTTCGCCGTGATCGCGATCGCGGCGATTTCGCCGATCATGCAACATCCCGAAGTGCTGCTTTCGCTGAATCCGCTCTATGCCGTCTCGTTCATGCTGCATCATGGCATTATCGGCTTCGTTACGCTCGGCGCGGTGTTTCTCGCCGTTACCGGAGCGGAGGCGCTCTATGCCGACCTCGGGCACTTTGGCAAACGGCCGATCCAGACCGCTTGGCTTGTCGTTGTGCTGCCGTCGCTGGCGCTGAACTACCTGGGGCAGGGCGCGCTCGTTTTGGGAAATCCGAGGACGCTCGAAAATCCGTTCTTCCTGATGTTTCCGGATTGGGCTTTGTTTCCGATGGTTGTACTT
>WNGP01013568.1_pt1 | contig 12007 bp, 10 predicted proteins | sample 5407671 | NCBI WGS metagenome assembly WNGP01 (sample SAMN13153381, study PRJNA577476) | soil metagenome | isolation source: 40 cm soil or saprolite under Garry oak tree replicate 2 | place: USA:California | collected 2016-06-15 | reverse complement strand
CCCCCCCACCAGGAGGGGTCGATGACGAGCAGAGGTAAATGCTCTTATTTGGAGTTGAATACTGCACGAGTCGCGGCACGGGCCGGGTGAAGTGCTGCCATATGTCCTGGACGCCGCCATTGATGTCTCCACCGACATAGTTAGGGTTATACTGCTCCAGTTCGGCCGGGTTAAATACGTGGCGTGCCAGTACCAGATCGCGGAAGCCAGGCGCGAAGCGTTCGATCTGCGCCTCTATGCGCTCCGTCATGTCGAAGGTTGACCCATTGGGGACGTGACAGTAGGCCCATAGCGTGTGCTTCCCCTGTGGCGCTCGCGTGGGATCGAAAAGGCTTGGCTGGACGAGTACCACAAAGGGCCGCTCGGGGTGCTCGCCTTCCCATACGGCCCGTTCGGCAGCAGCGATCTCTGGCAGCGTGCCGCCCAGGTGAACAGTTCCCGCGCGTGCGCAAGCTCCGGCCTTCCAGGGAACCGGGCCATCAAGCGCCAGGTCAATCTTGAATACACCGGGGCCATAGCGATAACGTTCGAGCCGCTGCTTATACCTGTCCGGTAGGCGATCTCCTGCAATGCACAGCAATTGCCTGGGCGTCACATCGAACAGGACGGCACGCGCTTTGGGTAAGCTCTCGAAAGATTTGACCTGCACGCCCGTGACGATCTCCCCGCCGAGCGAACAGAGATAAGCCGCCATGGCATCGACGATCTTCTGCGCGCCCCCACGAGGCAGCGGCCATCCAACGGCATGTCCAAGCATGCCCAGGACTAATCCAAAGGCGGTCGACTGTAGTTCCTCCAGCGGCAGCATCGAATGCGCGCACATGCCGGCCAGCAGGGCACGCGCGGGATTTTCCCTGAACCACATATTGGCAAAGCCCCTGGCAGGAAGCAGCGCCGGTATGCCAAAGCGGGCAAGGGCGAAGAGATGGGTCGTCAATGGATACGGGCCGAGGATGGCTGTATCAAGCTTGCTCCAATTGGCAGCAAGCGGCCCCATCAATCTGCGGTAGGCGGCGGCATCGCGTCCCAGTGTTGCGCCTGTCGCCTCCACCGAACGCTCAAGTACGGCTGCCGTACCATCGTTGAAGGGATGCGCAAGTGGCGCCAGTGGGTGAATCCACTCCAGCCCGTATTGCTCAAGTGGAAGCGTTCTCAGGAACGGCGAGGCCAGCCCAAGCGGGTGAATCGCCGAACAGACATCATGTTGAAAGCCTGGTAGGGTCAGCTCCTGTGTTCGAGAGCCTCCACCAATGGTATCCCTGGCCTCGAAAACAATCACCGATCGACCCGCTTGTGCTATTGTGATAGCGGCTGCGAGGCCATTTGGCCCCGAGCCGACGACTATTGCATCATAAGTGCGATGCTCAGACATGCCAAAACTTCTATCTACGTATTACTACTCTTTTTCTTCTCAGGTCGAACTCGTTTGCGTATCCAGCGTATGGGAGCAGTCATTTTATACATCGTCGTACGCATAGCTGCATTATGCCATATATTCCTGGCTTCCGACCACTGGAACCTCGGGTCGATACATACCACTTCCGTCTGCACCAGTTCATTCACGCCAAAGTGTTCACCCACCGCCTTGAGCGTATGCTGCCAAAACCTATCTTCTTGTTTATGACCACCCAGGCGGAAGCCGATTTCGTATATGGGATCGTTGGCACGAATCAGCACCAGTGCCTGTGCGATGGTACAGCTGTCCTCCTCGTAGGCGCTGAAGGTAATCCAGCCTGCAAACATATGGCCCTGTGGAGTCATCAGTGTGAAGGACTCGTCATCGGCGTAGAGCACCAGCACTCCCGTGGAAAGCTGCATACCTCCCGGCATCGCCAGGTTGAGCAGCGCGACCTCGCCGGGAGCAATACCGGTCAGCGGCCCATAAAAGCGACTACCCACGGGCCAGAACTTCGGGAAGTGTTCCTTCCATACCTTGATAACTTCTTCCGGCTGGACTGTAGCGCCGCTGAGGCGAATGCGGTACGTTTTCTGCCACATTGGGCCAAAACCTTCCAGTGGTCCTACGGCACGCCGTCCCTCCACGTTCAGGTTCAGCGCTCCGGTTGGCACACGAGTAACCTTCAAAGACGAAACCTGCTGCGCCCAGTAGGCGGCGTCGCGTGGTTTCCCACCGTCGGATGGAGTGGATGGTGTGGTCATGGTTCTGTGATCTCCTTCCTGGAATAGGCCGGTCGAGTCCCTCTTATTGGCAACCGAAGATGATTAAGAGGCCTGTGCCGCAACCAGGGCTTCAGCCTCTGTCTCATAGATCTTGATGGCGTCGCTCAGACGCGTAATTTCAAAGATGTTCCGGTAATGATCGCTCAGTCCATAGGTCAACATGCGCTGTCTCTGTCGATTGACGCGAATGAGCAGTGTGACGAGCAGGCCAATCCCACTACTGTTCATGTACTCCAACCCGCTGAAGTTCAGGATAATGATGCGGGTAGTTGGAGTGCTGGACTCGGTGTAGGCCGACATGAGCGCGTTTTCTGCCTGGGCAGAGACTTCCCCCTGTACATCGATAATACTGGTCGTGGCTGATACCCGACGAACATTCATCACGGCTTTAGCCTGGGGCATAGTGTTACTCCTCCATTAATTGTGTTAATGCTAAAAGCACTTAATCACTATTCTAACGACAAGAAACCAGATTTTTACGCTATAGAATCACTGGCTGGTTCGCTCAGGATTTAATTATAAACTATCACGCGGTATTAGAGCGTGTCTGATTCTCAGCGTCTTCACCTTCTCTCCCGGTGCTCGCGCGGCTTCGCCACGCAAACAATTAATGTTTGTTGTGTGGACCATGCGCCAAGCGCATGGTCCACACAACAAACAAAATCAGGCAAGCGCCGCAGGCGCGAGCAAGCGAGCGGGATGGCAATCAGGCTCGCTCTAAGGAGTACTACACTTCATAATCCAGAATCCACAACACGGGACGTTTTAGCGTGCTGATTGGTATTCTCTTCATGATGGCGTTACGTGTGTTAGATATCCCTGGATTCTCTACCTGGACAATCTGCCCGAGAAGCCTTGCCAGGAATGCAATCATATTCGCTCGCCTGACACGGCGTTTCTCATAAAGCTTCAAAGCAGCAACGATATTCTCCTCGGCTTTAAGACACGCCCCCAATACTGCTGCATCCTCAATGGCCTGGCATGCTCCCATACCTAAATTAGGTGTCATAGTGTGGGCTGCGTCACCCAGCAGCGCTACACGCCCATGGCTCCAGTGGCGTAATGGCTCGCTCTCATAGATATCGTTACGCAAGATATCCGTCTCCTTCGTCGCCTCGATAATCGCTGGTATTGGGTCGTGCCAGTCGTGGAAAAGCTCTAACACTTCGCGCTTTCTACCAATAGATTTATCATGCTCGCCTTCGGGAGTATACTTTTGGGCCCACCAGTATGCGCGTCCGTGGTTCATGGGAGTGAAGCCAAATTGATAGCCCTTGCCCCACGTCCATGTCTGTCCTGTTCCTGTGATATGGGCAAGACCACGCCAGCACGCGTACCCGGCATATCGCGGCTTCGTCACGCCGAACAATTGTGACCGGATGACCGAGTGAAGACCATCTGCACCGATTAACACATCACCTTCTGCTTCCCGTCCATCGGCAAATCGAGCAGTCACAAGTGCAGTATCCTGCGTGAAGCCCACGCACCTGGCTCCCAACTGTACTTTGTCTTCACCGAGTGCTTTTAGCAACATCGCAAGTAGTTCTGCGCGGTGGACGACTGTGTTGATTACTCCTAATTTTTTAAGCAGGTCCTCTGCTCTCAGCTCCGTCAATATATCCCCCTGCCACGTACTGATACTTCCCCCGGTCACCGATTCACCTATCGTTTCAACGATATCGGTCAATCCCAGCCTGGAGAGCGCCCTCAAGGCGTTGGTCCACAACGGCAGCCCTGACCCCACTTCTCTCAGTTCGTCGGCCTGCTCGAATACAGTCACATCCAGGCCCGCCTGCTGTAAAGCCAGGGCTGCCGTAACGCCTCCAATGCCTCCACCAATGACGATCGCTCTTCTATTGACACTCGATTGCATACAAGCTATATTTCCCTTGTTGTTTATGCCTGTGCTTTTCTATTATAGAGTATAGACAAACGGGTCCGGCTATTGCAATGGCCCAACATACTCATCAGAAACATTATGCCTATGTCTGTGACCTGTTTCGTAATGTTTCTCGTAACGATAAATGGACGTAATGGCCCTACAATATAAGTAGATAGAAGAATGAAAAAGGATTGATCGCACTGCGGTGCGCTACTAGAAGGAGTATTCAAAAATGTTTGCTATCAAAACACTTAAGAATGGTATCAAACAATGGCGTTCAAAAGGCTTTATGCTTCTTACCGGCGTTCTTGCTCTTGCCTTACTGGCAGGAGGGATGTTTGAATTTGTCCCGGCCTGGATTTTCAGGAACCCGCCTGATGCGATCCATCTCTGGCATATCGCGGAACTGGGAGCCCTCTCGGCGATTTTCCTGGGTGGTATCATGCTCGCGCTGCTGCGGCAGCCAGAAGAGAAGCCGCTCCTGGCACAGTTCTTCGTGGTAGGTGGCGTCATCCTGGCTCTCAGTATCGCACCCTTTGAGATCAAGGGGACTGCATTGCTGCTCATCGTCGCACTGTTTGCGCTGACCTACCCCAATCGCCGGGGCCTGTTGAGCTTCTCGCGTGAAGGGTCCACCAGCAAAGCGCTGCTGGCGCTCAGCCTGCTCTTCGCTGCGTTCCTTCTGCCGGTTGCCTGGCGCGAGACCCAGTGGCAGATCGTTGGTATGACTCAAAACGATGTGCATGCCCTGCTGTTGCACTGGATCGGCTCGGCCGCGCTCATGGTCCTGCTCATCCTGGCCGGCCTGCTGTCGTCCACGAAACGTCCCGGTTGGAAAGAGCTGGGCGTCATCACAGGCGCAACCTACTGCTACCTTGGTGTAATAGCAATGCTCGTGCCGGGGGATGCCGGTAGCTGGGGCTATACCGGTGGATTGTTCTCGATCATCGGTGGCATCCTGTACATGCTCTTCACTCTGGTGGAAGTCCAGAGCGCCAGGGCCGCTGCGGAGCCTGTCACAAGGAAAGCTTTCACTCTTGAGATGTCGCCCGCGCGCACCACGGAGAAACCGCTCGAAACGGTGCCTGTAAGGTAAGACACAAGAAGGTGGTGCAGGGATACGGGGGCATTCCCGTACACCCTGCCCTGCTTATCCATATGGAAGGAACAAAACTATGAAACTCGTGATTTTTGGTGCTGCTGGCGGCACCGGCCGCATTCTGGTTGAGCAAGCGCTGGCGAAAGGACACGAGGTGACTGCTTTCGACCGCCACCCGGGAGCGCTCACGATACAACACCCGAAGCTCTCGCTCGTCCAGGGCGATGTCTTCGATCCGGATCAGGTCGAGGCAGCGATAGCCGGACAGGATGTAGTGATCTGCGTGCTTGGCGTGAAGCCGGGAAGCACAATGCGTATGCTCGATCGGAACGAAGAACATCATCGCGGCGATGCAGAAACTGGGCGTGAAACGCTTCATCTGCCAGTCTTCGTTCGCAGTAGCAGCTTTGGATGGAGAGTGGCGAGAGGCTCCCTGGGTCTTGCCCCTGATCTTGCCGTTCTTTCCCAAGGTGAAGGCCACGTTTGCAGATCAGGTAAAACAGGAGCAATTCGTCCGGCAGAGCGACCTCGACTGGACCCTCGTGCGCCCCGCCAGATTAATCAACGAACCTGCGAAGGGAACCTACAGGGTGGGCGATCCTCTGAAGATAGGGCTCAACTCGAAGATATCCCGTGCCGATGTTGCCGACTTCCTGCTCAAGCAGGCAAACGCCAATACCTATATACACCGGGTGCCCCGCCTGAAGTACTGAGATCAACTACTCCTTCTAGCAAGTGCCTGGACTCACGAGGTCCAGGCGCTCTTTGTAATCTATTGGGCTATGCAAGTCGTAATACAGGTCAGGAAGACGATACGGAGAATATACTATGACTTGCCAGGAATTTGAAGAACTATCAGGAGCACATGCACTTGATGCCGTTACTTCTGAAGAACGCGAAGCGGCGCATGCGCACCTCACGCAGTGCGCGAGTTGCGCTCGCCAATACCAGGAGTTGCGCTCTGTAGTGGCGCTTTTAGCGCTCTCTGTTCCGCAGGTGGACCCTCCGGCATCGCTGAAAAAGCGTATCCTCATGGCCCTCCAATAAAAGGAGAGCCACGACATTCTCCTCTATTGCACGCTGCGCCCGCGGCATGCCATATACATTGTCCAGTAAAAGAGCAGCGTACCCAGGCTGGATACCCCTATAATCAGCCACAGGTAGCTGTCCAGGCTTGTCAACAGGGAGGCATCGCCCACTCCTACACTATTATTCAAGCAGTTTGTACAACACCCGCCTGGACCCCCATCGCGTGGTTTTAGCTCTGCTCTTGCGATATTGCTCATGGTCGGCGTCGCATCGCAGCTATCGACGGTGGCCGTAGCAGCCGGAGTGGCACGTGGAGACACTACTGGTGCCTGCTTGTGACGCGGCTGGTGATGTTTTTTGGCCTGGTTTGATTGCGTGGGAATGATTAGACTTGGCACGCTTACTACTGGCGTCTGATTGCCTGGCACATTGCTGTTTCTGGTTGCGCGAGGGGGAGCAGACCTGTGTGACCCTACTTCTATCGCCATAATCAAAAGTAGGGATGTACTGATACAAATGAGAAGAAATGCTAGCAGTCCCAGCTTTCCCCGACTTCTTGAGCCCCGGTTCCATAGCACCATCAATGTGTCGATCATCTTCGCTTCCTATCCTTTCCCCCATTCCTGGCTGGAGACTCTTCAAATCGTTCACCGGGTTCTGTATACATCCAGGTTGCTCTTTCTTGCAATCGCTGCAGGATATATTCCAGGTACATTGCGCATTCCAGTGGGCGGCGCATCTCAAAAATACGCCGCTTTTGCCAGTGATCTACCTGCAGCGCTATTGCTCCACGCAAACGAGAGACGTGCAGCAGGTTGATATAATCCAGCATAACCTGGCATTTACGTCCAATATAGATCACTCGCCTGCTGGTCAAGATTAACATCCCCTGGTCCAGTACCGGGTACAGCCTGCCTCTACCATAGAGGGAACTGGAAAGCTTGCCAAGATATTCTAGGGATGCTCCTTGCCATGTTGAATGGAGACGCCCCGGCGGAGTCTCGCCGTGCTCACCACAAAGCGCTGCCTCGGTGATGTAGTGAGCTTGTTCGCCGTCTAGCATATGCACAGGAACCGCTACCTCGGGCAGACCCACTTTGGAGGGTACCTGTCGCCCGGACTGGTTCTCGCGCATGCTGTCCTTGCTATGCCATTGCAGCGATCTTTGCCGGAAACGCTCTACGCGCACGCGGGATCGCGTGTGTTCGCACTGGTCCCTGAGCATGCGCTTCCCGTCTGGAATTTCGACTTCCTCTGTGACTGCTTGCGCCAGTTCTTCCCTCTGAGTAGTATGGGATGCATTGAGCCATGCAGTCAGGTGTGCAACCGTTTTCTGTGCATCCTCGATCTCAGGAATGCCGGCCAGAACGAGCTTCCTCTCTCCGAAAGAGAGTTCGAGATGAGCGGAAGGAATGCCCATAACGCTGCGGTAGACTGAGCGAACGTGGGTCAGGCCGTTCAACGCGTGACGCATCCCATTCGCTTCGAGGTAGTCATTATAGAGCTGGAAGACCCGCCCCCACCCGTACGTACACGTGGCTATCGGTGATTCACTCTGCATCTGTCCATCCTCCACCCGTGCATCCATATAGTGAAAAACAGCTTTTCAATACATTAAGACGAGAGGCAGTGCGACATGTAACGAGCATCGATACATCCATCGCTATAAATATGATATCAAATCCTATTAAACGGTAACTGAAAAGAGCGGGGTCCAGGTGGCGGCTAGCCCCCGCCAGGGGCTCTCATGGGTAGGTTTTTTTGGAAACGTGCTCCTCAGTCCGTAGGGGCGAGGGCGGTGGAGAGCGGTGGGGAGGGCCTTTATGGTCGCCCGTGGGTGGGGTCGTTCCTCGTGCTGGTCCATTCCTGAGCGAGGCGGGCGACCATAAAGGTCCCCACTCCGCGCCACTCCACTCCCGCCCCTACGGAGGGGATGGCTTAACTTGACGCCAATGGGGGTGTCCCCAAATAATCATTCATGAAACGGATTTGGTATGAGGGGACCTGGAGAATGGCTGCTCAGCGTTTGCCGGGCATCTTCTTTCCTATCTTCAGCAGGATCAAGCGCAAGAGCACATTGCGCAAGTGCGGCCAGAGGCGCGCCAGGTCGTCCTCCTCGGCGGCATAGGGCGTTTCGTGGGGCGCAGCCCAGCGGTCGCGTACGAAAAGTTCGGTCAGCCGCCGCATGGGCGCAGCTTCCTGGGGGAAATATTGACTCAGCGTGCGACTGTACTCAAAGGGCGTTTGCCATTCCCTGGGCGGCAGACCAGCCCAGCTTGCGATACGACATGCGCGCCAGAACATGCCCGGCACGACATGCGCGCCGGCATAGAGATTACGCCACCAGTAGGAGCACAGGGCCAGCAGTAGGAAGCTTAGGGAACCGAACAACGCCAGCAGCGACAGCCCTAGCAGGAGGCCCGGGGGTTGATTTGCGGCCGAGGAGCTGTCGCCCGGGCCCGTACGGCCCCCGCTATGGTGAGTTCCCCGGCTAGAGGTCGGCTTAGATGGCGTATGCTTACCCGTGTGCCCGGTCGATGAAGGCGGTGTGCTGGAACCCGGTTTCGTCTGGTGAGCGGAGCTGTTCAGGGAGAAGCCAGGTGTCGGGTCAAAGTTGATCCAGCCGTGATGCGGAAAGTAGACCTGGACCCAGCTATGTGCATCTTCGCCATTGACAATCCACACCTTGCGATGCGTGTCAAAGTGTCCAAAACTGAAGCCATTGACCATGCGTGCCGGAACGCCCAACAGGCGCGCCATCATCGTCATCGTCGTTGCGTAGTAGGTGCAGTAACCCTGGCGCTTCTGTAAGAGCCAGGATGCTACATCTACGTTATCGGGCACCGCCGGGTTAGTCAAAGAGTAGGTGAATTGCGTTGGATCATTCAGGTGATCCTGCAGCATCTTCATAGCGGCGTACATGCTTGTTGAGCCCTGCGTCCACTGTCGTGCGGTTGACAGGACGCGGGACGAGAGGTCCCCGGGCGTTTGTAGGTACAGTTTCTGCAGAGCGGGAGAGTTAGTGTCATCAGGCCACAGGTCCTGCCCTGGCAGTGAAATGGCCGGCAGATCCCCCACATTGGCCTTTGGGACATTGGATGTAACCTTGTAGTGTTCGCCAGGCGCAAGCGGGCTCTGCTGCATCCAGGTGCTCGTCGTCCCGTTGGTGTCAACGGTTGTATCGACATCAAACATAGAGGGTTCCGCGGGTGCAAAGATATAGTGTTTCTGGCTCTGCAGCGGCTGCACAATTACCACGTTCGTTGTTGCCCGGGTCACGTTGTTTTCCGCCGTATCCGCGGGCAAGGATCTTCCCGCGGCAACGCTCTGCTGTCCACTGGGAGGCGATGCCAGCCAGGTGTGTCCATCGAAGTGATCGTAGGTGAAACCTTCAAGATACTGCGGCGCGGCTGTACTGGAATAATACAATACTTCGCCGCTGGGCAGGCTTATACTCCCGGTAACTGTGAGATGATCGCTGAAAAAGTTGGCCGGGCTCTGAAACGCTCGCAGGATCGAGCCAGGATCGTTTAACGAGAAGTTCCCGTGGGTAACACCTGACCAGGTATTATCCAGTCGATTCCAGAAGGCTGCTCCGGCCGCTGGCTCGCCTGCCGTAGGCAATACCCAACTGACTGACAGGATCAGGAGCGCGAGGATGGAGGTCCACTGCATGAAACTCCAGCTTATCTTCCGCAGCCAGGTGCGGTCTGTGTGCAATCCATCGCTTTTCCACTGCGCCAGTTTTGTGGCGAGCTGGATGCGCGCAATCAACAGAGTCAGAGCTGCCAGTAAGATAAAGATCCATAAAGATAGATTGTGCTTCGCAAAATTCGCTTTGCTCACATAGTTCAGATTGATCAGCAGAATAGAGCAGTAGACCAGCCCGGCCAACCATGGCAGGCGGGCACGATACGTCAGCCAGGTGCCGAAATAGCCGAGATAGAAGCAGAGGAATGAGAGATAGAAGAGAAAAACCAGGTCGGTACCCGGCGGCGTGGTAGCGGCCAGGCCGCTTGTAATCGCCGCGCGTAAGCTTTGTAGTAAGAACAACCAGGACAGGTGAAATGCTATGGCGCTAGCCAGCCAGATCGAGAGCCAGTGGCCCGCAAGACATGCCGCCATATGCAGTATGGCCTGTGGTATCTGGCGAATTTTTGCAATGACCAGGCCTAGCAGCAAACCGAAGCCCGCGCTCCAGAAGAGAATGAAGGTATGACCTACCCAGTTGGCCGCGATAATAGTAGAAATGACGGCGTAAACTGCCGCGGCCAGTAACAGCAGCGCAAACCAGCCTTCTGCCGGCGCCAGCGCCAGGCGAGGTCTTGTTTTCTGCAATGCAGGCGCTGGGTCCTGGCGTTGTGGTGCTGGCGTTGCTGGTCTGGGGCGGGGAGGCGTTGCTGGTCCCGGTACGTACTGCGAACCGCGCCCTTCGAGCCCCGGCGAGGGATGGGGCTCAACTACACCTGACCGCATTAAGTGCTCCTCTACATAGGCATTTATACTTGTCTTTGCCATTGTACACTATCAACTGCTTTTGAATCTATATATCGGCTTACAAAGTCATAAGGCAATGTGTTGCTGTCATAGGAAAGGGGTGCAGGACAAGCCCCTGCCCTCGCACCTTCTTCTCTTTTCCAAAAGCTTTTGGACATATATAAGCAGTATCAGCATATTAAGTATACGCTAACTCACGCCTGCCTGTGGCATACATAACCAGAAGGGCTATGCGTACTGCTTTTAAAAATCAGGTCTGAAGGGCCAGGGGTTTCCAATCGTGGGCTTTGATCAGAAAGCCCTGGAGTATCATCTCCACCGCCCGTTCCAGATTCATCACAATGTGGAACGGCCCAGGCGCTTCGTGGGCATGTTCGCGCAACTGTTCTCTACCGAGGCCCGTGAGGACTAGCACAGAGGGAATGCCGGCCGCAAACCCTGCACCTATATCAGTTATGCTATCGCCGATGAGGATGGCATCGTTCATATCGATGCCCAGCTCATCACGAGCGCACAGCAGCATGCCTGGCTGCGGTTTGCGACAGAAGCAGCCCGCATCTTTGCCATGCGGGCAGTAGTAGACCTTTCTAATTGTGCCGCCGACCTGAGCGATTTCAGCCGTCATGCGACGGTGAATATCCTCCACCGTTTTTACTGCCACTATTCTACGCGCTATGCATGCCTGGTTGGTGCAGACAATAATGTGGTGACCAGCATGGGTGAGTCTGGCCATAGCTTCTTTGGAGCCCGGAAGAAAGCGGAACTCCTGCCAGCTTTTGACGTAATCTGTTCGGTTTTCGTTGATCACCCCGTCGCGATCAAGAAATATCGTAGACACTAGAAGACCTCTACCCGAGAGATGTGAAGATGCAAAGAGAGCTCATCTGGCTCAGAGCGGGCATACAGGTGAGCAACATGACGCATGTGGCGTGTTATGACATGCGCCAGGATCATATGGGCATCTTCTTCCTGCTCGATATTCTGACCCGGGACAAGCACATATGCATCAACCATATCCTTCATTTTCCCGCCTCGCGCTCCTAACAGACCAATGGTCGTAGCTCCTACCTGCTTTGCCAGGCAGAGGGCGTTGATCACGTTGGGCGAATTCCCACTCGTACTGATGCCTATCGCGGCATCACCTGGCTCGATCATATTGGCCAGTTGCTCTGCAAAGATATGTTCGTAGGCGGTATCGTTGCTCCAGGCAGTGATCAGGGGAACGTGGTCGGTGAGTGAGATGGCCTTCAGGCGCGGTGCCCCCGCTACGATCGTATTTTTGGCCAGATCGAGTGCGAAATGCGAGGCAGTCGCTGCAC
>WNGP01004189.1_pt1 | contig 12007 bp, 8 predicted proteins | sample 5407671 | NCBI WGS metagenome assembly WNGP01 (sample SAMN13153381, study PRJNA577476) | soil metagenome | isolation source: 40 cm soil or saprolite under Garry oak tree replicate 2 | place: USA:California | collected 2016-06-15 | reverse complement strand
CAAGGAAACAGGAAAAACCACTTTTCACCAACTGACATTCATGATTTCTTATACGACAAACTTTACCGCACAACAAGCGATAGCGACTTGAAACTGAGCTTAATAGCTACAACTACAGCGGTTACGCGCATAGCAAGAAGATTCGCGGATGAGTCTGATATTCCAGCAGGTACAAAGCAAGCACTTGAGGAAATATGGCAAACAATATTCACAGCACACTTATCAGAAGAGAAATAGCACACCCTTCTGGTTCCAACAATCTGGCCGCCAACAGCAAGGCCCAGTACCAACGATCCTGACACCAGCGGCCACAGAACAAGAAACTTATTCAATAATAAACCGTTCGTCCATTTTTAGGAACCACTCTCCCGTAAACATAGTACTCTTGCTATAGTCTGATACAGTTATTCTCATTGACACGCTATTTTTAGAGCTATACGATTGTAGTCAACATAATAGGTAGCACTTGGGGCTACCTACTTTTCATATATAAAAATAACGTTTTTGATACGCGCCAGAAGCTGAGTTAGGATTTTAGCGGAGACACGCTAAGTCTCAGATCGTGGGTTCAAATCCCACCTGGCGCACATCAAGAACGCTACTTGAAAGTTTAGGCATTATATAAAGACAAATAGGAATTGTCTAGCCTACTTTTATTTCTACCCTCTGTCCGCTATATCCGTCAATATACCTTAAACGCATCATACTAGAGCCTCTAGATCCGCATTCCAAGAGCGTTTTTACCAAATTGGATTATTAGGATAAGTTGTCTTATCAACTTTTTCGCAGAGTCCCCCCGTCCTCTCCCCCACCACCTCTCTATAATTTTTTTCCTTATTAAGCGCGCACCAGAAGAGGGGAGAGAACCTTGGACTCTACGAAAAGGTTGGAGAATCGTTGTTTTCTGCTCCAAAACTTCCAACTTAACTATCGTTATCTCTTTTTTCTCTCTTGAAGTAGGCTAATTGCCTGGAGAACAAGTGCGCCGGCACCCAACAAAACAGTTACGATCTCGAAAGTATTCACGACATAAATTTCCTTTCTTCATAAGTGGTTCCTCTTGATAGCAATACTTCGTTGCGTACTGCTTACCGATAGACGCCATACCGAATTTTGTGTAATGGCACATAGCAGAAAAGCTCTAAGGCCAGAGTTGGACTGGGTTTAGCACCTTCTCGTTGTACACCGTTACACAAAATTCGGTATGGTATCTACCGATATGTTAGAGTATCAACTTGAGGTACCTGACATGGATAAGAAAAGAATTAAGACCGCGATAGACTTACTGGCATGGACCACTAAGAAGGTTAGGGTGAGCGCTATCCCCGAAGCGGTATGGGACGTTTTAATTGAGCGAAAACGTGTGGCCGAGACTCTTGTTCAAATACAAGAAGGGAGAGGGGATGTGGCTCTGGAAGACTTTTTGAACGAAGTCAAAGATCTCTGTTAAGCGATAATAGTAATGGGTAGCGCATTGCCTCATGGGAGAATCTTACTTTGAGAGGAGAGGATGCCTCATGAATAATCTTACTTTATCAGGCTTTTTTGACCCATTGCCTCATGGAATATGGGTCGTTGCCTTATGGAATATCTTACCCTCTCACAGACGTTTTCGCAAGTACCCTTGTCCCAGCTATTCCAGGGAGTCTGAGGGGCCGTGCTCCTCAGCGGGGGTCCAGGGGGCTGGCCCCCTGGCCTCAGCGGAGCGCGCCGCCAGCCCTAGCGCGGAAGGATGGAGAGAGGTTCGGAGAGAGGAAGGGAACGCATCGCAATGCATGGTTCCCTTCCTCTCTCCGAGAATCAGGAAACTCCAACGACGGCCTCAGCATGCAGCTCTGGAGGAGGAGTTTGTCCATTGAGGACTTCTTCACCCCACTGGTCATCGAAGGTGACCAGGAGGTGGGCGCGTACCTTGCTGAGACCCCGCTGTAAGGTTCGGACCTGGCTCGGTCGATAGCGCCCTGGGGAAAGCTGTTCCAACTTCTGGAAGATGTCCACGCCGGTGAGTTCTGGGTTGGCGAGCAACCAGGCTGTGATCTGCTCCCACTCACCCTCGAAGGGGTCCTTGCGTGTGCGCCAGTCATGAGACCGCCCAGTTTTTTGATATTTGCTCTTCCGCTGCTGTTTGAGCAGCGACGGAGGAGTTTCAGGAATGCCAGAAGCCGGTACCTTGTCCTCTGTACAGAGCGAAATCGAGAAGGGGAGCGCGGCGAGAGCCTCAGGAGTCTCGGCTTCGGGCTTGACGACATGCCGCCAGAGTGCTTTCTGTAAGTGTTCGAGTTGTTGGAGCAGACGCAGCGGGTCCAGTGCTTCGGTGATCCGAAGCAGCTCTTGCTGCTTTTGTGATGACAAGACATCAGAGGCCAGGAGCCGTTGCATCGGAGTTTGCGCTTGATCATAGGTCCGTCGTACCTTGCTCCCCTCTCGCTCTTTCGTCTGCAACTTCATCGAGGGCTGAAAACAATTGACATAGACCCGCAGCGCCCGGTACAGTTCGGTCAGTTGTCGGTAGCTCGCTTCTCCAGCGAAGCGATCATAGCCGACCACCTGGCGCACAATTTGCCCGTTCTTCTGTTCGATGTAGCACTGATCGTTGCTTCGTCGCGGACGTCCTCTGGTAAAGGTGATGTGTTCTTGCTCACAGAAAATCAGCAGCTCCATGTTGATAAACTCTGCTCCGTTGTCTGTGTCGATGCCCAGCAGAGGAAAGGGAAGAAGCTGCTGGGCTCGCTTGAGTGCAGCAACGACCGCCTCTTGACCACGATTGAGAAGTGGGAGACATTCTGTCCATCCGGTAGCAATGTCAGTCAGGGTCAACGTATAGAGGTAAGATCCCTCTGCCTGAGTACCACAATGGGCCACAAGATCGGTTTCCATGAAGCCCGGCTTGGCCTCATTCCAATCCTGGAACGTGCGGATCGGGATCTGCTTTTTGAGCAGCGTTCCTGATCTGGTCGTAGCAATCCCGCGCCGCTCGTGTTTGCGGTAAGGCCGTAAGATCCGATCCGCAGTCGCGGCACTCATGGAGAGGAGTTGGCTGCGGCATGGCTCGCTGAGGTGGAGATGTCCATGCCGTTCCAGCGACTCAACGAGCGTTGGTAAAAAGGGCACCAGCCGCTTCGCACAGATGTGGTTGGCTGCGGTCCATGCCAGATGTAAGGCTTGCTGGACTTCTAGTCCGTAGTGCGGTGGACGTGGGCGTGTAATGGTGAGTTTCTGATCGGCGGTATGGTTCAAGAGTCGGATCGCATACTTGCGCGCATATCCGGTCGCTGCGACAAACTCATCAAGGATGACTTCCTTGAGTACTGATGATGCCTCTCGATAGCGAGGAGCTATTTGAAGTAACAATTCACGTTTGGCTCGATAGCTCATGTGGGACCTCATGTCTTTCCCCCTCCGCTGGAAGAACAAACAGACGTTGGGTTACATTACTCATGAGGCAAGTACCCTGTCAAGAGTAAGTTTTCCGGTGAGGCAATGCGCGCTAGAAAACGCTCTATTTCGCTCTCTACTTTCGACGGAAATTTAGCTTACCACTAGGCGCAACCACTTTGTGAACTGGCATTGAAGGAAACCAGACTCAGCATAGACGAAGCATGTGATGGCGTTTGCGCCACCACGTTGACTTGTGTACCCTGAGGATCAACCGCCATGCTCTTGGTCTGAGCAAAGAAGGTGAGTGAGGCATACTGCCTTTCCAGGTGGAGGGTGACCGGTGTAGCAGCGTTCACGGCTCCTCCCCCGGTATTGGTAGCCGTCGGCGTCACACTGCTCGTCGTCGTGGTAGAGCTGCCTACAGCACCAGCCGAAGCATCGGCTACCTTCAAGTCAAGAATACGATGGAGATTGGCATCCAGAATATACAGGTGCGGGACTGTCTTGACCAGACCCACCGCCAGGGTGTGAGGTAAGGTCGCCCCAGGCACAGATAAGGAAGTCATCCCTCCTGGGGTAACCGTGGGCACCGTCATCGTCCAGGTATAATCTTTGGCACTCACCGGCAGCGGTTGCGCGATAGCCTGTTGCAGCAGCACACTGGTCGTGGCGTGATCGCCACTGGCAAATTGCAGGCTTTGCACCATGCCATCAGCCTGCAGCAAGAACAGCTGATGCATGGGAAAGGCCACCATACTCATAATCGGGTTGGAAACGGTGATGGTGCTGGAAGCGGGAGGCGTAGCCAGCGGCTGGTGCACCTTATTGGTGGGAGCATAGTCCAGAATGGTGGTCATGGTCTGGGTTGAGTCGGCAGCAATCACCACATAGATATCGGGGGGTGAAGCCGCGATCAATTTGGGCACCTGGCCATCCTTGCCCAGAAAGGGGCCAATGATCGCCGTGGCCTCCACCTTGCTCTGATCGGGCGCCAGGAGAGCCAGACTATAACTGGTAGGCGTCCCGCTTGCTGGTTGTGCGGTCAGTAAGAGCAGTTGTTGACCATACGTCGCTATATCCAGCACGCGGGTGTTGAGCAAGGCAGGCAGGGCAACGGGAATGAGACTGCTGTTGACCACCTGGTAGAGCTTACTATCCAGGCCAATGGCATACAACAGGGCGTGACCGCTCTTGCCTGGCACCAGGGTGATCGTTTTCACCTGGGTGCTCGTCGTGCCGACATTGAGTGGAGTCGGAGCGGACATCCCAGCACAAGGCAATGAGGTGATGGCGCCTTTGGTATTATAACTGCTGATCGCCGCCTGGACGGCTCGGGTCAGATCGCCCTGGAGCAGGTGCATTACCGTGGTGTGCTGGTCATCGGTTAAGGAGCTCGCGAGTAAGGTGCGTAAGGTACTCTGGGCAGTGGCCAGATCACGCAGGGAAGCTGCCGGGTTGACAGCCACTTCTCCTCTGGCTTTGGTGATGGATGCCTGAGCCTCATGCAACTTTTGTGGGACATTGATGTTGGTAGTTGCCTTGAGATAGAAGTATCCTCCGCCAGCTACCAGAGCTATAATGAACAAAAGAAGCAATGCCAGGGACGGATAATAGAGACGATTTCGTTTGTGGGGCTCCGACTGTAAAACAGGTTGTGGCGCAGTTATACTATCAGGTGAGATGAGAGGACCACTTGGGTAGCGCAAAGGGGCGGAGGAACCACGACCATCGGTAAACATGGCAGGGGCAGCAGTACCTGGTGAAGCCGTGGGCAAGCCAAGAGCAGCAGTATCTTCACCACTTTCACGTCCACCGACATAGGCAGGTCGGCGAACATTTGGCGGTTCCGCACCAACCTCTTGCACAGACACAACTATGGCTGTGATATTATCAGGGCCACCATTCTCATTTGCTCGTTCTACGAGATGATAAACACTTTCTTGAGGTCCAGACTGATTAACTATTCTCCGTATCTCATCATCAGTGACCAGTCCAGAAAGACCGTCAGTACACAGCACCAGCGCATCATTTTCCTCTATTGGCTCAGGAAAAACGTCTATCTCGACTTCGGCTTGAGTGCCCAGACAACGTGTAATTACATTGCGCTGCGCATGGGTACGTGCCTGATCTTCGGTCAATAAACCGGCACGCACCTGCTCAGCCACCCAGGAATGATCCTGGGAGACTTGCTTCACCTGGCCTCCACGAACAATATAGGCGCGGCTATCGCCAACATTGGCAATATAGGCCATATTCCCACGAAGCACCGCTGCAACACAGGTCGTTCCCATGCCACTTCGCAACATGTTCTCCGCTGCCCGCTGATGGATCAAGGCATTGGCCCGTTTGATGGCACGCAGCAACGAGGTCGCGACTTCGTCACTGTCGTCCTGATAATACATATTGCTAACAGTATCTACCGCTATTTCACTCGCCACTTCGCCTGCTGCATGGCCACCCATTCCATCGGCCACTATGAACAAGGCGCCTTTTTTTGCCATCACCTGTGGGTCTTTAGGGATGACGTAGGCCATATTATCTTCGTTGTGTTCACGCTTGCGGCCAACATCTGTTAGCTGCGCAACATCAAGACGGAGCTGTTTGGTGGCCAACTCACTTTTCTCCCGTGCTTAGTAATTTCCTAGTTGTGCGATTTATGTCATACGCACTATGCAGTTGTTGGAACTTTAGGCTATAATACACCGACGCAGAGAAAAACGCAATGCATCAACAATTTTTCATGCTATTTTTATCTCTCGCCGTACCTTTGAATCTGAGTATACTCTCTCATAACCGAGCACGCAAGATATAGAGCAGGCAGTACTAAACTTATTTATCCTGAAAGTGGACTAAGAAAAAGTTTCCTATGATCAGGTTCTAAAATAGAAGAGGTGGGATTTGCAATTAACACAACTCCATGAACAAACCTGGGTTATCCAGGGCGGAGCCAACATTGGTGTGATCGCCCATGAGGGGCGTTGCCTCATTATCGATAGCGGTATGGATAAGGATGCGGGACGAGACATTTTGAATCAGGTCAAGAAACTGGGACTGACACCGACTGCGTTACTTGTCACGCATGCACACGCGGATCACTTTGGTGGAGCGCATTACCTGGTGCGGCAAACGGGACTGAAAGTCTACGCTACCCGCGTTGAGGCGGCGGTCATGTCCGGGCCTATTCTGGAGCCCCTCTATCTCTTTAGCGGTGCTCAGCCCCCGCCTGAATTACAACACAAATTTCTCCTGGCCAAACCGTGTCCGGTCGATATCGTGCTCTCAGGAAATGAGCAGTTAGTAGATGAGGTTCCTGTGAGCGTGGTCTCTTTACCAGGGCATAGCGTTGAACAGGTAGGAGTAGCATTTGGTAATACTTTTTTTGTTGGTGATGCTTTTCTGACGCCAGAGATTCTCGACAAGCACCGCATCCCCTTTTATTCGGATGTATACACAGGACTGGTGACACTAACTACGCTGAAAACACAAATTTTACCGTTCAAACATATAGTCGCAGGGCACGGCGAGATTTACACATCAATTGAACAGACCAATCGGGCCATAGAGTATACCATTGAGCGTTTAGAGAGTATACTGGAAAATATACGGGCGGCGCTTACCGATGGTAAGGCTCGACCAGCAGCTGACATATTAAGTGCAGTAGCTCAAGCCCAGGGAGCACACATACAGGCGTTTCCACAATATGTACTTTATAATACAACAGTGCAATCGGCACTTAGCACACTTTACAGACGAGGAGAGATTAGCCCAATCTTCCAGGATAACTCTTTGACATGGCGCAGAGCATAAAAGCAGGGGCGTGGGGATATTCGTCCTCACTCATTTTCTCCCCTTTCCTAATCCATTCAAGGAGAAAATGAAGAGCCGTGTAATAGCCCTGAGCCTTTTATGCCCAGGCTTGTTACCTTGCCAATTGCAAGGACGTTATACAGCCATGAGGAGACTGTCAGAATGCACATCGGTATTAACGCTCAATTGCTATCCTTCAGTCAGAATTACCGGAATGGTGGCGTCAGCCGTTACATCCGCTATCTGCTGACAGAGCTAGCCAAGCGCCCTGGAAAGCATGAATATACGGTTTTTGTGAATGGGCAGGACATAGTAGAACGACTCCCGGCGGAGCATCCACAAATCACCTATTTTCCCGCGTCATGGCCCGAGTCACAACCAGCGGCAAGAATTGCCTGGGAACAATTCACCCTCCCTAAGCTGATTCATCAAAAACACATCGATGTCTTGCATTCACCGGTGAACATACTACCGGAGTTGTTACCTCGTCACTGTGCAGGAGTGATCACCTTGCATGACCTGGCGTTCCTGCGTTTTCCAAATGTACTAACACGTTCTAAGCGCCTGTATCATCGGACATTCACCGTTCGCAGCATACGTCATGCAACAATGATTATCAGCGTCTCGGAAAGTACTAAACAAGATGCAGTCGAACTCATAGGAATACCCGGCGCAAGGATACAAACGGTCTATCCTTGCGTCGATTCGCAATTCTCAAACGTTCCAAAAGAGGAGGAGGTACATGCTTTCCGGAAGAAGCAAGGACTGATGGACGGCTTTCTTCTGTACCTTGGAACGCTGGAGCCGCGCAAGAACATAACTACGCTCATTGAAGCATATGCTCAATCGCGCAAAACATATGCTATACGGGAAAAACTCGTGCTGGCCGGTGGCAAAGGCTGGCTCTATGATGAAATATTTGAGCGGGTACAGCAACTGGACTTAGAGACAGAGGTGATATTCCCTGGTTTTGTTTCTGATGCCGAGCAGAGGTTCTGGTATGCTGCCGCCTCGGCTTTCGTATACCCGTCGCTTTATGAAGGCTTTGGCATACCGGTAGCAGAAGCTTTAGTATCCGGTATTCCTGTCGTCACTTCAAATGTTTCTAGCCTTCCAGAAGCAGGAGCTGACATTGCGCTGTGTATCGATCCACATAACGTGGAAGCCATGGCAGCAGCAATCTATACGGCATTAACCGAGCAGGCATTGCGGCAAAAGTGTCGTACTATGGCACCTTTAATAGCCCATCGCTTCTCAGCTCAGAAGATGGCTGAGCAAACCATTCGTGTATATGAGCAGGCAGCAACGTTGCATAGAGCCACACAAGGACGCACTCAACGTGTTTCGTTTGTTCGCTAATGTTAGGATATAGTTCACATCGTGAGCAGCAGTAAACTATCACAAACAACTGATGTCAGTAAAGATACAGATAGGACAGGAGCCCTTGACATGATGAGAGGAGCAACTGGCCCTGTAATAAAGGCAATCTCCAAGCGACGTTCACATCGCCAGCAATGGCGCATCTTCGAGTGTATCGCTATGATTTTACTGGATGGAACACTCATTGCTGCAGCTTTCAGCCTGGCTTATTATGTCCGCTTTTATATCCTTGGTAACAGCAGCCTGGTCAAAGCAATTCACAACAACCTGAATGGAAACAGTCCACCTAATGCGGGAAGTTTTAAGCTCACTCCACTGAGTAGTTTTGCGCCGCTGGAAATCGGCATTGTGATCGGCCTCATTGCCATATTTACCCTACGAGGACTCTACAATATCCGTCTTACCGGAACCTGGTTCCGCCAGATCATAACGATAGCTAGTTCAGCTACTACTGGCTTAGCCATCCTCATTACATATTTTTTCGTCTTTCAACCACCTTCAAGTTCTCGCTTAATTGCGCCATTTGTGTGGGCCATGGCGATAGCCATACTCTCTGTGGGGCGCCTTATTGTCTCAGCGGCTATGGGCATGCTCTACCGGCTTGGATTAGGTGAAACCCGCCTGCTGGTTGTTGGCTCAGGACGGCTGGGTAAGATAATTATGCAACATATTGCAGCTAATCCAAACCTGGGTTATTCCATAGTTGGCTTCTTGCACGATATGAATGAACCACCCAGTGACTTCGGACGCTTTAAGATGCTTGGCACATTGGAGGATTTGGGATTGGTGATTCGCTCGATGCAAGTGGATGAGGTCATTATTGCCCTTCCCTCACACCTGCACGAGGAGTCCATTAGAAGTGTTCGCCTTTGTGAGCGTTTCGGAGCCTCGTTCAAACTTGTGCCAGACTTGTATGAGTTGAGCCTCTCGCGTATCGATATGGAGACAGTCGAAGGTATCCCACTGCTTGCTATCAAACAGGTCTCGCTGAACTCCTTTCAACGCTTGATCACTCGGCTCGTTGATATCTCGCTATCCGTACTCATCATCATCTTAGGATCTCCACTCTGGTTATGCATTGCATTAGTAATTCGTCTCAGTTCATCAGGAGAGGTCATTTACAAGCAGACGCGCATAGGATGGAATGGACGGCCATTTAAAGTGTATAAGTTCCGTTCAATGTACAAAAATGCAGACCAGGTGCTGGCAGCGCTTTGGACAAAGAACGAGGCGCAGGGGCCACTCTTCAAGATGAAAGAAGACCCACGCATTACACCCATAGGTAAATTCTTGCGCCGTACCAGCTTCGACGAATTTCCCCAGCTCATCAACGTGATTAAAGGTGACATGAGCCTGGTAGGACCACGCCCGCCATTGCCCCATGAAGTAGCACAATACGAAGAGTGGCAAAAAGGTCGTTTAGCCATCAAACCGGGTATGACCGGATTATGGCAAGTGCGAGGACGCAGTGATATCAGCTTTGATGAAGGTGTGCTGATGGATCTGTACTACATCGAAAACTGGTCGTTACGCCTGTACTTCCAAATTCTCCTGCGCACCATTCCGGCAGTATTATTCAGTCGAGGAGCGTATTAAGTAAATGAAAGTGGCACTGGTTCATGATTATTTGAATCAAATGGGTGGGGCCGAGCGCGTAGTTATGGCATTTCACGAGATTTTTCCCGACGCGCCCATTTATACTTCTATTTATGACCCACAGCGTGTTGACCCGGCTTTTCAAAAAATGGATATTCGCACCTCTTTCATGCAGAAGTTTCCTCTGGTCACCAAACATCACCAGCCATACCTCCCCTTCTACCCATTTGCCATGGAGAGCCTGAATTTGCGCAGCTATGATCTTGTCCTGAGCAGTTCCAGCGCCTTTGCCAAAGGCGTGATTACCCGGCCCGAAACAATGCATATCTGTTATTGTCATACTCCGATGCGCTGGTGCTGGAACTATGACGAATATGTCGAACGGGAACAATTAGGTAAGATTGCACGAAGCGTTTTACCTTTCTTCATTACCGGGCTCCGTACCTGGGACCAAACCAGTTCAATGCGAGTTGATCATTTTATCGCTAATTCTCCAGTGGTAGCCGAGCGCATTCACAAGTACTATCGTCGTGACGCGGTGATCATTCCACCGCCTGTAGATGCAAGCCGTTTCACCTTTGACCCAACCACACAGCCGGAAGATCACTTTCTCATCGTCAGCCGCTTAATACCCTACAAATGCATTGACCTGGCGATTGAGGCCTGCAATAAGTTGCACCTACCCCTGGTTATCGTCGGAAGCGGGCGCGACCTGGAACGGCTCAAGAAAATGGCAGGTCCCACTATTCGCTTCCTGGGACGGCTTTCAGACAAAGAGGTTCTCTACTACTATGCCCATTGCCGGGCGTTCCTCTTCCCAGGTGAAGAAGATTTCGGTATCACGCCTCTAGAGGCACAGGCCTCTGGTCGTCCCGTCATAGCCTACAGCGCAGGCGGCGCACTCGCATCGGTAATTGATGGTGTGACAGGCGCATTCTTCAAAGAGCAAACAGTTGAAAGCCTGGCAAGCGTTTTGGAAACATTCGATGAGCATAGATTCGATCCCCAGACTATACGTAACCACGCTCTTGAATTTGATATGCCGCGCTTCCATCGCCGTATTCTCCAATTTATAGAAGCTAAAATGAGCGCAGGGAAGCCAAGAGAACTACGTACATCTACCAGTGACCTGGTACGGTAGCACATACATAGCAACAGGATAAGAAAGGCCAGATAGCTATGGAACTAAAGGCTTATTGGACAATTATTTGGCGACGTATCTGGATTGTCGTCCTGATTGTAGGAGTGGTAGCGCTCTACGCCGGCTATCAATACTATCATCTACGCAAAACGCCTGGCGCATTGACGGCATACAAATCAGATGTGACCATCCAGATTGGTTTAGAGGCGTCTCCTGATGGAACAACTTCTAGCTATGCTGATAATGTTACCGTCTCAGAAGCTCTTGCCGATGCCATGATAACGAGTCCTATACTTTCATCAAAAGAGTTTGATGCCCAGGTTTCTAACGAGGTTGGTTCTGATATGAGCCTCATCGAGCAACGTTATGGCCCTCATCCCGACCTGGGCGATTGGCAGAACACAGCTGCCATTGGCGGAGCATTAAGCGCCCTTCGTGCACATAGCCTGGTGACCGTGAGCGCGACATGGACCACTCCCGCAGGAGCATGGGCCATTGCTAATGCTGTCGGCGAGGTAAGCACTGCCCATATATGTACATACCTGGAGTATGTCGTCTCTAAAGACGCCTCATGTTCTTCATCAGCTAATAGCGCATTGCCTGGAGTGACTGCACAGGTGATCAGCAGTGCAACAGATGGCGCTCGAGTGCCAGGCACATCAGCAAGCAAGCAAACACTGTTATTTCTAATGCTGCTGGTTGCAC
>WNGP01007238.1_pt1 | contig 12011 bp, 12 predicted proteins | sample 5407671 | NCBI WGS metagenome assembly WNGP01 (sample SAMN13153381, study PRJNA577476) | soil metagenome | isolation source: 40 cm soil or saprolite under Garry oak tree replicate 2 | place: USA:California | collected 2016-06-15 | reverse complement strand
GGGCAAGCTGTAGGGCTGCAGCGCCCGATAGCCAGTAATGGCTGTGTAATACATCGTAATGTCGATTTTCGTTACGCCTAAATTCGTCAGTACGTTGAGTAAAGTCAGCCAAATGCTGATAGATCTCGTGTTTTTGAATTGGGGCTGATGGACCGGCCTGGATATGGATAACCCGCACTTGAGGTGTGATTTGAACGATTGTGGGGGTGTATTTGTTTGTTCGCCGGGTGAAGATATCGATTAAATTTTGAGATTGGCCTAACTCTCGAGTTAGTTGGTTGATATATACATTCAAGCCGCCAGCATCACGAGTACTTCCTGGCATATCCAGTGGGGATGTGTGCATGCTGAGCATGGCAACAGAATAGCTCATAGCAAGTATGCTCCTCTTCTTCGGTTGTAATTAACGTTCATTGCAGATGCGTGGCCAACGTCCTTCGCTCACCAGTTTGGTGTATTTGAGCATGGGCTGTTTCCTTTCTTCTTTATCTTGCTTTGTAACTACATAGCTGGTCCTTTTATGCCGCCTACGGCGGCGAAAAAGGGAAAAGGAGTTTTTTCGGGGACACCCCGAACCCCGGCAAAGGACTGCGTCCTCTGCACTCCTGCTGAATCCCAGTACCAGGATTGCCGGTACCGTCATCATCAGCCGGCAAAGGACTGCGTCCTCTGCACTCCTGCTGAATAGTTAATCTTATTTGATGTAACAATTTAAGTTGTGAATTAATTCTAATCAGGGTGAAGACTTTTTAGTGCGTTTTCTTAGTTTGTCGATGGCGTTGTACATCTCACGCATATCGGCGCCCTGTCCCTGCGATAGCTTCTCCAGGCATTCTATACGTAGCTGAAAGGCTACAGCAAACTCAGCAGGCGAAATACCGGCCCAGTTTGCTAGTTCATTAAGGATGGGTTGTTTTGCATGTTCAAAAGTGTCATCAAAATCGTTCCACAGAGAGAGTGGAAGGGGGATGACGGTATCAGGACATTTGGGATCAGCCTGGGGTTGCAGAAAGTGAGTAGTGAGCCAACGACGACGTAGTGGATAAGCGCGTCCAACAAGTCCAATGTTTACGACTAGACCCAGTCGACGTATATCTTCGACGCTTACTCGCAGGTCGTGTTGGTACATCTGAATTACATCATCGATGGTGTCAGCGTGTACACTTGTTGCAATATGGTATCCCCTGGTCGGCAGAGTCAAATAGCGTCGCGCTACACGCCCCCACATATAGATGGGTAGGTGGTCGCTTACCTCATTGCACAAAGCGTAGGTACTTACAGGATCAATATCTGGTAGCTGGGTGAATGCAAAATCCTCATACATACCGGACATATAAGCTAAGGCTGTACCTTCAGGCAAAAACTGGAGGAGGGCATTGAGCGTAGTTGTTTTACCAATCCCAGGTTGTGGATCGGTCGGACCTGCAATAGTAAGTGAAGCTCCATGTTCGAGCAGTAACCAGACTAGAGCGACTGTTTTTGCGTCAACACTATCCAGGGCAATAATTTGAGCAGTCGAGAGCTGCCGCCTTGAATCATAGTGCCACCAGTAGCGTTCATACGGATCACGTGGATCAAACATGCTTTATTTCCCTTCAACGTGATGATATGTTTCTATGATTTTAGTTCGCCTTCAACATGGCTTTCTGCACCCAGTTTCTCTAGATCATGGGAGGGTAACTTGAGCCAACCTGGTTGAGGATTCCAACCAATCGCGAGAACTCTTGGACTATGTTCGGGATCCAATTCTATAAGACTCACAGAAGCATTATCGATCATGAATGAGCCAGCTCGTCTTGCTTCCAATCCCGTATAGTGGGCAATGAGCAATTTTACAACATCTGCATGAGCTACGAAGGCTGGATAAGCACCGATTGACTCAAGCTTACACCAGCGTTCAACTGCTGCAACTGCTCGTTCCTGAACATGGGGAAATGTTTCAACATCGTCGGGACCAACTGTTGGGTCTTTTACAAATGCTTTCCAAGTTGGATCATTTTTTGAGAGTTCATCATAACTTTGCCCTGTCCAGTGTCCTAACTCAATGTCCATCAGATCAGGTTCAAATTGAATCTCGAGCTTGTACTGCTGTGCTATGATACTAGCAGTCTCATGTGCTCTTACAAGTGGACTACTTATGATAGCACTTATAGGAATGACAGTAAGAGCATCTGCAAGACGAGTAGCCTGTTGTCTGCCTTTTTCATTTAGTTCAACTCCCGGTATTTGTCCAGGGAGACGGTGTTCTACATTCCATGAAGTTTGCCCATGCCGAATCAAAAGCAGGGTTTGTTTCATACTTGTTTGAGTTCTTTCCACCATATATGATTTACTGAAGAAGAGCTGTAATCGCCACTGACAAAAATGCCAGCCAACCTTCAGGTAAATCCATAGCAAAACGATCCAACCGCATATATTGCTGGTTAGTTTACTCATGAATCAGATCTTGTTATCTTTTTAGACCTGATATACATATTGGATGAATATTTGGTCTCATAGGGATGCTACATAAGACATCCAGCTTATCAATGTGTTTTTATTGTATCAGGGGAGGCATTGGAGGTGCAAGCTAGTTTTTCTCATTGGATGTAGGGGAGCAATTCATTGCGCCCAATAAGCATCAACCTAAGAAATTACCCATCACCATCCGTAGGGGCGAGAGTGGATGACGTGGAGAAGGGAGGGCCTTCATGGTCGCCCGTGGGGATGGGATGTGCTGCCCGTTCGTCTCGCTCACAGCAGGGAATAGGGCCGCGCTCCCATCCCCGGCGGGTGACCATGAAGGTCACCCCTACGGATCATCCGGCCTTCTGCCTCTCTTCATGGCTTAGGTTGATGCCTATTGGGAGCAATTCATTGCGCCCAGGAGGCACGGATTGCCTTTCCAGGTGGGCGCAATGAATTGCTCCCCTACATTCGCATCTATTGATTGACTATTTGCCTATGTCAAACGAGCAATAGGCTACTCCGCTAACTGAGAAGCCTGCAGTATAGACCCTTGCTTTGCTTCCGTCTCACGGATCAGATCGCGTAGGGCGAACAACATATAACCCAGGATTCCAAGTAGCGAGACAACCATCATGATGGCTCCAATAGTAACATTATTGACCGTCGAGGCGATCCAGTGCGATCCAGATGGCTGGGTCGTCATGGCAAATGGTGAGATAGTCAACCAGATGCCTACAAGAAAGAATAGAAACAATACATAGCTACCGGGAGGAATTAGCCGCCTCATTGCATCTCTTGTACTCATCTTGCTTCACTCCTATTCACTATCGACTGGGTCTGGTCATTTTGTTGGTCGGTACCCACCTGGCGTCGCGCGTTGAGATCAGCAGCGAGGGCAGCTGCCAGCGTTGCGAGTGTCTTGTCAAGATCGCTTTGTGTCTGTGCCGACGCTTGAGGCATTGTTGATTGTACCTGGTATGGCGCAGGAGCCTGTACCACTACCCTGGTTGGGGCAACAAGGACTCCAGTGGCGCGCAGGGAACCGAGGAGTGACATGAAAAAGAGGGCAAAGGCTACCAGGGCAACCACGGCGACGCAGATGCCCAGCACAAAGCTGTTGGTGGTCTGACTGACCCAATCAGTTCCGTAGGGTTGGTAACCAAGTGCGAATGGTGCCAGGATCAACCATCCTCCTGCCAGGAAAATGACCAGGCTCGCTGCCATTCCACAGATGTATTTACCAAGGGATGGTCGCGTTTTTTGCATGTATTACACCTCCATGTTTCTAGAGCCTATGCTCATTATATAGTTGCTCATTATCCAATAAAGCCGCCTGTTGAGAGCATGTCGTTCTCCTCAGGAGTGATTTCCCCTGCGGTTGCAGGTGTTGCCCCGTTGGTATTTTCTCCTCCATTACCTACAGAGGAGGTTATAAGAGAAATGGCCAGGGGTTCAATGAGATCCTTTGCCACAGCTTTGCCTCGTTGTTCGTCGCTCCACTCATGCGGATAGCGTCCATCCACGGTATTGGAAAGCGTCTCCAGGATTTGCGGGTTCGCATCGGGCTTTTGCGCCTCACGGGCAACAAGCGCCAGGGTCAAGCCAAGCAGGGCACGGCTGCGATTCGTTCCCGATGTAGGCGCCTCAGCTACTGGAGCTGTATGGCTTTTACGCAGCGGAATCTCGCGCAGGAAGAGTACCGTGATAAATCCTAGCACCATTAAGATGAAGCCAAGAAAGAAAACGCTGGTGATCGCTGTAGACAAGCTTTTCTGGATAGCTTCGATGAGTTGCCTAAAAATGATCAGGCCTTGAGGACCTTTTGCAGCAAAGTTCTGTTGAATCTTTGCCACGACATCAGGAGCCAGGAGCAGTTGTGGGTTCTCTAATTGCGCCAGTCGATCTGCTGATACCAAACGCTTCAGTATTGCTGGTATGTTACTCTGCAGAGCGTTTTGGAACTCGTTGGTCATAATCGTGCCCATGACTGCCACGCCCATTGTCGAGCCAATGGAGCGGAAGAAGGTGAGGCTGGCTGTGACTTCGCCAAGTTGCCTATAGGGGAAAGCATTCTGGACAACGATCGTGAAGAGGCTCATCATCACGCCAATACCCAGCCCGGTGACTAGCATGTTGCGGACGACCTCGACCTGGGATGTGTTAGGAGTCATACGAGAGAGCATGAACATTCCGATTGCCGCGATTGTAAATCCAATCATCGCCAGTATCTTGTAGCGACCGGTTCGTGAGAGTAACTGACCTCCAACAATACTGCTGAACATGAATCCCAGCATCAATGGTGTCAGAACCAGACCAGAATCTGTAGCAGTGTTGCCAAGTACGCCCTGGACGAAGAGTGGCAGATACAGGATTGCCCCGAACAATCCAGCGCTAACAAGGAACATCGCGATGGTCGATACAGTGAAGATGCTGTTTTTGAACAGTTGGGGACTGATGATAGGTTCAGTTGCGCGCATCTCAACCAAAAAGAAGGTGATCAACATCACTACTGAGAAGCTGAAAAGGCTGATGATTTGCCAGGAACCCCACGCGTATTGTGTGCCGGCCCATGAAAAAGCCAGCAGCAATGGAACCGTGCCTGCAACCAGGGTGACGACGCCCAGGTAGTCAATAATATGCTGTCTATGGATGACGAGCTTTGGCATCACGAACCCGGCGGTCAGGATGGCGATAACACCCACTGGCATGTTCACATAGAACACCCAGCGCCAGCCCCAGTTATCGGTAATCCAGCCGCCAAGGGTTGGTCCAACGATCGAGGCGAGACCAAAGACAGCCACGATCAGGCCTTGCCATTTTCCGCGTTCGGCAGGTGGAAAGAGATCACCGATGATGGCCATAGCGATTGGCATCATCGCGCCGGCTCCCAAGCCTTGAATGCCACGGTAGATAATCAGTTGGGTCATGTTCTGACTGGTACCTGCCAGAGCCGAGCCAACCAGGAAGATGACCATACCGAGGATAAAGAATGTTCGCCGACCATAAATGTCGGAGAGCTTGCCCCAGATGGGTATCGAGACCGTCGATGCGAGCAAATAGGCCGTGACGACCCAGGCGTAGTGATCGAGGCCTCCCAGACTGGCAACTATATGGGGTAAAGCAGTACCAACAATCGTTTGGTCTAGCGCAGCGAGCAGCATACCGAGAATCACACCGATAAGAATAGAGAAGAGCCGTCTACGGCCGAGGGTTTCACTTAGAGGCTGAGGCTCTTGTGTGGATACTGTTACTGCTGACCCGGTTTGTGTTTGCGCCATGAGACTATGTTCCTCCTGTGTCTACGTAATTCAACTGTTTAAGAGAGATGGTCATATCGAGCGGTCAGCCTTTGGTTCAAGATCTACTAACCGATTGAGTGCTTGAAGGCCTTGCAAAAGTGCTGCAAGATCCGCATCTTGCAACTTCTGAATTAAGGTTTGGATTTGCAATGAATGGTTGAGAAGTCGTGCATACAAATCCTCGCCTTTAGGAGTAAGCCGTGCAAGTGTTCGGCGACGATCTTCGGCATCTTCAGTGCGATCTGCCAGACCTGCTTGCACTAGCCGATCGACAAGATGTCCCCCTGTCGATAAACCGATGCCCATGCGCTGGGCGATTTGTCCTATGACTAGCGGACCTTCTTCAGCAAGGACTAGCAATGTTCGGAGTTGAGCTATGGTGAGGTCGATTTCCATCCAAAGCGTTCCGGAGGACGCTTTCTGAGCACGTACCAACGTACGATAATGTGTTACTACCTCATGTTCAAGTTCTTCTCGTGTTTGGGGCACGGTCTAACTCCTGTGTTGATAAGACTCATTCATAATTTGGTATTGAAATTTTAACAGATTACTACGATATTGTCAATATATTTGATGATGTAGTGATAATTGTTTGCCTGTATTCGCGCAATAGACATGTCAAGGTCAGAGTTTTTGTTTATTAAACATAATATTTTACTATATTAAAAATGCTTTAACATAAAACATAATATTTTGTCAAGGTGGAATAAAACATAAATTTTTTAGCATTGGACATAAACTTTTTCCTATGTCCCTCTCTTGCCATTCATGAAGCCAGCGTGTAAAATCTTCAGCATGAAAAATTTCTGGAATGAGTTACAAAAACCTATATTTATCCTGGCTCCAATGGATGATGTGACAGATACCGTACTCAGGCAAGTCATTGCCCGATATGGGAAACCTGCTGTTTTTTTTACTGAATTTACCAACGTTGAAGGGATGTTTTCAAAAGGCGAACGGCATGTTATCCAAAGGCTTCGATACACTGAAGCAGAACGACCTCTAGTCGCCCAAATTTGGGGAACCCGTCCCGAAAATTTCTTCAAAGCGACGAAAAAACTGATTGACATGGGTTTTGATGGCATTGACCTGAATATGGGCTGCCCCGCATCTGGCGTAATGCAAAAAGGTGCCTGCTCAGGACTCATAAATAACAGACCGCTTGCCAAAGAGATTATCGACGCGACAATAGAAGGAGCCGCAGGTATCATACCCGTTAGCGTCAAAACACGACTTGGTTTTCGGGCAATTGATTTTGATTGGATTGCCTTTGTCCTTGAACAAGAACCGGCTGTCCTGACCGTTCATGCACGTACCGTTTCTGAAATGTCCAAAGTCCCTGCACATTGGGACAAGCTAAAAACTGTGGTTGACATGAGAAACGCGATGCGAAGTACAACGCTGATAATAGGGAACGGGGATGTGAAATCGCTGAGGGAGGCGAAACAAAAAGTGGCAGAAGCCAGAGCAGATGGGGCGATGATAGGAAGAGGTATTTTTGATAATCCCTACATCTTTTCAGAAACTATTACGTTACGTGATAAAACACCGGAAGAGAAACTGCATCTGTTGCTTGAGCATATGTGGCTTTGGCAGGACACCTGGGGAAATACGAAGCATTTTCCGATACTACGTAAATTTTTTAAAGTATACGCAAATGGTTTTTCGGGAGCGCAGGAATTACGAATGCGACTGATGGAAACGCAAAATCCTGAAGAAACAGAACATGTTGTTTCATCTTTTTTACAATCTCTCTCTAAAAATTGAAGAATGATTGTAGTTGAGGGAACCTTTGAAATCTTACAGGTTACGTTTGGGGGCCTGATTCACGATAGTCGCGCTCACCAGTTTGTGGGTTGTAGTATACCTCAACTACCTGCCCAGTAGTTGGGTCATTGAAGCGTTCACCTGTGGGCTGCCATTTTCCTTGCATTCTATCAGCATTTGAACGGTAACCAGAGCGCTCGAAGAGAATACCGCCTGTAATTATGAGACCATTGATAGCCAGGTATATCACCAGAGCAGTTGTTACGTGCGCTGCTAGTAGGATTAGCGCACCGATAAGGCAGAGTACACCATAGGCTATGAGTACTCGTCGAAGCAATTGTGTCTATCCTTCCGGCTCAATCACGACGGCAGTACCGTAAGCAACAATTTCGCTCATTGTCTGCCCGATTTCTGAAGAGTCAAACTGCATGCGCACTATAGCATTAGCACCCATCGTCGTGGCATTTTGAACCATCCGATCAATGGCATGGCGCCTGGCCTCTTCGAGTAACTGGGTGTACTCGGTAATCTCGCCACCACCAAGTGAGCGAAGACCAGCCATGATGTTGCCTCCCAGTCCACGGCTGCGCACGACTACTCCGAAGACCTGCCCTTTTGTTTCGACAATACGAAAGTGTGTGATCCCCTCAGTAGTAACGACTATCATAATAACCTCCATGCATTGGTGTAAATTTCATTTCGGTACCATCATATGCTTGCATGGGACATAATGCAAGAGCCAAGTAGTCTAGCACTTGAGTACCTGGTCTGAACTAATTGGGTCGTATTCTTATTGAAATGATAATTGACTCTTATATTTGATGAGAATACAATACAACTCAAGAATACCTGCATTATCAATGAGGCGATAAAGCAACATGGAGAGTGCTGATTGGAAGTTGTTATGCCGCGCATTAGTCAATTTTTGGGTATCTTAATCTATATGTACTATAATGATCATATGCCACCTCACTTTCATGCATAGTGGGCTGATGTACTTTACTATGGTTTCACTCCAGCATGGGCTACTACCACTGAGACTTCTAGTTGTGAGAACCAATTTTGATAAGTAAAAGGCTCCAGGGTAGTAATGAGATATTCGTTATGCAGACTTACTTTTTAATTGGGATGTGGGGAAATTAACCGAGGGCCGATACTGTTTTTTCACTCTTTGATCAGGATAGCGGAAGATGCACTGAGGGCCGATGAATCGGCGATGGGCTGGATAAATCGGCCCCTACAATTGTCCAGGTTATGTTGTTAAAGTTCAGTCTTGTGATTTTCTTTGCTCATTGTAACCACTATTAATGAAAGGGTTTCCAAATATTATGCCAGAAATATCAACTCATGGCCAGGTGCAAATGCCAGCGGCTAGCGATCTTTATAACATTGATTCCTTACTCTCAGAAGAAGAGCGCATGGTACGTGATACTGTGCGTAAGTTCGTGAATGAGCGTGTACTGCATGCATCTCGAAGGGTATGGTTGCGCAGGTCTGAGCGCGGTCTGCTATGGTCTGGCTTGCCAGGAATTGGAGGCGGGTGATAGTGGTTTGCGCTCGTTTGTATCTGTACAAGGCTCGTTAGCCATGTTTCCTATCTGGGCGTTTGGTTCTGAAGAGCAAAAGCAACGCTGGCTGCCACCTATGGCTCAAGGTGAGGTGATCGGGTGTTTTGGACTTACTGAACCTGATTCTGGAAGTGATCCTGGTAGTATGCGCACCACCGCTCGACGTGATGGTGGTTCTTTCGTACTGAACGGCACGAAGATGTGGATCACCAACGGCGGTATTGCAGATATTGCAGTCGTGTGGGCACGTACTGATGAAGGGATTCGTGGCTTCCTGGTAGAGCAAGGTACTCCAGGTTTCACTACGAGCGATGTGCATCATAAGCTTTCATTGCGAGCGTCTGTTACCTCCGAACTACATTTTGAGGATTGTCGTGTGCCTGCTGAAAACATGTTGCCAAATATACGTGGTCTACGTGGTCCTCTCTCTTGCCTGGATGAAGCGCGCTATGGTATTGCGTGGGGAGCGACAGGCGCAGCGAGAGCATGTTACGAAGTGGCGCTTGATTATGCCAAAACTCGCATTCAGTTTAATCGTCCCATTGGAAGTTTTCAACTCGTACAGCAGAAGCTGGCGATAATGGCGACAGAACTGGTAAAGGCGCAATTGCTGGCATTACAACTTGGACGTAACAAGGATGAGGGAAAGTTGCATCCAGTGCAGATTTCGATTGCGAAGCGCAATAATGTGCGTGAGGCGCTTAAAACTGCGCGCGAGGCTCGCTCCATACTGGGAGCTAATGGTATTACTCTTGAATATCCGATTAGTCGGCATTCGAATAACCTGGAGTCGGTCTTCACATATGAGGGTACTGACGATATCCACACACTTGTGATTGGTCAGGCAATCACTGGTTTGAGTGCCTTTTCATGAAATATCGAGAGTCTTGATACTGATAATAACAATGGATATTTACTTGCAAGTGGGTGTAGTTGGACCCAGATCACTCCCGTAACTGGTAATATCCCAATTACCGTCGGGATCTTTCTGTAAGGTTAAAGTGAGCTTATAGGTATTCGTAAGCTTATTGCGTGAAACATTATAGGTATAGCTCTGGGTAGCATTATCCGCTGATGCAATAGCACTGCCGGGTACTTCGTTAAAATCGGTTACCAGGCCAAAACAATGATCGTCTGCCAGGGCCATTTGTTTGAATTCATCTTCGGTAACTGAAATGGTGATTTTAGCATCAAGGTCAATAAAGGCCTGGTGATAATTCTGACTCTTTAAAGCCAACAAAAAATCTGAAGCAGTATTAGCGGCTCCAGCGCTGTTTCCAATTCCAGTAAAATAGTTGACGAGAGCAAAACCTATTACCCCTGCTATCACTCCGCAGGCTACAAAAACAAGTGCAATTAAAAGGAGCCGTCGCCAGCAACTTTTTGGTGGTTTTGACTGACGTCGTGGACGAGCTACTCGAGTTGTCTGTGGCGGATGTTCTACTCTGGCCATACCTGGAGGACGTTGTGGCATAGCTCGTTGTTTTCCGCTGTCATTACCATTAGTGGCAGCAAGCAATTTACCGGAGGATCGATCCCAAGGATCGTATCCTGGGCCCTGTCGTCCTTGCATAGTCTAGTCTCCTGCTAGATACATTAATTGAGGCGATCATTTTAGTTCAGGTGTCTAAAGTTACGGATTTACCATGATGGCGCCAACCAGTTTCGCATGAGCTTGTTCTAGTTGTGTTTGTGCTTCTTTAGCCTGTTCGCGAGTGGTGTGGCCCGCAACTACTGTCAATAATGCTTGTTCAGTTAATGCACCAATAAGTGAAGCATCGGCGCCAGCCAATACGGGTGAGCTTTGATAAATGACGATGCCAGGCGGGTTTCCTGGTTGTTCCAGGACCTTGCGAATACTGTTCATGCATGCTTCTAATTTTGGTGAAAGCAGCAGTGTTGCCCCTGCCGATGTTGAAGTGCCTGAGGTGAGTATTTGCAGGCCTGGAATGAATGTTGATTGTAAGTGTTCGGACACTTTTTGCGGTGTAATCGATGCTTCCTCTAACAAATCGCTCAAGCCAATACTTTTGTCCAGACCGAAGCGTTGTTGGAGGCTGGGAGTACGTAAATCAGCATCAACCAGAATTGTCTTATAGTCACTCTGCGCTGCTACAATTGCCAGATTTGCGGCGACTGCGGATTGTTCTGCATACTCGGATACTGAAGTGAGGAGCAGTGTATGAATAGATGGCGACTCAATAGTACTTGTTTCCCAGTTGAAGCGAATATTAGCGAACAACGTATGAAAGGCCTCGCTAAAAGAGGTATGTAGATCAAAGTCTGTAAGCAGAGCATACTGCTCCTTTGATGGGTTTCCCATGAAGTTAACTCCTATTTATTTACGTGAAGCTGACGATCGGGTGCGACCGGGAGAAGGCGCCCGAGGTATTACTGCACAAATGGGAATTCCGAGCAGTTGAGTTACATCATCTTTGCTTCTGATACGATCATCAAGGTAATCGAGCAGGAATGTCAAAGCGATACCTAGCGCGAGCGCGACCAGTAGCATGAGAAAGTACAAGGTTAATTTATTTGAGGATGATCCAGCTACAGTAATTGAATCAGAAGCGGCGGAGATTACTCGCGCTGATACCTGTGGTGGCACGAAATTGCCTGTCGAGTTTTGTATTGCGCTGTTTTTTATCTCATAATTGAGATAGGTGCCTATATTTGCAACACTCACTTCTCCAATTGCATTTGCAATGGCCCATGCTCCCGCCGGTGTACTCCAGTCGGTATTAATTGTAACAAGACTATGCACGCGAGTGGCGCTGAGCGCCTGACCTATTGCGGAAGGGTTCTGCCAGTCACCAAGGTCGGCGTTGGCACCGTATCGTTGTTGAATCACACTCATATCCTGAGCAATTTGATTGGAAATATCCGTGTCGAACTCATGCGAGGTGAGGATAGGACTGGCTACCATTGC
>WNGP01004854.1_pt1 | contig 12011 bp, 9 predicted proteins | sample 5407671 | NCBI WGS metagenome assembly WNGP01 (sample SAMN13153381, study PRJNA577476) | soil metagenome | isolation source: 40 cm soil or saprolite under Garry oak tree replicate 2 | place: USA:California | collected 2016-06-15 | reverse complement strand
CGGTCCTGGAGCGGATCCGGGAGATCGGGGTGCGTCGCGCCATGGGCGCCACCCAGAAGGACATCCTCTTTCAGTTCCTGAGCGAGGCGGTGCTGATCAGCGTGGCCGGCGGCGTGGCCGGTATTCTCGTCGGCGTCGGTCTGTCGATGGGCATCGAGCGGTTCGCGGGAATCACCACGATCGTATCATCCCTGTCGGTGCTCGTCGCCTTCGGCGTGTCCTTCACGGTGGGCCTCGGGTTCGGGATCGTGCCCGCCTACCGCGCCGCGCGACAGGACCCAGTTGTCTGCCTCCGCTACGAGTGATCTCATGAACAACCGCGTGTGCATCATCCTGGCCCTCGCCCTGGGCGCGTTCGTGACACGCACGCTCGCTGCCCAGACGGCGCCTCCCGATTCCTCCAAGGCGATCACGCTGTCGGAAGCGATCGCGCTGGCGCAACAGCGTGGACACCAGGCCCGCGCCGCGCGAGCGGCGCGTGAATCGGGGCACCAGGCCCGCGCCGCGCGAGCGGCGCGTGAATCGGGGCGCTACCGCCACCGTGCCTACCGCTCGGGGCTGCTGCCGCAGCTGTCCCTCGGCGGCACGGTGCCAGCGTACAACAAGTCGATCATTTCGGTGCTCCGGGACGACGGCAGCACCGAGTTCGTACCCCAGCAGCAGACCGACGCCAGCGTGACGGTCACGCTCGCTCAGAAAATCCCGGTTACGGGCGGCGACCTGTTTGTGTCTTCGGCGCTGGCTCGGCTCAGGGTGAGCGGTCCGGCAGCCTACCAGTCGTGGTCCTCGACGCCGGTATCCGTGGGATTGCGGCAGGACATCTTCCGTCCGAACACCGCCGCATGGGACCGTCAGGAGGACGCGGTGCGCGCCGAGCTGGACGAACGCGCATACCTCGAAGCGATGGAGGACGTGGCGCTCCAAACAGCTACGCTGTTCTTCGACGTGTACGCCGCCCGCGTCGCGCTCCAGAACGCCGTGACGAATGCCGCGGTGAACGACACGTTGTACCGCCTGAACACCGGGCGGTTTGACGTCGGCAAGATCGGGGAGAACGACCTGCTGCAGAGCGAGCTCGCGTTGCTCCGCTCCCGCACCACCCTCGAGTCGGCGCGGCTGGAGCACGAACGCGCGACCGATGCCCTTCGCCTCGCGCTCGATCTCCCCTCCGGGACGACGGTCGAGGTCGCGGTGACGGGGGAGGTCCCCGAGTTCGAGGCCGACACGGCTCGGGCCGTGGCCGAAGCCTTGAAGAATCGGGCCGCGGTGACGGCCGTCGCCCTCGATGACGTCCAGGCCCGGCGGAGCGTCGCCGAGGCGCGGCTTCGTTCGGGCGCCGGTGCCACGGTCCAGGCCAGTTACGGATTCAACGCCACGGCGCCCGAGGCGAGCCTCGCATATCAGAACCTGCTTGAGGCTCGGCGCTTCACGCTCTCGGTACAGGTTCCGTTGTGGCAGTGGGGCGGCCGTCACGAAGGGGTGCAGGCGGCGCAGGCCGACCGCGAGCGTGTCGCCAACCTCTCGGCGGCCACCCTGGACCAGCTCGCGCACGGCGCCCGCTTCGCCGCACTTGAACTGGGGCAGGCCCGCCGCACCCTGTTGCTCGTCGCCAAGTCGGACAGCGTCGCCGCCAAACGGTTTGAAGTGGCGTACAATCGCTACGTAATCGGCCGCATCACCATCGACAACCTGTACATCGCCCAGGCCGAAAAGGACCAGGCGGTGCTCCAAGGCGTCCAGGGGCTGCGCGGTTACTGGGCGGCGCTCTACCGTTTGCGTCGTGCTACGCTGTTCGATTTCGCTTCAGGGCGCCCGATTCGGGAGTGACAATCGATGGACTGTCTCGCTCAGTATTCCATCATCAGAGCGGGCGGACCTGCAGGTACACGGTGAAGCCCACTGGCGTGCCGCTGCCGTAAAACAGCCGCAGCTGCTCCGGCACAACGTCGACGTTTCCACGTCCGCCGAGCCACGCTCCGACGCCGTGTAGTCTGCCGATCCGCCGGGCATACCCCACGGCGAGCGACCCCACTTCGACCTCCGCACTGATCGAACCGACCAACGCCAGCTCCTCCGCCGTGCGCGTGACGTATTCCGCGCGGCCGAATATCACATTGCGGTGGTCGAGCTCGATGTTGGTCTCGAGGAGGGCGGTGTTCAACACGCGGCGTGTATCCGTCGGCACGTTCGCGCCCCAGACGAACGACGTGGACCATCCTCCCGCCACATGCAGCGCCGAAAGCTCCAGGCGGTGGAGTGGCTGGTGCACGTGCGGCTCGATGTAGGCAGCGGAAGCAGCGACACTCCAGCGCTCGTTCGGATTCACGGTCAGACGAGCGGCAAAAGAGTTGAAGGCTGCCCCGCGATAATCGAAGTTCGTGCGGACCTCGTTCGGATGCGCCCCGTTGAACACCGACGCCTCGAGATGAACCTTGCTGGTGAACACGCCCAAGGTCGCGACGCCGAAGCTCTCGTGGGTGACATCCTGGGTATGATGGCCGAGCGGGGCGGTGGGGTCGTTGGCAGCTGAGGGACGGTGCAAATATGCGACAGGTCCGAGCGCCGGCTCGCCCACCGCCGCGAGATAGACAGTCCAGCGCAAATCGTCGCGGAGGGGGCGATCGTACATGACAGCGACTTCGCTCAGCATCTCGTGCGGATGCATGCGATCGGTGACTGTGCCGCCGCGATAGGGCTGCGCGACCTGCAGGAGCTGCGGATAACCGGCCCGCGTCACGGTGAAGTACTCTGCGCTCGCCATCATGCGGCCGTAGAAGGTTCCTCCCGCGAGTGGTCGGGACGCGTCCCCCATGACCCAGTTGATACTGCCCAGCTGATAGTTGCCCCGCGGCCCGAATTCCTGGATGAACTGCCCGAAGACGCTGCCGTGGACCATCACACTCCAGTCGGATGCCTCCAAATGAAAGCCACGCATCGGCGCGACTGCCGGGAGCCACGAGGTTCCCGAGCCAAATGGCGGATAGATGGCTCCCATCATGTGGCCTTCGTGCTGCGCCACCGCTGGTGTCGCCGCGAGGATTAACGCGAGCTCAATGAACCAGAACTTGAATCGGCCCGTAGGTCTTGGTCGAGCTGTCGGCGAGGAAGAGGACCGAAACGAACAGCGAGCGCGATCGGGGTGATGATCGTTTCCAACGGTCGCCCCGGGACGGGTACGGCGCATGCCAAAATCTAACCCACGTGAATCCTTGGCTTGACCGGTCACGTACGTCGTCTTAGTTTGAGCGCAGTGGCTCCCCGAATCACATGCGAAAGGGTTTCGGACTGAAATGATTCGTCAATCCACCGTTACGCCGATGCTGCGCCGCCTCTGGGCGGGGCCGGGCCTGCTGTGCCGGTTCGCGCCGATTGTCGACGCGCGTGGGCGTATTGCGTCCGGCATCGCCGGCGCCGGTGGAGGTGGAGGAGCACCCTAGAAGTCGATCGGATCGAGTTCGCGCCGTGATCCGGCCTTCCGGGTGCTTCATGGGACCTGGGAGGCCGTTCTGTTACACACGATTCGAGGATCACGGACATGAGCACGCAGCAACAACTCGACGACCACATCATCGAGCGCTACACAGCCCAGCCGACTCGGCTCCCTGCGGAGCTGCGCCGGCAGATCGAGCACGCCTGGCAGGGCGCGCCCGTCCAGCTGTACGCGCTCGCCGATCTCGACCAGAGCCTGCGGCTGACCGAAGCGTGGCTGGCACTCGGCCCACGTCACATCGCCGTCGCGCAGCGCGAGAGTACAGGCTGGCACGTGCGGAGCGTCGAACGGTCACGCATCGAGGCGATCCGGGAAGCGCCAGGATTGTCGGCCAACACGTTGACCATCCTCGGCGCATCGGGCGAGCCGGCGCTGGCGCTGTTGCGCTACACGCACCGGCAGCGCCGCGCCTTCGAGAACATCCGGTTCGTCCTCGAGGAGCAGATCCAGGGCCACGAGCGAGAGCTCGTGGACGGCGACGCGGACCGCCTGTACGCCGAGAGCGTGGCGCGCCCCATCCGCGATGCGCAGGCGCTCGTCTCCGGCCGGCAAACCGCAGTGATCCGGCGGCTGCTCGGCTACCTGCAGCCGTATCGCCGGCAGCTGACGCTGGGCATGGCGGCGGCGACGGTGATCACGCTGGTCAGCCTGGTGCCCCCGTATCTGGCGGGCCACCTGATCGACCGCGTGGTGCGTCCGGCGCAGGCGGGAACGCTGTCCCTGGTGCAGGCGGCTAAAGTCGCATGGCTGGCCGTTGCGGCGATGGCGCTCGTCTACCTCGTGCGTCAGCCCGCGGTGCACGTACGGCTGCGCCTGATGTCGATCATTGGCGAGTGGGTCGCCCGCGACCTGCGCTCCGAGCTGTACGAGCACATCCAACGGCTCTCCCTGGCGTTCTTTTCGCGCAAGCGGACGGGTAGCCTGATCACGCGCGTGTCCGCCGACACCGACCGGCTGTGGGATTTCCTGGCGTTCGGCGTGGTGGACGTGTCGCTGTCGCTCGTGATGCTCGCGGGGCTGGGCACCGTGCTGCTGACGCTCGACTGGCGGCTGGGGTTGGTGATGACCCTGCCGGTGCCGGTCTTCTGCTGGCTGATCTACCGGCACAGCGAAGAGATCACGCGGCTGTTCATCCGCGCGTGGCGCAAGTGGTCACGGGTCACGGACGTCTTGTCGGATACGATCCCGGGCATCCGGGTGGTCAAGGCGTTCAACCAGGAGCAGCGGGAGATCGAACGCTTCGGTGAGCGCAACGAGGACGTGACGGCGGAGTTCAACCGCATTCACGCGTCGTGGACCAGGTTCTGGCCGCTGCTGATGCTCGGCGTCCACATGATGACGGTCGCGGTCTGGGTGTTCGCGGTGCCGCGGCTCCTTGGGAGCGGCGCGCAGCTGCCGGTGGGAACGTTCGTCTCGTTCCTGCTCTACACCACGATGTTCAGTGCTCCGATCGAAGTGATCGGGCAGATGGCGCGCACCATCAACCGGGCCACGACCTCGGCGCACCGCGTGTTCGAGGTGCTCGACACCGAGCCGGAAATACGCGACGTGGCGGAGCCGGTGCGGCTCGAGCCGGTGCACGGGCGGGTGACGTTCGAGCACGTGACGTTCGGCTACGACGGCGTCCGGCAAGTGCTGCGGGGCGTGAGTTTCGATGTGACGCCCGGCGAGCTCATCGGGCTCGTTGGCCCTTCGGGTGGCGGGAAGACGACGATCGTGAACCTCATCGCGCGCTTCTATGACGTGAGCGGGGGAACGATCCGAATCGATGGCGTCGATCTCCGGCGGCTCGACACGGGGCATTATCGCCGGCAGATCGGCATGGTGCTCCAGGATCCGTACCTGTTTCACGGCACGGTGCTGGAGAACATCCGCTACGGGTCGCAGGAAGCGCCGTTGAACCAGGTCGTCGCGGCGGCCCAGGCGGCGAACGCCCACGACTTCATCACCAAGCTGCAGCACGGCTACGACACGGTGGTGGGGGAGCGGGGCCATACGCTGTCGGGCGGTGAGCGCCAGCGCGTGTCGATTGCGCGGGCGATCCTGCACGATCCTCGGATCCTCATTCTGGACGAGGCGACGAGCAGTGTGGATACGGAAACCGAGCGTGAGATCCAGCAAGCGCTCGAACGGTTGGTCGCGGGGCGGACCGTGTTCGCGATCGCGCACCGGCTCTCGACGCTCCGCAAGGCGTCGCGGCTGTTCGTGATCGAGGACGGCAGGCTGATCGAGCACGGCACGCACGCCGAATTGCTGGCGAAATCGGAAGGGCAGTACCGGCATTTGTACGAGCTGCAGCTGCAGCTCCAGTAGAAAGGAGGTGCCATGACGCTGACCTTGGGCAAATCGGCCACCGCCACTCGGGGGGAGGCGCTGAGCCTCGAGTGGCGGGCCGACGGCTCGCTGTGGGCGATGTGGGGGGAGGAGGAGCGGGCGGTATCGGTACGCCGTTGCTTCCCGTGGACCGAGCCGGCGCGGCATCTGTCGCTGCGAGATACGGATGAGGAGGAGTTCGCCTTTGTTCGCGATCCGGCGGATCTCGACCAGCGCTCCCGCGCCGCCTTGGAGCGGGCGCTCGCGGTCGCGGGGTTCGTCTTCGAGGTCACGCAGGTGCTCGAGATCGAGGAGGAGGTCGAGATCCGACGCTGGCGCGTGGAGACGCAGCAGGGTCCGCGCACGTTCCAGACGAGGCTCGATGATTGGCCCCGCACGCTGCCACATGGCGGGCTGCTCATCCGCGACTTGGCGGGGGATCTGTATCACCTGGCTGCGCCGGAGCGGTTGGACCGGGAGAGCCGGGAGCTGTTGTGGGCGTTCGTGGACTGAAGAAGGTTGGACGGTTGGACGGGGTTGTAGGGGCGCAGCATGCTGCGCCCCTACCTACTGTCCAACATTCCACCTACCGTTGGCAGCGCGGACAAAACGTCGTCGTGCGCAAATCGATTTCATGAGTCTCCACGAGCTTCTTCCCGCACTGCACGCACTTTTCTCCGCCTCGTTTGTACACGCGTAGCTCGAACTGAAATCGGCCCCGCTCACCGGTGCCGGTGCGATAGTCCCGCAGGGTCGTGCCCGACGACGCGAGCGCGCGCTGTAGGACGTCCACGATCGCGGCGTGGAGGCGCGCGAATTCCTCGAGCGACATCCTGTTGGTGGGGCGCGCTGGATTGAGCCGGGCGTCGAACAGCGCCTCGTTGGCGTAGATGTTCCCGACGCCCGCGACCCGCCGCTGATCCATGATCGCCTTTTTCACCGCGGTGCGAGTCCCCTTGAGCCGGTCAGCGAAGACGAACGGTGTGAACGTCTCCTCCAGCGGCTCCGGACCGATCCGTCCGGTGTAGGCGATCCAGCCCTCTTCATCGAGTAACCAGATCGTGCCGAGGCGACGCACATCACGGTAGACGAACTTGCGCCCGTCGCTGAGCGTGCAGATCAGGACCGCGTATTTCAGCTCATCCCGCGTGAGCCGGCGGTCGTAGACGATCACCGATCCCGTCATGCGCGGCTGGATGATCATCCGATGACCGCTCGAGAGGCGAAACACGACGTGCTTGGCTCGCCGGTAGACTTGCTCGATTGTATTGCCGCGTAGAGTCTTGATGAGGCGCGGCTTGGAGACCTCACGCAGGACGTCGGATTTCCTGAGCTCGGCGCGAGCGACGAGAGAGCCCTCCAGGCGCGGGGCTATTTCGCGAACGATCGTTTCGACTTCAGGCAGCTCCGGCACGCTGGATCTCGCGCCAGGCGATGTCGCGCCGCCAGGTCTTGCCCTCGAAGGAAATTCGCTCGGCCCCGCGGCGACTCGCCTGCGCCGCGAGCGCCACGGTGTCGCCAAGGCCGGTCACACTCAGCACGCGGCCGCCCGAGGTCCGCAGTCTGCCCTCGTTGTCGCGGTAGGTGCCGGCGTGAAAGACGATCACGTCGTCACCGAGCTCCGCCGCGTCGGGAAGCCGGATCGCCACGCCCTTTTCCGGATTGTCGGGATAGCCGCGCGCCGCCAGGACGGTGGTGACCGCGGCCCGCTCGACCGACAGCACCTGCTGCGTCGCGACGGGATTCCAGCGCCGCTGCGCGATGGCCGCGAGATGCTCGCTGAATCCGGGCAATAGGGCGGGCAGCAACACCTGCGTTTCCGGATCGCCGAAGCGCGCGTTGAATTCGAGCACCGCCGGCGTGCCGTCGGGCCGAATCATCAATCCGGCGTACAGCACTCCCTCGTACGGCGTCCCCTGGGCCGCCACCTCGCGCAGCACCGGTTCGAAGACGTCCGCGCGGACCCGCGCGAAGAGCGGTTCCGTGGCGATGCCGACAGGACAATACGCGCCCATGCCGCCCGTGTTCGGTCCAGTGTCGCCTTCACCCAGTCGTTTGTGATCCTGCGCGGGCGGCAGGATCAGGACGCGCTCGCCGTCCGTCAGTGCCAGGACCGAAAGCTCTTCGCCGTCGAGGAACTCCTCGATGACGATTTCCTTCCCGGCTTCGCCGAGCGAGCCTTCCAGCATTTCCCGCGCGACGCGCACGGCATCGTCACGGGTCCTGCAGACAACCGCGCCCTTGCCGGCGGCGAGTCCCGACGCCTTCACGACGAGCGGCTCTGCCTGATCGCCGATGTACTCGAGCGCCGGGCCCATACCCACGAACGTGGCGCTAGCGGCCGTCGGGACACCGGCACGACGCATGACTTCCTTGGCGTACGCCTTGGAGGACTCGAGCCGGGCGGCGGCCGCGGACGGTCCGAACACGCCGCGTCCGGCATCGCGCAGGCGATCGGCGAGTCCCGCAGCGAGGGGCGCTTCGGGGCCGATGATCGTGACGTCGATATCGTGTTGAGCGACGGCGGCAGCGACTTCGTCTACGGCCGTTGCCGAGATCGGGAGATTGGTGGCGAGCGCGGCGGTGCCGGGATTGCCCGGGGCCGCGAACAGCGTCAGGTCGTCAGAAAAGGCGGAGGCGGCGTCGCGACGCAGTGCCCAGCAGAGGGCATGTTCGCGGCCGCCGCCTCCGACGACCAGTACGTTCACCTCTTCTTGAATGCGTCCGTAAACGCCTGCGCGGCCCGCTTGGCGGAGTCGACCACGTCGTTCACGACCGCTTTCGCTTCCTTCATATAGTGCTCGCGCGCCTCGTCGATGTCCTTGTCGATCGGCCGGTTGTCGGCATCGGGGCCACGGCGCGTGTACTCGCCGTTCAGAATGCGCTCGTAATGACCGGCCTCGATCCAGCGCTGCAGCTCGGCGGCACGCAGCGTATTGAACGGATGCGTGCGATCGAGCGTGTTCAGGATCTGGAAGATCCGATCGAGCGCACCGCCTGACTCCTCGTATTCCTTGGCCTGCACGAGGAACTCGTTGAGGTTCATCTGCTTCATGTCGCCGCCGCCCGCCATCTTGAGGTACATGCGCATGGCGGCGTTGGGGTCCTGGGTCGCCAGGAGTCCCGCGCGGTCGGAGGACAGCTCGCTCTTTCGAAACCACTCGAGCAGCGCAATCCGGATGGGCAGCAGGGCGATCCCTGCCAGAAACGGCAACGTCGAGAAACTGAAGTTCAAAATGAGGATCAGAATCGTGACGTAGAGCGCGTGCCCGCTCATGACATGACCGAGCTCGTGGCCGAGCAGCGTCCGCATCTCGTCGTCATCGAGCAGCTTCAATGCGCCCGAATTGATCACGATGAACGGCCGGTCCATCCCGTAGGCGCCCGCGTTGACGAACGGCGTCTGCGACACGAACAAGTCGGGCCGCGGATCCCAATCCATCGTCGTCAGCACATCGGTGTACAGCTCGTTGAGGCGTGGGAACTGCCTCGGCCCCACGCGGACCGCGTCGGCCTGGAACAGCAGCCGGATGCCGCGCTCGCCGATGAAGCCGTAAATCTTCTTCACCACCTGGTCGAATCCGGGGATGGAGCGCAGCGACTGCAGGGCTGCGCGATCCGCCGGATGCTCCCACGAGACGGGGGCGATCTGGGTCAAGACTTTCCGCGGGCGGGCCGCGGGAAGGGTGTTGGTCGGTTCGGTCATGCGTCACTCCTGCGAATGGATTCCCTCACGTACGGGCTGGGGAATCGCATGTTTCGTGGTAGCTAATCATCAGCCAACGCCTGATTCAAATCACCGATCAGGTCCTCAACATCTTCAATGCCGACCGACAGGCGGACGAGGCTGTCGGTCAGTCCCATGCGGCGCCGCATTTCCGGCGGCACGCTGGCATGCGTCATCGACGCCGGATGTCCGATCAGGCTTTCGACGCCGCCCAGCGACTCCGCCAGCGCAAAGATCCTGGTCCGCTCGACGAACCGGCGCGCGAACGCGGTGTCACCCAGCTCGATGCTCAGCATCCCGCCGTATCCCCGCATCTGCCGCGCGGCGAGCTCGTGCTGCGGATGCGAGTGCAGTCCGGGATAATACACGCGTTGCACACGCGGATGCTTTTCCAGGAACTCCGCGATGCGCCGGCCGTTCGCGTCGTGCCGGCCCATCCGCAGCGCCAGCGTCTTGGTGCCGCGCAGCGCCAACCAGCAGTCGAACGGCCCCGGCACCGCGCCGGACGAGTTCTGAATGAACCCGATGCGCTCCGCGATGTCGTCGCGGGTCGCGACAAGCATGCCGCCCACCATATCGGAGTGGCCGTTCAAGTATTTCGTGGTCGAGTGGAGGACGATGTCGGCGCCGAACTGCAGGGGCTGCTGGAAGTAGGGGGTCGCAAACGTGTTGTCCACCACGAACAACGCTTTGGCCTTGCGTGCGATCTCGCCGGTCGCCTTGAGATCGCACAGTCGCATCATCGGATTGGTGGGCGTCTCGGCGTACACGATCTTGGTATTCGGCGTGACCGCCGCTGCGACCGCCGGGGTATCGCCGCCGTCCACGAACGTGAATGTGAGGCCCAGGCGCGACCAGATGTGCGTCATCTGGCGGTGCGAGCCGCCGTACACATTCTCCCCGCTCACCACGTGATCACCCGCCGACAGCAGCTTCATGACCGCATCGAGCGCCGCCAACCCCGACCCAAACGCAAACCCGTGCTGGCCCCCTTCGAGCGCGGCCACGTTCCGTTCGAGCGCCTCGCGCGTCGGATTGCGCGTGCGCGCGTACTCGTAGCCCTTGTTGCGACCCAGCCCTTCCTGGATGTAGGTGGAGGTCTGGTAGATCGGGGCCATGACGGCCCCACTGAGGGGATCGCGTAGGTAACCGGCGTGCACGGCGCGTGTCGCAATTCGGTGTGTTAGGTCACGTTCGGCGACTCGCGTCATGGCCGGAACGTAAGGGCGGCTTCCCCACGGGGCAAGCGACCTTTACTTTGGGCGGCGATGCCACCCTTCTCGGGAATGCGCTGTCTCGTCGTTGACGATGAGCCGCGTTTGCGCCGCGTGCTCGTCCGCTTGCTGGAGGGCGAAGGCTTTGCGTGCGCCGAGGCCGGCTCGGGGGTCGAGGCGTTGCAGGAGCTCGCGAAGGGACCGGTACCGCTCGTCATCTCCGACTTGCGGATGCCGGAAATGGACGGCGTCACGCTGCTCCGCGAGATCATCACGCGCTGGCCGGAAACGGCCGTCATCGTGGTGACCGCTGTGGCCGAAGTGGAGAGCGCCGTCGCCTGCCTGCAGATGGGCGCGCTGGACTACGTCGCCAAGCCGTTTCATCTCGACGAAGTGCGTGCCCGCGTTTCGCAGGCGCTCGACAAACGCCGGCTCATCATCGAAAACCGGAACTATCAGGCGGGTCTCGAGGAACGCGTCGAGGTACAGGCGCGGCGCATCGAGGAGCTGTTTCTCGAGGGAGTGCACGCGCTCGTGTTCGCGCTCGAAGCGAAGGACGCGTACACACGCGGCCACTCGATGCGCGTGGCCAACTACTCCGTCGAAATCGCCCGTGCCCTCGGCCTCGATAAGGACCTGATCGATACCATCGCGCTCGGCGCCGCGATCGTGCGCTCGCATCACGAGTGGCTCGACGGCACCGGATTCCCCGACAGCCTGAAAGGCGATCAGATCCCGTTCGAGGCGCGCCTCGTCAGCGTCGCCGACGCGTTCGACGCGATGACGAGCGTTCGGCCCTACCGACCGTCGCTGTCGGTGAAACACGCGATGCGGGAGCTCGAGGAAGGGCAGGGCGTGCAGTTCGACGGCGAGATCGTCAAGGCGTTCCTGCGCGCGTTTGCCGAGGGAACGTCGCTGCCCATTCCGACGCCGCAGCTCCAGCCTCTGCGGCTTCCTACCCGAGCCATGGAAGCCCGTCGGGCCTGATTCCCGCGTTAAATTAAGCGTCTCATGTCTGATACCTTGATGGTCAGTGTGTCGGGAGTTCGAGGTTTGGTTGGTACAGACCTGACTCCCGAAATCGTCGCTCGCTGGGCTGCTGCGTTTGGCACGTGGGCGAGAGATGGACGGCCGTCCGGCCGTCGGGCCGTCCGACCGTCGGTAGTCGTTGGGCGCGATGCCCGCACTTCGGGCCCCATGTTCGCGCAGGCGGCAACCGCCGGCCTCAACTCCATCGGCTGCGACGTCATCGATGTAGGCCTGGTTG
>WNGP01029091.1_pt1 | contig 12012 bp, 15 predicted proteins | sample 5407671 | NCBI WGS metagenome assembly WNGP01 (sample SAMN13153381, study PRJNA577476) | soil metagenome | isolation source: 40 cm soil or saprolite under Garry oak tree replicate 2 | place: USA:California | collected 2016-06-15 | reverse complement strand
CGCCAGATAATGAACGTGTTCGCCTTGAGCGGCTTCTCAGACGTGGTTTCGCCGACGATCGCGCCTTGCTCGACCCGCCAGAATGCGGTGTCGCCGTCCCAGCCGGCGAGCGTGGTGCCGTCAAAGATCTGCTGCGCCGCGGCGGGGGGGGGAGCCGCGAGCGCGCACAGCCCCGCCGCGAGCAACGCGATCAATGAGTTTCCGTTCGGGATCATGGTTGCAATGCGGCGATCAAGCCCTGCGCCTTGTCCAACGTTTCCCGATACTCCTGCTCGGGATCGGAATCGGCCACGATGCCGCCCCCTACCTGGAAGTACACGTCGCGGCCGAGCACGAGACAGGTGCGGATCACGATGCTCGTGTCCAACGCGCCCGAGAGGGAGAGATAGCCGATGGACCCGCAGTATGCGGCGCGCTGCGTGGGCTCGAGCTCCGCGATGATCTGCATCGCGCGGACCTTGGGCGCACCGGTGATCGAGCCGCCGGGAAACGCCGCCCGCAACAGGTCCACGGCGTCGTGCTCCGGCGCGAGCTCGCCCACGACGGTGGAGACGAGGTGGTGCACCGTGGCGTAGTGCTCGACGGCGAACAGCTCCGGCACGCGCACGGTTCCGGCGCGGCAGACACGCGACAGGTCGTTCCGCAGGAGGTCCACGATCATCACGTTCTCGGCCCGGTCCTTGTCGCTTTCCACGAGGGCGCGCGCCAGCGCCGCGTCGTGCTCCGGGGAGAGTCCCCGCGGACGGGTCCCCTTGATCGGCCGTGTCTCGACTCGGCGGCCCGGGTGCACCCGCATGAAGCGCTCGGGGGACGAGCTCGCCATCGCCAGGTTGGCGAAATCGAGAAAGGCGGAGAAAGGCGCCGGATTGCGGTTTCGCACCCGGCGGTACAGGTCGAGCGGCGTGCCGACGAGCGGGGCTTCGAGCCGCTGCGACAGGTTGGCCTGAAAAATGTCGCCCGCGTACACGTACTCGATCACGCGCGCGACGGCGTCGAGGTAGCCCTCACGCGTGAAGGTCGACCGGACGCCGGGGGCACCCGGCACCGGATACGATGGAGCGGCCGAGCTTCGAGGCGGGCGCGGGGGGGCTCCCGGAGCGACTGCGTCTTTTTGTCGCACAGGGAGCCCCCCCGCGCCCGACCGGGCCAGCCGATCCTTCACGAACGCCAGCCGCTGAGCCGCGCGCCGCTCGCGGGCCATTCCTCGCTCCGGCATCCCCGTCGAAATGACCCACGCCCGTCCGGCGGCGTGGTCCCAGGCGATCACCCAGTCATATAGACCGAGCAGCAGGTCGGGCACGGCCAGATCGTCGTAGCGCGGCCGCGGGACGCGCTCGAGCATCATGCCCCAGTCGTACCCGACGTAGCCCGCGGCGCCGCCCTGGAACGGCGGGAGCTCCGCCACGGGCTCGGCGGCGTGTGCCGCCACCAGCGCCCCGACATGGGCCAACGGGTCCGCTGCGACGCGGATCCAAATCCCCTCCACGAGCTGCTGCGTGAGTAGTCCCTTCGAGCGTACCGCCGTGACGGGGTCGGCCACGACAAACGAGTGGCGCCCCAGGTGCTCCGGATCAGTCGCGCTGTCGAGAAACAATAGAAACGGCATGCCTTGGAAGCGCGCGCAGGTCTCGACCGGGTCCGGGGCGGGCACGAGCTCATGGACCAGCGGCGACGCGGCGCTCATCGGCTCCTCTTGGCGCGCCCGGCGCGCGCGCGCGAGCGCGCCGACCGTTGCGTCAGCTTCACGTGCTCGGGCCCGCGGTCGTCCGGCGGCGTGAGGTAGCCCCACTGCAGCGCGCCCTCCTGTCGATACGTCTTCCCCAAGGTGACGGCGAGCTTCGCCTTCATGAGCTCGCGCCCGAGGTAGAACGCGTGGCTCGCTTCGTCCACGTCGAGCTGGGCGAAGATCTCGTGGATGTCCGTGCCGCGCACGAACCGCTCGTGGTTGAACACCGTGATCGTGTCGCGGTCGGCGAAGATGCGGAAGTTCGGGTCCGTCACGGCACGTTGCAGCTCCCGCAGCTCGGCTTCGGCGTAGGCGAGGACGCCCGCGTCCTTCACGGTCAGGAGCCGGTCGTCGACGCCTTTGGGGAGCGCGCTGTGGGTGACCGCATGGTACATGAGCCGCCGGGCGATGTCGATCTCGCGCACGGCGCCGCGGGCCCAGGGGATCACCTCGGTCGTGAGCACGGCGCGCACGCCCAGCTCCTGGCAGACGGCGAGGAGCATGGCGTGCACACCCGTCGTGTCCGCCGCCGTGAGCTCGGTGATGTTCCCGACCCCCATGAAGAGCGGCGCGCCGGGGTAGCGCCGGTGCGTCTCCGCGTAGCGCTCGAGCGAGCGCATGAATCCGAACCCGATCGGCTCGATGACGGGGTCGATGAGGTATGACACCCCCCACTGCTCGAGCGCGGCGACGCTCGGTTCCAAGGTCTCGAGGCCCTGGCCAAAATCGGGGATCACGACCACGCGCGCCTTGCTGCCCGCCAGCTCGCGCGCCACCTCCCGGTTGGACGCGTTCACGCTCAGGACCAGCTCCGCGCCCGCTGCCACCGCGGCGCGGATCTCCCCGGCGTCGAACGAGTCGATGCTCACCCGCATCCCCTCGCCCACCAGCTCACGCACCACGTCGCCGAGGGCGGGGAACTCGCGCCCGGGCGTGCAGCCGATGTCGATCACATCGGCGCCGCTCGCGCGATAGTGCTCCGCCTCACGGCGGATCGCCTCGCGCGCGAGACGTGGCGCATTGTTCACCTCGGCCACGATCTCGATGTCGTAGCCGCCATAGTCGCGGGCGAGGGCGGCGCGCCCGAAGTATTCCGGGATCTGCCGCAGGTCTTTCGGGCCTTTTTCGACTGGGACGCCCACCCGCTGCGCGATCACCGTCGGGTCGCCCTCGCACAACCCGGGGATGAGCACGAGGTCGGTATCGGCCGGGATCTCGAGGAACCGGGCGATCCATGGCGTGGTCATCAGGGCGGCGACCGTGATCTTCATGACGGCCACCTCCCACGCGAACGCCGGACTCATCTCGGCGATGGTCCGGCGCAGCGCGGGCTCGGCGAGCTTCCCCGTGACGAACAACACGCGGCGCGGCGCGCGCACCGCCGCACCGACCGTCACCGCGGGTCGCCCGAGCGCACGAACTTGTTCGGCGTGCCCTCGAGCGCGCCGCCCTTGGGGCGCCACAACACCGTGTCTTCGATCTTGCGCGCCAGCTCGAAGTCCTTGTCGGTGATGCCGCCCGCCGCATGGTTCTGCAGCTTCACGATCACCCGCCCCCAGGTCACCGAGAGGTCGGGGTGGTGGTATGCCGCTTCGGCGACGTAGCCGATCGCGTTCACCAGCATCAGCGTCGTGGGCCAGCCGTCCGTCTTGTAGTTGCGGCGGATCCAGCCGTCCTCGTACCACCAGCCCGGAAAATCCTTCAGCTTCGCCTCGATCTGCGCGTCGGAGTAGGTCGGTTCTTTCGCTGCCATAACGGTCTCCTTATCGAAGGGCTAGACCACGCCCCCGCCGTTGATCATCAGCATCAGGCCGGTCACATAGGCGGCTGCATCGGAGGCGAGATAAACCGCGGCGTGGGCGATGTCCGCCGGCGTGCCCCAGCGTCCGAGCGGGATCTTCGCGGAGATGCGTTGCTTCACCGCCGGATCGAGCTCGCTGCCGTACGCCGTCTCGATCCAGCCTGGGCCGAGCACGTTCACGCGGATCAGTGGCGCCACCGAGTGAGCGAGGGTGGGCGTACTCACTCTTCAGCCCGCCCCCGAGTACATGATCCCAGGACATGTTGAGGATGACGCCGCCCGCGGGCTGGACCTGCATCAGCTCGACCGCCTTCCAGGAGGCGAGCACCGTGCCGCGCAGATCCACGGCGAGGAGCCGGTCGAGCTTCTCGATGCGGGAAAGGCGAGCCGCGTCGCCGGTGAGGATGTCCGCTCCCGCGTTGTTCACCCACACGTCCACGCGTCCGAACGTGCGACGCAGCGCATCCCCGAGCGCGTCCACGTCGGCCGGCTCGGCGACGTCCGCGCGGATCGCCTCCACGCGGCGGCCGGCGGCGCGAGCGCCGTCGGCGGTCTCGTCCGCGCCGCGGCGGTTGGTTCGGTACGTGAGCACCACGTCCGCACCCGCCGCCGCGTACGCGAGGGCGATCGCGCGCCCGATGCCGCTGGACGCGCCGGTGACGAGCGCCACCTTGCCCTCGAGCGACATCACGGCCGGGGCGTCGACCGCACTGCCCGGGGATGCGGGCAACACTTCGTTCGGCTGTCGTTTTGACATCGTGTCTCCGAACGCCTAACCTACCGGCGGTTTCGGGACAGCCACAAGGGAGCCGCCGGAAATGCAGCTTCTCATCAGTGTTGCCGGGCCCGCCGAAGCGCGTGCCGCGCTCTCGGGCGGCGCGGACGTGATCGACGCGAAAGACCCCCGGCGCGGCGCACTGGGCCCTGTGCCCCTGCACCGGCTCGCGGCGATCCGGGCGGCGGTGGCCGGTGCGCGTCCGCTCAGTGCGGCCCTGGGGGACGCCACGAGCGAGGAAGCACTCGCGGGGGCGCTAGGCGCGGCGGTGTCGGTCGGTGTCGCGTTCGTGAAAGTGGGCTTCGCCGGCGTCACCAGCGAGACCCGGGCGCGCCGCCTGGCGGTGGCCGCCCAGCGACGGGTGTCGCCGGACGGGGGGACTCGGGTGGTGCTGGTCGCCTACGCGGACTGGCGGGGCGCGGAGAGCCTCGCGCCCGCGCGCATCGTCGCCGTCGCCGCGGCCGCCGGCGCTGCGGGCGTGCTGCTCGATACGGCGAGCAAGGGCGCGCCCTTGTTCACGATCGCGCCCGTCGCGTCGGTGGCCGCCTGGGTCGCCGCCGCGCACGCCGCGGGGTTGTTCGCGGCACTCGCCGGCGGCCTTTCCGGCCCGGAGTTCGCGCCGGCACGCGCGCTTGGCGCCGATGTCGTGGGCGTGCGGGGTGCCGCGTGCGTCGGGGGACGGCTGGGCCGGGTATCGCGCACCCGGGTCGCTCTGCTGCGAGCCTCAGCCGACGCGGCGCCCACCCCTCGTGTGCCGGTCGGGCGGGACGTCTTCCCGGAGCGCGACGTCGAGCTGCCCGAGATCGTCCACGGTGACGATGAGATGCTCCACGCCGTGCGGGAGCGTGCGTAGGAAGTACGAGTCGACGACTTTTGTCGGCTCGGCGGGCGCCGGCTTGATCAACACCACGCGCCGCGCGCCGAGCTGGCCGGCCAGCCAGGCGGCGATGCTGTCGCTCGTGACCTCCCAGGAATGCGGGAGCGGATCCGCGGCCCGGAGCCAGCGGTATGGCGCGAGCACCGGTAGCCGCGTGGCCTGGAGGGCCGCGGCGATCCCGCCGTCGCCGTCGACTAGCGCGGCCTCGGGGAGGCGCGCGGCGAGCGCGTGTGCGAACTGGTCCATCCCGAGCACCGCCATCCAGTGCGCTGCGTCGTCCCCGATCTTGACGCGCTTGAACATTTGGCGGACCGCGTCGGCGAACGGTCCGCCGCCCGGAAGCACCACGAGCCGGCGACCGGCTCGGAAAGCGGTCAGCGCTTCGATCACCAGCTCGAAGGCGCCGGCCTTGCCGAGCAACCCCCCGCCGACTTTTACGACCGTGTGGACCAAGGGCGTCTCCTCCGTCATGACGCGAACAGCAGCGCTACGGCGGCCGCGGGGGCGTGCCGTGCCGCGGGCCCGAGGGTGTCGGAGAGATGCGTGACGTGCAGCCCGATCCGCCGGGCGGCGGCGGCGCCGAGAAACTCACCGAGCCCCGTGACGACCACACGGGCCAGCGCGGGCTGCCGCGCGCGCACCCGCTCGAGGCCCTGGCCGATGCGCGTGACCTGTGCGTCCCACAGCGCATCCGCGATCACACCGATGTCCGCCTCGTCGAGCATCTCCCGGTCGGCGCACACGACACGTGCCAGCCGCTCGCCGGCGAATTCTTTGGTCGTGGGGCGTCCGTCCGGGGTCGGGACCGAGTAGTCGGCCGGCGCGAGCTCGCCGCGCCACACGTGCACGTCGCCCGCGAGCGCGAATCCTTCCGCCGAGACTCCGGTCGGCCGGCCCCGCACCGGCACCGTCGGCGCGATCGCCTCGACCGGGGTACGCAGGGCGCCGCTGTACACCAGTTCACCTGTCTGCAGCCGCTCGACGTCGGTCCGGCCGCGCGCCATCGGCGCCCCGCCCTGGATCGGAATGATGTCGGTGGTCGTGGAGCCGACGTCGACAAGGAGGCAGTCGGCGCACAGTCGTCCGACGACGTGCGCGGTGGCGGCCCAGTTCGCCGCCGCCACCGCCAACGGCTCCCGGCGCGCCTCCGCCGGAGTGCGCCAGCGGGCGTCCACGCTCCAGACCCGCACGCGCGCGTCCGGAAAAGCGGCGGCGACGGCGTCGAGGACGAACCCCACGCCCTCCCGCTTGGTCCGGAACAGCTGCGACAGCTCGGCCGTCATCGTGACGGCGTGTGCATCGGCGGGTCCAGCGCCGAGGTCGCGGGCGAGGTGCGCGAGCAGCGGGGCGAGCGCCGCGGGATCGCGCTGCAGCGCGTACGGGGCGGCGCGGGCGGCGAGCAGCTGGGCGTCCGCCACGCGCGCCACCTTCGTGTTCACGCCGCCGATGTCCCAGCCCAGGACCCCGTTCATTGCGCGTGATCCCCGTGCTCGACCTGCGCGCCGGCCGGGCGGTCCTGGCGCACGGCGGCCGGCGTGAGACGTATGCACCCGTCCATTCGCTCCTCGTTCCCGGCGGCGCCGCGGGTGACTCCCTCGCCCTGGCGCGCGCCTACCGCGACACCCTCGACTGCGACGAGTGGTACGTCGCCGATCTCGACGCCCTGACCGGCGGCGCCGTGCAGGGTGCGCTGGTGCGAGCGCTCGCCGACCTCGGCGGCCGGCTGCTCGTGGATGCCGCGGTCGCGACCGCCGAGCGGGCGCGCGAGGTCGTCGCGGACGGCGCGGCCCGTGTCGTGGTGGGCCTCGAGACCCTGCCGTCGTTCGACGTTCTCGCGGCGATCGCCCGGGCGATCGGACCGGAGCGCGTCGCTTTCTCGCTGGACCTCCGGGAGGGCGTGCCGCTGGTGGAGGCCCGGCTCTCCGGGACGCCGCGCGAGCTCGTAAGCGCGGCCGTCACCGCGGGCGCCCGCGTGATCGTCGTGCTGGACCTTGCCCGTGTCGGGAGTGGGCGCGGCGTGGACTCCGTGTTGGTGCGGGGGCTGCGGCGCGCCCACCCTCACGTGGAACTCCTCGCCGGCGGCGGGATCGGCACGGCGCGCGAGCTCGAGCGTCTCGCTGCCGCGGGGCTCGACGGAGCGCTGGTGGCGACCGCGCTGCACGACGGCAGGATCAAGCGGGACGACGTCGCGGCCGTGCGGCGCGCGGATCACCCGAGCGACTCGCGGTAGGTGGCGGACTGTCCGAAGTTCTCCTCGACTTCCACCTCCACGGCGCGCAGCGCCACCCCGCCGGAGGACGCGAGCTCTTGGGACACGCGGCCGGCGAGGTATTGCGCGAGCATCTCGACGGTCGTATTGGGCATGGGGAGGAGCGCGCAGTCCTCGCGAGGAAACACGTAGCGCGGCTTCCCCGCTACGGCGACGCGCACCGTCTCACCCTCCTCCCGGACCTGGATCTTCGTGCTCTGGAGCGGGAGCAGCACCCTGTGGTCGATCTCGTCGGTGAGCCGCTTCATCAGGTCCTTCAGCATCGAGAAATCGAGTACGTAGTGGGCCTCGGGGTCGAGCCCGCCTTCCACGACGACACGCGTCCGATAGTTGTGGCCGTGCAGCTTCTCGCAGCGATGCCCGGGGAACGGCCACCCTCCTTCCAGCAGCACCACGTAGATGCTCGCGCCGGTCAGGTCAGCCGTAGTCCCGGGATTCAGCGTGTTGGCCTCGTCCCGGAGCTCGCGGTCGAGCGCGCTGGTCGCGTCCCGGCCCGCCCCGAGCTTGCGGACGATGTGGGTGTCGGGAGACCTCGCGAGGAGCGCCAGGTAGACCTCCACGACCGCTTCCCTCCAGGCGAGCCCGTCGAACAGCGCGCGGCGCAACCCGGGGGCGCCGATCTCGAACGTCGTCGCGAAATCGGTCGCGTACTCGCGGGCGATGGCATCGCGGTCTCGCGCGAGCGCCATGGCGTCGCGCAGGGTCGCGGTGGGCGTGCCGGCGACATCTTGCTCGCTCGCCCGACCCAGGCCCCCCGGCGCGGCGGACCGGATCGCCACGTAAGCGTCGCGTGCGTCCGCGACGGTGGTGTCGGCGAGCGTGGCGCCCAGCCGCGCGCGCAGGGGCTGGTGTTCCGGCCGCAGCTCTGCCCGGGCCAGCGGCGCGAGCAGCAGCACCAGGCCGAGATTGGTGTTGGACGGCGCCCAGCGGGCGGTGGCCTCGACGGCCGCCCGGATCGTGGCCCCGAGCGATCGCTCGCCCGCCAAGGTGAGGGCCGGGCCGATCGCCGCCGCGCTCGCCAGGAAATCCTCGTACGTCGCGTCCCGGAAGGAGGCGAAGGGGGAAACGTTCCCGGGCTTAGGGGCGCTCGCCTCCAGCAGGCAAGCGAGCTGCGCGGCGGCCGCCACGTCCGCCGCCAGCAGCGCCGCACGGGGAGTCACCGCGGCGTCATGCGTCCGAGCAGATGCTCGACGATCGCTCCGGCGACGTCGCTCGACGTCGCTTCCTGTAAGCCGCGCCATCCGGGGATCCCGTTCACCTCGACTACGTACACCGTGCCGTCGCGCGCGGGCAGTAGATCGACGCCGGCGTAGTCTGCGCCTACGGCCTTGGCGGCGGTCAGCGCCGACTCGACGTGCGCCGCGGGCAGCGTGACGGCTCGCGCCCGGCCGCCGCGCGCCAGGTTGGTCTTCCACCCGGGCGCGCTTCGCTCGATCGCGCCGATCACGCGCCCGCCCACCACGAAAACCCGCACATCGCAGCCGTCGTGATCGATCGCCCGCTGAAGATAATACACGCTCCGGAGCGTCTCCAGCGTTCGGAACACGCGGAACGCCATCTCCTCGGTCGCAACCCGCACCATCCCCAGGCCCATCGAGCCGAACAGCGGTTTCACGATGACGTCGCCGAGCGTGCGAAACGCGGCCATCGCCTCGTCGGGATGCTCGCACACGACGGTCTCGGGCACCGGGAGGCCGGCGTGGGCGAGCAGCGCCGTGGTCCAGAGCTTGTCCACGGTGCGCTCGATCGCCCGGGGCGAGTTGATCACCGGTACCCCGCCCTCCTCCAGCGCGTGCAGTGTGTCCACACGGACGATGATCTGCTCGAGCGAGCCCCCGGGGATGATCCGCGCGAGCACCGCGCTACACGACGCGAGATCTTCCCCCGCGGCGGCGCAGCGCGGACCGGTCCCGCCGAAGCGCGACACCAGCGCTTCGTAGGGCAGCACCCGCCCCTCGTGCCCCCGATCGGCCAGCGCGCGGCAGAGCTGCTCCGTATGCCAGCCCTGCCGCGCGGCGAAAATCGCGATACGCACCGTCGCTAGTTGGTCTTCGTCCCGAGGAGCACGGTGAACCCGCCCGTCGCGAACGCCGGCAGGTCCCCGGCGACGGCCTTGAATCCTGCCGTGGCCATGCCCTTGTCACGTGCTTCCTTGGAATCCCACCGGAGGTCGGCCTCCCGATAGATCGGCGCCGGCTTGCCGTCGGCCGAGGGCGAGAACCTGATCAGCTCTGCGCGCGTAACGCCGATTTCTTGCGCGTGCGAGGCGAACAGGGGCACGTGCTTCTCGGCGTAATACTTCTCGAACGCCGCCGTGTCTTTCGGCTGGTTGTACAGCACGATCACGGCCCACTGCACGCCGGCGGGCGCGGCCGGCTTCTCCTGTTGCCGTGGCGCGGGCGGCGAGCACGCCAGCGTCAGGATGAGGGTGGCGATGCTGAGCGACCGACAGTGCATGTCATAGCTCCTTGGCGTAAGGGTACGGGGCGGCGCATCTCAACTCTCGAGCAACGACGCGCGCAGCACTTCGGGATTCACATGCCCGGCATGATACGTCTTTCCGCTCTGCACGCTCGTCAGCCACACTTCGGCCGGGCTGAAGAGCAGCGGATCGATCTTGTAGAAATCGCTGTCGTACCGCTTGAAGATGTCATAGAACGGCGTGCCATAGTCCTTCGACGCCGACGAAGGAATCCTCGGCACGAGCGCGGCGAGCTCCCCGTCTTCGGCGTTGACAGTGTAGCGCGCCTGACCGCCGTACAGGATGCAGTCGTTGGTACGGCCGATCGCCCGGAGATCGTTTTTCGCGACCGGCGGGAGGGGCGCCGTGCCGATTCCGCTCACGATCTTGTTCACTCGAAGCCGAGCGTGTCCATCTTGTGCAGGCCGGTTTCGAGAATGCGCGCGGCAATCTGCACGCCGCCGGCAAGGCTGGCCGTCGGCGCCACGACGAACGTAAGCTGCGACGGCGCGAGGCCCGCCTTCTGACCGACCCAGGTGGCGACTTCGTCGGTCGGCAGCGTGCGGGTCTCGAGCACCAGCACGCCGCGCTGGGCCTGTTCCGCGTATCCGAGTTTCGCAAACAGCTCTTTCTCGACCCGGGCGTGGGCGCGCAACGGCCCCGACCCCATCGCGAAGTATTTCCCGACCTGGATGGCCCAGCCGGCGTATTGGGACGCCATGCAGCTGACGGCGGGGTGATCCGTCCACACGCGGACGCCGGGCCACGTGTCGCCGGCAATCGGGACCGGGGGGTAGGCGATGTCGGCGAGCCCGCCCGTGCAGATCTCGGCCACCGCCCGGCCGGCCCCGAAGCCTCCGGGCGCGTCGACCCCGGCGTCGATCACACGCGCGCCCCCCGGAAGCGTCCGCACGGTCACGCGCAGTGCGTCCGCGTTCGCGGCCATGACGTCCGCGATCTCCCACGCCCGCTCGTTCAGGCCCACTCCCCCGCCCATTGCAGGATCTCCCCTTTGCCGAGTTCGGCCAGATCACCGCAGTACCGCTCGTACTTGCCGGCGACGTATCGATCCGCGACCGGCACTCCGGCCCGAGCGCGCAGGTAGCGGAGCAGCAGGTCGACGTGCGGCGGGCGGTAGGTGCACGCGTAGCGGAACGTGCCGGGCCGATCGATCGGCGCGAGCGCGACGATCGTGCCACGTTTCAGGAAGCGGCCGGCGCCCGGTCCCGCCTTCCCGAGCAGCACGACGGTCCCGGCGATCAACCCTTGACCCGTCCCCCGTCCTGCGTCCCCCGTCACGACGACGAGTCCCCGCCGCATCCGGACCCCCGCCTCGTCGCCGACGTTCCCTCGCACGATGATCTCGCCGCCCGTCATGCCGCGCGCCGCCCCGGGTCGCGCGCCGCCCGCGTTGTCGCCCGCATGGCTGCGCGCGTCGATCCGACCCCCCGACATCGCGAGCCCCAGGTCGCGCCCCACGCTGCCGTCGATCGTCAGCTCACCTCCCGCCATCCCGGCGCCGATCGCTTCCACCCGCGCAAGGTCTCCCTCCATCCGGACGACGCTCGAGGGTCCGCCTCGGACCTTGAAAAACTCCCCGAGCGTCGCCGGTCGACCACCGTGCACCACGGGCAGGTGGGCGATCGCCTTCGCGTCCAGCCCTGCGAACCGGTCCGCGGCGATGCAGTCCGCGATCAGCGCGTGTGTCGGCGGCTCGGCGAGGGAAAGCGTCACGGCGTCGCTCATGCGCTCCTCACACGCCGCCCTCACTCATGATCTTTCGTAAATGGAAATGATGCGGCCCGAGCTTGCCGCCGAAGTTCGCCGCCGTGATCGCTTTCACCCCGGGACGGCACGCTGCCGGGATGCCGGTGCGCATGGCCGCCGCGATCGACGGGGCATCCGTCCCGTCCAGCACGATCTCGAGCACGCTGTTCACGCCGTCGGGGAGTTGGGACTCGGTAATCGCCCGGAGCGTGGGATCGAAGGGGTCGTTGGTCGTCGCCACCATGTTCTTGTAGCGCTTCGAGCCCACCTTGCTGCCGCTCCGCACCACGCCGCCCGGGAACGGCAGGATCACCCCGGGGAGACTCGTCATCGCGT
>WNGP01006548.1_pt1 | contig 12014 bp, 9 predicted proteins | sample 5407671 | NCBI WGS metagenome assembly WNGP01 (sample SAMN13153381, study PRJNA577476) | soil metagenome | isolation source: 40 cm soil or saprolite under Garry oak tree replicate 2 | place: USA:California | collected 2016-06-15 | reverse complement strand
GGACGCCCCTGCTGGGATTCGAACCCAGGTCTGAAGCTCCGCAGGCTTCTAGCCTGTCCAAACTAGCCGACAGGGGCGCAGCCGCGCCTAACGGCCCGGCCGTATTTGATGCTGATGGCGACGAGCGTCACGCCTTGAGCACTTCGATGGCCCGGAGGAATATCTCCTCGATCAGCCCGGTCGCGTAGACCTCGCGCAGCAGGCCGCGGTCCCGGTAGTACTTGACCAGCGGCGCCGTCTGCTTCTCGTGCGTCTCGATCCGCTTGCGCACGACGTCCTCCTTGTCGTCCGCTCGGATGATGAGGGGCGTGCCGCACCGGTCGCAGATGCCGGGCTTCTTCGGCGGGTTCATGAGGATGTGGTAGACCGTGTCGTCTTTCGGGCACACGCGCCGGCCCGTGTTCCGTTTGATCAGTTCCTCCGGCTCGAGGAAGAGGCTCACGACCGCGTCGAGCTTCGTGAGCTTGGACAACGCCTCGGCCTGCGCGATGTTCCGTGGGAAGCCGTCGAGGATGAATCCCTTCTTGGCGTCCGGCTCCTTGAGTCGGCGTTCCGTCATCTCGATCACGAGGTCGTCGGGCACGAGCCGCCCGGAGTCCATGAACGCCTTCGCTTTCTGTCCGAGAGGCGTATTGTCGGCAACGTTCCGCCGCAGGATGTCTCCCGTCGAGATCCGCGGCACGCCGAGGTACGCGGACAACTTCTCGGCCTGGGTGCCTTTGCCCGCACCCGGGGGGCCGAGGAGGACGAGACGCATAGCCCATGCAGAACGAGTCGGCGGTCAAAAGACTTTGGACGCCGGATTCTGCGGGCCAAGCAGTCACGGCTTGAGTAGATCGCGCATGGCCTGCGGGATTCGGACCGAACGATAACTGTGGTCGCGGGACAATCGGACTACCAACTGTCCCCGCCCGAAGGATGCGACGAGTTCCTTGGAAATGGGGAGATTGTCCAAGGGAACAGGTGCACGCATAGCGGAAGGCCTCTCGGCCTCTTCTCACCCAGGCCTTTTTGTGCCGCTGACGAATTCGGCGGGCGTGCTCTTCCGAGTGACGAAGCGGTTTCGAGCCCATCTTCCGGAAGTCTACTCATGGTGCACGGAATTTCGGGACAGTGATCCGGAATTGAGCCGAATCCGGCTGCGCACACGCAAGGTAATCCGTCGGGAGGGTAACCTGATCGAGATGGAAGAGACCGGAACCATGGCATTCCCGTTCGTCGCACGGTTCCTTGTGCGCTTGCAGCCGCCGAACGGTTGGGAGGCCGACGGCCAGTCGAACATGGGGCACACGCACAACACCTACCGACTGTTTCCGGACAAGGACGGTACTCGGCTCGAAATCACGTTCGACGTCCACCTGACGGGGCCGTACCGGTTGTTCGCCCCGTTCGCGAGGGGGTTCGTCATCCGGAAGACCTCGCGGGAGTGGGACGATTACGTGCGTGCAATGGAGTCGGGTCGATAGCTCCAAGTCGGACTCCCTCGTTGTCGCGAGTTCTCCAGAGGACAGGCGGTAACCCATGGACGACCGGAACGCCGATTGTCATCACCGGTTCCGTTCCTATTGCGGGAATCTAGCTCTTTCAAGGAACCTAGGTGCGACCGCGTGCCCTTCGTGCAGTCGTCCATTCACGTAAGGGACAGAAATACGGAAGCCCAACGAGCCGCCGAGGGAGCGCCCTCTCGACCGCATCCGCCCGGGGGTCTCACGTCGTCGTCTTCACGTCGCGGAACGCCGCATAGAACCAGCCGATCGCGACGACGTAGAACGCGGTCGCGATGAAGATCGGGAGGTCGAGGTGGCCCGAGGCCATGAGGACGCCGCCCGCGACCGTGCTCACGCTGTTCGGGATTCGCCACACGAGGGAGTTCAGGGCGCTCGCGAAGCTCCGCTGGTCCGGCTCCACGATCCCCATGACGAACGAGTCGGCGAGGGGGATCGACATGTTCATCAGCGACGCCCGGACCACGTAGATCGCGCCGGCGGATATGGGGCTCGGGGCGAACGCCAGGGCCAGCATGAACGCCGTCGAGAGGCCTTGCGTCGCCGCGATCGCCGGCACGCGCCCCCAACGCTTCGCAAGCCGCGAGCTCGCCACGGCCGCGAATCCGATCGTCAGGCTCGCGATGCCGAGCACGGGACCGCTGAAGGAGTCCGGCACCGCGAACTTCAGGAAGAGCCACGTCGGGATGAGGGGGATGATGAATCCCGCCCCGAGCCCGATGAGCCCGTTGTATCCGGAGAACCGCCCGAGGAGGCGCAAGTCCCGCCCGCGGAAGAACCGCTGCCGGCTCGGCGGCGCGTCCCGGTATCCCCGAAAGAGGAAGAAGAGTGCGATCGGCGAGACGACGGCCCCCGCGGCGAGGACGAGGAACGCGGCCACGTGGACGGTCCGCGAGTCTACGCCGGTCGCCGCTTCCAGGGGCGGGAGGAAGAACGGGATCGTGTAGCCCGCTCCGGTCGACAGCGCGCTCACGATGAAGGAGAGGGCGAAGGCGGGATCGCGGTTCTCGGGCACCGTCTGGTCCGCGATCAACGCATTCCAGGTCGAGCTGAAGGCACCGTCGACGAGGCCGGCGAGGAACGAGGCGACCACGAGGATCCGCACGTCCAACGTCAGGGCGAACGTCGCGATGATCGGCGGGAACACGAGGAGCGCGGCGAGCAGGACGCGCTTCTTGCCCTTCCGGTCGGCAAGGATGCTCAGCGGGATCGAGCCGAGGATCAACGCGCCTCCATTGACGCCGAGCAACAGACCGATCGTCCCCGAGTCGAAGCCGAGTTCCGGGAGGTACGCCGGGATCCACACGAGGAAGAATCCGTAAGCGATCGCCGACGGTGCGAGGAGGACGATGAACCACTGCACCTGGCGAGGGACGGGGACGCGCGTCCGCGGGGTGTCCGGCTTGGCGGTCGAGGCCATGGGCCCGTCCGGGCGCAACGGCGGCGCGTTTATCTAGCCTCTGGTGAGGTCGGGGAACTCGAGCCACAGCTCGATTCCGAACCTCCATAACGGACGAGCGTGTTGGCGGTCGCCCGGGAGAGTCGGAGGCATGCGGATCGGGATCATCGGGGCAGGGCACATCGGCGGGACGGCCGCGAAGCTGTTCGCACAGGCCGGACACGACGTGGCGGTATCGAATTCGCGGGACCCGGCTTCCCTAGATTCCCTGGTCTCATCGATCGGCCCGAGGGCGAAGGCCACGACGCCTGCGGATGCCGCGACGTTCGGAGAGGTGATCCTCTTGGCGATCCCCTGGAGGAGAGCGGACCAGCTCCCGCCCGCGGACCGGTTCGCCGGCAAGATCGTCATCGACGCGATGAATCCGTACTCGGCGGCCGGCCGAGTCATGGACCTCGGGGAGAGCACGTCGAGCGAGGAGATTGCGAAGCGGCTCCCTGGCTCCCGCGTCGTGAAGGCCTTCAACACGATGGGTTGGAAGACCTTGGAGACCGGCGGACGGCCGTCGTCGAAGGACCGGCTCGCGGTCTTCATCGCGGGCGACGACGCGGCCGCGAAAACGACGGTCGCGAAACTCATCGAGGGGATCGGGTTCGCGGCCCTTGACACGGGTTCGCTCCGCGACGGCGGGCGACGCCAGCAACCCGGCTCGCCGATCTACGGGCGGCCGATGACCGCGTCCGAGGGCTCGGAAATCCTCCGCCGCCGACCATGAGCGCGGCCCCTCCGCGATCTGCCTTTACCGGCCGGGAGAAGAGCATCATCGACGCCGCGCCCTCCCCCGAGAAGGTGCAACGCTGGCTCGATTCACTGCCGTACAATCACGAGGATCGGGGCGAGACGCTCCGGACGTTCCGCGGCGTCGTGCGGGCGAACCAGGTACACTGCCTCGAGGCGGCCCTCTGCGCGGCGACGATCCTCGAGCAACACGGATACCCGCCGATGGTCGTCGATCTCGAGTCCCAGGACGATCTCGATCACGTCGTCTTCCTGTTCCGGCGAGGCGGGAAGTACGGGACCGTCGCACGGTCGCGGGACCCGGGCCTCCATGGCCGCAAGCCGCTCTACCGGTCGGTCCGCGACATCGTCTATTCGTACGTCGATCCGTTCGTCGACCTCACCGGGCGGATCAACGGCTACGGCGTCCTCGACCTACGGACCCTCCGCGCGGACTGGCGGCTCTCCTCGCGGAACGTGTGGGCCGTCGAGCAGACGCTGATCCGGATGCCGCACACGCGGCTCCGCACGTCCGACGTGCGGTACCGGTGGTGGCACGAACGGTATGTCCGGTACAAGGCGCGCCATCCCGACGGCCGGCCGAAGTTCTACCCGACCCGCCACCGGTGGCTCTAGGACGGGCGTCACCTTCATGAGTCCTCCGGGCGATCACTGTCTCGTGGGGGGACGCGAGGCCGAACCCGGTCCGGCGGCCGCGGCGCAGACGGGGGGTGGACCGCAAGCGACCGGGCCGGCCGCACGGTGGGAGCTGGCGGACCCGGGCGGGGTGCCCACACCCTTCGCTCGGGAACAACTGGTCGAGGCCCTCCTGAACCGATCCGTCTCGATGAATGCTCGGGTCCGGCCGCAGGGGAGCGGCCAGTGGTACGTGCCGGAGGCGTTCCCCGAACTCGAACCCGCGTGCGCGTCCGTGTCCTTCGCGCGATCGGGCGTCTGGCCGAAGCAGGCGTCCGGCATGGTCGTCATCAGCTCGAGCGTGCCGCGCCTCCTCGATCTCTCGAAGAAGCTGAGGCACGGCAACGGCGCGCGGAAACCGGAGTTCTTCCTCCCGATCCTGAACAAGGATCCCGGGGTGACGATGGTGACGTGGACCCAGCTCTTCGCGGTCTGGGATCGATTCTACGTCGGTTGTGTCCTCGAATCCCATTACGTCAAACCGGGCCAGCCTCTGAACGTATTCCTGATCGGGATGAACTGCTCCGACAAAGAGCGGACCCATGCCCTCGCCCCCTCGGGCTTCAAGCCTCCCGACGGCGCCCGTCCGCTCCTGGGGTTCACGCTCTCGCCGTTCGCGTGGGACGTGAACCACTTCCCGCTCGGCGCGCCGGCGGACGCGCAACAGCACACCCTCGGATTTCGGACGATCTCGACCGCCGGCAAGGTCGCCACGGCGGCCGCGGTCGGGATTCTCACGCTGGGCACGTTCGTGTACGCGCCGGGGCACAAAGGGTTCTCGGTGAGCTACAAGGTCCTCGAGCCGAAGTCCGTGCAGTCAATCGTCTCCGTCGAAGAATCCGCTCTGAGGGCGCTCCACGCGGCGTTCCAGGAGCATCAGGCGGACGCCCTGGTGGGGCCGGGTGGCGACCGATTCCCGAAAGACCGCGTGCTGGAATGGTTCAAGTACTATCTCGGGGCGAACCCGGGGATGATCATCCACACCTTGAACGCGGAAAAGGACCGATCGAAGGTGGTCCCGTCCCTCTTCAACCAGTTCCTGAGCACCGAGTTCCCCGACGGCACCTGGTTCCCCCCCGCCCCGAGCTAGGAGACGAGGAAGTCATAGGCAAAAGAGATGCGGATAGCCCTCCGAATTTTGGGAGCGCACGGCGGTCTCACGCGGCTCGGTCCTCCGAGCCGAAGTGAACGAACGGAAGGTTCCCGCGACTCACCAGGCGTTCCAGCTCGACCGGGATGCCCTCGAGCTTCGACATGTCGAGGACGTCCCCGAACGCCCCCGGATACCTCCTCTCAAACTTCTGGACCAGGGCGCGCATCCTAGCCGTCAACGAGCCGGGCGTCCGGCCGCGGTAGACGACGGCGAGGTAGACCCGGTCCCCTCGGACGATCGACACGCGCTTCTCGCCGAGCTCGAGTCCCTCGAGGTGCCGCTCCGTCTCGTCGGAGAAGCTCCGGCGAGCGAAGTCCATGATCGTCGTCAGCATGCCCGTCAGCAGGTCCGTGTCGAGCGACCCGTCGCCGCGGCGCGACACGCTGCTCACAAGCAGACCGGTGTTCGTCACGAGGAATGCCCATTCCAGCTGGCGGCGGCGATAGACGAGGAACCCGCCGAGTGCGCCGCCCGCAAGCGGCATCGGAAGCCAGTAGAGCCAACCGGGAATAATCTCCTGGACGATGCCCGCCGGCAGGACGACGCGCACGTGGATCGTCGTCGTCCCGGTCAGGTTTCCGTCGCTCACGACGACACCGATGGACTCGTCCGCGTCCGCCGCGTAGGTCAGCAGGAGCCCTTGGCCGAGGATGAGGGCGTGAGGACTGTTCGTGGACACGAGCACGAGGTCCGACGTCTTCGTGTCCGGATCCGCCAAGTACGACGCGAGCGAGAGGTACGTCGTGGTGACGTTCAGGAAAACGTCGGGTACCGCGAGGAAGGCGGGCGGACGGTCCACATGGACGACCGTCATGCGGACCGTGTCTTCTTGGAGCGCGCCCTGTGGGTCCGTGGCGCGGAAGGTGACCGTCTCGGTGCCCCACCATCCAACCGCGCTTGTGAGGTCGACGCTCCCGTTCGCCTGAATCGTCACGCCGATCCTCGAATTCCCGACGGTCCAAAAGAGCAGGATGCCATCCGGGTCGGCGAAGTAGTCCGAGAGCCGGTACGCCGCACGGCGGGTCGTCCCCTCGTCAAAGGAGGCGTCCGGCATCTTCGCCGCCAGGATCGGAGGCCAGTCTGATCCCACCGCGACGAGGACCGTGCGGTCCACTGTGAACGCGCCATCGCTCACGGAGAGGACGAGGCGCTGGACGGTGCCGTTCATGACCCACGGGTACGTCAGCGTGAGGAGCTGGCCTGACACGAAGGCGTGCGTTGGGTCCGAGGTGCTGACGACCAGGTCCGACGACGCGGTGTCTGGGTCGCTGAGGTACGGGTCCAAGTTGAAGGAGAAGGGCGTGTCGAACCGCACCCGCAAGTCCGGGACGGCGCCCCACGCCGGCGGCGCGTCGACGTGCAGGACCGTCACCCGGACGGTGTCCTCCGCTATCGCCCCGGTTGGGTCCCTTGCGCGGAACGTCACGTCCTCCTCGCCCCACCAATCGGCCGGGGCCTGGACGTCCACGCTCAGGTTCGCGCGGATCGCGACGATCAGGTGCGTGTAGCCGGTCGAGTAGAACAACGAGTCTTGATCCGGATCCGAGAAGTACTCGGACAAGTTGAACACGCCGCGGACCAGCGTGCCCTCCTGCAACGTCACATCGGGCAGGGACCTCCGGAGGGCGGGCGGGTGGTCCGTCGTCACCTTGACCACGACGACCCGCGTGACCCCGAACGTCCCGTCGCTCAGGGTCAGGTTCACGAACGCCCACCGCCCAAGGTACGCCTCCGGATACCGGAAGGAGACGTTCGTCCCGGATGTGGACACGTGGGCCGGGTCGTCGCCGGTCAGCGTGAGCGAAGCGGCCGGCGTGTCGGGATCGCTCATGTAGGGCCCCTCGTCGAACACGTACGTGTCGTTCGCCGGTACGTACAGCGGGGACGGCGGACCGAACGTCGGCGGACTGTCGACGTAGGTGACGTTGATCCACGCGGTCTGGCGGTCGAAGCCTCCTTCGGGATCCGTGAGCCAGTAGGTCACCAAGGCATCGCCCCAACGGCCGCTCTGGGGCGAGATCGTCACGGTGGGCTCGCCTGGGATGTTCGTCCCGCCGACGGCGACGACGGCCGGGTCGAACCCGGTGACATTCCACCGCAGCCGCGAAGCCGGCGTGTCGGGGTCCGAGACGTAGGCGCTGAGGTCCAGCGCCGCAGGACCCGCGTTCTCCGGGAGTACGAGGTTCGGGATCCGACCGGCGATCCGCGGCGGCTCGCGCCCGCCACCGGCGGACGAGAAGCTGTACGAGACCGTGAGGATTGGCCGGTGCGCGGCGTCGGGGGAGTCGGAGCTGAGGAACCCATGGAGCACCCCCGTGATCTCGCTCGTCTCGAGGAGGAACACGCCGTCGTTCGGAGCGAGGCCCGCGACCCAGTCTTGTACGAGGTTCGTGACGTTCCATGACATCCAACCGGGGCTCGCCACGGAGCTGGTCGACGCGAGTCCGAAATCTCCGCCGGAGGTGGCCCACGGAGTCGTGCCGTCGCGATAGTTCCACGAGACGCCCGCGGCGGGGAAGACCTCAGGGACGCCGAGGCTCGCGTCGAGCATCCGTGCGCCGCTCCCCGACGCCCCGTCGAGGAACCGCTGGGTGTGGTTGACGTTGTATCCCCAGGTACGCCAGTCGTGGTCCAGCCCGCCCGTTCCGTACGCCGCCATGCCGGCGGACGTGGGCACGAGGATCTCGAGGGTCCCGTTGCCGGTGAGGTCGGCGAGGGCGGGACTCGTCATCGGGAACTGATACGTGCTTCGAAGATTCAGGTTCGGCGGGGAGATCGTCCAGCCTTTGGCGAGGAAGCCCGTGGCGGTGAGCACGTCCACGGCCGAACCCTCGATGAACGCGATCTGCCGCGTGCCACTCCGGTCGAAGTCCGCGACGACGGGCGTCCCGGCCTGGGTCGTCCCGGCGTTGTAGTTCCAGAAGGTGGACCCATCGGCCCCGCGCAGGTTGTACACGGTGCCCGACGCGACCCCCACGAGGATCTCGGGGGCGCCGTCGCCGTTCACGTCCGCCATGGTCTGGCCGCCTTGGCGGTAAGACGGCAGGGACCGGTACCAAACCGTCGTCCCGTTCGAGGCCCAGAGCGCGAACTCGATCCCGTTGTTGCTGACGTCGCCCGTGACGACCTCGGGCACGCCATCCCCGTTCACGTCGCCGAAGGCGATGCTCCCCTCGAGGAACGAGCCGCCGGGCGCGTTCGCGGCCCAGATCTGCGTGCCGTCGAGGGCGAACATGTGGACGTTCTTGTCGTCCCCGTCCACGAGGATCCGCGGCGCACCGCTCCCGTCGATGTCCGCGATCGTCGGTGTGTAGGCGGCCACAGGGACGGTATACGAGGGAAGGGACGTCCCGGTGCGCCCGTCGATCGCCGCGAGGTTCCGTGCGTTGCTTCCGACGAGGGCGTCGAGCACACCGTCGCCGTTCACGTCGACAAGGGTGGGAGTCGTGAAGAGGACGCTGCCGCTGTTGTACGTCCAGACGATCGTACCCGACCTGTTGAGCCGGACCACGCTCGGCGCGTTCGTCGACACGACGACGCTGAGCTGGCCGCTCCCGTCCACGTCCGCGATTTGCGGGGTGAAGGGCACGCTCTGACCGAGGGAAACGAGGGTCCGCCATTTCAGGTTCCCGTCCTCGTCGAGGCAGTACACGTATCCGTCCGTCCCGCCGAACACGATGTCCAGCCGGCCGTCGTTGTCCATGTCCGCGATTGTCGCCCCGGAAGCGCCACCGCCGGTGGGGCCGTACGTCCAGAGGGGAGTCGCAGTCCACGTACCCGTCCGGTACGCCGGCACGGACGTCCCGTTCGTGCTGTACACGATGTCGTACGCCTTCGAGCCGTACGCGCCGATCGTCGCGTCGAAGAACACGTGCGCGGACGAGATTTGGCCGCCACTGTACGCGTAGCGATACACCTGGGAAGGCACCTCACTGCACGCCCGCCGTCTCGCGGACCGTGACGGGCTGGACGGTCCACGAGTGACCCCCATCGCCCTCCGCCCACGAGGCGAACGCGGGGATGACCCGGACTTCGCCTGCGGCGCCTTGCACCTCGTACATGCCAAGGGTCGCGCTCACGATCGTCGCGTTCGACGGCACGCCGGCGAGATCGAAGCGCAGGAGGCCCCGGGAGAGGTAGCCGCTCGTCGCGTTCGGGCCGACCCACAACGTCGAGGTTCCTCCGTAATTCCAGAGGGGGGTGCCGCTCTCGACGAACGAGTCCGTTCCGTTCGCGCCCGGCTGAAAGACGTCGACCTGAAGCGGAATCACGCCCCGCCCCTTCTGGCCGGACGATCCGCCGGACACGATGGACGCGGTGACGACGGCAACGACGAGGACGGTGACGATTCGAATCGGCGAGATGGCCACGGCTGGTCCCGTGCCGCGGCGGTTCTCGGCGGGCATCATAAACCGGACGCCGCGGTTATCGAGGCTGATTGCAGGGGACACGCCGGCCCGGGGCCCTCAGAAGGAATTCGCCGGCTCCCGCAGGACTCGTGGACCCAAGACGCCCGATCTCGCCAGGTCGGGCGGGCGACGGTGGCCCGGCTTCGACTCCGCTCAAAAGCCGATCCCGAGGAGATGCTCGACCTCGCCGATCGGGTTGAGGATCGTCGTGTTCGAGCTGCCCGCGAACAGGAGGCCGACCGCACGGTCGTCGGCGTCCACGATCAAGGAACCGCTGTCGCCGCCTTGGGAGAGGGCCGACGCCACGAGTTGATCGCGAAATCGGGCGGTGCGGGTAAGGCCGTAGAACACGCGTACGGTCGCGGCGACCGCGGTGATCCTGCCCTGGGTGAGGCCCGTCGTCCGGCCGCTCTTCTTGACCGGCATCCCGATCGTCCCGGCGGCCGTCCCGGAGACGGTCCCGATCTCCAGGATTTCGTCGGAGACGTCCGCATCGTTCAGCGGTTTCGCCAGCGCAGCATCCACCACGTTCCGCACGGGCCGCGCGATCCCGAAGAGGCTCAAGAGCCAGTCCAAGAAGCGGTCGAAGACGATCGGGACGAACACCTCCAGGGTCGCGATCCGATCCCGGTCCGTCCCGCCGTCGTAGGGGCCGGGCTGCAAGATCGGGTCCCCGATCGCCGCGGCGTTCGCGTTCGCGAGGACGTGGTTGTTGCTCAGGATCATCCGGACGCCGGCGCGCCGCGCGACGACAGCGAGGGTCCCCGCGGTGATCCGGTAGTGGCCGATGCTGACGCCGCCAGGAGCGGGCCGCCACCGGTCCGTACGTGCCTGGAGCGCCTGGATCCGTCCCGTCTCGACGACGTCGGTCTTCATCGCTTCGATCGTCTCGGGAATCAGGTCCTTCGGCCGGAGCTGAGCCCTCGGGACCTTCCGCTCGACGAAGACGACGACGCAAGGCTCGTCCGTCGGATGGCCGCCGACGACCTTCTTGGCGATCCCTACGCCGACCACATTCCGCTTCCGAAACAGCCGCGCCTCATGGATCCGTGGAACGCTCCGCCACGCCATAGCCCGATTGGATGGCGCTCATCGTTATAAGAGGATTCGTCGAGACCGTGCCCGCGTTCTCCCTCTCCGCGTCCTGGCGCGGCCTCCTTCGGGCCACAGGAGAAGCGTTATACTCGGTGTCGGTTTCCCTCCCAATTCCGTTTCGGTGGAGCGCGGGACGTGGCGCTGGACTCGGGGGACATCGCATGGGTCGTCGCGGCCACGGCCCTTGTCATGATCATGACGCCCGCGCTGGGCTTCTTCTACGGCGGACTCGTCCGGAGGAAGAACCTCGTCTCGACGATCGCCCAGTGCTTCGCGATCTTCGCCCTCGTGAGCCTCGTATGGGCGCTGTGGGGCTACACGCTCGCCCTGGGGCCGTCCTACAACGGCTTCATCGGCAGCCTGGCCAATTTCGGGCTGAACAATGTCGGTGAGGCTCCGAACCCCGGCTACTCCTCGACGATCCCGGAGCTGCTGTACTTCGCCTTCCAGTTGAAGTTCGCCGCGATCACGCCCGCCCTCATCATCGGCGCCTTCGCGGAGCGGATCCGGTTCAAGGCGCTCCTGATCTACATCGTCCTCTGGACGACGTTCATCTACGTGCCGATCGCGCACTGGAATTGGGGCATCGGGGGATTCCTGAAGTCCCTCGGCGTCATCGACTTCGCGGGCGGCCTGGTCGTCCACACGGCCGCCGGCGTCTCCGCGGTTGCGGCTGCGCTCGTCATCGGGCGGCGCGAGGGGGTCGACCGCCTTGATAGCCGACCGAACAACATCCCATACGTGATCCTGGGCGCTTCCGTGTTGTGGTTCGGATGGTTCGGCTTCAATGCCGGAAGCGCGCTCGCCGCGAATGCGCTGGCCGTCAACGCACTCGTCGTGACGAACCTGGCGGCTGCGGGCGCCGCGGTGAGCTGGATGCTCACGGACTGGGTGCGAAAAGGGAAGCCGTCCGCCGTCGGGATGGCCGTGGGCGCCGTCTGTGGCCTCGTCGCCATCACCCCGGCCTCGGGATACGTCGG
>WNGP01006227.1_pt1 | contig 12015 bp, 9 predicted proteins | sample 5407671 | NCBI WGS metagenome assembly WNGP01 (sample SAMN13153381, study PRJNA577476) | soil metagenome | isolation source: 40 cm soil or saprolite under Garry oak tree replicate 2 | place: USA:California | collected 2016-06-15 | reverse complement strand
GCTGGACGCGAAGGTAGAAACCCTGTCATTCGAGTGCACGCTATTTCTTCTGGACGGGCAAATCAACCGTGCGAAGCGCCAAAGGAAAATGGCAGCGCAGGCTTCAGCGGCTCTTTGAATCGTCAAAGGTGCCAGCCGGTCATGCCCACAGATTACGGGATACGTTCGCCGTCGAGCTGTTACTCGCTGGCGTCCCGCTCGATAGGGTTTCCGTGCTTCTCGGGCACAGTAGCATCCGCATTACGGAGCGCCACTACGCGCCTTGGACGCGCTCGCGCCAAGAGCAAATCGAGGCTGACCTGAAGGCTGCATGGAGCAACGATCCCATCGTGCTTACCGACGGCAAGGGTACGCCAGAACTGCAAGGGAAGACGGGTCGCATCAATTGAAGGCCTTAACTAACTGTCGCGCAACTGGTCGAGCTCCGCTTCGGTGTCTGCCCGCTGGGCATGATAATCCCAATCGTCTGCGATTTGCCGGAGTAGCGCACTCGTACGCGGCCAATTGCGCGTGGCTTCCGCCCACGTGCGATATTGGTTCGCAAGTCCTCTCTCTTGCTGTCCCCCGTCGTACAACGCCTTCGAAAACGCGCCTCGTTGATTGAAGCGGCTTAATGCGACCCCTCTCTCGATTTCCTTGGCCGCGAGCTCCTCGATCACATCTCTGATTGGCTTTGCTGGCCATGCGCCATCTCCGCTATCCGGGGGCGCAAAAGCCAGTATCTGCCCGATTTGCTGATCTGTGATAACCACCCGGTCCTTTTCCTTTGCGAGGCTCCTTACTTCGGAAATCCAGGATCGCAGGTGATCAACATCTGCGCTACCGGGAGAAAAGCCAGGCGCCGTCTTGATCGACTGGAGCAAGCGGTATGCTAAACGGGCGCGCAAGCGCCGCTCCTCCGTGATTTCTTCTTTTTTCCCCGTCGCCGGTGCGAATGCGTCGCAGATGACGCTCATAAAGAATTCCGACGACGTGCCAAGCAGCCGGTTCAGAGCAATGGGCTCTGCCTGGAATTCAAGCATCGGAAGATACTGGTATTCGAGCACCGCGAGTTGGCCGAGATCCACGTCCCCGCGTTGCTGGAGCGCTTGAATCATGTGAACGACCTCGTACTGCACTCCTTGCATCTTCCGCGTGTCTTTGCTCAGTTCATCAATAAGGCCTTGAAGTGCTTGAACACACTGCGCTGTTGTAAGAAGATTCTCGTGATACCCAACCATGTCGAGGATCGCCGTAAAACGCCCGGCCTCCACGTACTTGGCGAAGGCGAACTCTAAATCCTCCGGTGAAGCCGGTCGGAAGACAGGTTTCCGCGTCCAGTATTCTCGCTGAATATCTGTCGACAGCGAGGCGACGAAATCCCAAGTCGGGCGAGAATCGGTCCACCGCAAAACAAGATTGGCAGCGGAGCGGGGTTCCAGCGTGCCCGCAACTTCCCCTATCCAGTTGTCCCACGGTGCGCCATGTACATCGTGCGCCAGCGAGGAAAGTGCCATCGAAAAGTCCACAGTAACGCCTGAGTTTGGTTCGATCGCCAGGGAGATCGCTTCTTTCAGCACCTCGATGCTCGCACCACTTTGCCCAAGGGCAACCCCAACCAAGTGCGGGAATTTTGCTGCCCTTGCTAGGTCCAAAACCGCCGAAACCCTTTTCGTTTCGAGAAGACCGCGCAAGGCCTCGTTCCGATCGCGGTTTGCTTCTCCCATGTAGTCTGTCCCTTTCGGGTTGCCAACCTTAGGGACGTAATCGTTGAAGAGCCAGAGGATCTGACGAACCGGGTCGGCCGGTCGAATTGCGTCGCAGAGTTCCTCTAGAGGCTTCAATTGCTCCAGTCTCAGCGCCCACTTCGCGTCTTGGAAGTACCGATGCTTCTGCGCGAAATCATGGAGTTTAGACCAAAGCTGAAACACCGCATCGGAATCCGCATTCTCTGTCGATTGTCTGATTGCAAGAATAACGCGCCCGCGAGTTGCTTCGTCTAGTTGCGGCAAGCTGTCGATCAGGACAGTGAGACGAGAGATGTCCGTTGCGGCTAACTCGACCGCGACATCTGCGTACTGCTGAAACGCCCGTTGCGCGTCGCCCCAGGTTGTTGGTTTGCTCTCTGCATCTCCAAAATCTCGAAGCCTGGGCTTAGCTGTCCCGCTCGAGTGATCGAAGTTTGCTGGGAGCAACGACATCGCGAGTTCAAGGCCGATCCGAGGCCGCTCGCGACATATAGACCGAAGCACCGCGATTCTCTCGTCCAGCGATGCGTTGGTATTGGGCCTCCATGCGAGGAATATCTCTCGAAGGCTCTTCAACGGGCGATTCGCGAGCCTGCCTCCCGGGTCGAATTCGGCAAGCGTCATGAGCATCGACGTGGCCCGATGCAGGTACTTTGGGCTCCACGCCATTGTCTCAAGGGCCCAGAGTACGTAGGTGTGAGGACTCGACGTGCTCCAGAACGATTCGTCCTTTTTGTCACGGAAAACGACTGACGCCCACTTCTCGCTATCACCCCCGAGCACCCGCTCGAGGGCGGAGGCCAAAGGGTGGGGTGCGGCCTCCGCAAGCCGAGGAAACTCCGATTTCAGGCCGACAAGAGCACGAATGTCCTCCGAAAGCCCCGGTAGCGAGCCGACGATACTGTCTACATACTGTTCCGGGGTTAGATTGATCACTCGAAACCTCGCGGCTTCATGGAGCCCAGAAATCAGGAGTAGCGTTCTCGCTAGTCCGCGTCTGAGCCATTCCGAGTGCCGAAAATCGTCTCCCCTTGTAGGAATCACCGGCCTGGCCTCATCAGGGACCTCCAGGCGGCGATCCCGCTCGGAGAAAACCTCGATGCACACTTCTCGTAACCGCTCTTGCGTCCGCGTGTCGACTAGGCATCCGAGCAATGTAAATGCATCCGTGGCGGAGCGAAGTGCCCAGACCGACCCTTCGAGATCGAGCGGCGCATCGGCAAGAGAAGAAAGTCTACGTGCCTCGGCGTCAACGGCCTCATAGGATGTGTTGCATAGTTTTGCGACGACGGTGCGATCGTGTTCGTTCGCTGCGTTCCATCCGCCAGCCAAGACCATTGGAACTAACTTGGGATCGTTATGCCATTTCGGCGGCGGTGCTATCGCGCTGGCCTTCAGGCGCGACAGCACCGTGAGGCTTCGACCACAAGTCACGGCGAGGCCGAAGGCTTCCTCATCGCCGAGGCCCATCGATTTCAACCCCGCCGCAAATTCGGTCGTCCTCATGCGTTCCAGCAGTTCCGATTCGCCAGCTCTATCGTCCCCACCGAGAACTAGAATCACCTGATTCGTTCTCGCTAGTGCGGGACCAACGCTACTGACTTCGGGCGGAAGAACGAAATTGAACCGGTTTTTCGTGGGCACAGTCTGCGCGGCGGCTACCGTGTCGAGGAAGAGCGTCTTGGCAGCAAGAAAACGGGACTGCTCTGGCTCTGCGCGCATGATTGCCGCAGCGATAAAGGCAGCGGCCTCCCTCGGAGAGTCGGCTTGCCATTTGCCCAGATTTGGGAGTCCGGCCGCCAGCTCGTCGCATAGGCGTTTTGCGCGTTCTTCTCGGCCGCTCAACAACAGTTCCTCTTTCAGCGTCGGAAGAAAACTAAGGCGGTACTCGTCCCAAAAATCCCGCACCGTTCTGACGCCGCTCGGAGGGATGATTGCCAATTCTCGGGCCAGAGGTAGCGCCACAGCGGGATTTTCGACGAGCCAATGCTCGAGCACAACCGCATCTAAAACCTGAACTTTGAGCCAACCATCCGACGACCGCCCCCGCATCCATTCTTCGAGGTCCGTGTCCCATATGCGCGGAGTTACGAAAATGAATGTGTGCTTCGCTCGCTCCTCTTGGCTCAACCCATTCGTGCGCTTGTCGTAGTCTTTCCCAGCCTTTGTCTTGTAGTCTTTTCCTGCTCCAAATTCCCAGAGCGAACGGCCCACGGGAACAAAGACATTACCCTCGACGACCTCCGCAATACCGTCGAAGCCGTGCGTTTGCGAAGCATCGCCGCTGGGGAAGCGGTACGACTGCAAACTGGGGCAGGAAGCGCGAATCAGCGAAGCAACGACGCCGGGAAGCTCCTCTCTTGCAGTCAGAGTGTCCGCCCAAGACTACAAATGTTGTGCCGTCACGATGTTCATGGTCAGTCCGATGCCTTGAACTTGTTTCCTGCGGGACCCAATGGTCACCCTCAGATCACAGGCATAGGGGAATTCTACGTATCTCCCTCGTCATGGGCAAACCGGAAACTATTACCGTCAACGAGTCTGGATCTGCAAAGTCAGCAAACGATCAAATCTAAATATCCATATCGAGGGGAAGCGTACACCGGAGGTACACGAAGAAACGGACCCGCGTAAGTTGATTCTATTTCAGTCGGTTAGGTTGGTAGGGGCGGTGGGGATCGAACCCACGACCTTTGGCTTAAAAGGCCACTGCTCTACCGCTGAGCTACGCCCCTGGAACAACAAGACTTCATTGTAACCGGGGCGCGCGAACTGCCGCAATGAAGCGGTGGTGTTCCCTATCCAAATCCGGCGATCAACTATTGACGATTAAACTGCGGCTTCGGCGCGGATCCGCGGCCGCTTGCGCTTCCACTCGTAGTCTTTTCGCAAGCGGGACTGATGCTTTTTCACCTTGGATTCCAGTTCGCTAAACGCTTGTTTGCAGCTCGAGCGCACATCGCTGCCCGTGCCGGTCACGTGAAGCGTCCCCGTAGGCAACGACAGGTTCAGCGACAGGGACTGTTCTTCCGTTCGCGGGTTTTTGGCGAATGCGCCGTGCAGTTGGACCAAGTCCGGTTCGTAGGACTTCAGAAGTTTGTTCAACTTTTTTGTGTGCCGCTCGAGTTCGGCTTCCACATGGTTGTGCGATGTCACATGCTTGTAGCTGATCGATACTCTCATGGTTGCACCTGTAGTAGGCGGGCAGGAAGGGGCGGGACACCTTTAACGGCGTGCACCGCATCATGAGCGCAGCATAGCAGGGTGCGGTGCGTCTGGCAATTCGATGCAGCCCGTGCAGCAACTTTTGGCCCGATTTCCTTCAGATTGACAGAATGGGTCGCGGCCCCTACGCTGAGGCGGCCCAAAGTGTACGACTCTTATGGCACGCAGAGTGCTACGCAAGCCGAATGCCGCACCGCCGCGGGCACTTGCCCCCGCCGATTCCATGTGCGTGCGCATCGGTCCGGCCGGCTGGTCGTATCCGGATTGGGCCGGATACGTCTATCCCGCGCGGCGCCCCGCCGGTTTCCACGAAGCTGCTTATCTTGCTGCATACTTTGACACCATCGAAATCAATACGTCGTTCTACCAGCCCATCCGGCCGGAACATGCCGCGCAATGGGTCAGTCGCGTCGCACACAATCCACGTTTCCTGTTCACCGCAAAGCTGTGGCAGAAGTTCACGCACGAACCCACGGCATCGGTGGAAGACGAGCGCGCCGTCCGCGCCGGATTCGATGAGTTGCGCCGCGCGGACAAGCTGGGTGCGGTACTGCTGCAGTTCCCGCTCTCATTTCACCGCAGCTCGGAAACGATGGCCCGCCTCACGGCGCTGCTGAAGCGCTTCGCGGACTATCCCCTCGTCGTGGAAGTCCGCCACGCCTCTTGGAACGCTCAGGATTTTTTCAACGTGATGCGCGAGTTCAACGCCGGCTTCTGCAACATCGACCAGCCGGTCATCGGCCGTTCCCTCGAGCCCTCCGAGGAGGTCACTTCGCCGATCAGCTACGTCCGATTGCACGGACGGCGCTACGACACCTGGTTCAACGACGACCCGGCGGTTCCTGGCTACGAACGCTACAACTACCTTTACAGACAGGAAGAGCTCGAGCCCTGGGCCAGCCGCATTCGCAAAGTCACGGAACGCGCGCGCGACGTGTTCGTTGTGACGAACAATCACTATCAGGGCAAAGCCGTTGTCAATGCGCTGCAGCTTATTAGCTTGCTCAAAGGAGAAAAAGTGAAGGTACCTGAGCCTCTGCGCCAGCATTATCCGCAGCTCGATGAAATTGCCAGCGAGGCCCCCGCCGAGCCGACGCTCTTCCCTCTTGGACCCGCTTCCGAGCCGAAATCAAGTTGAATTGCTACAGCAACGGCAACTTGCGATCGATCGCCCGAGGCAACTGCGAAGGACATTTGATATGCTGAGAGAATACCAAACGAATTCATTCGGTTGAATTCGCCAGGCAGGAGCGAGCAAACACTGAACGAGGACTACAGTTCGTTTCATTCTGACCAGACTCCCTGCTCGGCGACTGCTTTGTCGAGCGCGACATTGCGGAAACATCCGAATTTCCCTTCGCGGATCCTCCGCCGCAGGCGCGACATCACGGTCTACCTTCCACCGAATTACCATGAAGAACCTCAGCGCCGGTTCCCGATCCTCTACCTGCAAGACGGCCAAAACCTCTTTGATGGTGCGACGTCCTTCATCCGCGGGAAATACTGGCATGTCGCTGAAACCGCCAATGAATTGATTGCCGCAGGAATGATTCAGCCTCTGATCATCGTCGGCATCAACCACGCCGACGAGAAACGCGCGCAGGAATACACGCCAACGCCGAGCAAGAAGCTCGGCGGCGGAAAAGCCGAGCGTTACGGCCGGTTCCTGCTCAAAGAACTGAAGCCCTTCCTCGAGTCCGAGTATCGAACGCTCCCCGGCGCCCATAACACGGGGCTTGGTGGCTCCTCGCTCGGCGGACTGGTGAGTCTCTATCTTGGCCTGCGGTATCCCGAGGTGTTTGGCAAAATCGCGGCTCTCTCGCCTTCGGTTTGGTGGGGCGGCCGTTGGATTCATGAATTCGCACGGAGAGAAAACTTTTCCGTGCGGCCGCGCGTGTGGCTGGACATCGGCACGCAGGAAGGGGCGCGCGTCCTGCAGGACGTCAGGACATTCCGCGATGTTCTGATGGCCAAAGGCTGGATACCCGGACGCGAACTCCACTACGAAGAAGTGCCTGGCGGCACGCACGACGAAGAAGCGTGGGCGCGCCGCGTCGGCCCGTTCCTGAGATATCTCTTCCCGGCCACAAAGGCCACAGTATAATCACTCCCCCTCCGTCTGGAGAGGCGCAAACCGATCCGCACAATGGAACGCGGAGCACGCCTTGTCCGAAGAGTATCCACTCACGATTCTCTGCGTCAGCTCGTACGAGAAAGGCCAGGAATTTCTCTGTGCCTGCAAGGATCAAGGCTGCCGAGTGCTCTTGCTGACTGCCGAAAAACTGCGAAATGCCAACTGGCCCAGGGAATCCATCGATGAATTCTTCTACATGGCGGAGGAGCTGCGGCTCGAGCAATTGATTCATGCGGTGAGTTACACGGCGCGCACGCAACGGATCGACCGCATCGTGGCGCTCGATGAGTTCGATGTTGAGAACGTCTCCGCGCTGCGCGAGCATCTGCGGATTCCCGGCATGGGTTTGACGACTTCGCGCTATTTTCGCGACAAACTCGCCATGCGCATGCGCGCCCAGGAAGAAGGCATCCCAGTGCCGGATTTCGTTCACGTTCTGAACTACGACGCGCTCAGAGAATACATGGCCCGCGTTGCGCCGCCGTGGCTGCTGAAGCCGCGTTCGCAAGCGTCCGGCATCGGGATGAAGAAGATTCATGCGGCAGACGAGCTCTGGCCGTGGATCGACCGGCTCGGGGACAAGCAATCGTTCTATCTGCTGGAAAAGTTTCTTCCCGGCGACGTCTTTCACGTGGACAGCATCGTCTCCGAGCGGAAAGTTGTCTTCGCGGCGGCACACGCCTACGGCAAGCCACCCTTTCACATTGCGCACGAAGGAGGTGTCTTCACTTCCCACACCTTACCGCGCAGCTCGGAGGTCACAAAGCAGCTCCTGGAGCTGAATCGCAAGCTCATCAAGGTGCTGGGCTTCGTGCGGGGAGTAACGCACGCCGAGTTTCTGAAGTCGCATGACCATGGCAATTTGTATTTCATTGAGATCGCCGCGCGCGTCGGCGGGGCGTACATCGCCGATATGGTAGAGGCTGCCAGCGGGATCAATCTGTGGCGGGAGTGGGCGCGGATCGAAGTCGCCGGTGGCAGGAAACCCTACAAGCCCCCTCGTCCGCGCAATGAATACGCCGGCGTGATCCTCTCTCTGGCACGCCAGGGGCACCCGGACACCTCGGCATACAACGATCCGGAAATCGTGCTCCGCATTCCGAAGCATCACCACGCAGGGTTTGTCGTGAAAGCGAAGACAGCCGATCAAGTGAAAGAGCTGCTGGAATCCTATGCCGCGCGATTCGAGGAAGATTTTATGGCCGTGCAACCAGTCCCGGAGAAACCTTCCGGCTGAATTTCTTCCGGAACGGAAAGAACTCGCCTTACTTCTTGAACAGGTCCTCGAAGGCCTTGCGCGCGTCGTTCGGCCGACCAGGCGGGAACGTTGGACCGGGAGCCGCAGCCGTCTGGTAGGAGGTCGGGGCTGTGTCCTTCTCGACAGTCATGCGAAACTCGTAGAACTTGCAGTTGTTCTTTGCATCCTTGGGCGAGATGCGTTCCGGGATCGGCTGCGTGCACTCGAATTGCGCTCCGGTATCGAAGAAACGGCATTGCTTGCAGCAGTGCAGCTCGAATTTGCAGCGCGGGCATGGCCCGTTCGGATCAAAGCCGGGCGCCAAGACGGCGCCGCAATTCGAGCACCGCGCGCGCGTAACGGTTCCCACCATGCGCGGCGTGCGCGGGCCGAATTGCTCTTGTTTCGGGCGGGACTCGTGCTTGCGGTCAGGTTTCTTTTCCTGGCTCTCCGCCTCTCGATAGCCTCGATGTCTATATTTGCGATCTTGATCCACACTTACCTCCAAACTACGCCGTTCGGGTGAACGGGCGCATCCACTACGCATAATTGCGCGAGGGCTCGCGCTTTGCTTCGTGACCTTAGTCCGACCGGATTGCTACACTCGGCTCGCGCGCTTGTCCTTCTTGATTCCGGCGGGGATGGCGAACGTCCGAGAGCAGGAGATGGGACATCTATGTTTGTAATCCTTTGGGAATTCGAAGTCAAGCCGGACTGCAAAGAGCGCTTTGAAACAGTCTATGGCCCCGAAGGCAACTGGGCAGTCTTCTTTCGCCGGGATCCCGAATACCGCGGGACGCGGCTTCTCCGCGACATGGCGGCGGAGCGCTCCTACGTGACGCTCGACTTCTGGTCCGGCCGTGAAGCTTACGAGGCGTTTCGGCGGCGGCATCGCGCCGAATTCGAAGCCCTTGACGCCGAATGCGCATTGCTGACCACGGCCGAGACTCCGCTGGGCATGTTCGAGAGCGCTGTTCAGCTTCATTAGACCACAATCGCCTCGACCTCCCCGTGCGCGGGTCGAGCAAGAAATGATGAACGTGACTGCCGGCGAAATGCGGCCCTTCTAACGTCCATATCTTTCGCCGCGCATCGCTCCGAAAAAGAAATGCTCCCTTTCTCGCGCCTGCGAGAACCAAGACGGCGCCTTTCGGCGGCTTGGACATTTTTCTCCTCGAACTTCTTCAGCGTCGGACGTCTTTCCCGAATATATTCCCGCCCCAAATTTCTACCGGCAAGTCCGGCTGCAAGAATGTCTGCGGAGTTCCGGCTTCGCGTAGGATGGCCTCGGCGGCCAAATAGCCACTGCGGACCGCGCCTTCCATCGTCGCCGGCCAGCCAGTACTTGTCCAGTCGCCCGCCAGGAAGAGCCCGGGAATGTCCGTCCGCTGCCTCGGCCGCCAGCGATCGCAGCCCGGCGCGGGCGAGAACGTCGCCGCAGCCTCCTTGATCACCGTCGCCTTGGTGATTTTGGCATCGCTCGCGTCCGGAAGAACGTGGCGCACCTCGCGCAAACAAATGTCGATGATCCTGGTACAGCGCCGTCTTGTTGAATATCCATTGTGTCGTAGACTCGAGTAGTGTGAGAAATCGCTCGGACATCACCGGCCGGTCGAACCACAAGTGAACTCCGGTAATTGGCGCGTCGCTTAGTTTCTCGAGATTCGCGAACGCAGCGTGGTTTTTCACAACGCTCTCCGGAAGCACCTCGGCAACTGCGTTGCGAGGAATCGCCAGCACGTATGCGTCCGCGGCTTCTTCATGCCCGTCGTCAAAGCGCACGCCGGCGATCGCCCCGTTCTCGAGGCGCAGTGCGCGCACAGGAGCCCGAAGCACCACCTCCCCGCCCTTCCGTTCGACGGACGCCCGGCAGCCGTCATACAGCTCCGCGAGCCGCACCGTGGGCACGCCCATCCGGTACCCGGTGCGGTTCGAGAGAACCGCTTTCCAGAAAACCTCCACGCCATAGCGCGCATCGGTGCGGTCAAGCTCTTCGGATAGAGCACTCACGAGCACGACGCGCCAGAAGCGATCGAGCGCTCGTTGCGTCTGTCTGCGGCGGCGGAGCCATTCGAGCATCGAGATTCCGCCGCTCTCATCAAGATCGCGCGGGTGGCCTTGAGAGCGAACAATGTCGAACATCGCCCGCGCAATCCAGAGCTTGTCCTCCCAGCCGAGCGGCGAAAACAGCGCGAACGAAGGCATCATGTGGATGGGCGCGGGCCAGCCGGGCGCCGCCCGCATGATTCCGCGGCGGCCTTGCGGATCGATTAAAACCAACTGTTCGTAGAAACGAATTTTGTCGGCCGAACCGGAACGACGATAGAAATCCTGGAGATTCGTGCAGCAGCCGAACGTCACGTGCTGGCAATTGTCCACGTGCTCGCCATCGGCAAGCACATAGGATGCGGCGCGCCCGCCGAGAAATGGCCGCTTCTCCAGCAGCCGAACGCGATATCCCGCTTCAGCCAGTGCGACGCTGGCCGCCAACCCGGCCAGCCCGCCGCCGATCACGATCACGCTTTTCGAGGACATTCTCTTCCGTCAGGCGCCCGAATCGCGCCATTCCCGCAAAATAAAGTTTATCCGTCGTTGGAACGCACACCAACTCGTCCAACACGGCGAAGTCCAGCGCTTCCATCCGCGCAAGAAGTGCGCTGTACGTCCGTATGAGAAGCCATAGCGCCGCGCGGCTATCCGCGTCCACCTTCGAAAGTAGCGCGGCTCCTTCCTCGTAGCACGACCAGGCGCGGTCCGCTTCAAAGCGCAGTAGCTCGCGAACTCCCAGCGAGACCTCCCGGCGGCCGAGATCTTCCGTTGAAACGCCGTATCGCGCGAGATCCTCTTCGGGCAAATAAACTCGTCCAAGCTCGCGGTCTGCGCGCGCGTCACGAATGATGTTCGTCAACTGAAATGCGAGGCCCAGCTTCTCCGCCAGATCCAGCGCGCGGGGTTCGTAAAAGCCGAACACGTGCGTGCAGGTAAGCCCGACCGTTCCTGCGACCCGGTAGCAGTATTCGCGCAGGCGTTCATAGGTAGGATACCGGCGGATGGTGAGATCCATCTCCGCGCCGAGGATCAGGTCATGGAGATAACGCGCGGGCATTTGGAAGCGCCGCACCGTGTCCACAAGCGCAGGAACAATCGCGTGACCCAGGCGGCCGTTGCCGACAAGCGCGGCATCCAGCATCGAGCGCCACTCTGCCAAGCCCCGCTGCTTGGCGGCGAGATCTGCGCCCTGGTCGGCGACATCATCTACCAAACGCATGAAGGCATAGAGCGCAGCGAGCGCATCCCGCTTCGGCTTCGGTAGCAGATAAAACGCATAATAGAAATTACTGCGGGCCGCGCGAGCAACCCGGTGGCATTCCGCATACGACGCGGCCACGGTGGAAGCTCCCTCGTCATTCGCGGAGGGAGATCCTGCGCCATCCCGCGCGACCAAACGCTTCATCAACGCTCGCCCGAGCAACTGTATCTGCTTCCCGCGGCTCATCGCCGGACGATGACGCAGTGTGTCATATCCCATTGTTTCAATTGCGCCGAGCACGGCCATTCCTCCGCGGCTGAACATCTCGATGTCTACCCGCAGATGGGCATTCACCTTCTGCGCCAGCGGCAGTCCCTCCGCGAAAAGCTCGCGCGTATAGGCAATCAGTTCCTTCATCAGGTTTGCGTAGCGTTCGTCGAAT
>WNGP01004183.1_pt1 | contig 12017 bp, 9 predicted proteins | sample 5407671 | NCBI WGS metagenome assembly WNGP01 (sample SAMN13153381, study PRJNA577476) | soil metagenome | isolation source: 40 cm soil or saprolite under Garry oak tree replicate 2 | place: USA:California | collected 2016-06-15 | reverse complement strand
GTCGCGGGATTGGTGAGCGGAGTTCAAGAGATGGGGGATTCGGGGCGGGAAGGCAGAAAATCTTGAGAAAATGAGCGCAGAAAGAAGGTGAAGGAAACGGCAGCCTCGCCAAGAGAAGAATGCCCCACCTTTGCAAAACCAAAACCGCAAAGGCCACCCCCGGAACTATTCGATTAGTTAGCACGCCGCATCAGCCAAACTGCCTGGGGTTCCCGCCCGCGTCGCAGGTGTAAAAACCCGAATCCCGTTCGGCTCACCGATCTGCGTCGATTGTCCATTGTTGTCGTATGCAGCCAGACTGTCGTCCCGCTCGCGTCCGTGATGCTGTACCGCTGCGTACGGCGGCCTCAAACTGCTTCGTAGTCACCCGGAGCTAGCGACCATATTTGGTAATTGCGGCCCAAGAGTCCTGCAGGGTCGGCGCCATAACGATAGTCACGAACATGAACAACCCATGCGCCGGGATGGGTGCAGCTCGGTGCAACCGAGTCCACGTCAAAGATCATCCAAGCGCTCCCCTGAGGAACGCGGGCAGCGCCCCACTCGGTGAGTTGGACCATTTCCGGCTTGGCGTGGAAATGCGGTGTCATCGTTGATGCTACTCTAATCGTGAACTCTCAAGCAGTCAATTCGGCATGCCTTAGTCAGCATCACCGACCCGACCGGAGAGCGCAGAGAAGAGCCTCAGGGGCTAAAGCCCCTGAGCTACAGGGCGCGAAAAGCCCCGATGGATAAAACCCATCGCGGCCATCCCTTGCAAACGAGCGCGGGGCCATCTACGCTACTGGCGCTGAGGAAACGAAGAGTCACTTCATGCCCGATCTCTCACCGGAACTGCTCGCGCTGGGTTTTATCTGGTACGTCGCGTTTCTCTTCTCCACCACTTGCCACGAGGCAGCCCACGCGCTGGCCGCCAAAATCGGCGGGGACGATACCGCGTTTGCAGGCGGACAGGTATCGCTCAATCCGATCCCGCACATCCAGAGAGAACCCTGGGGGATGGTGGTGATTCCCATCCTCTCGCTGATCATTAACGGGTCGATTATCGGGTGGGCCAGCGCGCCGTACAATCCCGAGTGGGAGCGGCGGCATCCGCGCCGAGCCGCTTGGATGGCTCTGGCCGGGCCGGCCACGAACTACACGCTGATGCTGATCGCGGCGGTCGCACTGCGGCTGGGCTGGTCCCAGGGCTGGCTGCACGATGACCCTCTCACGGGCAAACCGGGCTTTGCGAGCAGTGTGCTCGGCGCTTTCTTCTCGCTCAACCTGCTTCTCGGCACGTTCAATCTACTGCCGGTTCCCCCGCTCGACGGCAGCACGGCCGTCATGCTGTTCATGGGCGAGACACGTTCCCAGCGCTATTTGGACTGGCTGCGGGGGAATAGTTATGCCATGGTCGGCCTCCTGCTAGCGATCGTCGGATTCCGTTATATCTACGCCCCGATCAAGGCCGTCGCCACGTATTACCTGCTCCGGAGCCACTTCTGAAGCGCGCTCGCCGGGAATCCGGAGTGGCGGGTTGTATGCCCCAGTCGTAACCATCCAGCGCCGGATTATTCTTTCCCAGTACAGCTTCAGTCGGTTGCTCAGACTGGAACGTCCCGATATCTAGAAACGCTATTGGAAGAATGTCCTGTGGTCGCCTTCGTACTTTGCAGCCAGTTGTGGCGCGGCACCGCTGAATGTTCTTAAGCAATATGTCGAGCAACAAAAGACTCCACTTTAACGGGTCTTATATCCCCGCCCTAAAGGGCGAGGCTTTACGGCCTGACGGTAAGTCTTGAGATCAAGGCTGTTGGAATGGATGATCGTTTCTATTTGGCGCCTTGAATGGCCCTGCCGCCACGCACGGAAAGCAGATGATGTGGTATGCTACGGCTCCCCGTTTCGCCAATTGAAGATAAAAAGGCCGGCCGCTCGGCGGTCGCATAAGACAAGGAGAGAAAAAAGATGAGAACCAAGTCCCTGGCAGGGGTGTTGATCGCGTTGCTTTTGATGGCGGGGGCAACGGCTGCATCGGCACAAGAAGTGACGCAGGTGGAGAAGGACAAGGCGCTGCAGTATCTTGAAACGACGAAAAAGAATGTTCTGGAAGCGACGAAAGGGTTGTCGGAAGCACAGTGGAACTTCAAGCCGGCACCGGACCGCTGGTCGGTGGCACAGGTGATGGAGCACATCGCGGCGGCGGAAGATTTTATCCGTGGCTTGGTGAAGGAAAAGGTGATGCTGTCGCCGGCGGGGGAGCCGGGCCGTGACGTGAAAAAGACGGACGAGGCCGTGCTAGCGATGGTTCCCGACCGCACGAACAAGGCACAAGCACCGGAGCCGCTGGTACCGACGAATCGTTTCGGGTCACCGGACGGCTCGATCAAGCATTTTGTGGAGAGCCGCGCGACGACGGAAGATTTCCTGAAAACAGCAACCGGTATGCGCGATCATGTGGCAGACAGCCCGCTGGGGAAGCTGGATGGGTATGAATTCGTTCTGCTCATTGCGGCGCACAGCGAAAGGCACACCAAGCAGATCAACGAAGTGAAAGCGGATCCGGATTTTCCAAAGAAATAAGAAGAATAGGATTTAGCATAAAGTTCGCAGAGGGCACGGAGTTCGCAGAGAAGAAAATTGAAAAGATAACGCGGAAGCCGGCGGGTCAGGCCAAGGGCCTTCCACACGGTAGAGAATGCGCCGCGCGAGGAGATGGTGAATTAGTCCTCGCGCGGCGCATTTGTGTTTTTGGCGACCGTCAGCGGCTGCCGGTCGTGAACGAGGCGTTGCTGGCGCTGGTAACCGGGACGGTTATGGTGTTGTCCATACGGATTAGCATTCCGGTTTGCGCGGGAAGATCGAGGTCCTTGCCCTTGCGCGCAACGATGTAAACGGCGCTGCCGGCGAGGCCGAAACCGAAGCCACGCGCGACGTGGCTGAAGACCGCGCCGATGAGCGTGCCGCCACCGGTGCCCATAGCCGCGCCGACGATGTCGCCCTTGATGTCATGCTTTTCCTGAACGACCTGGCCTTCTTCAATTCTCACGTCTCTGCGGCGCGTGCCGCCGGCCTGCCCGCGCGCTTGCTCGATAGTGATGATGCTCATCTGCACGGGGATGAGGCGGCTATCGACTTCGATGGACCGGAACGTGAGGTTCATGTACGCCTGGCCGCGAAAGATGGAAAAGCGGCGGGCCTTCTCCACGGTGCCGATGATGCCGTTCACGCGCGTACCGGCGGGAAGCAGCAATTGGCTGCCGAGATAGACGGGGTCGGCGACAATGGCGACAAACGGGTCGCCATCTCTGGCTACGGCGCTGCTGATGCCGCTCAAGAGAGTGAGATGAACCTGGGTGCCCTGAATGACCTGGCGCGGTTCGGCGTAAGACGAGGGCGCGGCGGCGCAAACGAGAGCTGCCGCCAAAAGAAAGGACAAAGCGATTTTCATGGATTCCTCCTGCGCGCACGTGGAGTGCGGGCTGGCCCCGTATCGTGAGGCGACACGGAGGCGATGCCTCAGTGCGTTCCGCTGGCGCGGCGGACCCGGCATCACGGCCAAGCCGGGACGCGAGGAGGATGGGGAGGAACTCCATCCGCGGCTAGGTTACCGGATTTTTGGATTCTGGTGCGTGACTTTTGCGGAGTGTTTCCAGTGAATCAAGGCCGTCTCGGCGAGGAGAGTGCTCGATGCGCGACTGCAAGATTGACTTGAGTTGCCGGCGGTGGATGGGAAGAGTATCTTTTGGCTAGTTTAGGACCCCTATCTTTTTGACGGAGGATGGTCGGATGAAAAAGATTCGAATGGGAAGTGTTTGTGTCGCGCTGATCGGTGTGGCCGCGCTCACGGCGGCGGTTTACAGCCAAGAGAAAAAAGACAGCCCCGCGCCACCCAAAATTATGCACTTCGGCGATTTGAAGTGGACGCCAATCATTAAGGGATGCGATCTTGCGACGGTGGCCGGCGACCCAAGCGCCGAAGGAACGCCGTTCGTGGTGCGCCTCCGGTGCGTTGATGGAGCCAAGATCCCGGCGCATTGGCATCCGACGGATGAAAACGTGACGGTGTTGAAGGGAACCTTTCTAGCAGGCATGGGCGAGACTTTCGACGAGACAAAACTGACAACCATGAACGTGGGGAATTTTGTGACGATGCCAAAGGAAATGCGGCATTTCGCGACTTGCAAGGGCGAAACCATCGTACAGGTTCACGCGATGGGCCCGTTCAAAGTGAATTGGGTGAATCCGTCCGAAGTGCAACCGCCGGATGCGCCGGCGGCAAAACCAAAATCCTGAGGCGCGCGCGAGTTTCGCGAGCGGCAGAAGGAATCAGCACAAAAGAAATGGAAGAAGCCGGGGCCGCGCAATCTGGCTGGGCTGGAGACGCTGTGCTAGACTTTTCTCTGCACTCGCGGGAAATGGACGCAAGTGCCGGAGCGTGGAACTTCGGGCTCTGTGCAACGAGGTCCCGCGAACCCCGCCAGGCCCGGAAGGGAGCAACGGTACCGGGATCACCTCGGGTGCCGCAGACCACCCGAAGTTCCTCTCATCGGAAAGCTTTAAGTTGTTAGTTCTTAGTTTTTAGTCGTAAGTCGTAAGTCAGAAGTTGAGATATTCGAGAATGAATGTGGTTTTTTGTATTCACTAAGAACTGAAAACGAATCGCTAAGAACTCGCAAATGAGCTACCAGGTCATAGCCCGCAAGTGGCGCCCGCAAACGTTTGACGATCTCGTCGGCCAACAACACGTAACAGAAACACTGAAAAACGCGATCAAGAATGACCGCGTGGCGCACGCGTACATTTTTTCTGGGGCGCGGGGCGTGGGAAAAACGACGGCGGCGAGGATCCTGGCGAAAGCGCTGAATTGCGTGAAGGGGCCGACAGCGCAGCCGTGCGGGGAGTGCGATTCTTGCAAAGATATTGCGGCGGGGACCTCGCTGGACGTGATTGAGATCGACGCGGCGTCGAACCGCGGCATCGACCAGATCCGCGAGCTGCGCGAGATGGTGCGGTACGCGCCGGCGGCTTCGAGAAGCAAAGTTGTGATCCTGGACGAAGCGCACATGCTGACGGGCGAAGCGTCCAACGCACTACTGAAGACGCTCGAAGAACCGCCGGACCGCGTGATCTTTGTGATGGCCACGACGCAGCCGGAAGACCTAGTCGATACGATCCGCTCGAGGTCGCAACACTTTCATTTTCGCGCGCTGACCTTTGCGGAGATTGCGGGGCGCCTGGAAGAGATCGCCAAAAAAGAAAATTTGAAGATCGAACCGGGCGCGATGGCGGTGATTGCGCGTATGGCGGAAGGCAGCTTGCGCGATGCCCTGTCGCTGCTGGAACAGGCACGGGCCTATTGCGGCGAGACGATTCCCGACAAAGAGGTGCGCGAATTGCTGGGCGTGGTGCCGGATGATGCGCTGGAGGAACTGGTCGGAGCGATTTCAGGAGGATCGGCGGACCGCGCGCTGGGGCTGGTGCACACGTTTCAGAAGGAAGGGCGCAACCTGCAACACTTCTGCCGGGAAGCGATCCGGCATATGCGCAATCTGTTGATTGCGCGAGTGTGCGGGGCGGATTCGGAATTGATTGCGGCCACGCCGGATCAGCGTCCGGCACTGGCGAAGGCGGCCGCACTATTCAGCGAAGAGGATCTGACACGATTTTTTCAGATCTTGCTGCAAACGGATGATGATCTGCGGCGGAAGCCCGATCCGCGGGTGCACCTGGAAATGGGATTGCTGCGGCTGATTCATGCGTCGCGACTGGCGCCGCTGGAAGAACTGCTGGCGGAATTGAAGAGCGGCGGGGCAAACTCCGGAGCGGCGCGAAGCGTAGCGCTGGCTGGAGCGCCCACACCATCGGCAAAGAGTGCGGCACCAAGTTTTGCGGCGGCAATTCCCTCGCAGCCGAAAACGGAAGCGCAATTCCCTTCCCCGTTCACGGCGCCGGCATCGGCGCCTCTGGCGACCGTGGCTGCTTCCGCAGAGGTGAAGCAGGCAGTTGAGGAAGAAGAACCAGGAATTCCGGCTAAGGGCAATGGTGCGGCGGCGCTGGCGATCGGAATCACGCAAGAGCAGGTCGCAGAAATCAAGGCGGCGGTTCAGGCGCAGCAGAAATTTTTGGGTGAACTGGTGGAACAGAGCAGGCTGTGGGAGCTGGAGGGCGCCGAGCTGCGAATTTATTTTTCACCGGACAAGCGGCCGTTCGCGGAAATGATGGAAGGAAGAGAGACACTGGAAAAGATCCGTAGCATTTCGAGCAAGGTGCTGGGCCGGGCCGTGAGAGTATGTGCTAAACTGGAAGCAGTTGCAGCGGCAGCCGCGTCGGCGGCGCGCGGCACGTCCGGCACGCAAGAGTTGCGTGCGCAGTTTGAGCGCGATCCGATGGTGCGGTCCATGCTGCAGCGCTTCGGAGGAAAAATTTCCGAAGTGAAGCGAGGCCAAGAGGAATCTTGATGGAAGTCAGCGCTCTCCAACAGATGCTATCGCGATTCCGGCAACTGCAGGAAGACCTGCAGCGGCAGGTAAATTCCGTGACCGTGGAAGCCTCAGCCGGCGGCGGCATGGTCACGGTGAAGATGAACGGCCAGAAACAGGTCGTGGACATACGCATTGAGCCGGATGTTTTTGCGAACAAAGATCAGGAGATGTTGCAGGATTTGGTTCGCGCGGCGGTGAATGAAGCGTCGCGGCGCGTCGATGAAGAACTTGCCAATCAGATGAAAAACCTTGCAGGCGGAATCCCCGGGATCGCCGGCATGAAGATCCCCGGGTTGTTTTAGCCGGCAAAAGATTTCCTGGCCAGGTTTCCCTTCCTCTTTTTACTTCACGTATTCCCCGTTGTGAACTTCGTACTCGACACGGAAGGGCTTCTGCTCCTTACGAGTTTCCCAATGCTCCTGGGCGATGAGCCGGTTGGCTTGCGCCAGACGCTCGGAGGGGAGCGGGTGCGAGCGGAAATAACCGTTCAAACTCTGAATGGCCAGCTCGGAGAGCTCCTGGTGCGGGCTTTGCGCGTGGATGACGTATTCGTCGCATAATTTGGCGAAGCGCTCGAACGCATCGACGGCGCCGTACGGAGAGTAGCCGGACTGAACCGCTAGGTACATTCCTTCGCGATCGGCTTCGAATTCTTCATCCTTGTGGTAGCCGGCTTCCCAGAAATCGAGCGGGAGCTGCAGCAGAGCTCCCAGGACGTCGAGATTGAGGTCTTTCAATTTCGCTTCCACCTGCACGCGCTCGACGCAATGATAGTGGTCGACGTGCTCGATCTCGTGGGCGAGAATGTTGGCGAGCTCATCTTCGCTCATCATCAGGTCCAGCATGCCTTCGCCGATGTAGACCGGTCCGCCGGGAAGAGAAAAGGCGTTGATCATATTGTGATCGGGGAGAACGGTGAAGGTGTACGGCAAACGTCGATGGGCGTGAACTGCCACCGTGCCTCCGACGCGGGTGACGTACTTCTCGAGTCCTTCTTCTTCAGGAGTAAGCTTGCGTGTTTGTGTTGCGTAGCGAGTGGCAAGTTCCCTGCCGATGGCGATTTCTCGTTCGTCGGAGAGGCGCGTGAAGTGCATGGGGATGCGGGAGAGATCGCGCTGGGCATCGGCTGCCATATTCAAGATGGCGTTGGCAGAAACGGGATTGGACTTGGGGCGGCGCTGGCTCCAATACAGCCCGGCGAGCGCGAAGCCCAGGATGAGAAAAAAAACGACCAAGACAACGGAGCGCTTCATAGAAATTGGCGAATGGCATCGCGGTATCTGGTGTAAAGAAACGAAACAAATACCAGCGCCGCACCCACGATGATGAAGGTGATGTACCGGTCACGCGCTTGAAGACCCCAGACATCGAGGGCCATGACTTTTGCGACGCAGAGCAGAAGCATGCCCAGGCCGGTAAGGCGGAAGCTGCGCTCTTGGACCGCCAGAGCGAGCAGAACGATCAACACACCTTCAATCCCCCACGACACGGTGACCATACCCGCACGCATTTTCAAGGCGAGCATGCAGGTGAGCAAGATGATTGGGACAAAAAACACCACTTGTTCGGGGCGGCCGGCAATCACCGCAAGTGCTGTGGTCCAGGGGTTCGCACTCTGAGGGAGGCGGTAGCGCCCGCGAAGACGGAAAGCGAAGTACAGGCTTGCCAGCAAAATGGCGGCCGCCGAACTGAGCACGAAGTAGCGGCCTTGCCAATCGCCTTCACCGAAATAGCCGGCGCCGAAAAGATTGTGCGCCATGCCGCGAGCGAGAACTCCGATCGTCAGAAGCAATCCCTGATCGAGGAAGAGCGGGCGATCCAGAAGCAGTGAGGCGCCAAGAAGCGTGAAAACGACGGCGGCCCAGGAGGTGACGACCCATTCGATCGGAAACTGAAAATAGAAAAGCGCCACAATGGTGGCCGTGCCCAGGTAAGCGAGGAGAGCGTCGAAGTGCAGGCGGCGATCGCGGCCGGTGTTTTCTTCCTTCTGTGGCAATTGCGCGTAGACGAAAAAGAAAATCAGAACGAGCGGGAGGATGGTGTACATCCGCGGACCCCAGAACTCGCCGGGCTCGCTCGCGGTGAGGTTGGAGAAGAAAATCCGTGTGAAAGTGGCGATGAGCGCAACGTAAGCCTGATATCGGAATTGCGTGATCTTGCGCAACAGGCCGTACTCGAAGAGCACGAGACCAAAAGCGCCCCAGGCCACGGCGATGCTGGTAGGCTGCGTCTGCAGTTCATACCAAAGAAGCAGACCGCCGATTGCGGATGCAGCCCAGGAGTAAACGTGATGGATGTCTCGCTTGCGCCATTCGTTGGGTATGCGGATGAGGCGTGAGAGCGCGTAGAAAATTACGGCGACAATCGCCAGCGACAAGAGGCGCACGCTGATGCCGTGCCAGAGGTCAGTAACGTACAGATTCACGCTGATGCTGCGGAGCAGCGTCAGCCCGGCGAGAATGTGCGATTGCCAGCGTAATTCTTCGAGCTCGAAGCGCTGGTCGACGATCGCCATTACCAACGCAAACGCCGCCCAGAGTGGAGCGAGCCAGCCATTGGGGTATTCATACCATGCAAGCAGGACTAGCAGTCCGGTGGCCGCGAAAGAATGAAGGAAGGCCACGGCGCGGGCATAGCGCTGTTCGGGCGCGGCTTTGCGCGAGAGAAAGTACAAGCCCGCGGCGACGAGAGAAATGGTGAAGATGCGTAGGGAGATGGGGCCCCAGAATTTTTGTTCGAGCTGGTAGTTGTAGAAGTACGCGCGGACAAGAGCGCAAAGACCGACGACACTCGCCTGCCAGGCGAGCTGCTGGTAACGAATCCAGCGCGTTGAAAGCGCGAGCACGACGGCGAAAACGATCCAGCCAACGGCGATCCAGGGCGCGCGGGGCGCTTCCTGAAGGACCCAGACCATCATGCCGGTGCCCGCCCAAGTGTAGGCCACGCGCGCAAGCTGGAGATGGCCTTCGTCCGTGGTGCCAAGCCGCTTGGCGAGCCAATAGCCACCAACAACAACCGGCAATGCGCTGAAAGCGCGCACAGGAATGGTGTGCCAGGCGTGCATGCCGCCCGGATCAGCCGTGAGCGCCGTAAACACGGCGAGACCAGTGAGAAGATGCGAGTGCCAGGCAAGCGCATGATAGCGCAATGCGCGCGCGGCCTCGGACAGAAGCACCGCAAGAGCGATGAAAGCGAGGGGCTGCCAAAGCTCCGGCGCTTCGAACCAGATGAGAAGAGCAAAGAAACCGCTGCCCGCGGCGGCGAAGAGACCGCGAACGGCGCGCTGCCCAGGATCGTCACGCAGTGCAGCCAACCTGGCGGTGAGATAGAACGCTGCACCAAGAAGGGGAAGAGTTAGCAGCCGCATGCGCATGTGAGCGTGTTCTGGCGATTCGAGATGCAGATTGACGACAATGCCGCGATAAAGAGTGAGCGCGCCGATGAAAGCGTACTGTCCCTGCAGGTGAGGCGCTTCCAGGGCGCGGCCCAGACCCGCAAGAATGAGCATGATGGCCGCGAACGCGAGCGCCGTCCAATCGTGAGAGAACAGAGCCCAGGCGGCGGATGCCGCTGCGAATGCACCGAGATAAGAATGAATGGTCAGCAGGGGACGATCAGGCGAGCCATCGAATAAATTTTTCCAGCGCGAGTCGACGCCCAGGGCATTGGTATAGAAGACGACGGCGCAGAGGGAGAAAAGGACACCCGTGGCTAGCGCTAGATCCTCATTCGAGAGACGCAAGTTGAGGAGTTGGCGGAAGTCAACGTCAATTAGATGCAGGCCGACGAGCAGGCCCGTCAGGAGACCGAGACGGCGGAAAACAACCTCTTTCGCGATGATCCCCGCTGCCAGGAAAGCCTCCGCGCCGACAAGCCAGAGGATGGCCACGTTGTTTCCGGAATAGTGGAAAGGAACTGCGGCGAGCATCAGCGTCGCGCCAACCACGCTCAGTACGACGAAAGCTTGGCGGCGGCGTTTGGTGACGGGCAATTGGGCCAAAGTAAATTCGAACGCTCCAACAACCAGGAGAGCGAGATAGGCAAGCTCCGGCTGGACGGATTGGAACTTCATGACGCCGAGGAGCAGGAGGACGTTTAAGAGAGCAGCAAGCGTGGAGATATGTTCTTCGAAGTCGGTTTTTATGTAGCGGGCAATATGGGAGATGCGGAAGATCAGCCAGTAGAAAAAAAGCAACGCCAAGCTGGCGTGGTATTGCTCGAAGTGCCGGCCGTGCGCCCCCTCGATGCCGAGAATTCGGTAGAGCCAATAGAGATGATTCAGGTAGCTGGAGAGAATGCCGAAGACTTCGAGCTCGAACCAGCCCATTTTCAGGACGATGGAGACAAGACCGATGGCAAGAACTACGCCAGCGGACAGGCTGTAGACGGTGTCTTGACTCAATGCCACGGTCGTGTAACCGAGCAGAAAAGCCAGGCCGGTAACGAACTGCGAGCGATATCGCAAAGTGTGCGCGGCCATCGCGATGGCCACAACCAACATCAAGATGCAGTCGAGAGTCAGTGAATCAACGACGTGCATCGCGGCGACGTGATAAATCGCATAGGTGCTGAAAAAGAACAGCGCCCAGCCGCCGCCGATGCCGGTGCGGCCGAGGAGGCGATAGCGTTCGTTCTTTTCCAGATAGATGCCACCTACAAGGAGAAACGCGGAGGCGAGGTAAGAGATGCCCACTTTGCCGAGCGGGCCAAGAGCGCCGAGTTCGTAGATGCCGAATAGAGCGACACCCACGACAAGAATGATGATGCCGAGTTTGTTGAGCCAGTTTGTGCCGAGGGTTTCTTCGATCGCAGAAACCGTCTTCATGCGCTGCTGAAGAGTCGGCTTGGGTGCAGGCGCGCGATAGGCTGCGATTGGCGGGGGCGCGGAGACGCGCGCGGCCACGCCGGGAGGAATCTCCGCCGGTGCGCGCGGCGGGGACGCGGGAATGCGCGGCGCAGGCGGCTGCGACGAAGAAATCAATGGCGGAGTGGTTTGTGATGGAGCAACCGGGGCAGGCGGTTTTACTTCGGCGGGTGTTTTCGCCGCCGCAGGCACGACGAGCTTCGGCTGCACGGGTGCGGTTGGCGCCGGCAGGCTTTGCATTGGCGTGCTTGCAGGAGCGATTGGCACGAGAGCCGGTGTAAAAGGTTCTTGCGGCTTTTGCAGTGGCTGCGGCTCAGGCTTCTTCTCAGGGATGGGAAACGACATCGGTGCGGGCAGTTTGACTGGCACCGACAAGTCGACGTGCGGCGTGGGAACTGGAGTTTCTTTCACGGTAGGAGCGGCGGGGGCGGCCGGTCTCTGTGTAAGTCCACTTGCAACTGGCGCGGTGGGATGGGCTGCGGCGCTGAGTTGGCGCTTGAGGTCGGCAACCTCGCGCTGGAAGGAGGCATGTTGCCTAGAATTCTCTTCCGTGAGCTTGTCCAAATTCTCGCGCAGTCTTTTGTACTTCCCGAGCAGAATGAGGGTGATAAAGGGGGTGGCGATCGCCAGAATTGCGAAAAGCACAAAAATCAGCTCAGCAAGGGGCATGGGATTTCCTTGGGGTG
>WNGP01004980.1_pt1 | contig 12021 bp, 15 predicted proteins | sample 5407671 | NCBI WGS metagenome assembly WNGP01 (sample SAMN13153381, study PRJNA577476) | soil metagenome | isolation source: 40 cm soil or saprolite under Garry oak tree replicate 2 | place: USA:California | collected 2016-06-15 | reverse complement strand
ACGGGTTCACGAATCCGCCTAACCCATAGGACGGTCCCCCAAGGACTTCTTTCGGGCAGACTTGGGCGGACCCGCCGAGCGAGACCGAAATGGACAGAACGACTCATACCCTACCTCGTCTAGTCGAAATAAAGAGTCAACGGCGACTATGGCGTCGGCTAGCCAGCGTTCAGCCCATCTCTCCCCAATGGAGCTCCACAAGTGGGACAGTAGAGGGTCGATCGGCCGAGTCGTGACCAGAGATAGATCAGATGATCCTCATCCTCACCTCCACGATTAGCCAGACGAAGCGAGACCCCGCAAGGAACAGCATGCTGATGATCAGCCAATCTGCACTCACAAGCCGCCATCGACCTCACCCATGCCTCGCTCAAAACCTTCGGCGAGAAAGCCAATTATCATCTCGACTCTCTCAGCAAAACTTTCGCATTTATCATTTTTCGGTCAAGAGCCGAAGGAATACCGGTTACGTCAAACTCCGTCTAGACTCAGAGACCACCCTGTCACGATATGTCGAATGAGAATCATCCTAGATCTCGTTTAAGGCCGCGGGTATCGAGTCGTCTGAGCATGCCAATTGACGTGCAGCGGCCAATCCCGTATTTGTTGATGACATATTGAACACAAGGCCATTGTCGGCGGAGCAGGAAGATCGAAGCTCATGACCTCCTTGAACTTCCTCCTAAAATTGTAGTCAATGCTACGCATGTCTGATGGATATATCGAGAGAAATCTGATGTTGTTTCTATGATATTGAGCCATCTTCCAGCGCATGGTCCTGACATAGTCGTTTCGCGTTCTCGGATCTGGTGAATCTACCAAACCCCAGTATTCGACAAAGAGATTGTACTGCGGAAGGAAAAAGTCAGGCCTGCTTATCTTCTGCTTGAAAATGAACCAATCATTACTCATCGCCTGAGCTTCGTAATTGTAAGCAACACCATGATACGTCAGGTAATCCGCAATAATCTTCTCTCCTCTACTTCTGACCTGCTGCCCTGTCAGAGTCACAGATGGTATGCCATACTGCTCAGGTCCTTCGAAGAGATCATTCAGCCAGGAGAGAAAGCCCAACCCACGAACTATTCATTGACCAGGCATTAAAGTCGATCCAATCGCGCCAAAGCTGGAAATAGGCTCGAGAAGACTCGGGCTGCATGAAGTACATGACTGACGCGAACATCAGCGGCCTTGCAAAGGAGCTCAAGAAGAAAGGCTTCGACTGCGAAACTGTTCACAAACGGATCCTAAACAACGAGCGTACGGACATTAAGATAGAGGACCCCGATATTATCGAGTTTCTCAGAAAGCAGAGCGGGGCAATCACGTTCATCACTGCAGACACAGAGCTCTCGAGATATTGTAGTCTTGATGGGATACCATGCATAAGGGTCCAAGACCTAGTCGCTGAACATATCAAGAGAGTAGAACACTTAGGGTCGCCTTAGGGTCCCGACACACAATTCTCGAGTTGGTTCGCAAAGCGGGACCAAGAGCTACGCATATCTCTCAGATGTGAGAGCATTTTTTGACCTACCCTGAAACCTGGCGACATCATCACATATGACGATATGACTAGAGAGGAAGGTGCGCGCCTCCAGCATGGAATGAACTTCCGATTACGGGGCGGACAGAGTGTCATTCTGATGAGCGTTCGTCCAGGAGCTCCGTACAACGATAAAGTCCTAGAGAACGGACGCGTCTTGATTTATGAGGGACATGATGTCTCGAGGCGACCTAGAGGTCCGGGACCTAAGACTGTTGATCAGCCGATGCACAATCCTAGTGGGACCCTAAGTCGAAATGGGCGTTTCTATGAAGCAGCAATGCAATACAAGAAAACTGGAAGTCCACCTGAGATTGTCAAGGTCTATGAAAGAATCAGTCCTGGCTGGGTTTACAACGGCCGATTCAAGCTAGTAGATAGCTGGCAAGAACAAAGCGGCAGCCGCCAAGTCTTCAAGTTTCGATTAGAACTAGCCAGCGACAATGAGTCTCCGAGAGACGACCTCGCTCCAGACCACACTCGCATGATCCCCTCAAGCGTAAAGCTCGAGGTCTGGAAGAGAGACAAGGGACAATGCGTTCTTTGCGGAAGCCATGAGGATCTCCACTACGACCATATCATTCCATACTCTAAGGGCGGATCCTCATTAGATCCAACGAACATTCGAATTCTCTGCGCGCGTCACAACTTGATGAAGCGGGACCGAATAGAATAAGAACGAATTCGATCACAGTTTCGCTCAATTTATACATTCAGGCATTTGATTCTTCTGAACATGAGGTCCGCGGAAGCCGATTATACAGACGAAGATGTAGTCAGATTCCTAAAGGAAGAATATGAGAGAATAATCACTCTGTATCCCTTCCAAAGGGAGGGGAGCGTTCTCAGTGAGGCGCAAGCGTTCGAGATATGGTTACTTCACCAAGAAAGGGAATCGACTACAGTGAAGCTGCGAAACACATCCTAGATGGACCAAATGATGGTGGCGTAGATTTCATCTGGACGGATACTCCAAACTCGCAAGTAGTCATTGGTCAAGCGCAATACGAGGTCGACTGGACCAAGTCTCCTGCAAGCAAGACCAAAGCGATTCAGACATTCTCGAAATTCAAGGAGTACCTAAAGACAGCATCTCTGCCAACCGACCTAGCCGAGATCTCGAAACCTCTCTGGAGGGAAGCGAAACAGAAAATTAGCGGCGGGCACGGTTCGAGATACGTCTACGCTACTCCGAAGAGCTTCAGTGCAACTCAGGAGGACTCAATTCGAAGCCAAACCGGCATTACTAACTTCGATTTCATCACACACGATATGCTGTTGGAGAGGGGAAGAGAGTTCCTAGACGGTCAAACAGGAATGCTCAGTTTCGATTTGAGGTTCAATAGGGAGATTCTGAACATTCCACAGAATTTTGGAAGCCTCCATATCGGGACCGTCACGGCTCGACGAATTCATGAAATTGTCGATCATCACGAGAGAACAAAGCGGCTCCGAGCCCTGTTCGCCTCTAACATTCGCACCTTCTTGAGCACAAAGAAGAGAAGCAAAGAGATTGCCGATTCTATGAAAGAAACCCTTCTCAAATCTCCTCGGGAGTTCCTGGTCCGAAACAACGGCATAACAATTCAATGCACCTCAGCGAAACCGAAGGGAGATCACACCTTGTTCCTGGAACGCGCTTCGATTAGCAATGGATGTCAGACTGCTATGAACATTCATACCTTCTTCAAAGACCATGATGATTCTGATCCCACCGCGGAGGTCCTCGTTACCCTCGTCGAGCTGAACAAGGAAGCGTCCAGGCTGGCAGGGGACATTGCTCAGTCTAGAAACAGCCAGAACCCGGTCGAGGCTAGAGACCTCATGGCCAACAATTTTCGCTTAGTTTGCCTCCACCACAGACTTCTCGCCGATAGGGTCGCCGGGTCGGAGAGAAGATACTACCTCCTTCGGAAGGCGGGCGAGAAACAGACCCTGTTACGCGAAGAACCTGAAGCCAAGGGGCGGTATGTTTGGATCGATGCTGCAGACCTCGCTCAATGTATTGCTGCAGTAATCCGCCAAGACCCATACATTGCACAGCAAGGTGCGTCTAACCTATTCGGACGCTACTTTGAGAAGGTATTCCCCGACGTGTCAGATCCCAGTCACTCCAGGTGCAAGTACAGTTGGTGGCTGAACAACCTCATTTCAAACTCGTACACTCGGCTGTCAAAGTGGAAGGGAGTCAAGGATGAACAGATTCACTATGACAGGGATTTCAAAAATCCCGCGTTTTGGGCTGTAACAGCACTAATCGCGAAAGAGCTTGGAGAGAAATTCAATTTTGACGATAACTTCGAGCAGAGGTTTGTTTCAAAGGCGGAGAAGTGGTGGGTAAGAAGCACCTCCCTCGAGTCTCAAGAATTTTCTGAATTTGTCTACAGCCTCGTTGACGATGCCTACCTGTTGACCCATTCCATTTGCCGGAGGCTGATTGGCAGAAAACTTCCCAAAGGTGGAGAAATCTACACGACGTACGACGCTTTGCTGAGAACGCAATACGTCTATCCCCTTCTCAGTTCTGCAATTCGAAGGCGTCAAAGCAAGACCTACTACAGTCGATTCTATGAATCCATGAGAAAACTTCACGAATACCTCAAACTCAATTGACTCTTTTTTCACCACCCGACCTAACCATTGGGTACGGGCTTCTTGACTAGCAGTTTCGTTCTCGTGTCCGAGCTATAGGTGGAGGGTACCTCAACCCTACAGATGTCAGGTCAGCGGAGCGACTGGCGCGAACGATTACACGCCAACCCCTCCCGAATGGAACAAGAACTAGCAATCAACCTAGAACATGATCGAATACACTACCTAACACAAGTCGAGATACCAATAACAACAGCCGACTTCTATTTCCCGCTTGACCCTCGACCATTGATCGTGTTCGTCGACGGGAAGGTCCACCTGAAGACAGCACAGATGATGAAAGACGAAGAACTCCGAACACTGCTGCGCAAGAGAGGATATAGGGTCCTCGAATTGTCCTATGACGCTTACTCTGACTTGAAGAGAGACTTCCTATACAAAGAGATCTTGAATAGTCTAGGAAAAAGCCTGACGAAAGCCAACCCGTAGTGTTAAGAAGATGTCAATTGACTTTGAAGCGACCCGAAAGATATCGTTTCTAATTAAGGAATCGAGATTGGACACAGAGGAGCCAAAGCCCTTTCGAAATCTCCAAGAAATGACCCTTGTTTCGCGTTGTTGGAGGCGTTGAGGATTCAGTAATCGCGTACTTCTTGTGGAGCCGGATTATTGGACCCGTTATCCGCCACTGGGCTTGTTGAAGATCTCAACTCTCCACAAGAGCAAGGGCGATTATGTCAGATTAGTACGAGGCAAGAAGGACGTAGGGTTTGAACCTGATCTTGTGTACGTCACATCTCTGTTCACATACTCTTGGGAGGCGGTCCATGACTCGGTCAAGTTCTACAAGGAAAGATATCCGAAGTCCAAGGTTATCCTGGGTGGAATCTACGCTTCACTTCTACCGGATCACGCAGCGTTATCTGGTGCGGACGAAGTCCATGTTGGTCTCCTTCCGGATGCAGAATCTCTCAGACCTGACTGGGACTTAATTCCCGAGTGGGACGGGAGTATTCTTTTCGCGTCGCGAGGGTGTGTCAGAAAGTGCGGATTTTGTTCGGTTCCGAAACTTGAAGGTCGTCCGAGTGGGTTACTCAATTCGATAGGACATCTTGTCGAGCCCAGCCACAAACGTATCATTCTATGGGACAATAACATACTGGGCAATCAGAACTGGCGTGAGGTATTTGATGACCTTGCAGGAATTGGAAAAATTGTAGACTTCAACCAGGGCGTTGACGCCCGGCTTGTCACGGACGAAGTAGCTATGAAGCTGAAAAAGCTCAGATTCGACACATTGCGAATGGCTTATGATTACAGAGGGATAGGTCCGGCCGTAAAGCGCGCGATTGAGACTCTCTCGGCCTACGGGATCTCGAAACGAAAAATGGTATTCTACACCTTGTATAACTACATCGACACTCCCGACGATTTCTTTCAAAAGGTGCAGGAACTACTTTCATGGGGAGCGATTTCGTATCCTATGAGGTTCGAGCCACTTTGTTCACTGAAGAAAAACGCATACGTTTCGCCTCGTTGGACTGAGGAAGAGCTGGGTATGGTTGCGAGTGCCAGAAGAGTTCTCGGATTCTCCGGAGCGTTTCCACCATACGAAGGTCTTGTCAAGAAATTCCTGAAAGCTGAATCATTTCATGAAGCCTTCAAGCTGTGGCCCCGTGGCTACAAGAAACGGATGGCGAAAAGGCTACGCCACACCACTCCGGGGGACCACATCGCGAACAAGCCTATGCGGTTCGGAGGCAGTCTGGATTGGAGACAAGTAACAATAAGCGAGCACTGATTACGTCGGGTCCGTCCGCTGTCGGCGACGCATGGCAGATCGGGTCTACTGGATCGCCAAGAGTATGCCTCTGCTGTGGGTTGCCCTTTGACCGAACTACGCGATCTCTGAAGGGTCCTTACCTTCACGGTCCCTACATCTGGGTCTGCAAGTGGTGCTGGAGAAGATCATTCTTGTTCTTCCCGGACAAAGTCCTCTCGAAAGACGGAAAATCATGGATTCCGCCCAGAAAGCCCTCCTCTACAGGATAGTCGGTTTCTGACGGTTTAGCACGGTTTAGCTCGGTTTAGAGCAAGCCTTTTTAAACAACTGCTCTCGCGGATCCTATTGAGAAAAAATGTCGTTAGAACAACCCCGAATGGAAAATCTCTACATCGAGATGGCTGTAACGCCGGATAAGAAAATCCGGGCAGAGATTCAGAAGGTACCGCTCAGCAAGCTGAAGCTTGACCCCAACAACGTCAGATTCCGCCATCACCCACCGAAAACTCTCTCTGACAACGAGATAGCTGAACTCATCTGGAAGGAGACAGACACTAAGGACCTCTACCGCGAGATTAACACGTCCCGTGGTCTCATGGAAGCCCCTATAGTCAACTCTAACTACGTAGTAATGGAAGGCAACCGACGGATAGTCTGTCTAAAAAAACTGAGCGAAAAAGCCCACAGTGAAGATCAGCCCGGTATCCCGGCAGACTTCTGGGACATAGTGGAATGCAACGTGCTTCCCCAACAGACCCCCCCGAAGGATATTGCCCTCATGCTCAGTCGATACCATGTCTCTGGCAAGAAAGCGTGGAGAGCACTCAACCAAGCCGCCCAAGTCTCTGAACTACACAACAAACACGGACTCAGCTACGATGACATCCACGAATACCTCAGCATGAGCAAGCCCACCATCGCGAGAATGGTCACAGCTTTCGACGCGACAACTGAATACGGAAAGAAATTCACCAAGGACAAAGAGTGGGTAGGAAAATTCTCCTACTTCTACGAAGTGTACAAGAAACCAGATCTGATTACCTGGTTTGAGAAGAATGGAAACAGAGACAAATTCATGGAATGGCTCGGTACCGAAAAGCTCGCCCACGGAGCGGACGTTCGTGAGCTTCCAGGAATCATCGAAATCCCCGAAGCTCTGAGTGCACTAGACACCAATGGATTCGACGCGGCAATGAAAGTACTAAGCAAGTCCGACCCCTCGGTGGATAGCAAATTCTACGGAAAAGTGAAGGCCATGATAGAGACACTAGACAGTCTACCTCGTGACGAACTCATCGAAGCGGGCACGGACCAAGCGAGAATACAATCTCTACAACGGCTCAGAGAGACAGTAGACAGCGTGCTGAAGGACATCTCGGCGCTGAAAAAGTAGAGAGCGACTTACCCATGCGACTTGAACTCCTCCTTTTTTTTGGTACAACGTTAGGAGGTCTGTAGATTGAGTACCCCACACGACAAGAAGGTCAAGCGAATCGCCGCTGCCTACTGGGGTCGAGGATACAATGTTAGAGCCGCTGTGTCGGGATATGATCGCCCGAAACCGATTAGAGGACGAATCCCAGATGTTTTCGCGACTAAGGGAAAAACTACCAAGATAGTCGAAGTCGAAACCTCGAAGACTTTCCGCAGTCACAAGGACCAGAGAGATATTCTTCGAGATTACGCAGCCGGAAGGCGGAGGACGCGATTCCGAGTGACAAAGGTTCAGGAGGGGAATAGATCAAGTTGAGCGGTGAAAATATAGTCGCGGGGATCGTCGGGGGTGTTGTTGGCGGAGCCGCTGGATACAAGGCAGGATATGAGGCGGGATACAGGAAGAAAGAACAGGAGGACCAATGGATCATTGGAACTCTACAATCTCGCGTTGTCGAAGCCAGTCAGACTATTCAGAATCAGCGGACCGAAATAGAGAAGCTGAAGTCTGAAACTCAAGCACTTCGTAGCCATTCATCAATAGCCGATCGTATCAAGGGTGCTCTGGCACAATGAAATTGGGCGACTGGCTACTTGTTGCTGTCGCAGCTATTTTCCTCTATCTAGCATTCTTCTATATCCTTCCAGCAGCTCTTCCTGGTCCAGTTACAAGGCTCGAGACCGGACCGGCTGTGCAATTGGCTAATCAAGTCAAGACCCTACCAACCATCGATGATCAGACGTGCAATGGTTCATCACAACTAGTCTCGAACATCGCTACAATCATACAAGACATGGATGGGACTATGGGGACAGGATTTGGGGGTGTTGCCCAGGTTGACACTTCGAACTGCGACCTAGTTCTCAAATTCGTCCCGATTTTAGGGTCTTACAATTCACTCATCCGAGACTCTAAGACTGTAGACCCGAACAATGCTACGTCCGTCAAGATCTTCTACGAAGACGCGTTCATTCTAACCTCAGATTTCATAATCATAAACGATAGTGTATCCTATCGAGTCGCCTTCAGGTCGACAGGCGAGATGAATGACGCGCTGAAGTTGGGAAAGCTCAAAGATCTCTGCGGAGACGAGTGTTATCGTGTTACACTGAGCGGCATTCATTGGGCGATAAGAGTGTATATGAATCAATTCCTCTGCCAGTTCGAGAGTTGGGCGTCACAATATGTTCCGGAGATTCCCTACCATCCCTGTTAATGCGGTGTGAATGGTTTGGATGATTCTATTGCAAAGGCGATCTTGGTACTTGCCATTCTCGTGGTAGTCGTCATCATCATTTACGGGATCATTATCATCCTTAGCAACCCTATAGTCCAGGCTGTGATCATCATTGGGGCGCTTCTGGGATTTGCAGCGTTGCTGAAACGAATTTCAGAGGACTAGACTTGACGATTATCAATCAGTCTTCGCTCCTGCTGTGGAACGAGCCGAACATACAACGCACTCCGGATGCTACTGGAGTGTATGAGCTCGGGGACTTGAATAGAAGGTTATTGTATGTAGGTAGGACCAGAGCCCCACGTCGGTTACGAGAACGTCTACTCGATCACTGGCGATTGAAAGACATACCCGGTGTAGCTAACTTTGCTTGGTATCAAACGGATAGTGAAGACAGTGCGGCTTCTGTCGAAGGTGATTGGATCAAGAAATTCCAGCCCCCATACAACACACAAGGCAAGTGAGCGACCAGATTACATGACAAGAACCGCCGGAGACTACATAACTTCATTCTGACCCCATATCGCAATGAGGCCCATGATAGGGGTTTATTGCCCCGGAATCCCATGTTCTTAACGGGATTACAAATGTCTGACAGCAGGAACCGGACCAAAGGTAAATTTTGACTCCGGGAAAAGCGGTCTCCATTTGAATCGAGTTCTACCATCTAGTTAGATATCAAACCGGTCCTAGAGGAGTGTCTGGACTTTATCCACGTTGAAAACGCGTCAAAGTCGACATGTTGAAGGACCGCAAGGTTGAGCTTTATGATTTTGCAGTGATACTCGCGTTGCAAATTTCTGATGACGAGCTGTTCGACGTATTGTTGGTGGCTGATGCACCAGTAGACGTACTTGTATCGGACCATCGCTAGGTGCTTACTCCTTTGTCTGGTCCCGAGTGGTTGAGAGACCTGGTGACCCTTTGGCTAGCTTCGACTTGGCGGTGCTGGGTTCGGCCCATGTTGTGTCTGGGCTCAGCTGTTGAGGTCGTGTAATGTCTGAGGTTGTTGGTTCTGGTTGGACCCATGTGACGTTCTTGCGGACTGTCGGGGTTGGTAGTCCGGGTCTCGCGTCGTTGACGCCTTTGTCGGGTGGAGGTAGTGGTCCTTCTCGGGTCTTGTTTTTTGTCATTCTCTCACCTCGTTCCGGTTTCTCCGGATGACGATCTTCCGGATAGAGGTCTCTTGTTTCGGTTTGGCGCCTTCTCGCCATTGCTGGAGCCAGTAACGAGCCTCCTCTTGACTAGGCAGCTGGACCCTGCCAAAGCGGCCTGTTCTGATCTCGTGCAGGGCTGTCTCGGTTATCTTGATCTTTCGAGTCTCTTTCTGGACCCGGGACTGAGGGAGGGTCTCCTGGGTCCGTTCGTTTGCGAGGATGATCTGTGCGGCGAGGATCTCGTAGGCCTCTCGCGGGTTGTATTTTTCGAGGAGTTTCTTGACCTTCTTCGGGTCTCCAAGCGGTTTCTGGGGGAGGCTGCTCATTGTGCGGCCGGGATCCTCCTGGTTTTGGATGCGTTATCGTATCGTTCTTTCATTGCTTTCACATTCTCTAGGAGTTCAAGCCAGGCTTGGACGGCTATCTCTACCATGGCGGATCTGTTTAGGGGGCCTCTCTCATGGTCTAGCTGATGAATGGTCATGGGGTCCATCGTGGCGGTGTAGCGGACCCGGATTCGCGTTCTCATTGTAGTTGGACTATCCTTGGGTGTGTGACACCGATTAGTCTGCTCCCGAGAATTGTCGGGTTTTCGTGTTCAGGGATCCATGGGTCCGGGGCTTGCGTATGACACTCGGGCTTTGGGATGATTTCTTGACTGGATCCTCTTGCTTGTCTTTTTGTTGGCTCTCATCCGGGCGCTCGCGTAGGTCTAGGAGCCACATTGCTTTGAGGCTCGTCAAGGATATCGGCACGCTCTGCAATCGAGGGTCTGCATGGGCCAGGTAGGGTATTGCGTTGTAGAAATCCGAGAGAGGACCCGGAATATTCCAGTGAAACTGTTACTGAAACTGTTCGGTTAGTTTGCGTGTATTTTTCGTGGCGTTTTTCGTTCTGCTCTCTTGGACATATTCGACTAGCTCGTAGGACTATGCAGGTTAGAATGGGCGAGGATGAGGCTGGTGAGGAGTCTGAGGTTAAGAATAGTATCAATGCTTGGCGGCAGTCTGAGCGGAAGGTTATGATCGAGACGGTTCAGGATCTTATCCAGACTTCTGACGGTTCAGCTTGAGGCTCTGCAGAAGAGGATGGAAGAATCAGAAGAGGGGAGACAGCGTCAGAGCGTGTCCAGGAGCTATCCGACAATTGTCTTTCGTAAGCCAGAGGAGAGGAAGGCGGAGGATGCGGACAAGGCGCAGGACGGGGAGTCTGCCGAGGGGGCCGCTGCTGACGACCCTGAGGGTGCCAAGGGACAGGCGCCCGACGTGGTTTGACAAGGCCCACACCAAAGCCTACGAGAGCCTCGTCAGCGGTGAGGTTGTTTACGGGATTGCCGGATCGCAACCAAACGATAGCGTGCCGTCAAAATAGTAGTCCCCAATTCCGTTAACTCCTCCCGTGAGCTGGCAACTCAGCGACCTTGCAAAGTGAATAGAACAAGTCCCGCCGTTTGGCAAATTGAAGGGACACGAATCTTGGGCAGGCTGGATCGGTACTGCAAAAATGAATCCCACGATGCAGATTACTGCGACAATGAGTAAGGCGGTTTTCTTCCGCATCTGGCCTTGGATCTCCTTAGCAACACGCGTTCATTAGTCCTTTCACAATAGAGGGTCCGACTTGTCTCATGATGCGCCTGTTTCTTGATAGTCGCATGCATAATGCTATCTCCCTTGATTGCAGATAGTAGGGTGAACGGCCTAATCTTGCCTAGGAAGTCGCCTGGAAAACGCCTGAGGGTCCAAGTTAATGCTAAAATCTGCTCGACGGTAGAGAGACGCGAACGGGGTTATTGATGGGACCCTGTTAAGATCCGGCTAGCAATAGAGCATCTAGAAAAACAAGGTATGATGACGAGTCTCGCGACACAGAACTCCCTAATCTGGGCATTTCGACCTGAGTCAGGTATCTTATTTGGTCGTCTTGTAGTCTGGTTTGCTAGTTCTTGTTCCATCTGTGAAGGCTTGGCGTGTAGTCGTTCGCGCCAGTCGCTCCGCTGACTCGACATCTGTAGGGTTGAGCTATTGTTCGGCTATTGCTCAGACACGAGAACAAAACTACCTTCTACGATCCGCATCATCCAGTGTTAGCCAGCTCTCTGGACTAAGAATCCTCTGCCACGACTGTTGGCTGTGCCACCACATTGAGGGAAAGATTGCTACCTACGTCTCTTGTCTACTTGTTTACCCATCTGTTGATCCCTAGAGCTACTGGTCGACCCCGTACATCGAAGAAGGTGTCGAGTCTCAAAAAGGAGACTCGGCTCCTCAG
>WNGP01008462.1_pt1 | contig 12022 bp, 10 predicted proteins | sample 5407671 | NCBI WGS metagenome assembly WNGP01 (sample SAMN13153381, study PRJNA577476) | soil metagenome | isolation source: 40 cm soil or saprolite under Garry oak tree replicate 2 | place: USA:California | collected 2016-06-15 | reverse complement strand
CCAAGGTCGCGCTGGTGACGGGCCAGTGGCAGGAGGTGGTGTTCCATATCAAGCTGAACACCCCGGGTCAATCCGACGGCTTGCAAGAGGTGTGGCTCAATGGCGTGAAGAAGCTCAGCCAGCAGAACATGCGCTGGCGTACCACGACCGACCTGCGCCTCAACGAAGTCCGCTTCGACAACTACATGCCCGGCGGGCCCCAAACCCAATACCTCTGGGTGGACGACATCACCGTCTGGCGCCCCTGAGGCGTCTCACCCGTACCGCATGAGACGCGGCACTCGTCCTGGCGCCGGGGGTGACGTCACCGCCCCCGGCGCTGTCCTCTTGATCGACGCATTGGTCCGGAAGTTGCTCACGCGAGGCGACGATGCTTCCACTCGGCGGTTGGAGGCTCTCGGGCACGCCGCTGGTACTGGCGCCCCTCACACTCGCGGCTCTGGTGCTCGAGGGCCGGACCCCCTCGGCCCCGCGCCCCGGGCCGCGGGACAGGGTCATCCTCGACGATGGCTTCGAGAGCGGCCTCAGCGCGTGGGCCCAGATTCCCGATAGCGGCCGCTACACCATCTCGACCGATCCGGCCCGAATCCACTCCGGTACACATTCCCTGCAGGCGCTCTACACCCCGACCAACGGCTACGGCACGATCACCCGCTGGTTCATGCCGGGCTACGACGAGGTGTTTGTGAGGTTCTATGTGATGTTCGAAGAGGGGTTTCAGAACATGCGCGGTGACGGGAACGGCATGCACTTCTTCCTGCTGGCGGGGAACAGGATCGATGACGAACGCTCTTCTTTCGGAAAGCCCGGCATCGTCCCGACGGGCAGCGATTTCTTCTACGCCGGGCTCGACCCCGAGTTTGTCCAGCGTGATCCGATGCTACTCCCGTTCTCGTTCTACACCTACTGGCCGGACATGCAAGGCCGTTATGGAAACGTACGTGCCCAGAGCTCGCCTACGATTCCGCTGGTCGGCGGAGCGTGGCAGGAGGTCGTGTTCCACGTCAAGCTGAACACCCCGGGGCAATCGGACGGCAGCCAGACCGTCTGGATCAACGGGGTGAAGAAGCTCGATCAACAGCACATGCGCTGGCGCACCACGACGGATCTGCGGCTCAACGAGATTCGCTTCGACAATTACATGCCCGGCGGACTCCGGACTCAGCATGTCTGGGTGGACGATGTCTTGGTCTGGTCGCCGTTCAGGAGTCCTCGGTAGAGCTCCAGATGCCGTTCAATCCACTGCTCCGTGCCATGCTGCTCGCGCAGACGGGCCATGGCTGCGGTCACCCGCTCCTCGGTGCTCTGCCGTCCCGAGTGGATATCCGCGAGGCAGCCCGCCAGGGCTGCGGGGTCTTCCGGAGGCACAAGGCACGCCTCCGCTTCGGAGACGGCGTCGTCCACCCCCCCGACCCGGGTCGCCACGATGGGAACACCGGCCGCCATGGCCTCGAACAACACCATGGGCGTTCCCTCTGAGCGGGAGCTGAGAACCCACACGTCAAAGGCGGGAAACAAGCTGGCGGCGTCTTCCCGGCATCCGTGGAAATGCACGCGGTCTGCTATCCCGTACCGCGCGGCGAGCGCGTCGAGCCTCTCCCGCTCGGAACCGCTCCCAATGATCGACGCGTGGACTGACAGATGACGCATCCTGCCCAGCGCGTCCAGGAAGACATCGCATCCCTTGACGCGGATCAGCCGCCCCACCCAGCCGACGACGAACGCGTCGAGCGGGAGGCCGAGGGCGTTCCGGGCAGCGACGCGGGGGAGGGGACGAGACAGACCGTGCCAGGCATTGGCTACCAGGCGAATCCGATTCGGCGCTAGCCCGGCCCGCCTGAGGTCGCGGATCAACGGGCGCGACACCGCCACAACGGCCTGAAACCGGCGCAGCAGGCGAAACTGAATTGCCTCGTACAGCTTCGTTCGCCAGCTCATCCGGCTCGAGCCATGAATCGTGGTCACAGTAGGGATACCCATGCGGCGGGCGATGCCAGCATCCAGCAGATCTGCCCGATACCCATGGGTGTGCACGATGTCCGGCTGGCCAAGCTCGAGGAGCCGACGAACCTCCCGCCGCTCCCGGAGGTACGCCCGATGGGGAATCAGGATGGGATGCACCGGCACTCCCCCTGCCCGGAGGGTGCGAATGACGGGATTGCGATCAGGGCTCGATTCCACGATCGCCACGACGGTCACACCCACGCCTTTGGAGTGAAGCCCGAGGGCTAGCCCGACAACGACGCTTTCCAGCCCCCCCACCCCGAACGGCCCTGGATTGGCGATGTGGAGGACGTTCAGAGTGGCCCCGCTGGGGCTCCCTCGGGCAGTCCTAGGAAGCCGTGGTGTCGCAGCCAACTGGCGCTCAATGCCACGCCACGCGAAGCGGGGAACTGCGAGCGGTAGCCGAGCAGTGCTCTCGCCTTGTCCACGGGCAGGAAGACCTTGCGTGTAAACAGGCGGTACTCTGCGGGAGCGGGAGTACGCCGGATGACCCCCTCCACGCCCCGCATGAGCCGCTGAGCGGTCGGGCTGCTCTCATAAACGGCCATGATCGGATCTCGAAACCGGTCAAGCACGACCCGAGCCGTGGTGCGCACCGGGGCCAGGGCCGCGCAGCGAACCCGCCGGGCAAACGAGGATCCACCGTTCAAGGGTGGAAGACCGATCGCCCGGCTCAGGTCGTTCAGGTACTGCCACCACGTGAGGCGCTCCTCTCCATTGACGTTGAAGGCTGCCCCCGCTGCTTCCTTCCGATCGAGCGCCAGCACGATCGCCGCGACCAAGTCGTCGATGTAGACGAGATTGCACGTCCCTTGGCAGTCTTCGCGGCCTGGAAAGGTCCCTCCGGCCACGAGCCGCTCGGCGAAGCGGGCCGTCCAGTCTCGACTGAACGGTCCGTACACAATGGTCGGCCTGAGAATCGACACTGAGAGTCCACGGTCCATGTAGCTGCGACACGCCAACTCGGCGTCGATTTTCGAGTCGCGGTACGACCATCCGGTCTTGCGGAGAGGAGCGTCTTCGAACACCACTCCCTCCACGTCGCCGTAGACCTCCATGGTGCTGAGGTGAACGACTCGGTCCACTCCGGCCTCGAGCGCCGCCTGCAGCACGGTGCGCGTGCCCTCCACGAACACAGCGGGATCACCATACGCGCAGTGGACCACCCCGCCCACACCATCCATGGCGCGGCGAACCTGATCGGCGTCGGCGATGTCACAGAGCACGATCTCCACCGGAAGCCGACCGATGCGGACCGCACTGCCCCAGCGGCGGACGGACGCGCGGACCGGTATTCCCAGGAGGCCCTGGAGCATCTCGACGACCCGCCCGCCGATGAACCCGCCGGCACCGATGATGAGAATGGGGCGGTCAGAGGACAACACTGGAAGCCTCCGACATCGTGTCGAACCACGGCATGGGAAAGGGCTCACGCCGGCCATAGCACTCCTCGATCATGGCGATGGAAGGGAGTACCTCCCTCGCCGGCACGGCCGGCCGTCGCTCGCCGCGCACCGCTCCAAGAAAATCGGCGATCACGTGGTCTCGTACCCGGGGGAACGAGCGCACCTCCGGCCGCAACCTCACCTTGCGAGAACGCCTGCGTCCGGTCAGTCGGACCGCGTCCCAGGCCCGGATGCCGCCCTCCAGTGTGTCCTCGTCTCCCACGACTCGAAATGTGTTCGGCAGCCGGCTCAACCAGCTCAAGTCGACCACACCGGTGCACCCCGCCCCCGCGAACTCGACCCGCGCGACGGCTTCACTGCCCCCCATGGCATCGTCCTGGTACCGAGTGATGCTCGGCCGCGCGCCGAGCCACCAACAGATCATGTCCAGCGCGTGGGCACCCACATCCTGAAGCACCCCTTTGCCGGTTCCCCCGCGACCGAACGTGCTCCCGCTCGTCAGGGGCCAGTTGAACGACGTGCCCTCATGGATCTCGACTCGTCGGATCGTGCCCAGGCGCCCGGCCTGAATCCACTCCCGCGCCGCCCGAACCGCCGGGTAGAATCGCCGTGTGTTGTTGACCGCCAGCACGACACCGGCGACGTCGGCAGCCGTCACCAGCGCTGTCGCTTGCGCGAGGGTTGTCGCCAGCGGCTTTTCGCACAGAACCGGGACCCGTTCCCGCAGGAAGTCCATGACGACATCCGCATGGAACTCTTGTGGGACCGCGACGATCGCCGCTTCGACGTCGTGCAGCACCTCCCGATGGTCCGTGGCGGCGCGGCTCGCGCGGAACTCCTGCTGCGCGGTAGCCACACGACGGGAGTCGTGATCCACGACGATCAGATGGTCCGACACCCCCGGGATGGCTGCCAGCGCCGGAAGATGAAAGGCCCGGGCGATGGCTCCACATCCCACGACCGCAATCCGTACGCTCACGCCTTCCTCCCAATCGGTGGAGCCGTGTTCCCTTCCCGAGTCGGCAAGAAGCGTGCACCAGCATGGTGCGGCGTGGTCGCCACAGCACGGTTCTCCTGCGGCGTCGCCGATTGGCACCGTTCATGCGAAGCTCCTGGGAGCCCTGGTCTCAAGGAGTCGTGCCGTGACGAGCTGGAAGCACCGCGTGAAGACGCACTTCAGCGCGCGAGCCGCGGAGTGGACCGCGTACTACGCCGATCCCGAGCCGACGTTGAGCAGGGAGCAGCTGAACGCCCGCCAGCAGTGGGCACTCAGGATGGTGACGGCCGCCATCCCCCCTTTCAAGAGGATTCTGGACGCCGGGTGCGGCTCGGGCCTGATCGCTGCGAGGCTCATCGAAGACGGATACGCAGTTTGGGGCATCGATTTCGCTGAGCCGATGATCCGGCAAGCGCGAGAACGCTGCGGACCGGACCAATTCGCAGTGGGAGACATCGAACACATCCCATTTCCGGACAACACGTTTGACCTGGTAGTGTCGCTTGGCGTGCTGGAATACCTGGAGTCCGACGAGCAGGCACTGCGCGAAATACGGCGGGTACTCCGGCCGGGAGGTCAGGCAGTGATCGCGATCTCCAATGGGAGATCGCCCCTCTTACGCCTGGATCGCGTCGCGCAGAGGGTGGTCGCTCGGTTGCGGCCGGCCTACCACCTCGTGAGATACCGACTTCGCGGCAGACCGGCCCCCCAGCCCGCGATCCCCCTCGGAGCCGTTCACCGCATGCCATACGGCCGGTTCTACCGCAGCAGATGGCTGCGGGTGCTGCGCGCCTTGAGCTTCGAGCCGGAGGAATGGATCTGCTATGGCTGGGGTTGGCTCGAGAGCCCGCTGCGCCACGTTGTCCAATTCCTGTCCAAGCAGCAAACCGCCCTCTGCCGCAGCATCGAGGGCTTGGTCGGGCGGCCGCTTGTCGCCCGAGCCTCGGACAAGTTCGTCCGAAGCCCCGCCCTCAATTGGCTTGCTGCCGAACACATCTTTCGGGCTCGCGCAGTCAAGTGACGAGAAGGGAAGCAATGATGACTTTTAGGTGACGCCTGACGATGATCTCGGACATGGACGCCAACCGACCCGCGTCAGGCGCGGGGGCGAGTACCGTTTGCATCGGGATCATCGGTTGCGGAGCGATTGCCGCGAGCGGGGGATGCGGCTCACGGAAGCCTGGCTCCGCACCGCAGGGATGCTGTAAGTCCGCCCCAAGCGCAGCACACGCACGACACATGTTGCGCGCCGCGTAGCCCGCCCGCACGCTGGATCGTAGGGCATTCCGGACCGGGAAGCACGCCAGCACGGGCGCGGAGTTTGCAAAAAATGGGGCCCGTCACTCCCCGAGAGATCCTATGCTGCTTCGCGCCGAGTCGCTTTGGGTGCCGTTGGCGCTCGGGTGTTCGCTGCTGTTGGTCGATTGTGCGCAGGACGACATCGTCACACCCCCTCCGACCGCGGACACGCTCCCCACCGCCGCGGACTTTTTCGTATCGCCGAGCGGGTCGCCGTCGGGCAACGGATCGTTCGCGAACCCGTGGGACCTGGCCACGGCCCTGAGCGGCCCCGCCGCGGTCACACCGGGTAGCACGATCTGGCTGCGCGGCGGGACCTACACCAACCCGGCCGACCCGAGAGGCTTCGAGAGCAAGCTGACGGGAACAGCGGACACCCCGATCGTGGTGCGCCAGTTTCCCGGCGAGCGCGCCACCGTGACGAGAACCCTCCTGGTGACGGGTCCGTACACGTGGTTTTGGGGCTTCGAGGTTACGAACCCCGCCCCGCAACCGCCGGAGGCGCTGCATGGCGTCAACGTCCATGCGCCCGGCACGAAGCTCATCAACCTGGTGGTCCATGACGCAACGGATGACGGCATCTTCATCTGGCCGCAGGCCACCGGGGCCGAAGTCAACGGCTCCATCGTGTACAACAACGGCCGCACCGACAACCTGACGCACGGGATCTACTGCAAGAGCGCGACCGCCACGCTGCTGTTGAAGGACAACATCGTCTTCGACAACTGGGCGTTTGGGTTTCACTGCTTCGCCAACGACGGACCGTACATCCAGAACATCGATCTCGAAGGCAATGTCGCGTTCAATAACTACATCTGGGGCGTGCCGTGGGACGCCGATATTCTCGTGGGTGGCGCATTCCCCGCGTCCGGCATCACCGTCAACGAGAACTACACCTACCGGACCGACAATGCCAACACGATGACCGCCGACATCGGCAGCTACGTCGTGGCGAACCAGGATGTCGTCTGCACCAACAACTATTTCGTAGGTGGGTTCTGGCGGATGGGCGCATGGAGCAGAGCGACCGTGACAGGCAACACGCTCTACAACTTTACCTCCGGAGGCATGGTATGGGCCTTGGGAACGACCAGTGGCCAGACGTGGAACGGCAATACGTTTCTTGGCGACCCGACGGCCATCGCGTGGCGTCACGATAGCGCCGACGTCACCACCTTCGACAACTGGTTGGGGCAAGCCGGCCTTGTCGACCCGGGCACGTATGCGGGGAGCGCCCCAGCTGGGGTCAAGATCGTGGTCCGCGCAAACCAGTACGAGCCGGGCCGGGCCAACATCATCATCTACAATTGGGCGCAGGAGAGCACGGTGAGCGTGGATGTCTCGGGAGTCCTCACCCTGGGCGATCAGTACGTGGTCCAGAACGCCCAGGACTTCTACGGCTCTCCGATCGCCAGTGGCACGTATTCGGGTGGCACGCTCCAGCTGCCGGTGGTCAGTGTTGCAGCTCCTAGCCCGATCGGCGTCACGACGACTCGGCCGGCGCCTGTCACCGGGCCCACCTTCAACGTGTTTGCGCTCATGACGACCCCCGGCCGCGCTACGGCGGTTGCGGACGAACGGCCAGCGGGTTGTGCGGTCTGGCCGGCACGCGACGGACCGTCGCGGGCGCGAGCTCACCGAGACACGAGGGCTTGCCGCCCTGGGCCCCTAGACCAGGCGGCACCGTGACCCGAGCCGTGCCCCGACTGCGATACCCAGATGATCACTGGGCGCGGCGGGCGCCGACTGCCGAGCACCTCGCTGACTACCTGCGGCGTGCGGATACCTACAACCTCACCAAGGTCCGCGTCTTCGAGCGTCTGCTCGGCGCCGACTTGCGTGGAACACAGATCCTCGATTACGGGGGCGGCGCGGGGTTCATGGCCGTGCGATGCGCCGAGCGGGGGGCGCGGGTGACGCTCGCAGACGCGGAGTCCAACGCCCTCGGGACCGCCAAATTGCTCGCTGCCGAGCGCGGTGTCGCAGATCGCGTCGAGACCGTTTGTTCCGAGGAGTTTCCGCGCGAGCTGACGGAGCGACGCTTCGAGGTCGTGATTCTGAAGGACGTGGTGGAGCACATCCGTGACGATGCGGTCCTGCTGCGTCAGCTGGCCAGCTGCCAGGCGGCGGGTGACCGGCTGCTGCTATGCACCCACAATACGTGGTCGCTGAATTACGTGCTCGAGGGCGGCTACAAGCGTTGGTGGTGCGGTGAGAAGCGCTGGCTGGGGTGGGATGTAACGCACCTGCGTTTCTACACGCCGCGCTCGCTCCGGCGACTGCTACGCGCCGCGGGATACACCGCTCGGCGATGGTGCGGGTTGTACATCATCCCGTACAACCTGTTGTCGTGGAAAGTCAAGCTCGACGTCCTCCACAAGGTGGATCTATGGTTCGGTCACGTGTTCCCGCTGAATCGGCTCGGCTGGAACGTATTGGTTGAAGCGGTGCGATCACCGGTTCGCAGACCGTGAGCGGGAGAGAGCCCCCGCCGTAACCCGCGCGCCAGCGGAAGCCGGCGCGTGGCCATTCAGGAGCAGTCGGTCGACCTGTATAGCGATCCCATCATACGAGATTGGCACCCGGCACGGCGGCCACGCGCGCGCGCCATCCCGCCAGAGGTCCTCGAAGAGGCCCGCCATTCCTTCCACATCGGCCGGGTCACACGCGACGGCCCCGACGCGCGTTCCTTGCCATTCCTTCCACATCGGCCGGGTCACACGCGACGGCCCCGACGCGCGTTCCTTCGACCGCCGCGGCACTGGTCGCCGGTGCCACGACGAGCGTCGGGATGCCCATGGCCACCGATTCGTAGAGCTTGGCGGGGATCTGCAGCTCCTGCTCCTGTGCCAGCACCACCGCGAGATGCGAACGAGACAAGACGTTCATCGCCTCCGGGCGGGACAGTGCCCCCAGCACCTCGACGTGCGGCGCCATCCCGGCTGCCGCCACAGCGGCGCGGAACGCCCGAGCGTGAGGCACCTCAGCCCTGCCGGCAATGCGCAACTTCGAGCCGGCGCGGGCGGCTTCCGGGTGGCGCGCGAGGAACAGGCGCAGCGCCTGCACGACTGGCCCGAGATCGCGGCCCGCATACAGGGTACCGGTGTAGGCCACACTCAACCCGGCGTACGGGCGTGGCGCGCGCCCCGGCAGGCCTTCAGGGTCGACGCCGTTCGGCACACAGACGACCGGTACGTCGGGATAGCGCTCCGTGAGCACTGCCGCAAGTTGCTGAGCGTTCGTAATGACGCCGTCGGACGCCCTGAAGGCGAGGCGCTCGAGCAGCGGAGAGAGGGTGCGGAACACGCCGGTGCCGATCCTCGCGTGCGACGCCCACGCCTCCTCGAGAGGCCCCCCCCAAGGATCGCGCAGGTCGATCAACCAGCGCGCCGCAGTCCCGGCGGTTGCCATCCCCGCCACGAGGTGGGCGGAGTGCGGCGGACCGCTGCTGACGACGACGTGCGGTTGGAATCGCCGGATCACCGAGCGCGCGCGCAGCGCGGCCCGGAATACCCAGCCGCGGCTCTCGTCCGGAAAGGCCAGGAACGCCGCGACCTCGCTGCGCACCTTGCCCAGCAAACCCTGGGGCTCCGTCCCGGGCGCGCTCCACGATCCGTCCGGGAATGACGCGAGCGACTGTCGGACCGCCAGCCGGCGGAGCAGGCGGCAAGCATCGAGGATCGTCCAGAAGCGCGGGCACGACTCGACGGAGGCGTGTTCGGACCTGCCGTTATCGCCGGGGGAGGGGGAGGGGGGCGCGGCGGTGATCACCCTGACCTCCCAGCCCAACCGAACCAGGTACTTCGTGATGCCCGTCCAGCGCAAGCCTCCCACCGCACCGTTGGAGCCGAAATGATAGGTGATGACCAGCAGGCGGTGCGCGCTCATGGGCGTCCTTCAGATCCTCGCCGCGCCGCGACGACCAGCTCGGCGAACGCCTGCAACCGCTCACGGTGCAGGACGAGGCAGGCGAGCCCATACGTGACCATCGCAGCCCCGATCTCGGCACTCAGCCGAGCGCCTGCGGTCCATCCCCTGCCGACCGCTCCGACGGTGAGCACCACCACCGCCATCAAGGCGGTCGCGCTGAGTGCCGGCCACAGCGCGACCAGGTATGCCTTGGGGGACAGCGCGATCTTGGAGAACACGCGCCGGTACAACGGCACGGCGAGCACGGGATCCACGAACATCCATGCCACCGCCAGACCGATCGTTCCCCACCGCTGCCCGCAGACGTAGAAGCTGGCGGGCATGACCGTCGCAGCGGCGGCCATCCTCCACATCTCAAACCGCGCATCTCCGATGATCTGGAGCGCCTGGGGCAACAGCGGGAGGATCGAACGGAAGGCCGCATAGGCGGCGAGGAGCCGGAGCGGCCCGATCGTCCCCTCCCATCGGGAGCCGAGAACCACGAGCACGAAATCCCTCGCGACTAGCGCGAGCCCAAGAGCGAGCGGGAACGTGATCAGAGCGATGCCTTCGGTGATCCGGAGGACGTAGCGGCGTAGCGCGGCCCGGTCATTCTGCACCGCTGCGAAGAAGGCCGGCGTCACTTGAGCGACCAGCGCCGCGATTCTGTCCACCGGCACGCTGGCCATGGTCCAGCCGACGTTGTAGAACCCGAGCGCAGTCCTTCCCAGGACCCTCCCCGCGACCAGGAAGTCCGCGTTCGCCGACACGTACCAGCACACGCGGGCGATAACGACGTCGAAGCTCAGCGTCATGGCCTGTTTCAGCGCTTTGGGCCGCGGCCAAGCCAAGCGTGGGTGACTGAGCCTCAGTACCGCGGCCGTCGAGATGAGCGCGCCTAACAATGCGCCGCATACGAGCGTCCAGTACCGCAGCCCTGCCACGGCCAGGCCCACCATGCTGATCGCCAGCACCACGGCCTGGCCCAGGTCGATGAGCGCGAGTTGCTTGAAGCGGAAGTCCCGCTGCAGCAGCGCGAACGGCACGGTCTTGAACGACGTGATGACAAAGGTGGCGCTCATGGCCACGACGACGAGGGGCAGCTGTGGAGCACGGAAGAAGTGCCCCAGCGGGAACGCCGCGACGACGGACGCGAGCAGGCTCACGCACCCCACGAGCACGGCCAAGCCATTGAGCTGGCTCAGCTGCTCGCGACTCAGCTCACGGACGGCGAGGACCGCAGTGCCCAGCCCAAATTCGGCGAGCAGCGTCACCAGGCCGAGATAGACTGCCGCCATGCCCACGAGACCGTAGTCCTCGGGGGAGAGCAGCCGGGCGACGATCAACCAGGCGATCCAGGTGAGCCCCTGGCTCCCCCACCGGGCTGCCGCGGTCCACGCGACGCCGCGCAGCAGGGAGCGATCGAGGGCTCGGGCCTCGCTGTACGCCGGGGACCCTGCCAGGTCGGAAAGCGCCGTTAGCTCCTGCACGGCCTCGGGAGGGAAGCAAGAGCGAGACCAATCTGGAGTCACGGTTCGTCCTCACGAACGGGGGCGCTCGGATGCGCTGGCGTTGCGAGTGTGCCACACGTGTCTCGACGTTCGCACTTGTCGCGGCTCGGCATCGCGTTTGCTGAATGGCGTCGCCGCCATGACGTACGACCGCAACGGCGCACTCCGCGTGGGCATCTTGATGGATTCCTTCACCCTCCCCGCGTGGGCCTACGAAGTGCTGGCGACCCTGCAACAATCAGCATATGCCCGGATTCAACTGATTGTGTTGAACGACTCGTTCGCGCCGAGGAGGCGAGGGGTGTTCTCGAAGGTCGTGAAGAACTGGAATGCCCTGTTGTATCTGGCCTACAGCCGACGATGACGTAGAGCGGATCAGGTCGTATCACCTTGACGTCCTCGTGAGGCTTGGTTTCAGGATTCTGAGGGGCGGGATCTTGCAGGCCGCGAGATATGGCGTGTGGTCCTATCATCACGGCGACAACAAGGTGAACCGGGGGGGACCGCCGGGTTTTTGGGAAGTCCTCGAAGGTCACGCAGTCACCGGCTCGATATTGCAGAGATTGAACGATGAGCTCGATAACGGAACGGTGCTGTGCAGGTCCTTCTCCGCGACGGATCCGCTTTCGGTCCGGCGCAATCAGAATAACTGCCATTGGAAGAGCGTGTCGTTCCTGCCACGAGAACTGCAGCGGCTCCATGCACTCGGCGGTGCGGAGTTCTTTCGTCGCGTCGATGCGCGCAATCATCTCGGCTTCTACTCACAACGGCTGTACGTCGCCCCACGAAACCGGCTGTTCGTCGCCGCATTCGGCAAACACCTGGTGCGGTACGGCACACGGAAGCTGACGGATGCCCTGTTCGGTGATCAAGGGATCCTGCTGTTCGACCTGCGC
>WNGP01004178.1_pt1 | contig 12022 bp, 10 predicted proteins | sample 5407671 | NCBI WGS metagenome assembly WNGP01 (sample SAMN13153381, study PRJNA577476) | soil metagenome | isolation source: 40 cm soil or saprolite under Garry oak tree replicate 2 | place: USA:California | collected 2016-06-15 | reverse complement strand
GACTGCGAAGCTAGTTTGACTCGCCGGTAAAGGAGTCGGCGTTGGGGCCGCATCACTCACTCAAGAGTCGCCTGTCTTTCGCGGCTCGCTCCGTTCTGAGCGATTTAAACATGTTGTCAAAACGCGAGAAATTATCGAATTCGACGACAAGATATTATACATCAAGATTCCCAACTATCTTAGAAAGAGAGATGCTCGAAGCGCCATACCTGTTGCGTCCGTTTCACCCGGACGATCTCTCATCTGTTATCGAGATCAACAGGGTATGTCTCCCAGAAAACTATAGCCCGTACTTTTTCATGGAGGTTTACAAGAGCTGTCCCGAAGCGTTCATAGTTGCAGAGAAGGAACGCAAGGTCGCTGGATACATCATGTGCAGACTCGAGTTCGGCTTCTCAGATGTCCGCAGATTCAGAATGGTCAGAAAAGGACACGTAGTCTCAGTTGCCGTGATGCCTGATTTCAGACGACAGGGAATTGGAAAAGAACTGGTTCTTGCCGCAATGAAGGCATTGGAGCTACATGGAGCGGAAGAGTGCTTCCTCGAGGTTCGAACCGCCAACGAAGACGCGGTAAGACTCTACAAGAACATGGGATTTGATACCTCTAGAGTTGCAACGCACTATTATCATGATGGTGCTGATGCTTACGTTATGACTATCAAGCTGCCTCATAACCCACCTGTTAACTAGCTGGACTCGGCGGTTTTTCTCCTCCTTCTCGCCAGAAACGGCCCGATAATCAGAACGGCCGTCGGCAAGTAGACAAACGAGATGTTGAAACTAGCTGCGAAAGGGTTCACGCCAAAGACGTAAGCTACGCTCGCGACAACGGACAGTATTACCATTGCGGCTAGAGCCGCCATTAACGAAAATCGTTCGTCCTCAGCGCTTACCCCTCCGGCGAGGACCGGCTCCTCAGCTGGTTGAATGATTACTCGTCTTCCTTCTTTGACCGAGGCTTCTTCTCTTCCTCAACAGGGTGAAGGAGCCACTTCAGGGGAATATTCTGGCTTGTCCCATCAGGCAATGAGCGACGTATGCTGATAGGGAGAACGCCTTCGTCCAGTTCCAGCAGAGCCACGTCAATAGGCGAAAGTCGATCCTGCTTCAGATCGAGAAGAACAGGCGCTCCCATAGATATCTGGAGAGCCCTAGCCCCTACTACTCTCGCTTTCTCGAAGCGTGTGAGTTTTGGGGGTCCGATCTCGATGCTGTCGGGCTCTCTAGTAATCGCTGCTTCCCTCGTCGTCACCCTCGTCCTTTCCCTTCGGGCCGCCTGGGCCACCGGCGCTTGATTTCGCTGCAGCGATCACGTCGTCGATTTTCAGTATCATGCCCGCTGCCTCAGCAGCCGATTTTATCACTTGTACTTTTACTCCCACTGGTTCAAGGATGCCTCTTTCCTTGAGATCAGCGACCTTGGATTCGTAAACATCGACCCCGGCCCAAAGCTGTCCTTTCTCGTGGGCGACTCGGAGCTGGACGAGAATGTCGATCGGGTCCATGCCCGCGTTTTCGGCCAGCGCTGTAGGCAGGGTTTCGAGGGCCTCGCCAAACGCTATAACCGCCAATTGTTCTTTTCCGGAGAGTTTCTGCGCATAGTCTCTGAGTGCTCGTGCAACTTCTGCCTCTGGGGCACCTCCACCTCCCACGACTCTTGGGTCAAGTACAACATCGCGCACAACGCACAGTGCATCGTGAATCGCTCTTTCAGCCTCGTCAACAAGTCGTTCGCTCCCACCGCGCACGAGGATCGTGACAGCCTTGGGATTCTTACTTCCTTCGACAAACGTCATCTTGTCGTCTGCAACCTTCCGTTCCTCAACTAGCTTCGCGAATCCCAGATCTTCGGGTCTCAGATCGTTTACATTGCTGACAACTTTTCCCCCGGTTGCTTTCACCAGTTTCTCCATGTCCGACTGCTTTACTCGTCTGACTGCCAGTATTCCCTTCTTTGCGAGATAGTGTTGCGCGACGTCGTCTATTCCTTTCTCACAGAGCAGGACATTCGCCCCCGAGTCTGCAACCTTGTCGGTCATGTCCTTGAGCATTTTTTCCTCCTCATCGAGGAACGATTTCATTTGTTCAGGATTTTCGATATTGATCTTTGCATCGAACTCCGTCTTTTCAACCTCTAATGGAGCGTCAACTAGTGCGATCTTCGCATCTTCCACTCTCTTTGGCATGCCAGGATGAACAATTTCCTTGTCGAGAACTATTCCCTTGATCAGAGCGGTATCAGTCAACGACTCGCCGGGCTTCTTCTCTACCTTTACATCATCGATGTCTACCTTGTATCCGTCAGGAGTTTTTTCGGCAACCTGGAGAATTGCGTTTACCGCGAGTTCCGCCATTGCTTCCTTGTCTTCGGCGAGAATCTTGCTCGCCAGTGAGACCTCAGCCACTCTCCTCAGCATCGCTTTGTCAGTTGGGTCGATCTTGATCGCGATCTGATCGAGCAATTGTAATGCTCGGATCGAAGCCTGCCTGTATCCGTCGACGATGATTGTCGGATGGATTCCTTGGTCGATGAGCTCTTCGGCCTTTTTGAGCAGCTCTCCGGCTACGACGACAGACGTAGTTGTTCCATCGCCCACCTCATCGTCTTGGGTCTTTGCAACTTCTACCATCATCTTGGCGGCAGGATGTTGAACTTCCATCTCGTCGAGTATCGTCGCTCCATCATTCGTGATGGTCACATCCCCGAATCCGTCGACGAGCATTTTGTCCATGCCCTTAGGTCCCAGCGAGGATCGGACCGATTCGGCGATTATTTTTGCAGCCATGATGTTCGCTTTTAGCGCGTCCTGGCCGCGGCTTCTCGAAGTTCCTTCTCTTAGAATAATTACTTGCTGGCCTGCTAATTCTGATGACAATTTTTTTCTTTGTCCCCGACTCTCGCCGGGCGAGAGATTTCGCGTGCAATATAAAATTTATCAAGCACTAGGAGTCCGAAACCGGAAGTAAACTTGGCCTAGACGGGTTATGCGGCTCTATTTCCTTGTTACAGACTCATTTCCGACGATTTGCTTCCTTCTAACCGTCTAAATCTAGACAAGAGAATTCAGGCCGTCGTGAGTTCTCAATGGCATCTTTCTTCTGCGAGATTTTTCCTATTTTCGAAATTTCAACTTGAGAGAACTTGGTGGGGAGCATTTGTTTTGGGCCAACACTTTTAGGCACCAGAGAGTACGACGCTGAAAACTGGAGTCAAGCTGAACACTTGCGTGAACTGATCAGGATCAATCAACCGTTTCTTGGAAAAGAAGAGATCGACGCGGCTGTAGAAGTCTTACGGAGTGGAATCCTGACCGATAAGAGCGGAATGGGGCCTCGAGTTCTAGAATTTGAAAGGAGCTTCGCAAAGTTCGTTGGTGCAAAGCATGCTGTCGCGGTAGTGAATGGGACAGCAGCATTACACGCCTCGCTTCTCGCTGCAGACGTTGGTCCCGGCGACGAGGTAATTCTTCCCTCGTTTACTTTTGTCGGCGCCGCCAACGCCGTCGTGCTCACTGGTGCAACCCCTGTTTTCGCTGATATCGATAAGGACACATATTGTATCAGGATTGAAAGTGTCGAGGAGTGTGTATCACGAAAGACGAAGGCGATCATTCCAACAGATCTCTATGGCCTTCCATCTGACATTTCCGGCATAATGAACCTGGCCCGTGGGAAGGACATTGTCACCATTGAGGACGCGGCCCAGGCTCACGGCGCCCAGTTCGACGGGAAGAAAATCGGCTCAATCGCCGACATGACCTGTTTCAGTTTCTACGCTGGCAAGAACATTACAACCGGCGAAGGAGGAATGGTTACGACCAACGATGATGGATACGCGCAGGCTCTGAGAATGGTTCGCTCTCATGGAGAGCAACGACCTTACTGGACTGTTAGACCAGGTCACAACTATCACATGACGGAGATTGCGGCAGCAATCGGGTATGCGCAGCTGAAGAAACTGCCTTCCTTCCTTGAAAAGAGACGGAAGAATGCCGAGCTGACTACTGAGAAGTTGAACATGACTGGAAAACTGCTATTGCCTAAGGAGCCGGATGGTCGAAAGCATAGCTGGTACCTGTACACTGTACGGTTGAGAGGCGTGAACGCCGCGAAACGGAACAAGATCGTGGATAAGCTGTGGAACAAGAACATCGAAGCAGGGGTCTACTATTCATCACCAGTACACTCTACTCCACTATACCGGGACTCGAATATCGCTCGGAGAGGGCGATTGCCTGAGACTGAGAAAGCGTCCAGGCAAGTCTTTTCGTTGCCTGTTCATCCTAGGCTGGGAGAAACCGAGATAGAATATGTGGCTGAGACGTTGCGGAAGACGATTGCCTAGCGTTTGGGAAATCTAGATGATCCCTTTGGTGTGAAGAACGTCCTTGATGTCTGGTTTCGTCTGTTCCTTCAGCTCGTAGCCGACTCTAACAGTCGGCTTGGGGAACTTGATGATTCTCCTAATATCAGCGGGCGTCGCTATCATAATGGTATCGCAATCTACTCGAGCTATGGTGGCCTCCATGTCTCGGATCTGCTGGTTACCGTACCCCACAGTAGGCAGAACTTCGGTGACATGAGTGTATTTTCTGAAGATGTCTTTCACGATTCCCACTGCATACTTGCGCGGATCCACGATTTCTTTGGCGTGGAAATATTTCGCGGCAACGTATCCGACTCCATAAGCCATGTCACCATGGGTGACGGTTGGACCGTCCTCTATGACCAGGACTCGCTTTCCTCTGACAAGCTCAGGCTTGTCCACCGTAACCTCTGACGCGGTCTTGATCACGATGGCTGTGGGGTTCAACACCTTCAGATTCGATTCCACCAGCTGAATGTTTTTCGGTTCTGCGACATTGACCTTGTTGATGATTCCGACATTGGCGAGTCTGACGTTTACCTCACTTGGATAATGTGTCAGTTCGTCCCCGGGACGTAGCGGATCTAGGACCGCGAAGTGGACGTTTGGTTGGATGAAAGGTATGTCGTTGTTTCCTCCATCCCACAGGATGATGTCAGCTTCTTTCTCAGCAGATCGCAGGATCTGTTCGTAATCTATGCCTGCGTAGACGACGAACCCGTGTTCAATGTGTGGTTCGTATTCCTCTCTCTCTTCGATCGAGCAGTCCGCTTTGTCTAGGTCTTCGAAGGAGGCGAATCTCTGAACTCCTTCCTTCGTGAGGTCGCCGTACGGCATAGGATGTCGAATTACTACGACTTTCCTGCCGGCGTCTCGGAGGGTTAGGGAGATTTTTCTCGAGACGGTGCTCTTGCCAGCCCCCGTTCGGACTGCACCAACGGAGACCACTGGTAATCTTGAGCCAAGCATGGTGTTCTTGGGGCCAAGCAACTGGAAGTCCGCCCCCGCAGCTAGTGCCGACGACCCGATGTGCATGACCTCTGCGTACGAGAGGTCGCTGTAGGACAGTATCGCAAGGTCGGCTTTCAGTTCTTTGATGAGGCGAGGAAGTTCTTTCTCCGCGAATATGGGTATTCCTTTCGGGTATCTTGGTCCAGCTAGCTCTGGTGGGTACGTTCTTCCTTCTATTCCGGGGATCTGGGCTGCTGTGAATGCGACTACTTCATGGTCGGGCGAGTTCCGGAAGACCATGTTGAAGTTGTGGAAATCTCTGCCGGCTGCCCCAATAATGATAACTCGTTTCATTCGAACTCGCTTTGTCGGCGGTGCGCCCTGAGCGAGCTATATAACTTGGTTCACCGGGGAGTGAAAGGGGTTTGTCACAGGGACCAGCATCAGAGGTTTCGCGACCAAAGGTCGCTTTTTTGATCGAAGGTTTGGGGGAGGCTCAGGGGGAGTTCTTTAGGTTCGCGTCCCCTCGAACCTCTGATGCTCTGCTTCGCAATCTTCCAGTTAATGGTCGGGCGGTTAGGTACGGGGAAGAGATCTATTTCCAGGTCACAGTGAAGGCGCCGGGTGAGAAGCCTCGTAGCAATATGGAAGTGGGATCAGTGGGCTATTGGCCGCAGGGCGATGCGGTCTGTGTTTTCTACGGGCCGACGAGGCCCTACAGCCCTGTTAATCTCTTGGGCCGCATAACCAGCGGGTTGGAACTCTTCAAGCAGCTGAAGGAGGGTACAGTGATAACGATAAGAAAGGTCTAGGCAGCGGCAGGCTGATAGATTCTAATTCTTGCATTGCCGCCCACGAGCCGCACGAGCCGCCTCTTCTCTAAGTCCTCCAGCAAATCCTTCGCCACACTCAGCCTCAGATTGAATTGCGATGCTATTGAGAATGGGGTAATTGCTCCCATCTTCTGGACCTCAGCTAGGAACTTGGGGTCGGAGGTGTCGGGGCTTTGCAATCCTCTAGGCCTCTTTTCAACAACTGTCTTTCCCTTACCTTTTTTCGATCCGGGTTCATCCTTCTTGTCCGTCTGGTCCTGGGTCTTTTCCATCTGTGCCATGCTTTTCTTCTTAGCGCCGCCCATAATTTGTCACCGCTTCCGTACGATTTTGCTGGATAAATACGTTTTCGGAAAACCGGGGAAACCCTTATTCCTCTTAAGCCTCAGAGAGCCCTTGCTGTCGCTTGAAGCTAGTCACCGTTAAGCTTCCGGAGAAACTGATCGACGATGTTGACCAGCTGGTTAAGGCGGGAATCTATCATAGCAGGAGCGATGCTATTAGGGCGGCGGTCCGGGATCTTCTACGACGCGAGCTCTGGCAGCCTGGCCAAGTCTAGTTGTCTAAGACAACGGAAGCTTTTGCGAATTCCTCTGTGACCTTTCCTGGGTTCTTTGCTGTTGTGATTGATCTTCCGATTATGAAATAATCTGTTCCTGCCTTGCGGGAGCGTCTTATTTCTCCGCCCTGTGTCCCAACGCCGGGTGAGAAGATAGGCACGCTCGTCCCGAGTATTTCTTTGGCTCTCCGAACTATGTTGGGCCGGGTTGCGCCTACTATCGCCCCGTCGGCCTTCCACTTGACTGCTCTCTCGGCAAAGATTTCGAACTCGAGTCTGGGTTTTTTGGATCTGGGGTTTGAAAAGACTTTCTGGCCATATCCTTCAGAGGCTCCGAGGTGACTCATGTAAACGAGTGCTAGAAGCCCCATTCCACGTTCGTGGGCGAGTTGGAAGGTGGTGTCAAGGCCTCCTTTCCATCCCGTGAATGGGTTGATGGTTATGGCATCGAATCCGAGATTGTGATAAACTCGTGTAATCGCCGCGTTTGTCTCGTCGATATCGTTCAGCTTGTCGTCTATTATCGTCGCGAGCCCACTACGGTGTATTTTCCTTAGCAGCTTAGTGGTTCTTTCTGGGCCGATGCTTACGACTGTCTGGCGTCCGAACTTCACCGCGCATATTGACTGGCGGGTTTGTTCAAGTAGATCTGTTGCACGGTCGGTCAGTTCTGTAGGTGCGCCATCGTTGACATCGATGGCGAGAACGATCCGGCTTCTTTTAGAGTGTGAGGATTGTAGGATTCGGTCTTTGAACGGTTTCTGGCTGTTCCGCCTCAATTCGGCCTTGGACCCTTCGGCACCCAGCCCAGCTCTTGGTTAAGGTTTTCCAGAGGCACGCGTTTCGGTGGTGCTTTGAACCCGTAGGATGAGACCGCGTCTAGTGCTCCGGTCTGATCCTTCTCCTCCGCGAGCTTCACCATTCTTATGACATCCGTTAGAATTCCCGCGCACGCTGGTCCGTCTTCAAGCGATATGCGCATGTCGAGGGTGAAGTCTGTTCCTGCGAAGTATTCGCCCTTGATCCAGAAATAGCTTGTCCTGCGATTCTCCATGAAATCCACGAAATCAGAGGACCCTGCGACTATTGGGAACTTGTAAGGTACAGCGGCAGCGACAGCGGCGGTCTTTATTCCCCGCTTGATCTCGTATCTCTTCTTGTCAAGAGCGAGTTGTGATTCTGTTCCGCCGCCTATGTCGAGCTGGTATGTTTCCCCGATCTGTGTTCCCCTGTTCACGAGCAAGGATAAGAGGTTCTTGTGGAGGATGGTTGAGCCAATCTGGTCCATGATGTCATCTCCGACGACCAGGGTTCCTTTTTTCTTGTATTTGGCTTGCCACGCCTTGTTCGAGGCTATCTTTGCTGGCGTAGCATTGATGAATGCTCGGCCCGCTTGCAGTGCCGCTTGGGCATACATATCGCTGGCCTTTGAGGCGCCTGTTGGAGTCAGGTTAACCAGAACATCAGTCTTGGTGTCCTCTAGAACCTTGGCAATGTTAGACGGCTTCGTCTTGCTTGGCCGCACCTTGTCGCCGGCGGTCGGGGATATTCCGTCTAGCGGTTGGGCCATCTGGACCTTGACTCCGGTGGGGCGCACTTGAACAATCTTTCTCGTGTTGTTTGGTTCTGCGTAGACTGCTTCTGACAAGTCCTTCCCAACCTTTCTCTCGTCGATGTCAAACGCGGCAACGAACCGTATGTCTGAAACTTTGTACGGTCCAACTTTCTCGTTCATCAGTCCAGTTTTCTTTTGGGCGGCGCGGTAGAATTCTGTTCCTTGGATGAGGCTTGAGGCGCAGTTTCCGATTCCGGCGATGGCGACTCTGATTTCCCTTGGCAAGACGATATCAGTAGTCTTGAGAGAATGTCTACTGCTGAAAAGTCTTTGGCCCTAGTCTATTTCGGAAAGAGTGGGAAGTCGATGACCTCAATGACCTTCGTGTAAAAGTATTTTGCATCCGTAGCGGCGTTTGTGAATTCAAGTCTCTCGCCGTGTGGTTTTGCTGCCAGATACTTGAGAAACGGTCCGGAAGGTGGGCTCATCGTTGCGGTATAGAAGAAGATTGGGAGAGCGTCGGAGTCGTAGTAGTGTTCGAAGGGTATGCAGTTGCCTAGTATGTGTCTATCTCCTCTGCGGAAGTGCCACAGGGGAAAGACGTTGCCATCTCGCATGGAGAGTGTGAGCAGAACCCTCGCCAAGGACTTCGCATCTTGAAGCTCTGTCAGAACGGGATCAGGGGCATCCGGAAAGTCGCCTTCGATGCTCTTTGTGAAGGCGTCGGGCAGGTTTTTCACGTTGATTATCGAGGCGTATTTGAATCGGGTATCGTCAGCTTCGTCGGAGAACTGCCATTCTTCTCCTTTGGGTGAGTCGCTCTTGTAGGCGAGGAAGGGTTTGTTCTCGTCAAAATCGGCTTCTGTGTAGGCCAAGATTGGAATGTCTCCGTCCCAGTACATGTATGCGGTGAAGAATGCTAGTATGTTGCTGGATTTGTGTTTGAAGCTCCAGATCATTTGGGATCCTTCTGTTAGGGCCAGTACTAAGCGCGCGAAATTTTGGATATCTCGTACGTGTACGGGCATTGGGGGCTTGATCGGCTCCATTGTCAATCTGTATCGTCTTCCCGACCTATTCCGGTATCATTAAGACTTGGCCAGTTGTCGAGATATGCCGGACTTATCTGAATAGGTCCAGTTCTTCAGGTCTTAGAAGGTCCTTCCCCGTGCCATTGCCGCGCCTAAATCTGTATCCTCTCACTAGCGCAACTGGAACCTTGTCAGATTTGTTCATCACTAGTTCACCCGCTGAGGCGAGTTCGTCTGCGACTGCAATCTCAGTCACGTGAAGCGTGTGACGATACATATCCCTCGATCCCCTGTAGTCATGGATTGGCTTCATCCCTGAGATTCCTATTGCGAAGTTGACCTGGCCCATCCTCCATGCCCTACCAAACGTGTCAGTTACGATTACTGGAACGGCTTTTCCCGTAAGCTTCCTGATAGTCTTGCAAATGCGATAGGCGGAGGCATCTGGATCCAACGGTAACAGTGAAACGATGTCCTTCCCTCTTGCGACGTTCGAGGCGTCAACCCCGGCGTTCGCGCAAATGAATCCGTGCCTTGTTTCAGTGATCAAATGTCCCGCTTTCATCCTAATGATCTTTCGAGTCTCTCGAAGGATAATCTCGACCTGGCGCGGGTCCTTTCCAGCTTCTTTGGCGATGAAGGATGCGAACGGTGAAGGCGTCACCTTAGTCAGGTTTACGACTCGGCCTTCCGCTTTTGACACAATTTTCTGAGAAACTACTGTGACATCACCCTCTTGAAATTCCTCTCCCTGATCCTTCAGCCTGGAAACAATTATCTCGCCTAGATCGCTCCCTGACTCAATGTCTGGAATCCCTTTCACGGGAATTATCGTAAGCAAAAGGATCCTAAGCTCCGGAAAAGAAAGATGTCAGCTTCTTCGCGCCGGTGAGCTCCTCGTAGTCGAGGCCTACTGCGTCCAGAACCTGCTCAAACGTGGATCGGAAATACTCCATGTACTTCTCAACGTCGATTTCATGGATTTTGGCTTGCGACATGGGCTTCACTCCTTTTCCACCTCGTACCTTGACAAAACGAACCAGATCCCCCGCACCCACTTCTGTTTCTAGATCATCTTTCGGCAGAGCTTCTCGCTTATTCACGTCTGAATCTACATAATGGGACAGCTCCGACCCTTGTTCGGTGGGTTTCCCTCGAGAAAGGAGCCTAGCTGCCTTGACATGTTGTGGAGTTGTCTTCGTGTAGCTAGAGATCGACTTTCCGATTACGATACTAAAGGCCAACTCGTCTAGTGTGAAATCCATGTTGCGGAGTTTCGCATACGTCGACGTGACTAGATTCAGTATCCTCATTCGGGCCTCCTCGAAGTCCGTTTGGGTTTTCACCTCGCCCAAAATCTCGACGAGCTGCACAAAGGTTGATTTAAGAAATTCTGGTATGTGCCTCTTCTTGCCTGTAAGTCCTTTGATGTCGACCCGATTATCGGGGTGAACTCCAAGGTAATTCTTCTTTCTGTTGCTTAGGGCCACGTACCTGTACGTCTTGTCGACTTCAAGTTCCATGCCAAGCGCTTTCTTCGACCATTGAATTAGGGCGTCCAGCTTTGGTTGACCAGGGAAACCCAAGAAAATCGAGTCGGTGTCCCCGTAGAATACTTCAATTCCAAGTTTCTGAGCTTCGTCAATTGTCTGACTTATCGCGTATCTTCCTATCGCCGCGGTTGACTCTGCTAGTGGAGGGCAATACAGGGCGAACCGATCTGACCCAAAGACACCATAACTTGCGTTCAATACAACTTTCAAGGCATTTTGTACAACTTGATACCAACTTGCCATATCCGGAGAGAGTGTTCGCTCTTTCGAAAGCGGCTTGTACCATTTGATCCTGATATCGCGCAATGATCCGACTAATTCGCTCTCCATTGCCTTCTTGTGCGTGCAGACCCAATGCTTGGTGTCGGGAATCTTGTTCGTCTTACAATCGAGATGGCTACAAAGAATCGTCTCATAGCCTAGGTTCCATGTCTTAATGATGGAAGGATAGAGCGATGCGAAATCTAGCACAGCCACTGAAAAGTGTACCCCTGGAACGGGTTCGATGACCATGCCGCCCTTGTACTTTTTGCCCTTGATTATTGCGGTGGTTTCAGTCTCGCCTTTGGCTTGTTTTATCTCATCGGCTCGAGGAATCAGGTATTTCCTTTCTCGGTGCTCCTTGTACATCATGCTTTTGATCCAACCAGACACCCCTTGTCGGGACATGTCCTCCATGGGAAGTACGCTTATGCGCGAAAGTGCATTGATCAATTTCATCACAATTTCGCCGTCGAAAAGTGTGAGTTCCATAACCAGCTCCGAATCCCGGAAGCAATAGGAGGCGAGTTCGTTGTAACTGAGATTCGAGATCGATGCTGATGTCTCTAGCTTTCCTTCTCCGAGAAGTGAGTCAGCGATCGCATCAAGAGTCACTTCCCGGTACTTGTTGCCAAAGGCGTAAACTTGGACTGACCTATTGAAGAAGAACCGGTAAAGATCCAAATGAATTCCGTATTTCACACTGGCAGCGTCTCTACCAAGCTCTATGGGAACTTGATCTCTAAGAAACCCCAACTCAGGCCTCAAGGCACGGTGATAGAGATACCTTAGATCGAAGTCATCTCCGTTGAAGGTGAATACAAATGGATAGTCCATCAACGTTTCAAATATTGCAGCAAGAAGATCGTATTCTCTGTCAAAGTATACAACGTCCAGTCCTTGGACTTGAT
>WNGP01016195.1_pt1 | contig 12026 bp, 19 predicted proteins | sample 5407671 | NCBI WGS metagenome assembly WNGP01 (sample SAMN13153381, study PRJNA577476) | soil metagenome | isolation source: 40 cm soil or saprolite under Garry oak tree replicate 2 | place: USA:California | collected 2016-06-15 | reverse complement strand
GAGAATTCCGTCAAGGAAATCTCGCCGTCAGTTAGAACGAAAGGCGTCAATTTGGGGGTTGACGCCCTTCCGAGAATGTTACTTCAATCGCCCGTCTGACGGGAACGGACGAATCTTGCGCCGATCCGCTAAGGACCGGAATATCGTTTGGCCTACAGGGCTTCTGTAAGAAGCCGCAGTCATGCCACGGATTTTATGTAGTTGAAAACACTGGCCGGGGGAATTAAGCCCTACCTCTGTTAGGTCGCGAGTTTTGCCGGGGTCTCTCCCTGCTAATAGAAGCCGCAGAAGTGTCACGGGTTTTCATGTGGCTGTCGCCGCGAGACAGCCCTACCTTGCATGCTTCGGGATGCGCTTCCAGATATTTCTTTGCCATCACAACGGTGTCTTGCTGTTCGACAAATGATGCGCCTTCGCCATTTTTGCACTGTGATTTGCACTGCAAAACCCGCCTTCTTTCGTTTCTTTCGTTTCTTTCGTGTGCTAATTTGCTGTGTTTGCTGTAAGTTACTGATTCGATTATTTCCCTTGACATTCAGAATGAATCATTGTAGGCTTCTTATGTGCCTTTAGATTCAACAATCGGACAACGGTACCATTGCTTTTGCACTGCCGTTGCACTGTGATGATGTTAGGCACAAGGGAGACCAGCCAATGGAAATAACCGCCGTCAGATTGCTGCCAACGTATACGGTAATCGTTCGCCACGCCAAGACGTGCCCTTATAAAGACAACGGCCAGAAGTACACGCCGGAAACTAGCCGATGCAACTGCCGCAAGCGCATCGCGGTATACAATCCTGAGATTGAAGACACGCTGAAACGTCAGACTACTATCAAAATCAAGACCCGCTCATGGCCCGATGCCGAAGTGATAGCACAGACATATCGGGATCAGCACAACCCTGATAAACGAGCCCGAATGGTAGCCGAATCCGCGTTGAAAGCGTCTCAGATGGAGAAGGAGACCAAGACAGTCACTATCGAGCAGGCGGTTGCTCGATTTCTCGCATCTAAGAAAGCAGAACGGGTCAGCGAACAGCGTATCGAACGTTACCTTCCATTGCTCGGAAATGTAGACCCCCAGACTTTCAAATTCAAAAAGAATCGGCGGCAGAATGAAGGGCGTCTTGCCGAATGGCTTAAGACCCTAAACCCCCGCCCCGTTTACATCTCTGATTTGACCCAAGACTTGGTTGAGAGTTTTCGTAATACCTTCAATTTTGGCTCTGATCTTACTGACTTCGGAACCTTCGGCGATTTGAAGCGGTTCTTCAAATACTGTCTGTTGAAGCGATGGATTGGAAGCAATCCAATGGATGCAATTAGGCCGCCAAAAGTAAAGCCGGGTAGCCGTACCACAGCATTTTCGGATGCTCAATATGATTCCATCTTGGCAGCAATCCGAAACAGGTTTCCGGCCGACACAAAAACTTTGGAAGATAAGAAGCGGTACGAAGATGCACACCGAATACTCGCCTTTATCGAATTGATGCGATGGGGCGGTCTCGCCTTAGGAGATGCTGTGCGTTTCAAGTTGGATTTGATGAAAGACAACGGCGAGATCACGTACTATCGCAACAAAACGAAGCGCCGAGCGCAACCAACCCTTGTGCCTCACGTGGTGGATTTGCTTAGGGCAACTGTGCCAATCGACGGAGACTTAAACGAGCCCTTCTATGATAAGAACGTTGACGTTGACACGAATACCGGTTACTGGTCGGCAGAACTAAAGAGCGTGTTCGCGGATGCCGGGATCAAATCCGTTAAGACGGACATTCGAGACCGTGAGCCACACTCGCATATGCTCCGCGATACGTTTGCAATCAATCAGTTGCGGACTCAGTACGAGCTAGGCCAAGTGAACCATAAGGCAATCGCTGACGCTCTTGGGGATACGGTTGCCATCTTCTTGAAGCACTACGCCCCATGTATTGCCGAATTCGAGCAAGCACACAAGAACGCGCAGCGGACGATTATAGATGCTCAGGCCGCTAAACTCCGAAAGAAAGAAGCGCAACCCAAAGTCAAAAGCATCACGGAGCGCAAATGATTATTCCCATCAAGACTTTTGAAGAGATGACCAAGCAAGAGCGGCGCGAACATATTGAATCGCTAATCGAAGACTCCGTTCTCGGCCAGAACGGCAGTCTTGAATCTCTCCGGGAATTTCTAACTGATCCGGCAATTGAGAAAATCAAGCGCATGCATAACCGCGATTATCTCTCGGCGAGAGAGATAGCCGAAAAGACTGGGCGGCATCCTGACACCATTCGAAAGATGTTTTGGAAGGATACCGGCGTCAAAAAAGAGACCCACGCCGGGCGCGACCGCAAGTGCTATACCACTATGCTCATTTCGAAGACAGCGGCAAAGCGGCGGTTCCCTAATCTGGAGTTAAACTAGATTCCCCGGAATAGCCTGCTAATCGGAACCCGTAATGCCTTTGCCAGCCGTTCCATACTCGTCAGTGTGATATCGGATTGGGCGCGCTCGATTGAGCCGATGCTGTTGGTGGATAGGTTCGCCAAATCCCCTAGAGCCTCTTGGCTGAGATGACGCTGTAGCCGTATGCGCTTGAGTGCTTTGCCAAATCTGAGTTGGAGCGGAGTAGGCATGCCGTACGGTACATAGCACGCCAGAAATGAACAAGAAACTATACTTGTTGGAAACCATACTTGTGATAGCCTTGACAAGTATACTTGTGTTCTGCTAAATTCGTAGAAGTCAATCAGGGATTCGCTGTAGCAGGTTCAAGTCAAACAAAAGGGCGGCAAGTGGATTAGACCTGTCGCCCAAAAGACAAAGCAGACTGAAAAGGAGTCCGCCATGTCAGAATCGAATCATAGCACCAATGTACAGTACCTTCCCGAAATTCATCCAAAAGAGTTAGAAGAACTTCAGCAGGAAGCCGGTAGGACGCTCACACAAATAGAAGCATGGATTTACCTACACGCTCGCACGATTCGGTTGGCGACCGAAGATTATTACTTCAAGCGAAAACTGGTCGCGTGATGTTTGTATCTGTCCTAGTCATTAAGCGGACCCTGCCGTACCGTGTCGATTTCTTCGAACGACTCGGCAAGAACTGCCCGTACTTTACGAAGTCTCAGAATTCCGCGAAGCGATTCAACAAGCAAGTAGGGCTGGCATATCTTCGTTTTTTGGAACAGCAAGGAATTGCTGGCACGCTTCAGGCGGAATTTCTGCTTGAGGATGATGCCATACCAAAAGGTTTCGGACTTGGCTCAACCAAGACCGATTTAAGGGAGAAAAAATGAGACGCAAACTAGCAGTCTTTGCAGTGATCGGTTTGTTGCTATTGCTGCCAGTTCAATCGGCAATGGCGAGCACAGCGAGCAACGTCGCCACGGTCGCACTAAGTCTCACGATCAGTAATTCCGTCACAATTTCGGCCAGCCCGGCCAGCATAACTTTTGATCCCATTACCGGTGCGGCTTCCGCCCCAATTCAGATCACTTCTTCTTGGAACCTTCAGACACCTTCGTCCAACTTTCAGATAGCGGCGTGGTTTGCATCACCCTCAAGTGCACTCAGTAATGGCGTCATTAACATTCCGTCAAGTCAAATCACGGGTTCGAATGGCGGCGGGCCGCTGCCATTTACTGGTACAGACACAAGTGTTTCGGCCGCCGTTGCCGGAGCGACTGTGGCAGTTCTGCCGAGCACTTCTATTCCGGCATCTGGGAATCGAACGGACACTCTCACGTTGGCTATAACTGGTTTGTCCACGCAAGCCCCCGGTTCCTATACCGGCACCGTTAACATAGCAGCACAAGCGAACTAAACTTAGTAAACGGCGGTTCGCCACTATGGGGGCCGCTTTCTTTTTCAAAGGAGATGAAAATGACAAAGCGAACACAGACAATCTTGGGATACCTCTTGGTACTGCCGTTTGCTTTTCTGTTGGTCTTTATATGGGACCGCACCCCTTGGCACAACAAGGTTGATGTTCTTCTAATAATTATCGCATTCATCGGCGGGTGTCTTATTGAACAGTTACGGGAAATTCTCAAGGTTTTGAAGGAGACCCATGCGCGTTGATCCTTTCCTAGATGATCTTAACAAGCGATTTCCCCGTCGCTCGCCGGAACCGCCAGTCAGTAAAATTCTGTTGCGTGGCGTGGTTCTATTCGTTCTTTTATGGCTTCTGCTGGCAATTCTGATCTGCTTCGCCTCAACCGAATGCAACGCCCAAACTATTTCGCCCGTGATCTCGGAATGCAAGGGGCCACGATGCCGGGGCGAAATAGTGCTCACGAATAATCAAATCGTGCCTTTGGCCGCGTATATCGAGACCCAAAGTTTAGCCGCCAGTGATGGCAAAGTTCTTTATCGACATCTGGACTCAGGGATTAACATTCGCCTGACCAACAATTCCGCAAGACTAGGACCCCGCCAATCGTACGTGATCGGGTATGAGATCACGTGTCGGGAAATGCCGTGCGTTGTGAACCTTGGCACAGTTTTCCAAGGATTGCATACCAAAGAAGGGTTGGCCGTCGCGCTGCATCTAGGCAGCGTGATCTATCTGTGCTCCGACAAAGCCAAAGGATGCCGAGAAAGAACACGCCAAGGATGGGGTATTAAGTAGGGTGCTACAGGTCAAGCCAACTCCGCTGCATTGCCTGTTGAGCCTGCTATCGCTTCTTTTTTTCATCATTCCGGGCAAATCACAAGTACAGGTTAATCTCGGCGCAGCAACGCTATACGGGCAACAGGCGTACGGTGCGACCGCTACACTCTATCATCCATCATCTTCGACATCATTTTCTGTTGGTTATGACGGGCGATTATTGCTCGGGGCTCGGGAGAACTTTTCATTCGGCAGATGGGATATGTCAGCCGGAACGCAGACTTTCACCTTCTTGAGCGAACAGATAGGGCAGGGTTTCAGTTGTGTCTGCATCTCGGCGCGCAGACCGCCAAATGCAAAGACACGTATTCAAGCGTTTGCTGGTCTAACCGGTGCCGGATATTTTCTTCCGTTTGTTTTTGGATTCTCGAATCAGCCATTACGGCTTGGGGCCGGGCTGATCGTTGACCATGATCTCAACAAACACATAAGAATCTCAACGCTAGATGCCATCTCGGGCAGCTTAGTGACGGCCATAGGTGGAGCGGAGTATCACATTGACCGAAAATTCCAAGCCAATGTATCGGCCGGACTATTCAACGGGGCTCGCTTTTGGCAGGGGTCAGGGGAATTCACAATAGACGGAGCATCCATCTTCGCTTTCCATCAAAGTTATCTGTTCCCATACGTCAGCACCAATAACAGCATCGGCATGGCATGGTCGCACGATTTAGGACTTGCTTCGGTGAGTCTATCGGGCAGTGTGAACGATGGAACGTTCGCGGGAATTCATACGAGGGGCGAAAACGCCGGGGCCGGACTCCGCATTTCGTTTCTTAATATCCAATCAAACTACTTCCGAACAGAGCACCAACAATTTCTCTTTCACAGCATCCAAGAGAGATTGAACAGGCATTTTATGATTAGCCAAAATATCACGCAGGCGAGACAAAGTTCGGTCGGATTTGGCGGTGGATATTCTAGCAATCGGGTTAGCATTTCGTTGACTCGGCAAATTTCGTACATCCTGACTGGGAAGTACGTCCAGAGCACAGCGATAAGCGTCTCTTTCGTTCTGCGGGATATTCAAATACAAGCGCAGACGGTGAGTGATCCTTTCTCGGGCAAGACTCGATACCTTGTGACTTCGCAATCATTTTGGGGGACTCCATCTGGTCAAGTTGGACCGTACCCGGTTCACCGCCGTTTCAAGTTGGGCAAACTTTTGTATTTTGGATCATGCTTAACGCAGGATCAAAAGCCTATGCAGTGCTCCGTTGATCTAGGCCGAGCAGGTGTAGCGATTTCGAATTCGGAAGGATTATTCGAAATTCATTCGGACAAGAAGGCGAACGGCATCAAAGTTGAAGTGATAAATCCCGGCAACTGGCGCGTCAGGGTCTCCGAACCGAAGGAAGATCAACCAATTCGAATTTCGGTTGAGCGCACTTAGCGCCGTCCCCATCAGCCGGAACATTCCATTTTGAATTCCATGGACGCGGCGTCAACAGGGGCTTGACTCGAAATGTGTATTGATTTGGATTCATGGTTTCACCCTTCGAACATTGGCGGCCATGCTGCCCCCGAAAATCGGGCAAAATTGGACGGACGCGCCCTTCTGAATGTCTTGATCGGCGTCGCCGATTCGGAACGTAAATTGCCCAGAGCACGAAGTGATTACACCGATGTTCATTGACATTTGACTGACTACACCTATTTTGACGCGGCCTGATTGCCGCACGGGGTTTGGCCGTTTTTCTCCTATCATAAATCTTTCCTCTTTCGGTTTTTTAGGTCCCAATCGTGCATCTGCTCCAATCTCTTTTCGCGGTGCTCCCAATACCAGTTCCGGCACCACGCTAAAATTGCTTTCCGATGTTTCCTGTAATAGAGACGATAGCCGTCGCACTTTTCTTCACGGTGAAGCCGATAGTGCTCCCGAGATTGGGTGCATCGTTCTTTCCGATGTTTTTGGTAAAACCTCTGGTGCTTTTTTGAACCGCAACGGCGGCAATACTTTTTGATGATTGCTTCTTCGCGGACATTTCTTGTGGCAGGACTGGCATACCATTTGCTTCCTCTGAAAAAGAAAATGAGAGTGACTACGTAGGAATCACTCTCAGGTTTGAGTTTTTGTTAAATGATGCTTTGGGAAGATTTCTGGTTGAACTCGGCAACACGCTTTTTGCGTTCTTCGGGCTCAACAAAGTCTTCGGCATCGGAAAATCTTGTGCCGGAGACTCCGCCTTCCCACGGATTAGTGGAAGATTCCCACCCGTCAAGTTTGCCCCCATTTTCTGGGCGGTTCATATTGACTTCGCCGGTCTCCCTTGAAACTTGTGGGACGGCGGGCGGGGTCGGGTATGAAGTGTTCGGTGTGTTCTCTGACATTTTATTTTGCTCCTTTGAATTTTCCAGTAGGATTTGCGGTGAAGTGCGCCGCATCGTCGTGATCTTTGGCCGCTTGAGCCAACTCCATCAATTCTTCGGAAACGCTCGCTCCCTTGGTGCCGTCGCTGGCACGCAGGTGTTTTTGTTGGTTGGTTACGTCGTGCTGGTCTGCGCCACGTTCGCTAAATGGGACGTTGGTTCCCTCAGCCGTTGCGATGCGGTGCGGTTCGTGGTTTACGTGCGGTGGCAAATCTTTCACCGCATCTTTCTTAATGTGTTCCAATTGAGTTCTCCTATTTATTTAGAATTCGAGTACGAAACGTCTTTCGACATCTTCGCGTCGGGTTCGGTGCAAGGCGCGGGCTTACTGCCGCGTGAAAGATTTTCTTTCGTCGGGGAATTTCCTACATCCGTGCGAGCACCGTCGGGATTCGGATAGCCTTCATCCAAAGCGAGCGGATGGAACGAACTTGAACTGTGACCGTCAGGGACGTGAGCCCCTGGAAGCCTTGTATTGTTGTCCATTTTTATTTCTCCTTTTTGAAAAAATGAAGGGCAACCCATGAGATTGCCCCTCGTTTGCGCGAGTCAAACCGATCAAGGGAGTTGACTCACGACTGTCCCAGTTTCTAGGTCTGGGAAACTTTTTTATTCGTGAACGATTTTGAAGCCTGCGGAAAGGTGAACGTCAACAAGAGAATACGGAACGTGCTGTTCGGTTTGGGTGTTCGGATTACGCATCTTGACTGCCAATTCAAAGCCCGCCGCCTTCGCTTCTTCTAGCCGCTCAACAGGGACATCACCCGTTGTATTATCGGGAGCAATCATGGTTTGAGTTTTCATGCGATATCGGCTCGCAAAATTCTCTGGTCGGTTTTTTCTTTAACAACGGGCGGGTCATCTTTTCGAGCAATCGAATAACGCGAATACTCGGGTTTTGACATATCATCTACCGAAACCCACAGGGGTCTCATGTTGACCGCCTCGGGTCGCAACCAGACCGCAACGTAGAGTCTCTTTGAGATATTTGTCAGGGATTTTATATCGTCCTGAAAAAGAATCGCAGACAGCCGATCAGCGTCAATTTGGATTCTGTTCTGTCGCTCAACAGTGGCAAGTTTTTCAGCCTCAGTTTGAATGTCGGATAATTTTTTAGCATTAACGATCATAGATCACCTTTTCACCATTTTTCATTTTACCCACCTCAATTCCCAAAGCGAGATAGAATGCCATGCTTTTCTAGATTTGATTCTTCGCCGCCAGTCGCTTCAATTGCACGGCGTTTCAGTTCCGCAATCGGAAGGCTATACATTTCCTCTTCTGAAAGTTCGGGCTTTGGATTGGTCCGATAAAATCCGCTATCAGAACGAATGGTTGAGACGCTGCTGGAGCGAGCGGTTCTTCGTGGTTCATCCGTCTGGACCGCCTCTGCCAATTTGGCGCGGGCGGCGACTTGATCAGGGTTGAGCAAATTCAGTGCGCCACGCTGTTTTAGGACGCTGTACGCCAAATTTAGATTCTCTGTGGTCATCTGTGTATATTTTGCTTCGTCCCGCAGAAATTTGACCATTGCTTCGCCATTTTCGGGCGAAGTCACATAATCTTTGTGAGAATCCACAAACGCCTGCTGTGTCGCCAAACTTTGCTGTTGTTCGGCGGTCGCCTGATTTACTTTTTGTGCGACAAGTTCATCCAATTGGCGGTTGTTCTGGGATTCCAATTGCTGGCGAACGTAGTCGGCGTCTTCTAATTTTTGTTGAGCAGTTCTCGCTGCTGTTTCAAGTTGACCCTCTGGCGAATCAGTAATTTCCTGCAATCGCTCACGGCGCTCGAATTCCTCCTTAATTTGTGCGGGAGTTTTGTTTTCAAAGCGGCGGTCTAATTGATCTTGTTTTTCCGTCGCAATCTTTTCCGCCAAATCGGCTTGCCGTTTCTCTTCCTCGCCTTCGGCCATAGCGAGTTCTCGCAAATCGTTTGTTGACATCGCTCCCATTTCTTTTTCGGTAAATGAACCGATGCCCGTTCGCTTCGCTGCCTCAAGGCGGTCTCGTAAGCCTTCATCTGCTAAAAATATATCTGGTGTGATTCCCATAATATCCTCGTTGCGGGGTTACCGCATTTACAACATTCCCTTTTGCAGTCCCGCCAAAGGCAAGCCCGCAATTAAGGTTTTCAAAATCCTGAGATATCGTCGCCTGACAAACCCGTTTCGACGGGAATGTCAGTATTCGGTTGCGGGTCTTTCGAATTGTCAAAGTCCGCATGTTTAGGCGCAGAGACGCCTTGCAGCAAATCCCGATATGTTTGCTGCTCAGATTTGATTTCCGCTTCGGATATAGGTTTGGCTTCGGTCGTTTTTTGAAAATCTGCGTCCGGGGCTTCGATTCCGAATCCGTGGAGACCGGCGCGCATTGCTTTGACTTCCTCGGGATTTGCCAAATCCCAGAGACGCCATTCTTCCCCATTCTTCGGATATCCGTCCGGGTACAATCTCTGTTTCCGCTCGATGCCTTGACGAAGCACCTCAGCGCGAAAATCTTCAATGCTGAGATTTTCTTCGGTAGCCCAGACATGCTCGCATTCATTCAGTGCCCGATCCTGTACGGAATCCGTGATTGTTCTTTGGCTGTTGATCCGCTGGACCAATATGACCCGTGCCCATTCGTCAGACCACCATGTGGGCAGTTTCTTGGGGTCTGGTAGTTCGGATTTCTGAGGCTTACTTCCGGGCTTCTTGTAAGTCTGGATGTCGCCGGTTAACTGCGCCAAAGTTCTTGACAAGGCAGCGTATTCTCTTGCGGGGGGATTTGAAGCCAACTTTGCCTTAATTCCGGCAATCTGCTCTTCCCTGGACGACTCAAGATTGACGTTTGCCAGGGCTTTCCGGGGTCGTCCAGAGCCCGGACGACTGCCGCCAGAGTGAGCCCGTGCTCCGCCCCAACTTGCTGATTCTTGCTGATTACTTGCTGATTCTTTTGGGGTATTCAAGTTGTCTCCTTATTCCAGAAGGTGCCTAATCTTTGACGCCAATTGAAACGGGTCAACTCCCAATTCGTGTGCAACGGTTTCAATCGCAGTGGCTTGTAGCGGGTGCTGGACTACCCATTTCTCCATCGCTTTGGCGGTTTCTATGGTTAAGCCCGCGCTGCCGCTGACACCCACATGGGTCCAGAGGACGACCTCCAAAAGTCCCAAAGAATTCTTTTAGTTTCATATACTTACAAGCAGCACGCCTGATCCGCCCGGCCCGATCCGCTCAGAAGTTCCGGGGCAAATCGCACGAATCGATGCGTGGGGGCACGTGGACACGCTAGATATGCCGCGCTGCGATTTCCAGCCGCAGAATACTCTATTCTGTTGTGCTGTTGATTCTTAAGGCTTTACTGTAACTGACGGCGGAACTGTTGCCAAAAAGAAAGGAAGCGAATGTACCGGCAAAATTTTTATCGTTGAAAACTTGAGACTTGCGGGCGGAGCTAAGCTCCACCCGTATGTGGTTGATTCTGGGTGGTTTACCCGGCACGGTCTAAATTCCTGAAGGGACTCCTGCGCCTTGTATTATCAGCAACTTAGCTGGAAGTAAACTTGCCGACTGCAACCCATGATTGACGTTTGGAAATCGAATTGCTCAGGATGCGCGGGGGCTTTCACTAACGCTGCCAGATGCCAATTGCCGCTTATCCCGAGCCCGTGGCGCGATCCGCGGGCCCGGCAACGCCTATTGGGGCTCAAAACGCCCGAGACTGTTGCCTATTTCGGAATACCGGTAGCAGGCGCGCCAAAACGAATGAGAGTTCGGTGTAAACACTTATCACAACGAGAACAAAGGACTTATAGGCTTGATTTGGTTTTTTGTTCTGCGAATGTACTGCGAAATTGTGACGGTAAAATTTTTCTCGTTGAAAACATGAGACTTGCGGGCGGAGCTAAGCCAACGGATTCTCAGTTCTGATCTCCGCCAAACGCTTATCAATCACGGCCAACCTAACTGTGTGCCCGGTTCTCTCACGAGTGAGACGCTTGACTTCATCTTCGACCGATTCTTTTTGCCCGTTGACTTTGGATTGAATACGTCTTGTTCGGCAATCATAACATGGGCACCGTTTGCTGTGATCTATAGGCCGCATTATTCACCTTCAGTCTTAACCAAATAATGTTCCCTCAGAGCCCGCCGAAATATCTCTGCCAGTGAATCTCCTTTGGCTCTATCTTCCTGAATGCGTTGGTGCAATTCTTCTCCGACTGAAACATGCGCTACTAGCAGATGGCCGTAGAAAACCCTTGGCACCCGCGAAGGCCGCCGAAACGGACCAAATTCCCGTTCGGCTTCATCCAATTCTATCTTCGCTTCCGCCAGAGCTTTTCGACGCCTAACAAGTTCTTGTTCTTGATATGCCGGAACATCCGAAGGCTTAGTCTCCTGCTCAGCCAACATCGCAGCACGGAAAGTCAGGTTTTCTTTAGCCGCGTCGAATCGGTCTCTAGCCTCAACGTATCCTAGCCTCGCCATAAATCCCCTTATCAGAATACTCTATTCTGTTGTGCTGTTGATTCTTAAGGCTTTACTGTAACTGACGGCGGAACTGTTGCCAAAAAGAAAGGAAGCGAATGTACCGGCAAAATTTTTATCGTTGAAAACTTGAGACTTGCGGGCGGAGCTAGAACGGCACCTCTTCACCTTTACTTTCCAAGGTTGACTGAATCTCACGCAAGCGATGATCACTCACAATCGAAGCAGCCTCCAAGTCCTTAATCTTCACTTCCAGTTTCTTCAGAGTCAAGCGAAGGGTTGTCAATCGGCATAGTTGCTTGTCATAGTCTCCGGCTAATCGCGTGAACTCGGTTTGCAATTCTTCGATAGTCATCTCTGAGACTACTAGGGCCGCTGCTCTCTTTCGGTAATACGATGCCGACGTAGCTTGACGATGTTGAATCTTATAGCAGGTCCAACACCGACCCTTCGTAACTTGATGACCTGCTTTACAATAGTGCATGGGAAAACCTCTTCCGACCAGTCTATCACTTCCTGTAAGATTTTA